>WNGD01012449.1_pt1 | contig 10763 bp, 11 predicted proteins | sample 5400671 | NCBI WGS metagenome assembly WNGD01 (sample SAMN13153369, study PRJNA577476) | soil metagenome | isolation source: 40 cm soil or saprolite under grassland replicate 2 | place: USA:California | collected 2016-06-15
AGCACGTCCACCTCGACGCCGGCTTCCCGGAGCCGCGAGATCCCGTCGCGCGTCGGGTCCTTTACGCCGATGACGACCTTCGCGATTCCGGCTTCGATGATCGCGTCGACGCACGGCGGCTGCGACCCGTGGTGGTCACAGGGCTCCAGCGTCACGTAGAGCGTCGCGCCTCGAGCTCGCTCGCCCGCCGCCTCCAGGGCGCGCACCTCCGCATGGGCTTCGCCCTTGCGCTCGTGCCAGCCTTCACCGACGACCTCGCCGTCGTTGACGACGACCGCGCCGACGACAGGGTTCGGATGCGTTGTCCCGCGCCCCCGCTCGGCAAGCTCGATCGCCCGCTCCAGCATCAGGAGAGCGCCTGGACGAGCCGGCGGTATGCGCGCGGCAGGTCCTCTTTGCCGAAGATGCTCGACCCCGCCACGAAGAGATCGGCGCCGGCGTCACGTAGCTCGGCGATGTTGTCGATCCCCACGCCCCCGTCCACCTGCACGTGCACGCGGGCCGGTAGCAGCTCGCGCAGCCGGCGCACGCGGCCGATCGCCTCGGGCATGAACTTCTGACCGGAGTAGCCCGGGTGGATGCTCATGCAGAGAACGAGGTCGACGCTGTCCCCGACCGCTGCGGCCACGTCATCCGGCTCCGTCTCCGGGTTGAAGGCGACGCCGACCTGCAGCTCGAGCTCGCGCCCGCGCCGGATCGCGCCGCGAAGGTCCTCGCAGGCCTCGTAGTGCACGGTGACGCTGTCGCCGCCGGCCTCGGCGATCGCCTGAAAGTGCCGCTCGGGGAACTCGATCATCAGATGACAGTCGAGGACGCCGCCGAGCCGGTGGACGAGCGGGGAGATCGACTTCAGGACGATCGGCCCGATCGTGATCGGCTCGACGAAGTGGCCGTCGCCGACGTCGAACTGGAAGATCCGCGCCCCCGCCCGCAGCAGCGTCTCGAGCTGCTCGCCGAGCCGCGAGAAGTCCGCCGCGTAGATCGACGGCTCGATCTCGACCGTGCGAATCCAGTCGTCCCAGCCCATCGCCGAATCCTCTCAGCCCCGAACGCCCCGGAGGAACTCGGCTCCGGTCATGCGGCGCCGGCCTTCGGGTTGCACCTCGAGCAGCTCGAGGCCGCCGGCGGTCAACACTGCTCCGGGCTCGGCCGGCCGCGCGCGCCAGACCGTCAGGGGCCTCCCGTCCACGACTCCGCGCGCTCCGATGTGGGGCGAGAGGGCGCGGATGCGATTGAGGAGCTCATCCGGCGGCCGGCTCCAGTCGAGCTCGCGGTCGGTCGCGGTCAGCCGCTCCGCGTAGGTGGCGCCCTCATCGGGCTGAGGTCGAAACTGCGGCTCGCCCGAGAGCACGTCTTGGAGCAGCTCGGCGGCGAGCGCACCGGCCTTCGCGTAGATCGAGCCCGCGTCGTCGTCCGGCTCGATCGGAAAGGCACGCTGGGCCGCGATCGGCCCGGCGTCGAGCTCGGGCGTCGTGCGGTGGATGGTGACGCCGGTCTCGGAGTCACCGGCCATGATCGCGCGCTCGACCGGCGCCGCCCCGCGCCAGCGCGGCAGCAGCGATGGGTGCACATTCAGCCAGCGTGCGCGCTCGAGGAGCGCCTCGGGGATTAGCGCGCCGTAGGCAGCGACGACGATGGTTTCCACATCGTCGAGCTCGACCGATTCGTCCAGGCGTTCCGGCTGCCGCACCGGAATCCCGAGCCGCTGTGCGGCTTCCTTCGCGGGCGGAGACCCGATTCGCCGACCGCGCCCACGGGGACGGTCGGGCCGGGTGAGCAGATACGCGACGTCGTGCGACGCGGCCAGCCGCTCCAGCACGTCGGCGCCGAGCGGCGCGGTCGCCGCGACGGCGATTCTCATTAGATCGCGGCGGTCTGCCGCAGGACGGCGAGCGCCTCGCGCCGGCCTTCCGGGGTCGTCCGGTCGACGATCAGGATCCCGTCGAGATGGTCGACCTCATGCTGGGCGACGCGGGCCGCGAGCCCCTCGAGCTCGAGCTCGACCGGCTCTCCCTGCGGGTCGCGCGCCTCGAGGCGGATCCGCGTCGCGCGCTCGACGGGAACGACTACGCCCTGGAGCGAAAGGCAGCCTTCGGCGTCGGGCTCCGCCTCGTCCGAGCGATCGACGATCGCGGGATTGACGAGGGCGCGCGGCTCCTCCCCGTCGACGGCCTGCAGGACGAACACGCGCCGGAGGACGCCGACCTGGTTGGCGGCGAGGCCGACGCCGCTCGCGTCCTGCATCAGCCGCGCCATCCGATCGACGAGCTGTGCGAGGTCGGCGTCGAACTGCTCGACCTCGTGCGAGCGCAGCCGCAGCACCGGGTCCGGGTATTGCCGGATCTGCGCAAGCGCGAGCCGCCGCCTCGCTTCGGCCTGCGGATCGAGCTCGTCGGTCTTGACCTGTCCCTGATCGGCCATAAGTTCCGAGTCTAATCAGAGGCTCTGGGGGTCAACGTCGACGACGACGGCGAGGTCGGCGTTGCGCATCGCCGGCGCTGCCGCAGCGAGGAGCCGGCCGGCGCGCGAGGCGACCTCGCGCGGGCGATCCGTCTTGATCACGAGCTGGGCGCGGTGGCGGCCGCGCAGGCGAAACAGCGCGGCGGGGCCGAGCAGGTCGCCGGGAACGCCGCGCAGGCCCTCGGCGAGCTCTGTGAGCACCTGCAGCGCGTCCTCGCGATCCGGGCCGGACACGAGCACTCGGACGAGATGGCGGAACGGCGGGTAGCCGAGCTCGCGGCGCCGGGCGAGCTCTCCGTTCAGAAAGCCCTCGACGTCGTGCCGGGCGGCGAGCGCCACGGCCCGAGACTCGGGCTGAAAGGTCTGCACGAGTACCCGTCCAGGCGCGTCGCGCCCGCTGCGCCCGGCGAGCTGCGTCAGCAACTGGAAGGTGCGCTCCTCGGCGCGGAAGTCCGGCTGGCCGAGCCCTGTGTCTGCGTCGATCACCGCCGCGAGCGAGACGCCCGCGAAATGGTGGCCCTTCGCGACCATCTGCGTCCCGACGAGCACGGCGCGGTCCGCTTCCCGGAAGCGCCGCAGCGTTTCGGCGAGCTCGCCGCGTTCAGCGATTGCATCCGCGTCGAGCCGGAAGCGCTCGAGCTCGGGGACGTGCTCCTCGAGCTCGCGCTCGAGCCGCTGCGTGCCCGCTCCGATCCGGGCGAGCTCGACCGAGCCGCAGGCCGGGCAGACGTCGGGTGCCGGCTCCGCGAAGCCACAGTGATGGCAGTGGAGGAGGTCGTCGCGGTGGAGCACGAGCGCCACGTCGCAGTTCGGGCAGCGGCGCGTCTCTCCACAAGCGCGGCAGTGGAGCGCGGGTGCAACGCCACGCCGGTTGAGCAAGAGGATCGCCTTGCCGCCGCCCTCGGCGAGCTTGCCGAGCGCCGACAGCAGTGGCGCCGAGAGCGGATACCCGGCCTCCCCGCGCAGATCGACCACGCGGACCGGCGGCAGAGGAGCGCCGACCCGCTCCCCGAGCTCCAGCCGCTCGAGCGCTTCCCAGCTCTCGGGCCTCGGCGTCGCACTGCCGTAGACCGCCACTGCTCCCTCGAGCGACGCGCGCTTCGCGGCGACAGTGCGCGCGTCGTACCGCGGATCGGACTCCTGCTTGTAGGCGGCGTCCTGCTCCTCGTCGATGCAGACAAGCCCGAGGCGTGGCACCGGAGCGAAGATCGCAGACCGGGCGCCGATCACGATTGGCGCAGCGCCGGAGCTGATTCGCTCTCGCTCGTCACGCCGCTCGGCCTCCGTGAGCGCCGAGTGCAGGATCGCGACCCGCTCGCCGAACCGGGCGCGGAAGCGGCCGACCGTCTGCGGCGCGAGCGCAATCTCCGGGACGAGGACGATCACGCCCAGACCACGCTCGAGCGTGGCTGCGGTGGCCTGGAGATAGACCTCGGTCTTACCGCTGCCGGTCGCGCCGTAGAGGAGGAAGTGCCCGCCTCCGTCGTCGAGGGTGCCCACGACCGCGTCGATCGCCCGCTCCTGCGCCGCGGTCAGGGCGGCCGGCTCCGGCTCCCCCGGCAGCGAGTCCCGCTCGGCCGGCTGCGGCAGCTCCTTGCGGCGCTCCCGCCTGACCGGCGCGACGAGAGCCAGCGCGCGGCCGGGCGTCGAGCCGTAGTAGTCGGCCACCCAGAGAGCGAGCTCGACGAGCGGGCGCGGCAGGTTCTCCGCAATCCGCTCGATCGGAGCCGCGTCGATGCCCTCGGGAGGCGTCTTGCCGACCTCGACGACCACGCCGCGCTGTCGCGCGCCCCCGAGCCGCACCGAGACGACTGCTCCGACGTCGACCTCGTCCGGCACCTCATACGTGAACGGGCGGGCGAGCGCCCGCGTCGTCACGAGGGGATAGACCGATGCGTAGCGGCTCACGCCGCCAGCCTACGGCTAGGAAGCGACGGGCTTGGCCGGCCGCAGGTAGAAGTAGAGCGTCGGCCCGGCGAGTGCCGCAAACGCTGCGGCCAGCACGGCCCAGCTCTCAGGGAAGACTCCGCCGTCCGCCAGCTCGTGGAGGCCCTGCGCCAGCAGCCACGCGGCGAAGAGGAGCAGCAGCACACTCGTCACGTTGAAGAAGCGGCGCAGGTTCAGCTTCGCCGCCCCTCGATAGAAGAGGTAACCGAGCAGGATGGAGCCTGCGAGCCCGACCGTCGCGCTCGTGCTCGCGAGGAGCTTGTTCGACCCCTCGACGGTGCCGAAGAGGAAGAGCGCCGTCTCGACCCCTTCCCGCAGGACGCCGACGAACGCGACGAGAGCAAGCGCGAGAGCCGATCCCGTTGCCAGTGCGAGCTCGACCTGCTCCTCGAGCTCACGCTTGATCGTGCGCGCCTGGCGCCGCATCCAGAAGATCATCCAGGTGAGGAGCGAGGCGGCGAACAGCATCGCGCCGCCCTCGAAGACCGCCGCGGCCCGGCCGTGGAGCTCGGCACCGACCGCGAAGAGAAGGCCCGCCGTGCCCACGCTCAGGAGGAGCGCGCTGATCGTGCCGGCCCAGACCGCCGCAAAGCCCTCGCGGCGCCCGGTGCGGTTCAGGAAGGCGAGCATGATCCCGACGATCAGAGACGCCTCGAAGCCTTCCCGCAACATGACGATGCCTGCGCCCACGGACCTCCTTAGAACGGGTGTAAGGGGAACCTTACAGCCAGCCGCGCACTATATTCGACGAACCAATGGCGCAGCGCCACTCGATCGACGAGTACCTCGAGACGATCTACTTCCTCGCCTTCCCGATCGGCGAGTACAGCCCGCTGTCGGGCGGCTCCCCCACGCTCGCCGCACGGGTCGCCGAGATGCTGGGCGTCTCGCGCGCGTCCGCGGGCGAGATGCTGAAGCGGCTCGAGAAGGAAGGGCTCGTCCGGCGGGGCGAGCACAAGGAAGCGCTCCTCACCTCCGCCGGCCGCAAGCGGGCCGAGCGCGTGGTGCGCAAGCACCGAATCGTCGAACGGCTCCTCACGGACTTCATGGGCTACACGGCTGCCGAGGCGCACGTGTACGCCGACGACATCGGCGAGACCTTTTCCGACGACATGGTCGAGCGAATCGAGGAGAAGCTCGGTAACCCCGAGCGGTGCCCGCACGGCTGGCCCGTCGATCCGGCGTTCGAGCAGGCCGAGAACAACGAGCTGGCGCCGCTCGCCGAGCTCGAGCCTCCCGCGCGGGCGACGATCATCCGCCTCGCCGAGCACGACGGCGAGCTCCTGCACTGGTTCTACGACGAGGGCTTCGTCCCGGGGACGAAGATCGAGCTGCGCGAGGCCCAGCCGGCGGCCGGACAGTTCACCGTTCGGCTCGACGGGCGCGACCAGGCGATCGGCGAGAAGGCGGCCGCAGGGCTCTTCGTCAAGCCCGCGTAGAACGCCGGCTTCGGCGGGTCAGACCCCGCTCCAAATGTGAGCCAAAACGGTGACGAATGACGCCGCCGGCGGCTCCGTTCGACGCTCTTTGCGGAGAACCATGCCCCGCATTTGTTAAGGGGTCTGACCCCGGCTAGACCCGAGCCGGCTCGTTCAGGCCGGCGGCCGCGCGCAGCGCGTCCGCCTTGTCGGTGCGCTCCCAGGTGAAATCGTGGTCGTCGCGGCCGAAGTGGCCGTACGCCGCGGTCTTCGAGTAGATCGGACGCTGCAGGTCGAGGTCTCGCAGGATCGCGCCGGGGCGAAGGTCGAAGTGCTCCTTGACCAGTTCCTCGATGCGCGTGACCGGGATGCGCTCGGTGCCGAACGCCCGCACCGCAATGGAGACCGGGTGCGCGACGCCGATCGCATAGGCGACGTTGACCTCGATCCGGTCGGCAATGTCGGCGGCGACGAGGTTCTTTGCCACGTAACGGGCCGCGTAAGCCGCGGAGCGGTCGACCTTCGTCGGATCCTTGCCGGAGAACGCCCCGCCCCCATGGCGCGCGGCGCCGCCGTACGTGTCGACGATGATCTTCCGCCCGGTCAGTCCGGTGTCGCCCATCGGGCCGCCGATCACGAACTTCCCGGTCGGGTTGACGTAGACGAACTCCCGGTCCTGAAGGCGCTTCTCTTCGTAGAGGTCCGAGGGGAGAATCGGCCGCAGCACGCGCTCGACGATGTCCGGCTTGATCAGGTCCTCCGAGCTGATCCCGTCCGAGTGCTGCGTCGAGACGAGGATCCGATCGATCTCAACCGGCCGCTGTACCCCGTGCTCGTCCACCTCGTACCGCACGGTCACCTGCGCCTTGCCGTCTGGCCGCAGGTACGGCAGGTCACCCGCCTTGCGAACCTCCGCGAGCCGCTTGCAGATCTTGTGCGCGAGCATGATCGGCAGCGGCATCAGCTCCGGCGTCTCACGCGTCGCGTAGCCGAACATCATCCCCTGGTCGCCGGCGCCGAGCTTGTCGAGGGGATCGTCGTCGCCGGGGTCGTGCTGCACCTCGTACGAAGCGTCGACGCCCTGGGCGATGTCGGGCGACTGCTCGTCGATGGCGACGACGACGCCGCAGGTCGTCGCGTCGAAACCCCACTCGGAGTGCGTGTAGCCGATCTCCTCGAGCTTGGCGCGGGCCGTTCGGGCGATGTCGACATAGGTCTCGGTCGTGATCTCGCCGGCGACGACGACGAGTCCGGTCGTGATCAGCGTCTCGCAGGCGACCCGGCCGTTGACGTCGTCTCTGAGGACGGCGTCGAGCACCGAGTCCGAGATCTGGTCGGCGATCTTGTCCGGATGGCCCTCGGTCACGGACTCCGAGGTGAAGAGAAACTCGCGCGTAGCCATGGCGCCGAAGGCTACTTAATCGTCAAAAACCCGGAGAGGCTGATCATCTTGCCGTCTCGCTTCAGGTAGAGCAAGACGGACCGGAGCGGCTTCGTGTTCGCCTTCACGTCCGGCGGCACGGTTTCGCCCGACTTCTGACTGAGCCCGAAGGCCCACGGCAGGGTGTCTTTCAGGTTCACGTAGATGAAGCCGATGCTCTTGTCCGGCGCGCCCGCCGCGTCGCGCGCTTCCTTGTAGATCGAGTCGTCGCTCAGCTTGTTCCCCTTGCCGAGCGCGCCTCGCAGCAGCTGCTCGGTGCTCGTGACGACGAGCTTGCCGTCGGCGACGGCGCTGAAGATGGCGAAGCCCTGGAGCTCGAGCTCGCGCGCCTCGACACCGTCGACGGTGAACGTTCGCTCATCACGTTTTCGGCCTTGTCTCCGTTTCCGTTGACGTCGAGCATGAACGCGATGCCCGGAATCGGGCTCCCGCGGTAGACGGCGATCGCGCCCTCATTCGAAAAGAGCGGGAAAAGGTCGCTCTTGAGCGAGAAGCCGAGACCGTTCTCGAACTGGTCGAGTTGCGTCTTGAACTGCGGGTTGCTCTTGCGGGCCGTGTCGAGGAGATTGTTCAGGTAGTCCTCGAGGCCTCCGAACGAGATGTAGAAGAGGGCGCCGGCCGGGAGCGAGTCGTCGAGCGACGCCGAGAAGCTCCCGATCGTCGGCTCGACACTCGCGGTGTAGCTCGCGTCGACCTTGACGCCCTGGTCTTCCGCCGAGGCCGAGAACGAGCCCGACTCCAGCTTGCCGTACGCCTGGGTGAACTGACGGAAGGTCTGCGGGTCGAGGTCCGGCCCGGCTGCGTTCTCGAGCGCCGACTGCACGGCGTCGCCGTTGAGGTACCCGCGCACTGCGGCGTCCTTCGGCAGCTTCTCCATCGCCTGCCGGAACCGCTTCTCGCCGCTGAGCGAGCCGGACGCGCGGGCGGTCACGAAGCGGCCGATGATCGCCTGCTTGTCGGCGAAGACCGTCCAGCCGGCGATCTTCCGATGAACCGTCGGGTCGGATCCCGATTCGAGCAGCTTGTCGAACTTCGCTTCGTCCTTGGGCTTCGCGTAGCCGACGACGTCGTCGCCACCGTTCTTGAAGTCGACCCAGACGACGTGGACCGAGTCGCCGAGGGCGGGCTTGATATCTCGCGCCCACGTCAGCTTGTCCTTCTTCAGGTCCTTGGTGAAGCTGGCGAGGAGCTTCGCGCGACCGGGGAAGAGCGACAGCAGGTGGTCTGCCTTGCGCCACTGGTCGGAGCTCGTGTCGGTGTTGACCACGAAATAGACCGCGGAGCTCGCTGGAGCGAACTCGGCCCCGGCCGGGACCGATCCCGGCGGCTTCGCGGCACCGCAGCCCGAGACGGCCAACGCAAGTGCTGCAAGCAGCCCGATGCGGACGAGACGCACGGCTGCATTCTATTCGGCGGTCGGCCGCCGCCCCATGAGCCCCGCGATCAGCTCGTCGAGGCTGCGGCCGTCGAGGATCTCGCAGACGGCGTTCGTGATCGGCATCTCCACCCCGACCCGGTGCGAGAGCTCGCGCAGGACGGGCGCCGTCGTCAGGCCTTCGACGGTCCCGATCTCCGCAGCCGCGTCCTCGGGCGAGGCGCCCTGGGCGATGACCTCGCCGGCCCGCCGGTTGCGGCCGTGATGCGACCAGCACGTGACGATCAGATCGCCCATGCCGGCGAGGCCGGCAAAGGTCTCGCCCCGGGCTCCGCACGCTTCCCCGAGGCGCGTCATCTCGGCGAGCCCGCGGGTGACGATCGCCGTCTTTGCGTTGTCCCCGAGCCCGAGCCCGTCGACGCCGCCTGCCGCCAGCGCGATCACGTTCTTGGCCGCGGCGCAGAGCTCGACACCGGCGACGTCCTGGTTCACGTAGACACGGAAGATGAGCGAGTTGATCTCCCGCTGAAGGCGCTCGGCAAGCGCCTCGTCCTCGCTCGCGATGACCGCTGCGGCCGGGAGGCCGGCGGCGATCTCCTCGGCGAAGTTCGGGCCCGAGAGCACGGCGACGGGGCGGTCGTCGAGCAGCGCAGAGAGCCGGCTGCCGGTCTCGGGGTCGAGCCCCTTCGTCAGGCTCAGCACCGGGCCGTCCGCCGGCAGCGCGCGGACGATCTCGGCGAACGAGCGGCTCGGCACCGCGATCACGACGAGGTCAGCTCGGTCGAGCGGCGCGTCGTCGAGGGTGGCCGCTTCGACGCTGCCGAGCCGCACCGCGGGCAGATATCTGGGGTTGCGACCCGTCTCGGCGATCGCGCGGGCCTGCTCGAGATCCCGGCAGGCGAGCGTCACCTCGTGCCCGTGCTCGGAGAGGAGCCGTGCGAAGGCGGTGCCCCAGGCCCCCGCGCCGACGACGACCGTCTTCACGAGCGCCTCACGAAGTCGATGGCGACGGGCACGCCCGCCAGCTCGAAGCGCTCGCGGAGCTGGTTCTCGACCCAGTAGCCGTAGTCGCGCGTGATCAACCCGGGATCGTTGACGAAGAAACGGAAGCGCGGCGGGCGCACCGTCGTCTGCGTCCCGTAGAGGAGGTTCAGCCGCTTGCCGTTGCGCGACGGGGGCTGCCGGACCTCGCGCAGCTCGCCGAGGAAACGGTTGAGCTCGCCCGTCGGCACGCGCGCGGTGTACTTCCCGAAGAGCTCCTGCACGCGGTCGAGGATTTTGCCGACGCCGCGTCCCGTCTTCGCGGAGACCGCCACGATCGGCGGCCGCTGGCGCAGGCGCGGCTCGAGCCGCTCCCGCACGTCCTCGATCCCGACCTGCGCTACGTCCCACTTCGAAAGGACGACGAGCGTCGAGCACTGGGCCTTGCGAGCGATGTCCGCGACAGCCAGGTCCTGCTCGACGACGCCCTCGCTCGCATCGACGAGGACGAGAGCGATGTCCGCCCGCTCGGCCGCCTGCAGCGCCCGCAGCTCCGAGTAGTACTCGATCCCCTGCCGCTGCTTTCGCTTCCGCCGCAGCCCGGCCGTGTCGACGAGGACGAACGTCTGCCCGTCCCGCTCGAGCACGGTGTCGATCGAGTCGCGGGTCGTGCCGGGGGTCTCCGAGACGATCACGCGCTCCTCTCCCACGAGGGCGTTGAGGAGGCTCGACTTCCCCACGTTCGGACGCCCGAGGATCGCGACGCGGATTGCCTCCTCGCCCGGCTGCAAGGGGCCCCCCCTCCCGGGCAGGCGGGCGAGGATCGCGTCCAGCAGATCCCCGGTCCCGTGCCCGTGGACGGCCGAGATGGGAATCGGGTCGCCCAGGCCGAGCCGGTGGAACTCGAGCGCCTCGGCCTCGCGGCCGGGCTCGTCGATCTTGTTCGCGATCAGGAAGACGGGTTTCCGCGCGTGTCGCAGGATCGCCGCCAGCTCCTCGTCGCCCGGAGTGACCCGCGATCGCAAGGAAGTCCTGTGCGAGTGGTCCGGCCACCGGTTCCTGCTCGTCGACACGGGCGGCGTCGACATCGCCGATCCCTCGCCGCTGATACAGCAGGTCGGGGAACAGGCCCGTGCCGCGA
>WNGD01006919.1_pt1 | contig 10762 bp, 5 predicted proteins | sample 5400671 | NCBI WGS metagenome assembly WNGD01 (sample SAMN13153369, study PRJNA577476) | soil metagenome | isolation source: 40 cm soil or saprolite under grassland replicate 2 | place: USA:California | collected 2016-06-15
GAGGTCACGACGTCGTAGCGTCGGGGGCCTCCGGCGCGCGCCGCGGGCCGCTGTGGCGCCAGGTTCCCGTGTACTCGCCGCTCACGTTGCATGCCGCCTGGCGCGCCGCAACTCAGGCGCTCAGACGCCGGGACGACCCCCGACCCCGCGTCGAGCGGCTGCTCCGCGCGCTGTATCCCGCCCGGGAGGCCGTGCTGCTGGGGAGCGGCACTCATGCGCTGGACCTCGCGATTCGCGTCGCGGTCCGCGTGGTGGGAGAGCCGTGCGTCGTGGCGCTCCCGGCGTTCTCGTGCTACGACGTTGCCACCGCAGCCGTCGGCGCGGACGCGCATATCGCCCTGTACGACGTGGATCCGTGGACGCTCGCGCCCGACCTCGACTCCGTGACGGCGACGCTGGCAGAGGGCGCGCGCGTCGTCGTCGTCGCGCCGCTGTTCGGGATCCCGGTGGATTGGGACGCGATCGATCACTGCCTGGCAGCGTTCGGCGCGCTGGCGATCGAAGACGCGGCACAGGGCCAGGGGGCGCTGTGGCGCGGCTCGCCGCTTGGGAGCCACGGGGCGTTGAGCGTGCTCAGCTTCGGACGGGGGAAGGGGTGGACGGGCGGCCGGGGCGGGGCGCTCTTGATGCGCCGCTTCCCGCTGGACGGGCACCTCGCCGCCGCCCGCTCGCCCGGTCTGTCCGACGAGCTGGCGGCGCTCGGCACGGCGGCCGCCCAATCGCTGCTCGGTCGCCCGGCGCTATACCGCCTGCCGGCCGCTGTTCCGTTCCTGCACCTCGGGGAGACGCGCTATCGCGCGCCCAGCCCGCCGCGCGGTATGACCCGCGCCGCGGCGGCGCTGCTCGAGCGCACGCTACCGCTGGCAACCCAGGAGGCCGCGGTCCGGAAGGCGAACGCCGAGGCCCTGCTGGCGCGGATCCCGCCGGACTCACGGGCGCGGGCCGTGGCACCACCGCGCGCCGGCACGCCGGGATTTCTGCGCTTGCCCCTGCGACTCCCGAACGGTCTCGCGGGGCTCCCCGATCCGCGCTGGGCCCTGCGCCTCGGCGTCACCCCGGGATATCCTACCAGCCTCGCCGCCCTCCCGCCGGTGCGCGAGCGGCTGACGCGTGCGAGCGGCCGGTGGCCCGGCGCCGAGGAGCTGGTGCGCCAGCTGGTCACGCTGCCGACGCACTCGCTCGTCAGCGCCGCGGAGCGAGACGCGCTGGTGCGGCTGGTGGAGGGCTGCAGCTAACCGCCAGTCGCGCTAGAGGTCGACTGGCCTAGCCACCCCGCACACCCAGCTGATTCACTACAACGCTTCAGCCAAGCGCTAGCAGCCGTGTTCATTGTCCTTTCCTGTTTACCAGAAGTGCTGAGCACCGCGCGCTGGTCTCGCGCGTTCGAAGACGGCGCGCTGTCGTTGCAAGGGCTCGCGCTTCAACTCGAACGTCCTGTCGATGACCACGACCTAGCCTGCGCCGTGTGACCGTGACCTTTGTGGCGGCGGACGCGCAGCACGTTTGAAGCAGGCGCGCTGCGGTTTACGTTGCGAGGCCAGGGGACGATCGCCTGTCGCGGTGTAGAGCATCTGCGGCATGCGTAATGCACGGCGACGCGCCACGCGGCGCGTTTGCATCATCGCGGGGGCGCGCCAGTGAGCGGTGCATATTCGTGCTTTCGACCGGGGGGCGCATGAAACCCAGGATACGCAGATCGGGAATGCCGTATAGACGGATAGGGCTTGTAGGCGTTCTCGCAACGGTCGGCTCGTGTCAAAGCGATCAGCGATCCATTACGGCTTTGTCACGCGCTCCTCGCCCGTTTGCGGTCATCGCAGCACCTTCCACTGCTACAATCAGTCCAGCTGCAGACACCTATCTAAAAATTGATGCGGTCAACTATTCGACCGGTACTAGTCTCCATCTGTATACCTGGCCTGATAACAAGATTGCCAACGCAATCGTGATGAAGTTCGACCTTGCCAGCATTCCTCCCGGATCTACCGTCTCGAGTGCGACCTTGAATCTCTATCTTGTCGAGAGTGACGCCACGGTGGATCCAACGTACACGGTGACCGTTCACAAAGTCGTCAACAAGAACCCTGAGGTGAGTCAGGCGACGGGTTACACGTACGACGGTGTGAATGGTTGGACGCCGAATAGTTGCTGTTACAATAACGTTCCCTTGGCGCAGTCAGACATAGCTGCTCCAGTCGATAGCAAGGGCATCGACAAGACCGTCGGGTTCAAGCAATGGGATGTGACTTCCGTTGTCCAAGAATGGTTGAGCAACCCCTCCAGCAATTTGGGCTTGCTCTTGAATTCTGACGCCTCGAAGCTGCGGGATCGTTGGCGCTATTTCAGTAGTATGGAGGAGCCTGCAACAAGCCAACGTCCCTATCTGACAGTGCAATACACTCCGCCGGCTGGGCCGCCGGGCACGGTGAACGATCTGGGCGTTGTCTCGATGACGACCAACTCGGCGACGCTGTCATTCACCGAGGTGGACGACGGCACCGGCCAGCCGGCAAAGTACGATGTGCGCTACGCCGTGGCACCGATTGCGTGGGGCTCGGCGCCGAGCGTGACGCAAGGCAGTTGCTCCACCCCGGTCGTGGGCACGACCATCGGGGCGCACCGGACGTGCTCCGTGCTCGGGCTGTCGTCATCTACTACCTACGACTTCCAGCTAGTGGCGTATCGCGGGACGCTGAACCAGGACGCCGTGTTCGGCGGGCCGTCGAACGTGACCGAGGGCGCGACCGGCTCGGGCGCCACAGGTGCGGGACCCAACGAGCCGCCTGGCTACGTAAGGATCGCGGAACACTCCTTCGCCGCATTGCCCGCGGCGGGTCCGCCCGGTGCGTGCACAGGGACCGGGCTCCTGGCAGGCTGTTGGTTCGTGTACGATCCGAGTGGGAACGTCTCCATTGCCTCTGTCCCGGATGCACCTGAGAGTCCCACCCAAGTGCTGCAGTTTCGCTTTGCCAGCGGCCTGCCCCCAGGGAGTGGGCCTGGCCTCTTCCAAGGCTGGGATGGGCCAGGCGAGTCTACGAACACCGAGTATCGATCAATCTACGAGGCCAGCTGGGTGCGCGTGCCCACACCAGACTTCGAGATGCAGCAGGTGATGGTGAAGTTCCTCGGTTATGTTGGGGTGGGGATGAACGGGGAGGGCCGCGTGCCCAGCCAGATCTATCTTGCTTCTGACAATCCCGATGGCGTCACTCACCCTGTCACGTCAACGACGGTCTCCGTGTTCATTCAGGATGTCGGTGACCGGCGTATGAATCAGAACGTGAATACCGGCCGCGTGTTCACCTTCGGTCTCTGGCACCAGGTGGAGTACGTGATGACGCTAAATGACACCTTGAACAACGCTGCCGTGGCGAACGGCCGGTTGCGGGTATGGTGGGACGGGACTCTCATTATTTCATACGACGATGTGATTTGGCGCACCCCGGCCCACCCCTCCGGCTTCTGGGGTCGTCGTTGGGATCCAGTCTGGGGCGGTGGCGGAGGCCCGAACAAGAGCCGGGACGACTTTCTGCAGATTGACCACGTGTACATCTCCGGGGTCCAGTAGGGGAGCCGTCGAGGCGTGGAGCGACGAATGCACGTGACAGCGTTCGTCTCTGGCACGTTACCTTGACCGGGCATGGCTTGCCGATGCGCCCGCATCGTCGGGGGCCATGACCCGACTCGTTCCCTATGAGGGTCACATGGAGGATGAGCGGCGCGTCAAGCAATTTGAACGCCGCCGGGCCGACAGTTCGACGAACCTCCCCGCCGAGCCCGGTGGTGCGGCTGGTGGAGCGCTCCAGCTAGCTGACGGGCGCGGCCCGCCCGGAGAGCAATCGCTCGTACAGCGCCGCGTAGCGCGTCACCATGCGTGCGATGCCGTACTCGGCCGCAGCGCGCGCCTGGGCGCTCTTGCCGAGCAACTGTGCCTCGAACCGGTTGGCGAGCACGCGGTGCAGCGCCGCGGCGAGCGCCGTGGCATTGCCGGGCTCGACCAGGAGCCCGGCGGCGCCCGCGAGGGCCACGGGCACCTCGCCCACCGCGCTCGCGACGATCGGGCGAGCGGCGCACATCGCCTCGAGCAGCGCGAGCGGCAAGCCCTCGGACAGGGACGGCAGCACGAAGACGTCCGCCGCGGCGAGCACGTTTGCCACGTCGGTGCGGAGGCCCAGCAGGTGCAGCCGCCCGGCGAGGCCGAGCTCGCGTGCCTGCTCCGCGAGCGCGGCCGCGAGCTCTCCGCGTCCCGCGATGGCGACGTGCAGGTTCGGATGCTGCGACGACAACAGCGCGGCAGCGTCCAGCAGGACACGATGCCCCTTAACCGGGTAGAGGTTGCCGACAGTCACGACCAGGTGATCCTCGGACGACAGCGCAAGCTCGGATCGTACCGTCGACTCGGCGAGGGGATCGAAGCGGACGCCGTTGGGAATGGTGGTGATCCGGGTGGGGCGCATCCACAGGTCGCGAGACAACTGGCCAGCGAGCACCTGGGACACTGCGACCACACCGCCGCTCAACCCGGCCGCCGCGCGCAGCGCGAGCCTGCGGCGCAGTCGCCCGGCGTAGTAACGGGCGCCATGCATCGTGATGACGTGTGGCACACGCGCCCGGCGGGCAGCCCACGCGCCGTAGAAGGCCATCGTGAATTCGTGACTGTGGGCGAGATCGATCCGGTGGTGCCGGAATCCGGCTGCGAGCGAGGCGGCGAGCTTGGAGGACAAGGGCCGGTCGACCTGGAAGTACTCGACTGGGATCCCGGCCGCGGCCAGCTCGCGGCTGAGCCAGCCCTCCTGACCGGCGGGCAAGAACGCGACGCCGGGGCATCCCGCGGCTTGCAACTCTCCCGCCAGCTGCGCCAGCATCCGTTCGGCGCCGCCGGGGCCGTCTGTTTCGATGAGATGCGCGACGCGCGCGCCCCGAATGGGGAGGGCGCCGTTGCGCCTCATCCCGGAGGGCCGCGCCGGGGCCAGAGTCCTGCTGCCCAGGCCTCGAATGCCGGTTGGGAGATGGCAGCGGGGACATTCACCCGGCGGAGCGCCCACGGATCGGCCCGCCCATGCACGAGCCCATAATCGAGCGTGACCGCGCCGCGGTAGCCTGCTGCCCGCACGGCGTCTCGCACGCGCGCGTCCCACCGGCCGTACGGGTAGGCGAAAAACTCGGGGCGGGTGCCAGTGCGCGACCGGATCGCTTCCCAGCTCGAAGTGATCTCCGCTTCGAAGTCGGCGTCGTCAAGCTCGGTCAGAGTGCGATGGGTGACAGAGTGCACGCCGAGCGCTAGGCCGGCATCTGCGGCGCGAGCGACCGCGTCCCAGCCAGCCGGCCGCTGGGTCGGTGGCAGGTCCGGCGGAGCGACCGCCGCGACGGCGGACACGATTCCTTCACGATCGCCGCGCAATGTCGTTAGCCAATGCTGGCGGCGCTCAGGCGTGGCGCGCTCGGCGACCGCGGGATGGTCCCACCAGAACGCGTCGCCCGTGTTCGCGGCGCCGACGACGACGAACACCGTCGCCGGCAAGCCGAGCTCGAGCAGCAGCGGCCAGGCATGCTCGAAGACCCCTGCGTAGCCGTCGTCGAACGTGAGGGCGGCGAGGCCGCGCAGCGAGCGGCCGGCGTTCAACCGATCGACCAGGTCGCGCAGGGATACGACCTCATAGTGGCGCGCCAGCCACCGCAGCTGCTGAGCAAAGTGATCGAGCGGGAGATGGACGGCAGGGTCGCCCGCACGCGCGCCGTCGGGCACCGGCCACACGTTATGGTAGCAGAGAATGACGGCCGCGTCCCGAAGGCGCCGCGTCAAGCGGGGCGCGCCGAGGGCGCGGAGGCCGGCGTAATAGAGCGGTGAGAGCATTGTGTGACGGGCGCTTCCGGGTGCCTTGGAGCAAGGCGCGTGCCCCTTGCACAGCTGGGCCCGGCACGTATGCAAGGGACGGCGCGGAGGTCTCGCGAGGCGCGCGCCGAAAGCCATCCCCTTGTGGCGACTGCGCTACACCGGCTGCCAGCCCGCTGTGTGAGCGGACCGCGTGAGCCGTCCCGCTCTTGTCGCCTCCTCTCGACACCTGGTGCCGGCACTTTCGGGGTATATGTTCGGTCGGTTGGCGAACCCCCTTGTATCTACGGGGCGATCGTAGATGGCGAGAACGCGAAAGAGTAAAGATCGTGCGGTGTTAGCGCTCCTGACAGCGGTTGCGAGTGCGTGTCTCGCGCCGGAGGAGACGCTGGCTCCTCCGGGCGGGAGCCAGGTGGTCGGCGTCGTGGTGGCTCCGACCAGCGCGCTGCTTCAGCCAGGCGACAGTCTCCAATTCCGCGCATACGGCGTCGCGGCAGACGGCAGCCGCGTCATCATACCTGTCCGCTGGAGTGCCAGTGGCGGAAGGATCACATCGGAGGGAGTGTTTATCGCCGACACCCTGCCGGGTACGTTCACCGTTAGCGCGAACGGCGCCGGCCAGACTGGCGCCGCCACCGTCATCGTGACGAAGCCGGCGCCGCGCGGGACGTGGCCCAATGAGCCGTCCGGACTAACCCTCATTAGCGACTACGGCTTCGACGACGTTATCCCGGCGACTTACGATCCGTTGCAGCTCGGCACATCGGGGTGGCGCGTGCGGTGGAATCCGGTCGGCGACGGATCACGCATCGTGGACCCGGCGGCGCTTTTCTCGCCGCCCGGGGTCTATCAGGTCAGGTACCCGGTTGGTTTCGGCGAGGGGTCGTCGCCCTCGACGTTGGAGTACGACTTCGCTTCCCGTCCCACGGAATTGTACTGGGGTTTCTGGTGGAAGCCGTCGAACCCGTTTCAGAGCCACAGTTCCGGCGTCAACAAGATCGCGTTCATCTGGACACCAAGCGGGAGCACCGACCTCCTGTACTTCGACCTGAGTCCCAACCCGTGGCGCATCCGCTGCATGAATGACCTAATCGCGGGCGGGGGCCCGGATGCCGGGAAGCGAGACGAGCCCAACGTAACTACGACCGTCATCACGCTGGGCCAGTGGCACCGCATCGAGATTCATGCGAAGTATTCCACCGGCTCGAATGCGGACGGCACCGTGCGGTGGTGGGTCGACGGGGTGCTCAACGGTAATTACACGAACCTCAAGATGCTTCAAGACGGCGGCTTCGATCATATCCAATTTGGGGTCACGTTCGGCGGTGCCGGAACCGGCGAGACCAAGACCGAGACCGATTACTACTGGTTCGACCACGTCCGCGTGAGCGGTCGCTGACCAACGCCATCCTGAAGAAGAGGCGGGCCGGCCACACGCGTTCATGTTGGAAACGGCTCCGCTTGCACCAAAATGCAGCCCCCAGACCTGCCTGTTGTTTCTAACTGCAAGCTCTCTTGCGTCACTAGCTTGCACCACTTGCGCTGCGTGCCGGGGGCTTGCTACTGTGGCGCACCCGCTGCGGGCCGGAGCCGGTATGGTGGCGGCCGCGCAACAGCGCGGGGCCTCGGCCAGACGGCCGGGACAATTGACGACGCTGCTCAGAGCAAAGCCGTCGAAAGACGGTGACGCAGAGTTACGGGACTAAGGCGACGCGAGTCGCTATGTCCGCCGGGCCGCCAGCGAATCGACACTAGGTCGAAGCTGGCGCCTTTTTTTTGGCCGTGACTGTTGCTGGAGCGCAACACATGACGTTTACTTTCAAGCTTTCCCAACGCCTGGCGCGGATGCGACCGGCCGCTCCCATCCTCTCGACGACGCAGAGGCTGGAGACGGAGCCGCTATGACGTTCAAGCATAAGCTGTCCTGCCGGTTGGCCCTCCTGAAAGACCGAACCATGGTCGTCTCGACGGCGTTGCTCGCCGTCGCGGCGATCGTTGGGTGCGAGCGACCTCTCACAGTTACCGATCCACCCACGAGCACGGTCTCACGGCTCGTGCTTTCCCCCAAGATCCTCACGCTTCGGCAGAATCAGGTCGCAGACTTCACAGCAGTTGGCCTCGCGCCGACCGGCGATACGGCCACCATCGCCGTGAGCTGGAGCGTCACCAGCGGCAGCATTACCGACACCAGCACCAGCAGCGGCAAGCACTACGGGCGCTACAAGGCCGGCTCGGACACGGGCAAGGTCAAGGTGACGGCCACGGGGAACCCGGGAGGCTCCGACACTGCGGTGGTGACCGTGACGCCGGTGCCAGTGGCGTCCGTGATTGTGAGCCCAGCGTCAGCGAGCGCGCAGGTGGGCCAGACGGTCCAGCTTTCCGCCACAACAAAGGACTCAGCGGGCGGCGTGCTGACGGGGCGGGCGATGAGTTGGTCGAGCTCGAACCCCTTGCTGGCGACGGTCAACGGCAGCGGGCTCGTGACTGCGGTGGCGGCGGGCTCGGCGACGATCACGGCGACGAGCGAGGGACAAAGCGGTGCGGCGGCGATCACGGTTGCGAACGTGCCCGTGGCATCCGTGGCGGTGAGTCCAGCAACGGCGAGCGTGGTGGTCGGCGGCACCGTGCAACTCGCGGCGACTCCGAAGGACGGGAGCGGGAACGCTCTAGCGGGGCGGGTCGTGACTTGGTCGAGCTCGAACACCTCGGTGGCGACGGTGAACGGCGGGCTTGTGACCGCGGTGGCGGTGGGCTCGGCGACGATTACGGCGACGAGCGAGGGGCAGAGCGGCTCCTCCTCGATCACCGTTACGAATGTCCCAGTCGCGTCGGTGGCCGTGACGCCGGCCTCGGCTGGCATCCAGGTCGGGCAGACGCTGCAGCTGACGGCGACTCCGAAAGACGGGAGCGGGAACGCTCTAGCGGGGCGGGTCGTGACTTGGTCGAGCTCGAACGCGTCCGTGGCGACGGTGAACGGCGGACTCGTGACCGCGGTGGCGGCGGGCTCGGCGACGATCACGGCGACGAGCGAGGGGCAGAGCGGCTCCTCCTCGATCACCGTTACGAATGTCCCGGTCGCGTCGGTGGCCGTGACGCCGGCCTCGGCTGGCATCCAGGTCGGGCAGACGCTGCAGCTGACGGCGACTCCGAAGGACGGGAGCGGGAACCCCCTGTCCGGGCGGGCCGTGACTTGGGCGAGTTCGAGTGCCTCAGTAGCGACGGTGAGCAGCAGCGGGCTTGTGACCGCGGTGGCGGCCGGCTTGGCGACGATCACGGCGACGAGCGACGGACAGAGCGGCACGGCGGCGATCGCCGTGACGGTAGTGCCGGTCGCTGTGGTGGCCGTGACGCCAGCCTTGGCTGGGATCCAAGTTGGGCAGACGGTGCAGCTGACGGCGACTCCGCAGGACGCGAATGGGAGTCCCCTGTCGGGGCGGGCCGTGACTTGGGCGAGCTCAAACGGCTCGGCAGCGACGGTGAGCGGCAGCGGGCTTGTCACCGCGGTGGCGGTCGGGTCGGCGATAATCACGGCGACGAGCGAAGGGCAAAGTGGCACCTCCTCGATCACCGTCACGAATGTCCCAGTCGCTTCGGTGGCCGTGACCCCAGCCTCCGCTACGATCCAAGTCGGCCAGACCCAACAGCTCGCGGCGACGCTTAAGGATGGGAGCGGCAACACGCTTTCTGGGCGGGCGGTGACCTGGTCGAGCTCGAGCCCATCCGTGGCGTCGGTGAACGGCAGCGGGCTCGTCACAGGCCTCGCGGCAGGCTCCGCGGTCATCACGGCGACGAGCGAGGGGAAGAGCGGTACCGCGACGGTGACCGTGGCCGCACCGCCGGGTGCACCCGGCGCCGTGAAGGACCTCGCAGTGGCCGGAGCGACCGACACTGCGGTCACGCTGTCGTTCACTGAAGTGAACGACGGGACGGGTCAGCCGGCGAGCTACGACGTCCGGTTCGCGGTGGCCCCGATCTCGTGGGGCTCCGCGACGGCAGTTGCTCGCGGCACGTGTGCGACGCCGCTCGCGGGAAGCGCGATCGGTGCGAAGCGCAGCTGCAGCGTGCTGGGGCTGTCCTCGTCCACCACATTTGACTTTCAGCTGGTCGCCTTCCGCGGCACGCTGGGCGTCAACGCGGTGTTCGGTGCGCTGTCCAACGTCGCGACCGGCACGACCGGCGCCGGGGCGCCGGCGCCGGTAGCGTCGGTCACGGTGAGTCCGGCCAGCCCGAGCGTGGCGCTCGGTGGGACGCAGCAGTTCGCGGCGACGCTCAAGGATGCGAACGGGAATGTCCTGACCGGGCGCGCTGTCACCTGGAGCTCGGGCAGCCCCGCGATCGCGACGGTCACAGGGAGCGGACTCGCGACCGCTTTGCTGACGGGCACAACGAGCATTGCGGCCGCCAGCGACGGGCAGAGCGGCACGGCGGCTCTGACGGTCACGCAGCTGCCGCCGGCGTCGGGGAGTTGGCCCAATGAGCCGACAGGGTTTTCGGCCATCACAGACTATGGCTTCAGCGACCTGGTCCCGGCGACCTCCGATCCGATCGGGCTCGGCAGCTCGGGGTGGAGCGTGCTGTGGAACCCCGTCGGCAATGGATCACTCATCGCCGATGCGGGAGCGCCGTTCTCGCCGGCTGGCGTCTACCAGGTGAAGTATCCGACGGGGTTTGTCGATGGCTCGGCGCCATCCACGGTGGAGTACGTCTTTGGCTCGCGCCCCACAGAGCTGTACTGGGGGTTCTGGTGGAAGCCGTCCAACCCGTTCCAGAGCGACGCGTCGGGGGTGAACAAGATCGCGTTCATCTGGACGCCGAGCGGGAGCACCGATCTGCTGTATTTCGATTTGGCTCCCAACCCGTGGCGCATCCGCTGCATGGATGACCTGATCGCAGGCGGGGGCCCGGATGCGGGGAAGCGGGATGAGCCGA
>WNGD01011720.1_pt1 | contig 10762 bp, 8 predicted proteins | sample 5400671 | NCBI WGS metagenome assembly WNGD01 (sample SAMN13153369, study PRJNA577476) | soil metagenome | isolation source: 40 cm soil or saprolite under grassland replicate 2 | place: USA:California | collected 2016-06-15
GGTCGGCCGCCGCGCGGCGCAGGACGTCTTCGAGCCGGCGCGCGCCTGGCTCGCGGGCGTTCGCTAGCAGCCGCTCCACGCTCGTCGGCAGCCTCCGGTTGACTCCCGAAAGGGCCGCCCGGATACTCGGCCGCGCCATGCGGAAGCGACGGGTCGCGGTCGTGGGCGCCACCGGCGTGGCGGGGCAGCAGTTCCTGGCCTCGCTCGCCGGCCATCCCTGGTTCGAGTTGGCGGTGCTCGCCGCGTCGGCCCGCTCGGCCGGCCGCCCCTACGGCGAGGCGATCCGCGAGGCGAACGGCGCGCGCCGCTGGTGGGTGGCAGGGACCGAGCCGGCGCCGGAGTTCCTCGCGCTTCCGGTGGTGGACGCGGCTCACCTCGACCCGGGCGGTCTCGACCTGGTCTTCGCCGCCGTCGAGAGCGACGCCGCGCGCGAGCTCGAGCCGATGTATGCGCGCGCCGTGCCGGTGATCAGCACCGCCGCCGCGTTCCGCTACGAGACCGATACGCCGCTCGCGCTCCCGGGCGTGAACGTGGCCACGCATCTCCCGCTCCTCGCGGAGCAGCGCCGGCGCCGCGGCTGGAAGGGCTTCGTGCTCCCGCTCCCCAACTGCACGACGGTCGGGCTCGCGATCTCGCTCAAGCCCCTCCTCGACCGCTTCGGCCTTGCGCGCGTCCTCATGACCTCGCTCCAAGGCATCTCGGGCGCGGGGCGCTCGCCCGGTGTGGTCGCCCTCGACATCGTCGACAACGTGATCCCCTTCATCCCGAAGGAGGAGGAGAAGGTCGCCGCCGAGACACGGAAGATCCTGGGCCGCCTCGGCGAGGGCGGCATCGAGCCACACCCCGCGCCCGTGGGGGCCACCTGCACGCGGGTCGGCGTGCTCGAAGGGCATACGCTGTCGGTGATGGTCGAGACCGAGCGGCCGTGCGATCCCGCGGCCGCAGCCGACGCGATGCGTGCCTTCCGCGGCGACTACGCCGGCCTCGGGCTGCCGAGCGCCCCGGCGCACCCGATCCTCGTGCACGACGACCCCTTCCGCCCGCAGCCGCGGCTCGACCGCGACGCCGAGGGCGGCATGGCGACCAGCGTCGGGCGGCTGCGCGCCGAGCCGGCGCTCCGGAACGGGCTCAAGTACGTGGCGCTCTCGCACAACACGCGCATGGGGGCGGCGCGCGGCGCGGTGCTGGCGGCGGAGCACCTCTGCCACGCGGGGCTGGTGTAGGCTCAGGCCTGCCGGCGTGCGCTCAGCGCCCCGGACCCTGCTTCCGCTCCAACGCCGTCGCTATGCGCTCCAGCTGCGTCTCGACCCGCTCCATGTGCTCCCGCTGACGACTGACGTGCCCCGTCTGCCACCTCCGCATGAAGAGTATCCACACGAAGACGAGGATGAGCATCGGCGCCCAGTTCACGAGGGCGACGACGATCCAGCTTTCCTCGGCCTCGGGGCGGCTGGCCGCGAGCGCCGCCAAGGGGGTGCAGAGACCAAGCCAGCCGGTAGCTGCGATGAACGACCTCATCTTCACCTCCTTCTCGAGGTCTCCTTCTCTCGATCGGCCCGCGTCCTGCCCGTCGCGCAGCTGCCCCACACCGGACAGTCCTGGCATCGCGGCCTCCGCGCCGTGCAGTACGTCGCCCCCAGGTCCATCAGCGCCTGGTTCCAGTCCGCCGCCCGCCCGCGCGGCACGAGCGCCGCGGCCAGCGCCCACACCCGCCGCTCGCGCCACGCGCTCTTCTTCCTCCCGCGGAGCGCGAACACGCGTGCCAGGACGCGCGCCGCGTTGGTGTCGACGGCGGGCACGTCGGCGCCGTAGGCGAGGCTCGCGACCGCGCCCGCCGTGTAGCGGCCGATGCCGGGGAGCGCGCGCAGCTCCTCCGGCCGGCGCGGCAGCCGGCCGCTCAGCCGCCGCATCACTTCGCGCGCCGCCGCGTGGAGGTTCCGCGCCCGGGCGTAGTACCCGAGCCCCTCCCAGCTCTCGCGCACCGCGTCGGCGGAGGCGGCGGCCAAGTCCTCGAGCGTGGGGTAGCGGGCGAGGAAGCGCGGGTAGAACTCGAGCACCCGCGCCACCTGCGTCTGCTGCAGCATGGTCTCCGAGACCAGCACCGCATAGGGGTCGCGCGCCCCGCGCCAGGGCAGGCGGCGGCGGTGGCGGGCGTACCAGGCGAGGAGGCGGCGGCGGAAGACGAGGGCGACCGGCGGCAGCCGACCCGGCTTCGGACCGACGCGCTCACCGGCTACAATGGACGCCATCGATGGGCTGGCTCCGCAATAAGGTACTCGACTTGGCCGCCCGGGCGCTCACCAAGCCGCGCGGCAACTACGCGCTCCTCCTGCCCAACGACTTCGACGCCCTGCTGCGCGTGATCCGCCGCGGCGACGTGATCCTGGTCGACGGCGACCAGCGCGTGAGCCAGGTCATCAAGTACCTCACGCAGAGCACCTGGTCGCACTCGGTCCTCTACGTCGGTGACGAGCTCCTGCGCCGCTTCCCCGCCGAGCGCGAGGCGCTCGTCGCCCAGCACGGGCGCGACGCCGAGCACATGATGATCGAAGCGTTGCTCGAAGGCGTGCTCGCCGCGCCGCTCTCCAAGTATGCCAGCTTCAACCTCCGCATCTGCCGCCCGGTCGGGCTCCAGCGCGAGGATCTCCAGCGTATCCTCGACGAGGTGATCGCGCAGATCGGGCTCCGCTACGACGTGAAGCACATCGTCGACCTGGCGCGCTACTTCTTCCCGGTGAGCCTGATCCCGCGCCGCTTCCGCCGCCGCGCGCTCCAGTTCGGGAGCGGCCTGACGACGCAGGTCATCTGCTCGAGCATCATCGGGCGCGCCTTCCAGAACGTCGGCTTCCCGATCCTGCCCGCCACGACACCCTCGCCGACCGCGCCGCCGCGCCGGCGGCTCGTCGACCGTCTGCTCCGGCGCACGCCTCCGCCCTACCCGGCCGTCTTCCGGCGCCAGCTGCCCTCCATCATCACGCCGCGCGACTTCGACCTCTCGCCCTACTTCGAGGTCATCAAGTTCTATCCGGTCGAGGCCACGAACTTCGACTACCGTCGCATCCGGTGGGAGGACACAGCTCGGCCGACAGGGTCTCCAGCCGCCGGAGCTGCTCGTCCACCCGGGCGCGCAGGTGCTCGGCCGTCGCCGCCTTCTCCGTCCGCGCGCGCAGCGCGCCCAGCGCGAGGCCGGTCCACATCGCCCGGCACGGCATCCTGCGCACATACTACCGGCCGCGCCGCCGGGTCCATAGGCGATGGGGCCGACGACGCGCGCCGTGGGCGGCGCCGCCCTGCTGGCGCTGGTCGCCGGCGGCCTTTTCCTCCACGACCTCGGCCGCTACGCGCTCCTCGATCCCGACGAGGCGCGGCACGCGGAGGTGGCGCGCGAGATGGCGGCGGCGAGCGGCATGCGACAGCTCTTCCTGCCCACGCTCGACTTCGAGCCCTACCGCGAGAAGCCCCCGGGCTACTACTGGCTGGTGGCGCTCGCCTACGGTGCCCTCGGCGTCGGCGAGGCGGCGGCGCGGGCGGTGAGCGCGCTCGCGGCGCTGGTCGCGGTGCTGGCACTCTACGCCTACGCGTTGCCGCGCTGGGGGCTCCCGGCGGCGCTCGGCGCGGGCGCGGTGGCGGCGACCAGCGCCGGGTGGTTCGGCCCCGCGCGCTACGGGAACCTCGACATGACGCTCACGGCCTGCGTGACCGTCGGTGTGCTCGGCGGCCTCGCCTGGCTCGAGCGACCGGCGCCGCGGCGCGCACCGCTCGCGCCGTACGTCGCCGCGGGGCTCGGGCTTCTCGTGAAGGGGCCGCTCGCGCTCGTGCTGGTCGCCGGGCCGCTCGCGCTCGCGGCGCTCGTCGAGCGCCCGCGGCCGCGGGTGGGGGAACTCGGCCTCGTGCGCGGCACGCTCGCCGTCGTGGCGCTCGGGGCGCTCCTCTGGGTGCCGGTGGGCCTGCTCGACCCGAGCTACCTCTCCGCCTTCGCCGTCACGAACGTGCGGCGCCTGGGGTCCGCAAGCCCGCACGCCGGGCCCATCTACTATTACCTCCTCTGGGTGCCCGCGCTGCTCTTCCCATGGACGCTCTTCGCGCCCGGCCCGCTCCGGCGCGCGGCCTGCGATCCGCGCCGGCGCGCGCTCGTCCTGTGGGCGGTGTTCGTGCCTACGGTGCTGACGCTCGCGCGCGGCAAGCTCGCCACCTACGCGCTCTCCGCGCTCGCGCCGCTGGCGCTCCTCGTCGGGACGGAGCTCGCGAACGGGTCGCCGGCGGAGGATCGCACGACGCTTCGGGTGGGCGGCGCCCTCGCCGCGCTGGCGCTCCTGGTCGGGGCGGGCGCGGCGCTCTTCGCCGCGCGCGGCTACCTGGCGCTCTCGGCGCGCGTCCTCCTCGCCGCGGCGGCCCTCGGCTGGGCCGTCGGCCTGCTGCTCGTGCTCCGCCGGGCGCGCCTGCACCTGGTGCCGGCCGCCGTGCTCGGGGCCGCCCTCACCCTCTACCCGCTCGCCGTGCGCGAGGTGGCCCCCGCGGTCGCGGCGCTGCACAGCGATCGCGAGGCCGCACGCCTGATCGCCGGCGTCGGCACCGCTCCGGTGGTCGCCTTCGCCATCCACGACCCGTCGCTCACCTTCTACCTGCGCGCCCCGGTCATCCACACCGACGACACGAAGCTGGTGCGCGATCTCTTCGCGGGCGACGGGCTCGCATTCCTGGTGACCGGCCCGCGCCACTTCGCCCAGGTGGAGCAGCTCCTCGGCGCGCAGGCAAACCTCTGGCTCGAGACGCCGCGCCGCCGGCTCTACGCCAACCGCCCCTCGAACGGATCGACGTAGCGCGCGGCGGCACCCAGCTCCTCGGCGATCGCGAGGAGCCGGTTGTACTTCGCCGTCCGCTCCGAGCGGCACGGGGCGCCGGTCTTGATCTGTCCCGCCCCGGTGGCGACCGCGAAGTCGGCGATGAACGCGTCCTCGGTCTCGCCCGAGCGATGCGACACGATCGAGCGGTAGCCCGCCCGCGCGGCGCGCCCCATCGCGGCGCGCGTCTCGCTCACCGTCCCGATCTGGTTCAGCTTGACGAGGATCGCGTTCGCGACCTTCCGCTCGATGCCGCGCGCCAGGAGCTTCTCGTTGGTGACGAAGATGTCGTCGCCGACCAGCTGCACGCGGGAGCCGAGCGCCGCCGTCAGCCGCTCCCACCCGGCCCAGTCGTTCTCGCCGAGGCCGTCCTCGATCGAGACGATGGGGTAGGCCTTGCACCAGCTCTCGTAGAGCGCGATCAGGTCGTCGGGCGTGCAGCGCTTGCCGCTCGACTTGCGGAAGGCGTAGCCCCCGTCCTCGACGAGTTCGCTCGCGGCCGGGTCGAGGGCGAGCGACACGTCGCGCCCGGGCGTGAGCCCCGCCGCTCCGATCGCCTCGACCAGGAGGTCGAGCGCCTCCTCGTGGCTCCCGAGCGCGGGCGCGAAGCCGCCCTCGTCGCCGACCGCGGTGGTGAGCCCGCGCGCGTCGAGCAGCCTTCTGAGCGCGTGGTACACCTCGACGCCGTGGCGGATCGCCTCGGGAAACGACGGCGCGCCGTGCGGCACGATCATGAATTCCTGGAAGTCGAGCGGGTTGGTCGCGTGCCGCCCGCCGTTGATGACGTTCATGAGCGGGACCGGAAGGAGCGTCGCCCCCTCGCCGCCGAGGGCGCGGTAGAGCGGCCGGCCGGCGGCGGCGGCCGCCGCGCGCGCCACGGCGAGCGACACGGCGAGCAGCGCGTTCGCCCCCAGGCGCGACTTGTTCTCCGTCCCATCGAGCCCGACCAGCTGCGCGTCGAGCGCGGCCTGGTCGGCCGCGTCCAGGCCGCGCAGCGCGGGCGCGAGCACGTCGTTCACGTTCGCCACCGCGCGGCGCACGCCCTTGCCGCCGTAGCGCTGCCGGTCGCCGTCGCGCAGCTCGACCGCCTCGTGCTCCCCGGTGGACGCGCCGGACGGTACGGCCCCGGTGCCCGACGCGCCGCCGGCCACGACCACCGTCGCCTCCACCGTGGGGTAGCCGCGGGAGTCGAGGATCTCGCGCGCCCGCACGCTCTCGATCTTCGTCATTGCGGCCTCCTCGGATGACCTGCTACGTGGTCCGGGCGCGGGTGGCGGAGCACGACCACCCAGACCTCGGAGAGGAGCGGCAGGACGGGGATCACCCGCTCGAGCTGGAGGCCCGCCGCCTCGACCTCGGCGGCCAGCGCGCGGCGGGTGAGCCGCGGGCTCCGCTTCGTCGGACGGCCGAGCAGGCGCCGGACCGACCGGCCGAGGCTCTTCACGGTGTAGGGATGGCAGACGGTGGCGACCAGCGGCCCGCGCGTGAGCCCGGCGAGCGTGCTCAGCACGCGCGGCCGGCTCTCGGCCGGGACGTGCATCAGGAAGCGCGCGCACACCACCGCGTCGAAGCTCCCCGGCCGCCACGGCGGCGCCTCCAGGTCGGCGCGCAGGAGCCCGAGCGCATGGTTGCGCGCGCGCGCCACCTCGAGCATGGCGGGGGAGATGTCGGCGCCGACGACGCGGAAGCCGCGCGCCGCCAGGTAGCCGCCGATGATGCCGGTGCCGCACGGCACGTCGAGCACGAGGCGGCGGCCGTCGATGTCCGCGAGCGCGCGCGCGAGCACGCGCTCGAGGAGGCGGAGGTTCAGCCCGCGGACGAGGCCGCCGTAGCGGCGCCGCTCGTAGCGGCGCGCGTCGAGGTCGCGATAGCCCCAGCGCGCGTCGTAGTCCGCCGTCACGGGCGCCGGCATTGGCGGACCGTAACAGCGCGCCGCGCAGGGTGCAATTGCGCCCGGCTCCTCACCGCATGAGGGCGGCGGGCGAGGCCGTCCTGCTCGCCGCCGGGTGCCTGGTGCTCTACCTGGCCGGCGCCGCCGACATCCCCTTCTACACGCGCGGCGAGCCGCGCGAGGGGCTGGTCGTGCGCGAGATGCTCCGGAGCGGCGAGTGGCTGGTGCCGGCGCGGCCGGAGGGCGAGCTGGCGCGCAAGCCGCCCCTCTACTACTGGGGCGCGGCGGCGGCGCTCGGCGCGCTGCCCGAGCGGCCCGAGCTGGCGCTCCGCCTGCCCTCGGCCGTGCTCGGCACGGGGGCGGTGCTCGGCACCTGGGCGACGGCGCGCGCGGTCTGGGGCGCCGCGGCCGGGCTTCCCGCCGCGCTCGTGCTCGCGACCACGTTCGAGTGGACGCGCGCCGCGGTGAGCGCGCGCGTCGACATGGCGCTCGCGGCCGCACTGACCGCTGCCCTCGCGGGCTGGACGCTCGCGCTCGCCCGCGGCACGCGCGGTGCGACGGGGCTCGCCGCCTTTGGCGTCGCGCTCGGCGCGCTCGCCAAGGGGCCGGTCGCGCTCGTGCTGCCCGCGCTTGCCGCGGCGGGGCTGCGCATCGGCCGGCACGAGGTGAGACCGCTCCGCGTGCTTCCCGTGCTCGGCGGCGCCGCCGGAGTCGCCGGCCTCTGGTACGCCGCCGCGTTCGCGCGCGTGGGCAACGCGCTCCTCGACGTGGTCGCGCGCGAGAACTGGCTCCGCTTCGTCGATCCCGAGGGCGCCGCGACCGGGCACGCGCACGCCGCGGGCTACCTCGTGCCGCTCGGCCTGGTGGGTCTGCTGCCCTGGACGCCCCTCCTCCCGCTGGCGCTCGTGCCGCTCCGCGACCGGCCGCGGCCCGCCGCGGCCGCCCTCGCGGCGGCGTGGGTCGGGACCGGCGTCGTCTTCTTCTCGCTCGCGGCGGCGAAGCGGAGCGTCTACCTCCTGCCCCTCTACCCCGCCGTCGCGCTGCTCCTCGGCGCGGGCGTCGCAGCGCCGGCCGCCGACGGGCGGCTCGAGCGGCTGGCGCGCCTCGGGGCCCTCCTCCTCGCGCCCGCCGGGCTCGGGCTCGCGGCGCTCGCCGGAGCCCTCGTCCTGGGCTTCGATCCCGTCCCGCGCGTGCAGCCCTGGCTCCGGCCCGAGGACGCGGCGGGGGCCGCGCCGCTCGCCGCGGCGGTACGAGCGGCCACACCCTGGCTGGCGCTGCTCGCCCTGGTGACCGCCGCCGCCACGCCGCTGGTCGCGCGGGCCGCCGCGCGCGCCGAGTGGCGCCGGATCGTGCTCGTCGTCGCGGCCCTGTTCGCGCTGTGGAGCGCGTCGTTCGACATGCTGCTCCACCCGGCGATCGCCCGCGAGCGGAGCTTGAAGAGCTTCTTCGCCGAGGTGGCGCGCAGCGTCCCGCCGGGCGCGCCGCTCTACGCGCTCTACCCGCCGGACCCCGGGCTCCGCTTCTACGCGCCGCCGACGCTGCGCGAGTGGCTGCCGCGGGGAGCGTCCGCGGGCGGCCACCTGCTCCTCTGGGAGGACGAGTGGGAGCGCGTCCGCGACGCGGAGGGAGAGTCGCTCACCGTGCTCGCGGTGAGCGCGGCGCGGCAGGCAGGGCACGGCCGCCTGGCCCTGGTCGCGGCGCCGGGCGGGCCGCTCGTCCCTGCGCCCGAGGGCGCGGGACCGCCCCCGCCGCTCGAGGTCAGAACGGGTAATCGATCCCGGTGAAGATCGCGTTCCCCTCCGAGCCGCGGCCGATGTCGACGAAGCCCACGATCTGCGGGCGCACGACGCCGCGGAAGCCGAGGCCGCCCACGAAGTGCAGATCGTCGACCGGCGAATCGGTCACGTGACGGAACACCTGGCCGGCCTCGGCGAACGGCGCCAGCTCGATCTCCAGGTTGACGCCGAAGACATGCCGCTGGTAGACACGCGTGCGCAGCTCCGCGCTCGCCAGCGAGCGGTTGAAATCGATGAAGCGGTGCGAGCCGAAGCCGCGCAGTGACCGCTCCCCACCGAGCGAGGAGAGCTCCCAGAAGGGCGTGTCCCGGTCGCCGCTCGTGTAGTTGGCGAGCGCGTGCAGCGCGAGGATCGGGTTGCCCTTGCGGAGCGGGATGAAGTCGCGCCAGTCGGCGCCGAACTTGACGAACGAGCTGGCGCTCCCGATGTGCTTGTCGGTGAGCTCGCTGTAGAGGATGCCGAGCGCGCCGCGGGTCGGGATGTCGGTCGAGTCGCGGCTGTCGTAGGTGAGCGCCACCTGGTGCGTCCAGAAGACGCCGCCCTCGAGGCCGCGGTCCCGCGCCTCGGGGTGCGCGGTCGCGATGAACGGGATCGTGTGCACCTGCCCGCGCTCGATGCCGTAGCGCCGGATGCGCATGCGGTAGGAGAGGTTCGCGTAGGGCAGCACCCACACGCCCGGCGTCACCTGCGCCTGCGTGTCGACGTCCGTGTAGTTCGACTCGCCGCCCCGGTTGCAGCCCGTGATGCGATTCGCGCTGCAGACTCGCCCACTCGAGGTGACGCCGGCGGGGCGCTCGGGATCCGGCCGCTCCTCGCGCGAGTCGTTGCCGAAGCCGAAGAAGCGCTCGGTCGAATCCGCCTCCTGCAGGAACGACGCGAGCAGGAAGCCGCGCCCCTCCCAGAGGCTGCGGTCGGTGTACTCGAGCTCGTAGTCCTCGTCTCTGGTGGTCGACTTGCCGAGCACGACCGAGTAGCGCCGCTCGCGCGAGGGGTAGCCGAAGAAGCGGAAGGTGGGGAAGACACCCTTCGTCTCGTTGTAGCGGATGTCGGGCGCCAGCATGTACTGGATCTGCTCCCTCTCGTCGAGGAAGAGGAGCACGCCGAGGAGACCGACCGTGTTGCCCTCGTTCGGGTCGGTGATGATCTCGGGGATCGGGATGAAGCTCTTCGCGCCGCGCGCCACCGCCGGCCAGAGCGAGGCCGCGGTGAGCAGCGTGACGATCAGCCGGCGTGGGCGGGAAAGCTGGTGAGAACCCATCGATCACCGAAGCGGCCGAGGAGGTAGAAGGGGGCGGGCACCAGGCCCGCGGGCTCGTCGCGCCGCCGCTGCGGGTCGCTCACGAAGGCGAGGCGCTCGCCCGCGCGCCAGCGGCGCTCGAACGCCGCGCGCGCGCGGAACATCTCCCGGGTGTGACCGGCGAGATAGGTCGGCGGGACGAAGCCGGGCGGCTCGAGGAGCGTGATGCGCCGCGCGGTGTAGTAGGCGAGGCCGCCCACCTGCTGGTACTCCTCAGGGGCCTCGAAGACCACCTCCACCTCGCGCGGGACCGCGGCGACCAGCGCGCGCGCCGCCGGCCGCCACGAGAAGAGGGGCTCCGCCACACCCTCGGCGCGCAGCACGACCGCCGCGAGCGGCACCATGCTCGCCGCCAGCGCGGCCACGAGCCAGTCGGGCCGGCGGCCGAGCGCCGCGAGCGCGGCCAGCACGCCGGCGCCGGCCACCACCGCCGCGGCCGGCGCGACGAGCGCGAGGAGCCCGGGCACCTGGACGAGCCAGTACGTGTGGGCCAGGAGCGCGCGCCCGGCGAGCAGCCCCGCGACCCCGACGCCGGCGACGAGCGCGCCGCCCGGCGGGCCGCGCCGGCGGCGCGGGGCACGTTCCTCCTCTGGGCGTGGGCGGGCGGACTGCTCCTCTTCTTCTCGTGCGCGCCCTCCCGGCTCGAGCACTACGCGATCCCGGCGCTGCCGGCGGCGGCGCTGCTCGCGGCGCGCGCCTGGCAGCGCGCGCGGGCGGGCGAGCTTGGGCGCGCGGCCTGGGTCTACCTCGTCGCGGGCGGCGCGCTCGTCGCCGGCGCCGGGATCGTGGGCCTGCTCGCCGGGCGCGCGCTCCTGGCCCACACGTACTGGCTCGTCCAGGTGTCCGGGCTCCTCGGGCTCGTCGCGCCGGCCGCGGCGGTGGTGGCGGGCGCGGGCGTGCTGGCCGCGTTCGCGGCGCTCGGCCGCCGGCCCGACTG
>WNGD01006921.1_pt1 | contig 10761 bp, 11 predicted proteins | sample 5400671 | NCBI WGS metagenome assembly WNGD01 (sample SAMN13153369, study PRJNA577476) | soil metagenome | isolation source: 40 cm soil or saprolite under grassland replicate 2 | place: USA:California | collected 2016-06-15
CGCGCGCTGACCTGGGGACTTCTGCGCGGTAGCGCTTGTCCCTTGCGGGAGCGCAAGCGCGAGGGCGAGCACCGCGCCGCCGCCGAACAGGAACGCAGTGGTTGCGATAACGAGGTTGCGCATCCCAGCTCACCTCCTTCTGGTCGTGCTGGGTTGCGTCTGACTGTGCCCCTGCGCGAGCTCGCCGACATCCGGCGGCACACTGGCTTCGCTCTCCCGGAACTACGGCTTGTTGTTGCCGCTTTGCCGCAGCAGCGAACTGGCCGCGGATCAGTAGTTACCGCGAGTCGGAATGTGGGATGACCTGATGCCGCGCCGACCTTGTGGACGCATGCTCATCCAGACGAAAGGGAGAGGCATGTACCACTGGATGGACGGTTGGGCCTGGTTCTGGATGACCTTCACGATGGTCTTCTGGCTGGTCGTTCTCGCCGCCGTCGTGTATGTCGCCGTCCGCCTCGCGCAGCGACCCCCGCGCGAGCGGAGGTCGTGACGTTTGCCGCTCGAGAACTCACTTCTATAAGCCAGCCGACTGCCACTTCTTCCAGCCCCGCAGGCGCAGCTCGCCGAAGTTGCTTAGACACAGATTCCGAGACGCGCCTACCTCTCCTTTCCCGTGCCGGGTTCGCCCGCCCCTCGCAGCAGCCCGCAGATCGTGACCGGCACCGGGTGGGAGTTCACTCGGGTTATCTGGGTGTCACTGAATCGGTTTCAGGCCGGGCGGTTGGATCTGGGTGCCCTCGATCGAGAGCGCGACGCGCGGAACCGGTTTGCAGCTTCTCTGCATCCTGATGGATGACAACCGAGGGCGTGGGAGATCCGCGACCCGAATCGGTAGTTGCCCCGATGGCCGTTCCGATCGGCATTGCGACTATCGGTCAACTCATGGCCGCGAACCGAAAGCCTCAGCAAGTGCTGATCGCCGGAGCGGGCGTCGCAGGGCTCGAGGCCGCGCTCGCGCTCCAGACGCTGGCCGCGGGCGAGATCTCGGTCGAGCTGGTGGCGCCCGAGTCGGAGTTCACCTACCGCCCACTCGCCGTGACGGAACCCTTCGGTGTCGGCGAGGTGAAGCGGTTCCCGCTGCGAAAACTCACCGAGGCCGCCGGGGCGCGCTTGCAAACAGGGTCACTTGCGGCGGTCGACCCGGAGCGCAAGCTCGTCACGCTCGAGAGCGGGCAAGAGCGCAGCTACGACATCCTGCTCCTCGCCCTCGGCGCGCGGCCACGCGAGGCCGTCGCCGGAGCGCTGACGTTCCGCGGCCCCCAGGATGGCCCCGCGCTCTCGGCCCTCCTCGACAAGACGACGGCGGGCGAGATCCACCGGATCGCGTTCGCCGTACCCACGGGCGCCAGCTGGCCGCTGCCGCTCTACGAACTCGCGATTCTGACCGCCGAGTACATGACCGCCCACGGCACGCGCGGGGTCGAGATCTTCCTCGTTACTCCGGAGAACCGCCCGCTCTCGCTGTTCGGTCACGCGGCCAGCGAGGCGGTGTCGGAGCTGCTCGCGAGCCGCGAGATCCAGGTTGAAACGTCGCTCGCACCGGTCGGCTTCGACGGGCGCGTACTTGGGCTCGCGGCTGAGCGACAAATCGCCGTCGACGCGGTCGTCGCGCTCCCCCAGCTCGAAGGCCCGCGCCTGCCCGGCGTCCCGCAGGACGAGCACGGCTTCGTCCCCGCCGATGAGTACGGCAGGGTTCTCGGCCTCACCGACGTCTACGCCGCCGGCGACCTCACGCAGTTCCCCCTCAAACAGGGAGGCACGGCGACGCAGCAGGCGGACGCCGCCGCCTCGTCGATCGCGGCCGAAGCGGGCGCGGCCGTGAAGCCAGAACCGTTCCGACCGGTCCTGCGTGGGTTGCTCCTAACCGGCTTCGTGCCGCGGTTCCTGCGCGCGGAGGCAAGCGGGGCGCACTCGGTCGTCGACACCGAGCCGCTGTGGTGGCCACCCGCCAAGATCGTCGGCCGCTACCTCACCCCGTTTCTCGCCGCCAAGCTCGGACTGGCCGAGACCGTCGTCGGCCCGCTCCACGAGGGCGCGATCCCAATCGAGGTCGAGCTCGAGACCGGCGGCCGGCCAGCCTGGTCGCGCGTCTGATCCTCAAAGCCGTGTCAGGCAGGCCGCGGTGTGTGGCGACAAGCCGAAGTCCCAACGCGTGAACCACTCGCGTCGCCCGTGCCAAGAACAGCATCGGTCGTTGTCCACGTTTCGGCTTCGGCAAAGTACGAATGCGCCGAAGGCGCCGCAGGGGCCCCTTCGGCGGGGCTTCGGAGCCGCTAGGCCGTCGCGGGCGTGCGCGGCACGGGCCGAGCGTGGCGGAACGTCGAGATCGCCCAAAGGACGACGACGTCCACCACGAGCAGCGAGAGCGGCGTAAGCGAGCCGGTTGCAAGCGCCAGCACCGCCAGCACAAGCGCGGCGGCGCCGAGGCTCGCGAGCACTTTCGTGATTCGGCCTTTGCTCGGCGACCCGAGGCCGCAGGTCATCGAGCCGAGCAGCATGATCGCTCCGGCCGCCCAGCGGTGACTGTCGCCGACCAGCCAGACGTTCCAACCCTCGTGCGTCGCGAAGAATACGAGCACGACCAGCGCAGTCAGAAGCGTCGCGGTGAGGTCCTTGCGGGTCAATGCCATTGTCCCCACCTCCTTGTCGCAGCCACGATGACCTGCGATCTCCCGCGCGCCATCGGGGCACCACCGGATTCGACCTGCGGGCTTTCCGCGCGTTTCACGAATGCTGCTTGTGTGCCCGCCTCAGCAAGGCGTCGCGTCCGGGTTGCGCCCCCGGAATGTGGTGGCCGGCCTTCCGCGGCCGAGCGAGTGACGCCTTCGGGACGCGAAGCTCGAGCATCCCGTCCATGAGCGGCACGGTCACGACGAGCGCCTCGCCCGCCTCGGAGAAGCGTGCGACCGACGGGGCGTCCCCCTCTTCCGCCTGCGACGGCCCGGCAGGGCTGACCGCGTCGAGGAGGGCTGTGTACCCGTTTCTTTCGCTGTCCATGATTCCTCCTCTCGGTCCTCTGCCTGGATCGTCCCGGGACGGCCCGGCCGGCAGCATCGGGAGCAATGCCGATTCGGCCTGCGGGCAACTACCGACCCTGCGACGCTGCTCGGATTCAGTAGTTCTCCGCGCGCGCGATCGGCGAGCGTCCCGATGGCCCGCCCGCAGACGAGCGCGACGATGACGCCATCGACAGAACCCGAGGAGGACGCGATAAAGAAGATCGTGATCGCAACCGACGGCTCGACATCAGCGGAGCAGGCGGTCGAGTTCGGACTCGAGCTCGCGGCCGAACAGGAGGCCGAGCCGATCTTCGTGCATGTCGTGCCGGCTGTTGACGTCCTGCCGGCCGGCGGCTTCGGCGTGACCACTGCTCGTATTCACGATGTGACCGAGGACGACCGAGCGCCGCTCGACGAAGCCTCCAGGCTCGCAATTGAGCACGGGGCACACGCCCGCACCGAGCTCCTGAGGGGCGACACGGTCGACGAGATCGTCGCCTTCGCCGACGCAATCGACGCCGACCTGATCGTGATGGGTTCCCGGGGTCACGGCGCGATCGTCAATGCCTTGCTCGGCAGCGTGTCCCACGGGGTCCTGCACGAGGCGCGACGTCCTGTGCTGATCGTGCGCGGAACCCAAGTCCCGACCGCAGCGCTGGTCCATTGATGGACGCCACTGACCAGCCCTTCGTCGGCGAAGTGATGACGCACTCGTTCCTCTTGGTCGCGTCCGAGGACACGCTCGGCGAGGTGGCGGAGAGGATGGCCGAAGCAGATGCGGGCTCGGCCCTGGTTGCCGAGTACGGCCGCCTGACGGGCATCTTGACCTCACGCGACGTCCTCCGCGCGATCGCCGCCCGTGTGCATCCGAGCGAGGCACGCGTGCGCGAGTGGATGACGGCCGAGCCCGTGACCGCGCTACACGACATGCCGGCCGACGACGCGGCGCACGCGATGCTGGCCGGCGGCTTCCACCACCTCCCGGTGGTCGAGGACGAGCGCCCGGTCGGAGTCGTCGGGCTGCGGGCGGTTGTCGGCTTCCTGAGGGCGGGCGTCCCGGGTTGGTGAGCCGAGAGGGACTCGAGATGGTGGTCAACGAGCACACGAGGCTGCAGGAGGTCGAGGTCCAGGCGCTTGATGCGGCGCGGCTCGAGCCTTTGATCGGCCCCGAGCGCATGGCGCGCTACGAGGCCATCGCCGAGTCAACGGAGGAGCTGCTCGGCGGCCGCACCGTCCTGAACGTCAACTCAACCGCGACCGGCGGTGGGGTCGCCGAGATGCTCCAGACGCTGCTCGCCTACGGGCGCGGCGCGGGTCTCGACCTTCGCTGGCTTGTCATCCAAGGCGACGCCGGCTTCTTCGAGATCACGAAGCGCATTCACAACGGGCTCTACGGCTCCCCCGGAGACGGGGGGGCACTGGGCGACGCCGAGCGCAGCCACTACGAGCAGACGCTGCGCCGCAATGCCGAAGAGCTGCTCGCGCTCGTTCGTCCCAACGACGTCGTCCTGATCCACGACCCGCAGCCGGCCGGCCTCGCCGACGCGATGGCGAGCGCCGGCGCGAAGGTCGTCTGGCGCCGTCACGTCGGAGCCGACGAGCCGAACGAGTGGACGGAGCGCTCCTGGTCGTTCCTGCGCCCGTACCTCGAGCAGGTCGATGCGCTCGTGTTCTCGCGGCGGGCCTTCGCTCCCTCCTGGGCCGACGAAGCGAAGACTCACGTGATCCCCCCGTCGATCGACCCCTTCTCGGCCAAGAACGAGCCGATCTCGCAGCGAAACGTCCGCCTGATCCTCGGCTACACGGGCCTGCTCGGGGGCGACGGAGAGGTCCCAGCCGTGCCCTTCACCCGCCGCGACGGCTCGCCGGGCCGGATCAACCGGCGCGTCGACGTCTTGCAGACCGGCCCGCCGCCCCCGGCCGACGCGCCCCTCGTCGTCCAGGTCTCGCGCTGGGACCGGATGAAGGACATGCCCGGGGTGATGGAGGGCTTCGCCGAGCATGTCGATCACAGCCTCGGCGCACACCTGTTGCTCGCGGGTCCAGCCGTCACCGGGGTCGCCGACGACCCAGAGGCCGCGGCGGTGCTGCAGGAGTGCATCGAACTCTGGCGGGCCCTACCGCACGCCGCGCGCAGCCGCGTCCACCTCGCCTGCACGCCGATGCCCGACCCGGACGAGGCGGCCGCGATCGTCAATGCGCTGCAGCGTCATGCCGCTGTCGTCGTGCAGAAGAGCGTCGCCGAAGGCTTCGGGCTGACGGTTGCGGAGGCGATGTGGAAGTCGCGGCCGATCGTCGCCAGCGCCGTCGGCGGGATCGTCGACCAGATCGTCAGCGGCGCGCACGGCCTGCTCGTCGCCGACCCGTCCGACCTGGCCTCCTTCGGCAACGCGGTGGAGACGCTCCTGCGCGACCGGACCGAAGCGGATCGTCTGGGCTCGAATGCCCGGGCTCGAGCGGGCGCGGAGTTCCTCGGCGACCGCCACCTGGAGCAGTACGGCCGGCTGCTCGCGCAGCTCGGCTAGAACCCACGCGCGATGCGAGCTACGAGCAAGAGGCTCAGGTCTCGGCCGTCACAGCGGCCCGTGGTCGACCACACGCCTCCGTCGCCATCCGAGCTCGACCGGCTCGCCGCGCTCGACCCCGACGCGGTGCTCGCGGAGCTCGGATGCACCCGGGACGGGCTGACGTCCACGGACGCCGCCGAGCGCCTCGGGCGAGCCGGAGCGAACGAGCTCCTCAGCTCGCGGCGGACGGCGCTCGCCGTTCTCCTCGCCCAGCTCCGAAGCCCGCTGCTCGGGCTGCTGCTCGTCGCCGCCTCCGTGTCGATCGCCGTCGGCGAGGTCACCGGCGGCAGCATCATCGTCGCGATCATGGTCCTGAGCGTGGCGCTCGGGTTCGCGAACGAATACCGGAGCGAGCAGACGCTCGCGTCGCTGCGCAACCGCACCGGGCGCCGAGCCACGGTACTGCGCGACGGCAGTGCGACGGAGATTCCCGCCGCAGAGCTCACGCCCGGAGACGTCTGCCTACTACAAACGGGCGATCTCGTTCCCGCCGACCTGCGCTTGCTCCAGGCGGCCGAGCTGACGATCGACGAGGCGGCGCTGACCGGCGAGGCTTTCCCAGCCGAGAAAGAAGCGGTGGCCGCCCACGCCTCGCCGGGGGGTGTGCACGACAATTGCGCTTACCTGGGAACGGTTGTGCGCAGCGGCCGGGGCACCGGCGTGGTCGCGCTCACCGGCATGGCCACGCGCCTGGGCAGCGTCGCCGGCGGACTCGAGGAGCGGCAGCCGCCGACCGCGTTTCAACGCGGCCTTACTTCGTTCGCGGGGCTGCTGGCGAAGGTCACCGCCGTCCTGACCGTGTTCATCTTCATCGCCAATGCCGCACTCGGAAAGCCGGCGCTCGACGCGCTCCTTTTCTCGCTTGCGATCGCGGTCGGCCTGACGCCGCAGCTGCTGCCGGCGATCGTGTCGGTCAGCCTCTCGACCGGTGCGCGGCGGATGGCGAGGCGATCGGTGCTCATCAAGCGGCTCGTCTCGATCGAGGACCTCGGCGACGCAGACGTTCTCTTCACGGACAAGACGGGGACGCTGACCATCGGTGAGATCGGCCTACGCGAGGCGGTCGCCCCCGACGGTGCTCCGGCGCCAGAGCTCATTCGCCTCGGCCTGCTCTGCAGCGAGCTCAGCTTCGAGCACGGCGGCACGCCGCTCGGCAACACGCTCGACCTGGCGATCTGGCGTGCGCTCAAGCCGGGTGTCGCCGAAGCGGAGCTCCAGGGCGTGCGCCGGGTGGCCACGCTTCCGTTCACGTTCGAGCGCCGCCGCACCTCGGTCGTCCTCGATTCGAAGGAGCCTCGGCGGCTTCTCTGCAAAGGCGCCGCCGAGGAAGTGCTGGCGCGGTGTACGTCAGCCCGCATCGGAGGGCAGACGCGCCCGCTGACGGCGGCTCGCCCGGAGGTCGACGCGACCCTCGGCGGGCTTCTCGACGCAGGCCATCGGCTGCTGGCGCTCGCCGAGCGTCCCGTTCTCGCGCGAGCCTCCTACGACGAGAACGACGAGCAGGAACTGGTGCTGCTCGGCTTTCTCGTCTTCGCCGACCCACCGAAGCCCGACGCCGCGGAGTCGATCGCGCGCCTGCAGCGGCTCGGGATCGAGCTCAAGGTCCTGACCGGCGACAACGAGCGGACGACGGCGCACATCTGCGCCCAGGTCGGCCTGCCGGTCACAGGAGTGGCGCGCGGCGCCGACCTGGCGGGCCTCTCCGAGGCAGAGGTGTCAGCGCTCGTGGCGCGGACGACGATCTTCGCCCGGGTCAGCCCCGAGCAGAAGGCGATCCTCGTCACCGCCGCGCAGCGAAACGGTGACGACGTCGCCTTCCTGGGCGACGGCGTCAACGACGCGGTCGCGCTGCATCGCGCTGACGTCGGCATCTCGGTCGACAGAGCCGTCGATGTCGCCAAGGAGGCGGCCGACGTCGTCCTGCTCGAGAAAAGCCTCGGGGTCCTCGCCGACGGCGTCACCGAGGGACGGCGCATCTTCGCAAACACGACCAAGTACGTCCTGATGGGGACGAGCTCGAACTTCGGCAACATGTTCAGCGCCGCCGGCGCGTCGGTCTTCCTGTCGTTCTTGCCGATGCTGCCGAGCCAGATCCTGCTCAACAACCTGCTCTACGACTGCTCCGAGCTGACGATCCCGACCGACAACGTCGACGAGGAGTTGCTCGCCCGCCCCGAGCACTGGGACGTCGGCTTCATCCGCCGCTTCATGGTCTTCTTCGGGCCGATCTCTTCGCTCTACGACTTCCTCACCTTCGGCGTCATGCTCTGGTTCTTCCACGCCCACGCGCCGCTCTTTCACAGCGGCTGGTTCGTCGAGTCGCTGGCCACGCAGTCGCTCATCGTGTTCGTGATCCGCACCCGCCGCGTGCCCTTCTTCCACAGCAGGCCGAGCCGGCCGCTGCTGATCGCGACGCTGGCGGTCGTTCTCGTCGGGCTCCTGATTCCGTACTCGCCTGTCGCCGGCGCGCTCGGCTTCCGCGCGCTGCCCTGGACGTTCCTCGTGATCCTGATCGGCATGGCAGCGACCTATCTCGGTCTGGCCGAAATCGGCAAGGCGTACTTCTATCGACGCCTCCGTGCCGGCCACGCCGCCGCCTGACCTACGGAAAACCCGCAAGTGCAGTCGGCTGATGCCGCATAAACCTCGCGGAATGCCCCGATGGCCCGGACGGCGAAGCGAAGGACGATTTGCGAAAGGAAAGAGGCCGAACGCAGAACACGACGCTCGGCCGCGACGGAAGGAGCAGGACATGCGCAAGGCATTCGAACTAGGAGGCGTGCTGGCAGCCGCCGTCCTGATCGCGTTCGGCATCGCCGCGATCGTCATGGGCGTCAACGGCCGCTCGACCGTCAACAACAGCCTAAGCAGGAGCTGATCGTCGGCTCGCCCGACATGACCCCGGCCGGGATCACCGCCGAGGCGAAGAAGGCGGGCCTGGACGTCGCCGGCCTCTCGATCCCCACCCGGTCGGTCGCCAACAAGAAGATCACCAACGGCGATCTGGCTCGCGCATTCGCGGGCTACATGCGGATTCACGCGCTGGAGGCCACCCACGGCCTCACCTACGCGCAGATGGGCCGCTTCATCGCCAAGCCCGGCGCGCCGGCGAAGTTCACCGACGGGCAGGGCGCGACGAGTGATCCCACCTATGCGCTCGTCGACCCGAAGACCAAGCAGCCCGTCGAGAACGGCGCCCGCAACCTCTGGGTGACCGAGACGGCGCTGACGACCGCGCTGAACACGAGCTACATGGCCCAGCAGCTCTCGCTGTTCGGGATCGTGGTCGGCGTGGCGCTGCTGCTCGCCGGAATCGGGTTCGGCATCCTCGCGCTCGGCGGAGCGCTCGCGAACCCGCGCACGGCGCTCAGCTTCCTTCGCAAGCGGGCGCACTCTCCCGAGCTCGCAGCGAAGGCGTAGACGGATCCTCCGGTCGCGAAGAGAGAGGCCGCCTGCGGGCGGCCTCTCTCATTCCTCTAGAAGCCCCTGGTCGAGCGCGTAGCGGACGAGCTCCGCCCGGCTCGACAGCCTCAGCTTCTGCATGATGTGCGCCCGGTGCGTCTCGGCCGTTCGCACCGAAATGTAGAGCTCCTTCGCGATCTCCTGGTTCGTGTGGCCCAGCGCGAGCAGGCGCAGGACCTCGCGCTCGCGTTCGGAGAGCGGATCCTCTTCCACGCGCCGCCGCTCGGCGGTCTCGGCCGCCACCAGCCGGGCGCCCAGCTCGGGGTGCACGTAGCGGCCCCCGCCGGCGACCTCGCGGATCGCCGTGACGAGCTCTGCGTCCGCGGCCTCCTTGAGCACGTAGCCGCTCGCGCCGGCCTCGAACGCCTCGCGGACGTAGCGCGGATCGTCCTGCATCGAGAGGACGAGCACCTTCGCGTCGGGAAGCTCGTGCAGGAGCTGAGGGACGACCTCGATCCCGCTCTGGTCGGGCATCATCACGTCCATCAGGACGACGTCGGGCTTCGCGCTGCGAGCCTCGAAGATCGCCTCGCGGGCGCTGCCAGCCTCGCCGGCCACCTCCAGGTCGTCCTCGGCGCCGACAAGCATCGCCAGACCTGCCCGCACGACCGCGTGGTCGTCGACGATCAGAACTCTCGTGCTCACCCGACGGGCACCTCCGCTGCGATCGTCGTCCCCGCGTCGCGGCCGGACTCGACCTCCAGCCGGCCCCCGAGCAGCGCAAGCCGCTCACGCATCCCGACGAGCCCGTAGCCGTCGCCTGTCTGCGTGGCCTCGTCGAAGCCTTGGCCGTCGTCCTCGACCACCGCCTTGACGATGCCACCCTTTCGCGCGAGCAGGATGCTGACCCGGCGGGCACGTGCGTGCTTGACGACGTTGGTGAGCGATTCCTGGACGATCCGATAGAGCGCCGTCTCGACCTCTCCGGGAAGACGCTCGTCCGCGAGCGCCGTTTGGAAATCGACGGAGATCCCTGTCTGCTCGGTGAACGAGGCGGTGAGCCGTTCCAGGGCCGCGACGAGGCCGAAGTCGTCGAGGGCGCTCGGACGCAGCTCGACGGCGAGCCGGCGGACGTCCTGGAGCGTCGAAACGACGAGGTCGCGCAGCTCCTCGGCCGCGGAGCGGGAGGCGCGGTCGGCCATCCTTTCTTCCAGCGCCTTCAGTCCGAGCAAGATCGACGTCAGCGCCTGCCCGGTTTCGTCGTGTAGCTCCCGCGCCAGACGCCGGCGCTCGAGTTCCTGGGCCTCGACGACCCGGCGGAAAGAGTCTTGCGCGATTCTCTCGGAGAGGTCGACCGCGAGGGCCGCCCGAGCCCCGAAGGTCTCAGCAAGGCGGAGATCGGTGTCCGTGAAGCGAACGTCGGACCCGAGCTTGTCGTGTGCTGCCAACACGCCGATCGCGCGCCCGCGAACGAGCATTGGCACCCAGAGGCCGCTGCGGGCGCCGATCAGGCGCATCGCCTCGTGGTCGACGTCAGGGTCGTCGAGCACCGAGTCAGCGCGCTCGCTGCGACCACGCTCGAGGACGCGGCCGCTCTTCGAGGAGCAGGTGATCGTCGCGCCGACGAGCTCGGTCCGTTCACCGGCGACCGCCGCGAAGCGCAGCCCGTCGTCACCGCTTGGAAGCAGGACCGTGACGAGCCGGGCGTCGAGCAGCTCCCGCAGCCGCCGCACGACCAGGTCGAGCAGCCTGTCGAGGTCGGTCTCCGTCGCGAGGGCATTGCCGACCTC
>WNGD01006925.1_pt1 | contig 10759 bp, 7 predicted proteins | sample 5400671 | NCBI WGS metagenome assembly WNGD01 (sample SAMN13153369, study PRJNA577476) | soil metagenome | isolation source: 40 cm soil or saprolite under grassland replicate 2 | place: USA:California | collected 2016-06-15
GCACGAGCGCCTGCTTGGCGTCGATGATGCTGCGCGCGAACCGGCTCAGGTTCCAGACCACCAGCGCCCCGGCCTCGCCCCGCTCGACCCGCTCGATCGCCCGGTTCCAGAGCGGCCGGGCCGAGTCCCCGCCCGAGCGGTCTCGCTCCTCCTAGACCTCCACCAGCTCCAGCCCTCGCGCTGGCAGACCCGCTCGATCGACCCCCTGTGGAGCTGCGGGCTCAGCAAGCTGTCGCCCCCGCGGCCCGATCCCCCCGATACCCGCACGTACCCGATCGCCTTGCCGCCCACCGTGACCTCCATTCTGTCCTGACCCGTCGGGCGGTAGTCGCCGAAGCGTCTGCACAAGGCTGAGCTGCGTGCAAAGCAGAAGGCCTGAGCTCACACAGCCGGTGACGGGGCGTCGCTCACCGATCGAAGCTGAGACGCGATCTCAGCACGCGACGGTGGTGTCGCTCCGGTGCGCGTACACGTGATCGCTGAAGCCGCGACGGCATAGGAGACTGCGCGAGCAAGAACCGGCTCGTCAGGCAGCCGCGTCGCATCCAGCCCGAACGCACCCTCGTCGATAAGCGCCGCGATGAGAGCGGCGCCGAAGCTATCGCCGGCACCGACGGTGTCGACGACGGCAACGGGAATCCCCGCGATGTCCACGATCGCGTCGCCCGACCCTGCGATTGCACCATGCTCGCCTCTGGTCACCGCCACGACTCGCGGCCCGAAACCGAGGATTAGCTTGAGCACCCTTTCTGCCCTTAACCCCGGATAGATCCAGGCGGCGTCGTCCTCGCTCAGCTTGACGAGGTCGGCGAGCTGGGAGAGCCGTTCAAAACGGCGACGGTACGTGTCGACGTCTCCGAACACGGCGGGCCTCACGTTGGGATCGAGGATGATCCGTCGCCGGCCGGCCTCACGATCGACCAGCGCCTCGTACGCGGCAGCCGGCGGGTCGACGGCAAGCGCAAGCGTCCCGACGTGGATCGCCCACGCGTCGTCGGGAAGGAGCGGCAGCTGCTCCGGCGTGAGGTCGACGAGCGATGTGCCGGAGAGGTCGAACCGGTACTCGTTCTTGCCGTCTCGCAGCCGTTGGACGAGTGCACGCGGCGTGGGAGCGTCGGACGAGCGCACGAGGGACGTGTCGACGCCGGCCTCGATCAGTCGCTCAGCGAGCATGTGCCCGTAGTCGTCGCGCGAGATCGCGCCGAGAAACCCGACCGGAACGTCAAGCCGCCCGAAGGCGATCGCCGTGTTGAACGGTCCACCGCCTGCGACCGCACGCCGCGATCCGCCGTCGTCGACGAGATCGACGAGGGCCTCCCCACCGATGACGATCACCGATCCGCGGCGCTCCCCGGACGGATCTCACCGGAACCACGTGCGATCAGCGTCACGGGAATGGTTTGGTGAACGGCCGGCGCCGTGTCACCGTCGAGCCGACGGAAGAGCTGGTCGGCGGCGGCCCGCCCAATTGCTTGCGGATTCTGAGCCACGACAGAGACCGCCGGGTTGAGCATGTCGGCCAGCGAGATGTCGTCGAAGCCGATGAGCGCGATCTCGTGTTCGCGACCTCTCTCATGAAGCGCGCGAACACCGCCGATCGTGAGCAGGTTCTGCCCAGTGAAGAACGCCGTCGGGGGCTCGCGCAACGCAAGCATCTCGTCAATCGCGCGAGCTGCAGCGTACGGGTCGCGCAGTTCGGTCCGGATCACGCTGTCGTCCGCGCGGACGCCGGCGACTTCGAGCGCTTGCGTGTAGCCGCGCAGACGCTGCTCGGCAGTCGAGATCGAGAGCAGGTCGCCGAGAAAGCCGATCCGCCGGTGGCCGTGCGCAAGCAGGTGCTCAGCGCCCTGGCTCGCGCCGCCCACGTTGTCGGAGAGGACGCTATCCGCGTCGAAGTGGCTCGCTGGGCGGTCGACGAAGACGAGCGCCGTCCCCGTCCGCCGCTCTTCGTAGAGGTACGTGTGATCGTGGCTCGCAGGCACCACGATGATCCCGTCGACGCGCCGTTCGCGGAACGAACCGATCAGCTCGCGCTCGCGATCGGGATCCTCGTCGCAGCTCCCGGCGAAGACGAGGACGCCGCGCTCGCGCGCGGCATCTTCGACGGCGCGATGAAGCTCCGACGAGAACGGGTTCGAGACGTCCTCGAGGACCAGCCCGATCGTCTGCGTCTTGCCGCCGAGACGGCGAAGCGTGGCGGCATTCGCGTCACGCCGGTAGTTGAGCTGCTCGATCGCCCGCTTGACCCTGGCCTCGAGCTCCGGACTGACGCCGGGCTCGGAGTTGACGACGCGCGACACCGTCTTCAGGGCGACGCCGGCCAGGGCCGCCACGTCGACCATGGTCGGACGGCGCTTCGTCTCGTGGAAATCTGACAACGAAGTTCAAACAGGCTCTCGGGGGGGTCGAACGCGCGGGATTCTAACGAAAACCGAAGCTTGACATCGTTGTCTTGACAACGTTATCTTTGCCTCGTCTGTGAGTCGGTCAGCAACCGTTCACGCCACGAGGCCTCTCTCGCTCGTGGGCCGGAGCTACCGAGCCTTGCGCGCACGCAGGTTTGCCGGCTCCGTGGCAACGCATCGTCAGGCGCGGTCGACCATGCGACCGTCATCCGTTCAGGAGGAGGCAGCGACAATGCATGAAGCAAGGACCCGGAGTGTCCGGCGTCGCAGCACGCTCGCGGTTGCCCTAGCCATCGCGATAACTGTGATCGCGGCGACATTTGCCGGCGCGGCGTCGGGCAGGAGCACAGCCAAGACGATCAGCGTCGCCGTCGTCGCGAACGGGCAGATGCAGGACATCGCGAGGTTGACGCCGTCGCTCTTTACCAAGAAGAGCGGAATCAAAGTGAAGTACACGATCCTCGACGAGGGCAAGCTGCGGCAAATCACGACCCGTGACGTCGGCTCGGGCGGCAAGGCATTCGACGCCGTCATGATCGGCCCGTACGAGGCGCCGCAGTTCGGCACCGCGGGGCTGCTTAAGGACCTGACGTCGATGGCGAAGGGCGACAAGGCGTACAAGTACAACGACCTCATTCCGGCTGTGCGCAACGCGCTGTCGGCCAAGGGCCACATGTACGCGGCGCCGTTCTACGGCGAGTCGTCGTTCCTGATGTATCGCAAGGACATCCTTGCCAAGAACGGCGTCAAGATGCCGCTACATCCCACGTGGCAGCAGGTTGCGGCCGCTGCGCGAAAGATCAAGACCTCGTCGATGGCGGGCATCTGCCTGCGTGGCAAGCCTGGCTGGGGTGACCTTGGCGCCGCGTTCACGACCGTTCTGAATACGTTCGGGGGCACGTGGTGGTCGGCAAAGCCGAACGGCCAGCCCGACAAGGCTCAGGTCGATCAGCCGGCTTTCAAGGACGCACTCGACTTCTATGCGAAGCTCGTGCAGGACGCCGGCGAGAAGGATGCCGCGAACTCGAGCTACAACGAGTGCCTCACGCAGTACCAGGCCAGCAAGGTGGCGATGTGGTACGACGCGACGGTCGCCGCCGGTTTCCTCGAGGCGAAGGACAGTCCCGTGAAGGGCAAGAACGGCTTCGCCTTCGCGCCCCACCTCAAAACGCCGTCGACCGGCTGGTTGTGGACGTGGGCGCTCGCGATCCCGAGAAGCTCGCCCGACCCGACCGACGCCTGGAAGTACATCTCGTGGGCGACTGGGCCGCAGTACCTCAAGGCGGCCGGGTCGCGCGTGAAGGGCGGCTGGGCCGCGATCCCGCCGGGCACGCGCTTTTCGACCTACCGCATCCCTCAGTACAAGAGAGCAGCCAAGGCATTTGCCGCGACCACGTTGGCAGCGATGAAGGCCGCACCGATCAACAACCCGGGCACGACGAAGCGACCCGGCCTGCCGGGCGTGCAGTACGTCGGCATCCCGCAGTTCCAGGACGTCGGCAACCGCTGCACGCAGCTGTTCTCAGCCGTGATCGCAGGTTCGATGAAAGACACGGCTGCTATCAGCCAATGCCAGCAAATCGCATCCCAGGCGATCAGGTGATCCTCCTCCCTTGACCGCCACTGCCGCCGACGCCACGCTCGCACGGGGGAAAGTTGGCGATCCATTCTCCTCCGCGTGGCGCCGGCGGCTCCCCCTACTGCCGGCACTGCTCTATGTCGTCGCGATCACGCAGCTGCCGTTTCTCGTCAGCATCTACTACAGCCTCACCAACCTCAAAGACAAGACGCAGTCGCTGATACCGGAGCCGACGAAGTTCGTCGGCGTGGAGAACTACCGGCGGATCTTCAGCGATCCGTTCTTCAGGCAGGCGATGTGGACGAGCGTGAAGATGACGGTGCTCTCGGTCGTGCTGTCGCTGATCATCGGGACGCTCTTCGCGATCCTCCTCGACCGCAGGTTCTTCGGGCAGGGCTTCATCCGCACGCTGCTGATCACCCCGTTCCTCCTGATGCCGGTCGTCGCGGCGTTGATCTGGAAGCAGCAGATGTTCTCGTCGCTCTTCGGCGTCCTCAACAAGGTGCTCAACTTCGTCGGCTTCAACTCGGTCGCCTTCATCTCCGACCACCCCCTCGGTTCGATCGTGACAGTGCTCGTCTGGCAGTGGACGCCGTTCATGATGTTGATCGTGCTCGCGGGGCTGCAAAGCCAGCCCAGCGACGTCCTCGAGGCAGCGAACGTCGACGGTGCGAACGGATTAGGAATCTTCCGCCAGCTCACCCTTCCCCATCTGCGCCCGTACCTCGAGCTCGGTGCGCTGCTGGGAGCGATCTTCATCGTGCAGGCGTTCGACGCGATCGACGTCATGACGGGTGGCGGCCCCGGCTCGACCAACATCCCCTACTACGTGTATCAGGAGTCGATCGGCGGCGGATTCCGTTATGGCTCCGCCTCCGCGTACGCAATCGTCGTCGTCATCTTCTCGATCATCATCGCGACGTTCGCGCTGCGGGTTCTTTCGAGCCTGTTCAAAGACGAGGAACGGGCGTGACCGACGAGGAACGCCGTGGAACGAGGCTGGGCATCGGCGAGCGCCGCGCAGTCGTCGCGGGCATCGGTGCGCTCGCGTGGCTCGTCGGGCTCCTCTGGATCTTCCCCGTCGCCTGGACGGTCTTCACCAGCTTCAAGACCGAAGAGGACGCCGCGGCGCAGACCCTGCATCAGGGCCTGTCGTTCGGCCGCTACAGCGACGTCAGCCACTCAACGACGGGGACGCTGTCGCTGCAGTCGGCATTCACGAACTCGCTCGTCGTCGTGGCCGTCTCGACCGTGATCGTGCTGCTGCTCGCACTGCCGGCGGCGTACGCGCTCGCGATCCGGCCGATCCACAAGTGGCGCGACGTGCTCTTCTTCTTCATCTCAACGAAATTCCTGCCGGTCGTCGCCTCGATCTTCCCGATCTACGTGTACGCGGAGAAGTGGAACCTGATCGGCACCCGGACGGTGCTGATCATCCTCTACATCGCCATCAACCTCCCGCTGGCCGTCTGGATGATCCGCTCGTTCTTCCGGGAGGTTCCACGCGAGCTAATCGAGGCCGCCGAGATCGACGGGACGAACCTGTTCAATCAGTTGCGCTCGGTGATTCTCCCGATCGCGGCGCCCGGCATCGCCGCAACCGCGCTCCTGTGCGTGATCTTCGCGTGGAACGAGTACTTCTACGCCCTGCAGCTGAACTTCGCGAGCGGATCGACAATGCCGCAATGGGTGACCTCGAACGTCTCGACTCGAGGCAACTTCCTGGCGAAGCTCTCCGCAGCGTCGACGATTGCCTGTCTGCCCGTCGTCCTCGCCGGCTGGGCGGCGCAGAAGCGCATGATCCGGGGGCTCTCGATGGGCGCACTCAAGTGAAAGAAGGCTGATCCGGCTTGGCTTCAGTCGATTACGTCGTGGCGACGCGCTTCTATCCGGGGACGCCGAATCCGGCGATCAACAAGCTCAACCTCTCCGTCGCCGACGGCGAGCTGCTCGTCCTCGTCGGCCCATCCGGCTCCGGGAAGTCGACGGCGCTTCGGATGCTCGCCGGTCTCGAGCCCCTCGACGACGGCCAGATTCTCATCGGCGGCGAAGACGTCTCGAACGTGCGGCCGCGGGAGCGGGACATCGCCATGGTCTTCCAAAACTACGCGCTCTATCCAAACCTCGACGTCGCCCAGAACATGGGCTTCGCGCTCAAGCAGCAGGGTGTGCCCAAACAGGAGCGGGTCCAGCGCGTGCGCGAGGTCGCGAAGCTCCTCGACCTCGAGCCCTACCTCGGCCGAAAGCCGCGGAACCTTTCCGGCGGACAGCGACAGCGGGTCGCCATGGGACGTGCGATCGTCCGGCAACCGCAGGTCTACTTGATGGACGAGCCGCTCTCCAACCTCGACGCGAAGCTGCGCGTGCAGACGCGTGCGGAGCTGGTCGAACTGCAGAAGCGTCTCGCCGTCACCACCGTCTACGTCACCCACGACCAGGTCGAGGCGATGACCATGGGACATCGCGTGGCCGTGCTGCGCGACGGCGAACTGCAGCAGGTCGAGGCACCCTCGACGCTGTACCACGAGCCGGCGAACCTCTTTGTCGCCGGCTTCATCGGCTCTCCGGCGATGAACATTCTTCCAGTGTCGGTCGACCGCTCGATCAAGGTCGCGGGCGCCGAGATCGGCATCGGTGAGGCGGTCAGCGGCGAGCGGGCGACGATCGGCTTCCGGCCGGAGACCGTCACGATCGGCGACGAGGGGCCGATTCCCGCGCGCATCCGCCTGGTCGAGGATCTCGGATCCGAGGTGTTCGTCCACCTCGTCATCGACCACGAAGGCGAGGAGCGGCGGATCGTCGCCAAGGTCGACCCGCCGTTCGCGGGCCAGCCCGACGAGAACGTGCGCCTGACGCTTCGCGGCAAGGTGCATCTGTTCGACGCGACGGAGGCAAGGAGGACGACCGTCACGCTGTGACTGCGCGGATCGGCGCTCCGATACCACTCCGGGCGGCGAACCTGAACGCGATCGGCGCACTCGATCTTCCGACACCGCACTACGACCGCAACGCGCTCGTGCCACGCATTCTCCACGTCGGTGTCGGCGGGTTCCACCGAGCGCATATGGCGCTGTACACGGACGAAGCCGCCGCCGCCGAGGGCGGCGACTGGGGAATCCGCGGCGCCGGCCTCCTCGACGCCGATCGCAGAATGGCCGATGTCCTCCGGGCGCAGGACCACCTCTACACGCTGATCGAGCGTGACAGCAACGGCTCGAGGGCGCGGATCGTCGGCAGCATCGTCGACTACACACTGGCAGCCGGTGACGGCAGCGCGTTCGCAGAACGCGTCGCCGATCCCCAAGTGGCGATTCTTTCGCTGACGATCACCGAGGGCGGCTACTCCCTCGTGAACCGCAATCCGACCATCGAGGCGATCGTCGCCGGGCTCGAGGCCCGGCGGGCTCGCCCCGGCGCGCCGCTGACGATCCTGAGCTGCGACAACTTGCCCGGCAACGGTGACGCAGCCCGCGCGGCGATCATCGCCGTGGCTGAACGCAAGGGAGCGGAGCTGGTGCGCTACGTCGAGGCCTGCACGTTCCCGAACTCGATGGTCGATCGCATCACACCGCAAACCCAGGACGGTGACCGGAAGTGGCTGCGCGACGAGATCGGCGTCGACGACGCCTGGCCGGTCGTCTGTGAGCCGTTTCGACAGTGGGTGATCGAGGACTGCTTCGCGTCGGGCCGGCCTCGCTGGGACAACGCCGGTGTCCTCTTCACGGGCCGCGTGCACGACTGGGAGCTCTACAAGCTGCGGATGCTGAACGCGAGCCATTCGTGTCTCGCATATCTGATGGCGCTCGCCCACGTCGTGTACGTGGACGAGGCGGTGGCCCTTGCCCACGTCCGAAGCTATCTGGAGCGGTTCCTCACCGATGAGGTGATTCCGACGCTCGTCGCCATCCCGGGCCATCCGCCCGCTGAATACGCCGAGACGGTGCTGCGACGGTTTGCCAACACCGGTGTCCGGGACCAGATCGCTCGTCTCTGCAGCGACGGCACGTCGAAGCTCCGGAGCTTCTTGATCCCGACCGTCGAGGCGCAACTCGCGCGCGGTGGCCACGTGAAGTGCGCAGCTCTCGCCCTCGCCGCGTGGGCCCGATATCTCGCGACCGTGCCGCCGGCGCTGCGCGCGCCGGACTCACACGGTGAGCATGCTGCAGAACTCGCTCAGCGCTCGCTCGTCGAGCCCGCTGCATTCCTCGATCTCGAGGAGGTGTTCACGTCGTTCGTGCGTGGCAGCTCCCTGTTCCGTGACGAGTTCACGGCCGCAGCGGCCGAGCTCGCGAAGCTCGGACCCCATCGAGCGATCGATCGCGTGCCGGCCTAGCAGCGTGTCGCTCTGTGTCGGCCGAACGTCGCGTTCGTCTTCGGCGCGCCCTGCTCGACGAACCACTGCGCCAGGCGCTGCTAGCCCCAGCAGTCGCCGTCGGCTGCGGCGGCCGCTGCTAGCTCGGAACCGGTGCCGAAGGTGCGCCGGTAGGACTGGCGGTCACGGCTTGGCAGCTCGACTCCTCCGCGCAAGACTCCGCTCGTGCGCGGCGATCTCCCCACCGGGACTGTCACCTTCCTCTTCACCGATGTCGAAGGCTCGACCAAGCTTCTCGAGGAGATCGGAGACGACGCGTACGACGAAGCGCTCGCCGAGCACCGGCGGATCGTGCGTACGGCCTGCGCGGCGCAGGGAGGAGTCGAGGTCGACACGCAGGGAGACGCCTTCTTCTTCGCCTTCCCGAACGCTCCCGGAGCGCTCGCGGCGGCTTCTGAGGTGACTAGCGCGCTCGCCTCCGGGCCGATCCGCGTTCGGATTGGCCTGCACACAGGCAAGCCGCGTCTGAGCGACGAGGGGTACGTGGGCAAGGAGGTGCACTTCGCCGCCCGTCTTGCGGCGACCGGCCACGGTGGGCAGACCGTCCTCTCCAAGGCAACAGCCGAGCTCGTCGACGGCTCGCTCACCGAACTCGGGGAACACCGGCTCAAAGACATCGCCGAGTCCGTTCCCATCTACCAACTCGGAGACGCGCGCTTCCCTCCCCTCAAGACGATTTCGAACACCAACCTTCCCCGCCCTGCCTCCTCCTTCGTCGGCAGGCAACGGGAGCTGGAGGAAGTCCTCACCAGGGTCTCCCAGGGAGCGCGCCTGCTCACCCTCACGGGTCCCGGCGGCTCTGGGAAGACGCGGCTCGCGCTCGAAGCGGCGGCCACGCTCATCCCGGACTACAAAGCAGGGGTCTTCTGGGTTGGGCTCGCCTCCCTGCGCGATCCCGCTCTCGTCACCGAGACGATCGCGCAGACCCTGGGCGCCAAGGACGGGCTCGCCGAGCACATCGGCGAGCGGGAGATGCTCCTCCTCCTCGACAACCTGGAGCAGGTGACCGAGGCCGCTCCCGGGCTTTCGGCTCTGCTCGAGCGCTGCCCCAACCTCACCCTGCTCGCAACGAGCCGCGAGCTCCTGCGCGTCCAGGGGGAGGTCGAGTACGAGGTGCCTCCGCTCGCCTCGCCCGAGGCGGTCGCGCTCTTCTGCGAGCGCGCCCGGCTCGAACCTTCCGAGGAGATCGCCGAGCTCTGCGCTCGTCTCGACAACCTGCCGCTCGCGGTGGAGCTCGCCGCCGCCCGCACGAAAGCGCTCTCTCCGGCGCAGATCCTCGAGCGGCTCTCCCAGCGACTCGATCTGCTCAGGGGAAGCCGGGACGCCGATGCACGCCAGCAGACGCTGCGGGCGACGATCGCCTGGAGCTACGACCTCCTTTCCGAGGAAGAGCAGGGCCTCTTTCGATCTCTCGCCGTCTTCGCCGGCGGCTGCACGCTCGAAGCCGCCGAGGAGGTCGCGAACGCCGACCTCGACACGCTGCAGTCGCTCGTCGAGAAGAGCCTGCTCCGTTTCTCGGACGAGCGCTACTGGATGCTCGAGACGATCCGCGAGTACGCGGGCGAGCGGCTCGCCGGTAAAGGCGAGACAAGGGAGCTTGGACTGCGCCACGCGGAGTTCTTCCTGGCTCTCGCCGACGAGGCGAGGCCACACCTCGAGACTCACGAGCAGGCTGAATGGCTGGGACGGATCGAAGTCGAGCATGACAACGTGCGGGCCGCGCTGTCCTGCCTCGAATCGGCTGACGCCGAGCGCTTCATTCGTCTGGCGGTGGACGTGTGGCGGTTCTGGGAGATGCGCGCGCACTTTGCCGAAGGGCGCCAATGGCTTCGTCGCGCCCTCACCCTGAATCCAGAACCGTCCCCGCAGCGATGGGCCGCCCTCGAAGGCGCTGCGCTCCTCGTCTACTACCCAGAAGGACATCGGGGAGTGGGTCCGCTCGCCGAGGAGCTGCTCGAGGTCGCTCGGCAAATTGGCGACCGGGCGTCGATCGCTCAGTCGCTGCTGCTGCTCGGCCACCTCGAAGCCGCCGAGGGGAACACGGACGGCGCCGTCGACCTGTTTCAGCGAAGTCTCAAGTACCAAGAACGCGGCGACACGCTTCACGCCCTTGGGCATGTGAGGCTGCTCGAGGACGACTATGAGGGTGCACTCGAATGGTTGAGGCAGGCGGAGGCGCTGAATCGTGCGCAGGGTCACGAATGGGACGTCGCGCAGGACCTCATCGCACTTGCCTATGCGCTTCACGGGTTAGCGCGAGACGACGAGGCGACGGGTCTGTTGCGGCAGAGCTTGGAGCTCCTAGGGCCGCTCAGGGAAGTGAGACTGTTGGCGAACTGCTTCGATGCTCTCTCGGCGACCTTTGCTGCGGATCGGTCCGATATCGCCGCGTCTCTCGCCACC
>WNGD01009596.1_pt1 | contig 10759 bp, 12 predicted proteins | sample 5400671 | NCBI WGS metagenome assembly WNGD01 (sample SAMN13153369, study PRJNA577476) | soil metagenome | isolation source: 40 cm soil or saprolite under grassland replicate 2 | place: USA:California | collected 2016-06-15
GACCGCCTGGTCGAGCGGCATCGGGATCTGCTCCTGGGCCTGGAAGCGGGCCGCCGCGGCCATTTCCTCCGGATCCTCGATCGCCGGCAGCCGCAGGGTGCGGACGACGACGCGCTGGTTGCCGATCCCGAGCCGCACGTTCTTCGAGAGCTTGTGCACGTCGAACAGCGACTTCAGCGCCTCGGCGAGGTTGTCCTGGTCGGCCACCTCACCCTCGTGGAAGGCGCCGGCGGCCAGCGGCTCGATCGCCGCTGCGCTCACCTGCGCCGAGCCGTTCGACCTGATCTCGGCCGCGGCGATGCTGTCGGCCTCGATGTCGAGGCCGACGATCCCGCCCGTCTTCGTCTTCTTCCTGGTCAGTTGCAGCACGCCCTCTCTCAATCGACAGAAAGGCCGCAGACCTTTCGCCCCGCAACTACTCAGAACTAGGAGAATCTGGACGGGCCTACGAGAAGCTGTTCAGGTACAGATCGACCAGCTGGTCGCCGGCCAGCAGGCCCACCACGCCGCCCAGCGCCAGGAAGGGGCCGAACGGGATCGCCCGCTTGCGCGCCGCCGCGCCGTGGCGGGCGATCATCGCCAGGCCGACGAGGGAGCCGGCGAGCAGCGCGACGAGGATCGCCGGGGCGACGTTGCGGCCCAGGAAGAGGCCCATCACGACCGCCAGCTTCACGTCGCCCAACCCCATCCCGCGCGGGTAGGCGAGCGCGGCGAGGAAGAGCAGCCCGCCCGCCGCGGCGGCGGCCGCGGCCCGCTCCGGCAGGCTTCCCGGATCGGTCGCGGCGGCGATTGCCACCCCCAGCACCGCGGCGACGAGCAGGATCCTGTTGGGGATGATCCGCCGCTCGAGGTCGGTTAGCGTGACCGCGACCAGCGTCGTCACGAAGACGAGCCCGAGCGCCACCTCCCCGGGGTCGCCCCAGAGAACGAGCACGGTCGCGGCGTAGAGCGCCCCCAGCCCCAGCTCGGTGAGCGGGTAGCGCGGCGAGATCGCCGCCCCGCAGCAGCGGGCCCGGCCCCGCAGCAGCAGCCAGGAGAGCACCGGCACGTTGTCGTAGGCGGCGATCTGCGCCCCGCAGGCGGGGCAGCGCGAGCGCGGACCGACGATCGATTCTCCCCGCGGCACCCGGTGCGCGACCACGGTCGCGAAGCTGCCGGCCATCAGCCCCCCGAGGAAGGCGATCGCCCCCACGGCGGCCAACGCCCTAGCCCCCTTCGAGGGGCGTGTTGGTGTCGACCTCGATCCTGGCCGGGTATTGCGGGTGGTCGTACATGATCTGGATCGCGTCGGCCGGGGTGTTTTTGCGTTCGACGCTGAGCGCCACGCCGAGCCGGTCGCCGGCCGGAAGCGTATATGGCGGGCTGATGAAGTCCATCGGCAGCCGCACCCTCCCCCATTCGGAGGACGGCCAGTTGACGTTTGCTTTCGGCGTGTAGGTCCAGTAGCCGGCACCGCCGCTGCTGTTGGCCAGGATCGCGTCTTCCGCGACCGGCGGCGAGCCGGTTTCGTGGCGCTTGAAGAGGTAGACGCAGAGGGTGCCCGTGTGCTGGGCTTCGTTGATCGTGCGCGTGTAGAACTCGAGCGTCACCTGGCCGGTCAGCGTGAAGGGCGAGCTGAACGGATCGGTGACCCAGCGGTGCACCTGGGACTCGGGATGTGTCGTCCCGGTGGGCACGTAGTGGCAGCCGTTGGTGTCGTCGGGCCGGATCTGGAGCCCCTTGTCCGTGTTAGGCGTGGGCTCGAGATAGGAGTCGCTGGAGTAGTCGTAGAGCGGCGGGTCGTTCGGATCTTCCGGGGCGGGGTCAGGCGGCCCTCCCAGCAAGAGCGCGTCCGGCGCCCCCTTGATCGTCCCGGTTTGGGGGCCGCTGGCGCAGGTCCCGAGCGTGTTGTGGAGCAGATGATCGCCTATCGTCTGCCGTGCCGTCGGGGGGCTAATCGAGCAGGGCGTGTCGGAGAGGAAGAACTGCTGCGCGGTCACCACTTTGCCTTCCTGCTTGAAGTCCTGTTCCCCCGGGCAGGCGGTGCTGCAGCTGGCGTCGTTGCGCCAGACCACGTAGCGGTAGACCTTGCCGCTGACGTCGCCGCTGGAGAAGGAGGTCGGCCCGGGGTTGACGACGCCGCCTTCGATCGAGCCGCCGCCATACAGGGAGCCGCCGTTCACGACCATTTTCTTGTATGCGCCGCGGGGTTCCCTGGTCAACGCGAATTCGCCGCCGGAGACCCGGTAGTCGGGATTGAGCCGGTCGGTCGAGGTCGGCGGCGTCGCCGTCATCGCGAGCTGTTTGTTGGAGAGGCTGCGCAGCGCCTCGATTTCCTGCTGGGCGCGGTCGAGCGCCACCTGCGTCGCCTTCGCCCGCTGCGTGTTTTTGACCGCGTCGCTGAGCATCCCGAACGTGGTCAGCGCTCCGATCACAAGGATCACCGCGGCGACCAGCACCTCGACGATCGTGAAGCCGTCCTCCCTTTCAATCGCCCGTCCCATCGTCATTTGGCCAGGACCGCGTTGCGCAGGCTGGCGCCGTCGGAGACGGTGAGGGCGCTCGGCCCGCTCGGGTTCGGCATGCGGAGGGCGATGCTGATGTAGGTCGCTTCCGCGGCGCTGGGCGAGTAGCTGAAGACGTTGCTGCTGTTGATCCCGGTGAAGATCGTGGTCGCCGTGCCGGTGTACGTGCCTGGACTCGCCTCTGTCCGTGAGCACGACGTCGTCGTGCAGGTGTAGATCACCTCGCATTTGATCGATGGAGACGTGCTCGCCAGCGGCGTCGTGCTGCCACAGGCGGCGTGGCGGACGTAGGTCTGGAAGGACACCGACGAGGCCGTCGCCTGGTCGACCTTGACCCCGTCGCGGATCTCTCGCGTCATCCGCTCCAGCACCCAGCGCGCGGTTGAGATGTTCTGCGCCCGATTGCTGAGCTGCGGTTGCTCCCTCACTGCGCTGATCACCAGCGAACCGGCGACGCCGAGCAAGACGACGCCCATCGCCGAGGCGACCAGCAGCTCGATCAGGGTGAACCCCGCCTCGCTCCGGCCCTGGGCCAGCCGAGTGCTGAGCGCCCGCCACACCGCATGCTTGACGGTGGGCGTGGCTGGGATCTGCAAGTGGGCCGGCATCGTTGTTCTATCGGTGGGAGTGGCCATTTCGCTTAGCCCGGCGCCAAGTGCTGGCCAAACGCGCGAGGGGCGGGCACATAGCCCGCCCCTCGACAACGTTCACGCTTGGCTGGGCCAAAGCGATACGGTTGGAGCTATTCGCTCCATTTACCCGTGCTCGGGCACCCGCCTTTTTCTACCGGTGTGCATTCGAATGTGAACGCCCCAGCGTTGTTGTCCACCCAGAATTTATGGGTGTTGGTCGATTCCGAGGTGACCCGGTAACCGGTGGCGGTTGGAACGCCTGCCCCACCACTACCAGTTACGGTCAATTTCGCGCTACCCAACGTAGGCTCGATTTTTTCGAGTTCTGCTTTTGTGGCCCCTACGTAGCTGCCGTTGTTGTCGGTCGAGAAGGTCTCGATCGCGACCTGCGCGGAGTGCGCGTACTCCTTGGCCTTGGCGTCGCCGGCCTTTTCCTTCTGGTTGAAGAACGCCGGCAGCGCGATCGCGGCCAGGATTCCGAGGATGAGCATGACGACGAGGAGCTCGATCAGCGTGAAGCCGGCCTCGCTGTCGCCGTTGAGCCGGGCGCCAACCTTGGCCCGGAGATTCTGGAGAAACATTAGGTACCTCCTGTGGTCCTAATCGTTTGCGCCAGAGCCCCGTCGCGTGAAGCCACGTGGTGTCTGTCGACCCCGGTGGTAGCCCGGCCGACTCCCGAGGGAGTCCCGAAAGGCTTTGCGCCCCCACCTCGCGGCGGGTTTGCCTTTGAGCACCGAGGCGCTGGCAGATTCATCACAAGCCTCTAATCGACAGCCCCCCAGATCCCTATATCCCCGAAATTTGGGCTTCATCCAGCCAAAACTCGGGGTTCTGTCAAGAATTGACCCAGAAGAACCGAAGGGCGCCCTCCGGCTCAATCCTCGACGGCGATGAGTTGGAGTAGTCGCCCCGCGTTAGTGATGCGGGCGGCGGGGCGGCATATGGCGAGATATGGAGCCGCCGATTAGGCGTAGGGTTGGTGGCAAGGACAACCAGGAAGGAGAGCATCGTGAATCTCTACGGAATCTTGCGTCGCAAGGGCTGGGCCTCGCCAGCGGATCTGGAGGCGGCGGCAAAGCGCTCGACCGCCGAGGGCGACAAGGAGGGCTCGGGCGTGCGCTGGATCCGCAGCTACGTGCTCGCCGAGAACAGTGGCGAGGTGGGCACCTTCTGCGTCTACGAGGCGGACAGTCCCGAGGCGATCCGCGCCCATGCGGACGCGGCCGATCTGCCGGTGGACGAGATCGTCCCGATCGCCGACGCGGTCATCGTCCGGCCGGACCCGGCGCCCGTCGAAGGCTGATATCGCGGAGAGCGCTGAAGACCGGCTCGGCGCTCCAGCGCGCAGCAGACGACGTGTGTCGGCGACATCGCTGGCGTCCCGCGGGACGACCTAATCGGATATCAATACCCGGACTTCGGCCTCCCAGGAAAGGAATGGACATGGGTATTCGTGTCGGATTGATCGTGCTTGCGGCGGTCGTTGCCGGGGTCGGCTTCGCCGGCTGCAGCGACGACACCCACGGCGAAACGACGACGCTGAAGCTGCTCGAGCCCGGCGGGGAAACCGGGACATTCGGGATCATCGGCAGCGCAACTCAGAAAGGCGTCAAACCGGGTAACGGGTTCGCGTTCTCCTCCCCGCTTCAGGAGCCGTCCTCGAAGAAGAACGTCGGCGAACTGGTCGCCACCTGCATCGCGACCAAGCCATCGACCGGAGACTCGATTCACGGCCAGTGCACCGGAACGGCAATCGTGCCGGGTGGAACGCTGGCCCTGAACGTGGGCGGTGACGCGGGCAACAACGTCTCCGGCGCGATCACCGGCGGAACGGGCAAGTACGCCGGCGCGACCGGGACCTTCACCTCGATCGGCAAGAACGGCCAGACCGACACCTACAACATCACGCTGCCCTGATCGCATAGGCCTGGATCGGCAGGAACGGCTCGGCGCCCCCTGCTGCGGGGGGCGCCGTGTTTCAGCAGCCCCCGGCGCTCCTCAGCGGATCTTTTCGTAGATGCTGAAGAGCGGCAGGTACATCGAGATCACGATGAAGCCGACCATGCCGCCGACGAAGACGATCATGATCGGCTCGATCAGGGCGGTGAGGGCCTTGACCTTTGCGTCGACCTCGGCCTCGTAGAAGTCGGCGACCTTGCTCAGCATGTGCTCCAGCTGGCCGGTTTCCTCGCCGACCGCGACCATGTGGCCGACCATCGGCGGGAAGATCGGGTTCCCCTGGATCGGCCCGGCCAGCGAGCCGCCGCGCTTGACCGAGGCGTAGACGTCGTCCATCGCATGCTCGACGACGATGTTGCCGGCCGTTTCGCCGGTCAGCCTGATCGACTGCAACATCGGCACGCCCGAGGAGACCGAGCCGGAGAAGGTGCGCGACCAGCGGGCCAGCGCGACCTTCTGGATCACGTCGCCGATCTTGAAGGGGATGCGCAGCACGAAGCGGTCCCACACTTCCTTGCCCTTTTCCGTCTTCTTCCACCTGAAGAAGGAGAAGAAGGAGATCGCGATCCCCGGCAGCAGCAGGTACCAGGAACCGGTCAGCAGGTTGGAGACGCCGACGCACAGCGCTGTGGGCGCTGGCAGCCCCCCGGCTTCGCCGGGGTGTTCTTCGGCCAGTTCTTTGAAGATGTTCGCGAAGACGGGGATCACGAACATGACGATCGCGATCAGCACCACGAGGGCGAAGCCGAAGACCAGCGACGGGTACATCATCGCCGATTTGACCTGCCGCCGCAGCGCGTCGGCTTTCTCCACCTGGAAGGCGACACGGTCGAGCGATTCCTCGAGGCGCCCCGACTGCTCGCCCGCCCGGACCATCGCCCGGAAGAGGCGGTCGAAGACCTTCGGATGGCGCTCCATCGCCTGCTCCAGCGTGCTGCCCGCTTCGACGTCGGCCCGCACCCCGGCGACGGCCTCGCGGATCGCGTCGTCCTGCGTCTGCTCTTCGAGCGTGTGCAGGGTGCGCAGCATCGGCATCCCGGAGGCGACCAGGGTCGCGAACTGGCGCGAGAAGACCGCCAGCTCGCGCATGTCGACGCTCTGCCAGCGCTTGAAGAAGTCCTCGATGTTGACCGGCGAGACCTTCTCGGCGACGTCGAGGACGATCAGCCCGCGCTGGCGCAGCTGCTCGGTGACCTGCGCCTTGGACTCGGCCTCGACTTCGCCGGCCGAGGCGGCCCCGGCCAGGTCCATCGCGCGGAAGGTGAATGTCGTCGCGCCCGCCACGGGCTAGCCGCCCTGGGTGTAGACGGGGGGTGGCGGAGCCTGCGCCGCGCCGTCGCCGGCAATACCGCCACCGGGCATCTGGGCGGGTGCGCCTCCCAGCAGCCGCTTCAGCTCCTCGGGCACCGAGGCGCGCTGCTCGGCCAGCGAGCGGGTGATCTTCCCCATTCGCACAAGGCGCGCCAGGTCGGCGTCCATCGTCTGCATGCCGACCGCGCCGGAGGTTTGCACCGCGGCGTAGATCTGGTGGGTCTTGCCCTCGCGGATCAGGTTGCGAATCGCCGGCGTAGGGACGAGCACCTCGCAAGCGACGACGCGGCCCACCCCGTCGGCGGTGGGCAACAGCTGCTGGGTGACGATCCCCTGCAGCGCGATCGAGAGCTGCGTGCGCACCTGGCCCTGCTGCTGGGGCGGGAAGACGTCGATGATGCGGTCGACCGTCTGCGCGGTCGATTGGGTGTGCAGGGTGGCGAAGACGAGGTGGCCGGTCTCGGCCGCGGTCAGCGCCGTGGAGATCGTCTCCAGGTCGCGCATCTCGCCGACGAGGATCACGTCGGGGTCCTCTCGCAGGGCGGCGCGCAGGCCGAGCGCGAAGTCCTCGGCGTCGGAGCCGACCTCACGCTGGTTGACGATCGAGCGCTTGTGCGGGTGCAGGAACTCGATCGGGTCCTCGATCGTCAGGATGTGGTCCTGGCGTTCCCCGTTGATCACGTCGAGCATCGCCGCCAGCGTCGTCGACTTGCCCGAGCCGGTCGGGCCGGTGACGAGGACGAAGCCGCGCGGTTTGGCGGTCAGCTCGCGCAGCACCTGGGGGACGCCCAGCGAGTCGAGGCCGGGGATCTCCTGCGGAACGAGGCGGAAGGCGGCGCTGACCGAGCCGCGCTGGAAGAAGCAGTTGACGCGGAAGCGGGCGACGCCGGGGATCGCGTAGGCGAAGTCGAGCTGTTTGTGGTTCTCGAAGCGCTTGCGCTGGTCGTCGTTGAGGATGCTGTAGACGACCTCGCGGGTCTGCTGGCCCGAGAGCTGCGGGAAGCCGTCCATAGGCGCGATCTTCCCCTTGTCGCGGATCGCGGGTGGGAAGCCGGCGGTTAGGTGCACGTCGGAGGCCTTCGCCTCCACCATGCGGCGGAGGACCTCTGAGAAGTCGAACTCCATTGGATCTAGATCGACCGTCCGGCCCGATTCCTCGATACCCGAAACCGACTACTGCGCTCAGGCGGTGACACGAAGCACCTCCTCGAGGCTGGTCATCCCGGACCTCACCTTGACCAGCCCGTCCTCGCGGAGGGTGAGCATGCCCTCCTCGCGTGCAACCGCGGCGATCTCCGCCTCGGGCGAACCGGCGACCGCCATCTCCTTGAGCCGCTCGCTCATCCCCATGACGGAGTAGATGCCCACGCGTCCTCTGTAGCCACTCTGGTTGCAGCGGCCGCAGCCGAGCGGCTCGTAGGCCTCGATCTCGCCGCCGACCCGGAGGTCCGCGTCGACGAACGCCTGCTGGGGCACGATCGTGCGCCGCTTGCAGTGGGTGCAGAGCTTGCGGGCGAGGCGCTGGGCGACGACGCAGCCCACGGCGGACGCGGTGAGAAAGGCCTCGATCCCCATCTTGGTCAGGCGGGTGATCGCGCCGGGCGCGTCGTTGGTGTGCAGGGTGGTCAGCATCATGTGCCCGGTCAGCGCCGCCTCGATCGCGATACGCGCCGTCTCGCCGTCGCGGATCTCGCCGACCATCACGATGTCGGGGTCGGCGCGCAGGATCGAGCGCAGCCCGGTGGCGAAGTCGAGCCCCGCCTTGCGGTTGACGTTGATCTGGTTGATCCCCCCGAGGCGGTACTCGACCGGGTCCTCGATCGTGATGATGTTCTTCTCGATCTGGTTTAGCTCCTGGAGCGCCGCGTAGAGGGTCGTCGACTTGCCCGAGCCGGTCGGCCCGGTCACCAGCACCGCCCCGTAGGCCTGGTGGAAAGCCTTCTCGAAGCGATCGCGACCGGCGCCGTCCATGCCGAGGTCGTCGAGCGAGCGCTGCGCGTTCGTCTTGTCGAGGATGCGGATCGTCGCCCCCTCGCCGCGCTGGGTCGGGAGCGTGGTGATACGGAGGTCGACGCGGCGGTCCTCGACCGTGACGCTGACCCGGCCGTCCTGGGGGACCCGTTTCTCGGCGATGTTGAGGTCGCTCATGATCTTGACGCGGGAGACGACGGCGTTGACCATCCGCTTGGGGACGTGGGCGGCCTCCCTGAGCACGCCGTCGATCCGGAAGCGCACCCGCATCTCGTCCTCCTCGGGCTCGAAGTGGACGTCGGAGGCCCCCTCCCCCACCGCCTGGCCGAGGATGCTGTAGACGAGTTTGATCACCGGCGCGTCCTCGGCGCTGACCTGCATGTCGCTGACCTCGGCCAGCTCGTCCTCGGCCTCCTCTTCGCCCTCGACCACGGCCTCGCTGACCGCGCTCTGCAGCGTGTTGAGACGGCCGATCAGCGCTTCGATGTCGTCGTCGGCGGCGACCGCGACGCGGCAGTCGAGCGCGGTGGCGATCTGGATGTCGTCGACAGCGAGCACGTTGGTCGGGTCGGCCATTGCGACCAGCAGCGTCTCCTTGTCGACGAAGCCGACCGGCAGCGCCTTGTAGCGGCGCGCCGTGTTGACCGAGATCAGGTTGGCGGCCGCCATGTCGACGTGGTAGGCGGAGAGGTCGACGTGGTCGAGGCCGTAGCGCTCGGCGACGGCGCGGGAGAGCTGGTCCCCGGTGATCGCACCCTGCTGGAGCAGCAGCTGCTCGGGCGGGCGGGCGGCGGTGCGCGCCTCTTCGATCGCCTGGCGGGCGCGATCTTCGGCGACGTAGCCGAGGTCGACCAGCACGTCGGTGACGAAGCCGCTGGAGCGGCCGCGGGCGACTGGGGGCGTCAGCCCAGGGGTCCCGCCCGTCTCGGGCTCGAGGACGGGCGCGGTCGAGTCGCCGGAGTCCGGCACCGGACGCAGGTGGCTCGGGAAGTCCCGCGCGTCCATGCTCACCTCATGGGTGATAGTCGAGCGTGCGGCCCTTGTAGCCGGCGTCGATCACCGCTTGCACCACGCTCTGCGGGCTCTGGAAGCCGTAGATGACCGAGGCGGTCGGGATGCCGTGATCGAGCCGCTTCGGCCGCAGCACGACCAGCGCCGGCACCCGGTTCACGTCGACCCCCTGGGCGATCGCCGCGTAGCGGGCGATGCGGTTGGCGGGAACGACGAAGGTCGATACGTCCGGGAGCGCGCCGAGGCTGTGGGCGGCGCCGGCCACGAGCCGATCGTCGATGCCGCCGTTGCGAACGAAGAGCAGGACGACGGTCCGGTTCGAGGCGAAGGCCGCGGTGACTTTGGCCGGGGGCGGCGGCGCCGCGTCGGCAAGGGCCCCGGGAGGTGGCGCTGTGGCGGAGCCTTCGGAGGCGGCAACGGTCGCGACTATCGATTCCGCGCTGGAGCTCGCCGCCCCTTCTTCTTCTTTGCTTCCGCCACCCATCGAGGAGAGCACGAAGAAGCCGGCGGCGAGCAGCAGCACGCCGAGCAAGGCGGCCTGGGCGATCGGGTTGCTGTTCAGCTTCTCCCTCATACGTTCGCTTATTAGCTCGGCAGCTGACGCCGAGATCTTGAGCGCTGCTCAGCAGTTGGCGTCGGGCGGCGAGCCGGTCGCGCCGGCGCACTCGACGTAGCGGGAGCGTTCGAGCAGGCTCGGGTAAGACTCCTCCGGCAGCGGGATGCGGGCGTCGGATTTGATTTTCGGGTTGCCGTTTATTTTCACCGTTTTGCCGGCGAACATCCCGATCCAGGTTGCGTTACCGCTTATTTCGAGGTTGCTGTAGGGGGCGTAGATCATCACCTCGTTCAGGCCCCCGGCGTTTCCGGTCAGATTGACGGTGGTCGGGATCGTCGGCGACCCCATCACGTATAGGCCAGGCACGTTGAAGGTCCCTTCGGAGGTTCCATAGCCCGTAGATCGGATCGCGGCGCTTGCGCTGATGTTTATCTGCGTGTGGATCGAGTCGAGCCCGGGGCAGTGTTCGGGCGTGTCGAAGAAGATCCGGACTTGGGATTTGCTGGCCATGATCAATTCGCCGTCGACGAAGAGCCCGCAAATCCAGTAGTCGCCGCCGCCGAGGGTGAGGCTGGCGCCCTGGGGGACGTTGATGAACCTATGTTCGGAATCCCACGGTTTGGTGGACGTGCGTTTCTGGCCTCCATTCGGCACGTAGGGATCGACTTCCGTTTTGGGATCGATGGTGCAGGTAAGGGCCAGCCGGCAGTTCGAGTTGCTCGTCGCGATATTCGCCGGCGGTACCACCGGCGGCAGCGTTCGGTTGCCTTCCGTCACTTCACCGTTGCACCCTGGCACCGGGGCCGTTTTGCCGA
>WNGD01018467.1_pt1 | contig 10759 bp, 8 predicted proteins | sample 5400671 | NCBI WGS metagenome assembly WNGD01 (sample SAMN13153369, study PRJNA577476) | soil metagenome | isolation source: 40 cm soil or saprolite under grassland replicate 2 | place: USA:California | collected 2016-06-15
GGCCAGCAGGTCGACCCGGGCGTAGAGCAGCCCTCCGGGCCCGCCGGGAACGGCGGCCAGCGCGGCGTCCGCGACCGCCCGCTCGGCCGGGCTCGGCTCGCGCGGGTCGATGGTCTCCGGGCGGTACAGCCCGTCCACCACCGCGTCCGGACCGGTCAGCAGCGGTCCCTTGCGGACCGCGTGGCTGTACCCGCCGCCGCAGTACAGCAGCGCCGTCTCGCCCACCTCGTCGACCGCGTCCAGGTATGGCTGGACCATGACCCGCTGGCCGGCGGCGAGCAGCCGGGCCGCGTGCTCGCGGGCCTGCTCGGCGTGCTCCGGCGCGTACCGGGCGGTGTCGTGGCCGCCGGCGCTGACCGTCGGCTTCACCACGTAGTCGCCGTGCTCCGGCAGCCGCACCTCGTCGCCCGGCTCCAGCCAGCTGGTCGACACGACCGGCACCCCGGCGTCGGCCAGCTCCCGCAGGTAGCGCTTGTCGGTGTTCCAGCGGACCACCTCGGCCGGGTTGGCCAGCCGCGGCACCGCGCTGGCCCAGGCCACGAACTCGTCCCGGCGCAGCGGGTAGTCCCATGTGGACCGAATCACCACCAGGTCGTACGAGCTCCAGTCCACCGCCGGGTCGTCCCACACCCGCCAGTCGGCATCCAGGCCAGCTGCGGCGCAGGCGGCTTGCAGCGACGGCCCGTCCTCGTCGCCCATGGGCAGCTGCCGGCAGGTGACCAGGGCGACCCGAGGCAGTGCCCTGGACCGCACCTGAGCGGCCATTCGGCGCCGGTAGAGCGCGTCCCGGGTGTGCACGCGGACACGCTACCGGCACTCTCGGCTCCGGGGCGCGCACGGCCGTGTGACACCGCCGACAAAACTCCCGGCCCGACGGGTGGGGTTCAGCGAACCAGCACGGCGTCCACCGCGACCGCCAGGAACAGCAGCGTGAGGTAGCTGTTCGAGGCGCGGAACAGGCGCAGCGGCCGGGCTTTCGCGACGGCGTCGGGCGCCCGGCGGACCCGGGCCAGCAGGCCGTGCGCCTCGACCAGGAACCAGCCACCGGCAGCGGCCGCGCCGGCCGCGTACACCCAGGAGGTGGCCAGCGGCCAGAGCAGCAGCGACGTGGCCACGGTCGCCCACGCGTAGCCCACGATCCGCCGGGCGACGACCGGCGGCGGCACCAGCACCGGCAGCATCGGCACCCCGGCCCGGGCGTAGTCGTCCCGGAACCGCATGGCCAGCGCCCAGAAGTGGGGCGGCGTCCAGAAGAAGATCACCCCGAACAGCACGACCGGCGGCCAGGCCAGCGAGCCGGTCACCGCCGACCAGCCGATCAGCACCGGCATGCAGCCGGCGGCGCCGCCCCAGACGATGTTCTGCGCGGTGCGCCGCTTGAGCCCGAGCGTGTAGACCAGGACGTAGAAGAGGATCGCGGCCAGCGTCAGCCCGGCGGACAGCGCGTTCGTGGCCAGCCAGAGCAGCGCGACGGCAAGCGTGCCGAGCGCGATCCCGAAGGCGAGCGCGGCCGGCGCGGAGACGGTGTGCTGGGCCAGCGGCCGGCGCACGGTGCGCCGCATCACCGCGTCGATGTCCCGGTCCAGGTAGCAGTTCAGCGCGTTCGCGCTGCCCGCGGCCAGGCTGCCGCCCAGCAGGGTGGACAGCATCGTGGACAGCGGTGGCAGCCCGCGCGCCGCCAGCATCATGGTCGGCACCGTGGTGACCAGCAGCAGCTCGATGATCCGCGGCTTGGTCAGGGCCAGGTACCCGCGCAGCACCTCCCCGGCCCGGCGCCGCCGCACCGTCCGCTCGGCGGCCACGTCGATCGGGGCCGGCAGCACCGGTAGCGCCTGTGTCACGGCGTCACCTTACGGCCAGTCGGCGGCGTCCCCCAGCCGGGCCTCGGACGAATGGCCGACCCCGGGTTGGGTACGCCGGTCTGGTGCGGGATGACCGCCAGGTGAACGGCGCCCGGTCGCGCGGAGTCGGGGCGGAGTAGGAGCCAACTCGACCGGCGCGACCATGGACGCCGGGGCTAGGCTCAAGGTGATCAGTGCGCTCGGCCCGGTGGACCCGGACAGGCCCGCACCGGCCGGCCAGGCAGCGAGGGAGCTCACCGCGTGACCGAGAAGTCCGAGCAGGAGCACGCCGCGGTGTACCCGGCCGGGTGGACCGACCCGGACACCCGTGCCGTCGACATGATCCGCGTGCTGGCCATGGACGCCGTGCAGAAGGTCGGCAACGGCCATCCCGGCACCGCGATGAGCCTCGCACCCGCCGCGTACACCCTCTTCCAGCGGGTGCTCCGGCACGACCCGGGCGACCCGGGCTGGCTCGGCCGGGACCGGTTCGTGCTCTCCTGCGGGCACACCAGCCTGACCCTGTACATCCAGCTCTACCTCTCCGGCTACGGCCTGGAGCTGGCCGACCTGCAGGCGCTGCGCACCTGGGGCTCGCTGACTCCCGGCCACCCTGAGCACGGCCACACGGTCGGGGTGGAGACCACCACCGGGCCGCTCGGCCAGGGGGTCGGCAACGCGGTCGGGATGGCGATGGCGGCCCGCCGGGAGCGCGGCCTGTACGACCCGGACACCGCGCCCGGGCAGAGCCCGTTCGACCACATGATCTACTGCTTCGCCTCGGACGGCGACATGGAGGAGGGCGTCGCCAGCGAGGCGTCCTCGCTGGCCGGCCACCAGCAGCTGGGCAACCTGGCGCTGGTCTACGACGACAACCACATCTCGATCGAGGACGACACCGACATCGCGTTCAGCGACGACGTGGTCGGCCGGTACGCGGCCTACGGCTGGCACACCCAGACCGTCGACTTCCTCCGTGCGGACGGCTCCTACGTCGAGGATGTCGCCGCGTTCGAGCGGGCGCTGCTCGCCGCCAAGGCGGAGACCAGCCGCCCGTCGTTCATCAAGCTGCGCACGATCATCGCCTGGCCGGCGCCGAACGCGCAGAACACCGGCAAGGCGCACGGCTCGGCGCTGGGCGCCGAGGAAGTCGCCAGGACCAAGGAGCTGCTGGGCTACGACCCGGACCGGCAGTTCGAGGTCGACCCCGAGCTGCTCGCCCACGCCCGCGCGGTACGGGACCGGGGCGCCGCCGCGCACCGGGCCTGGCAGACCGGGTTCGACGCCTGGGCCGAGGCGAACCCGGGGCGCAAGGCGCTGCTGGACCGGCTGTCCCGGCGGGCGCTGCCGGACGGCTGGACCGACCTGCTGCCCTCGTTCCCGGCCGACGAGAAGGGGATGGCGACCCGCAAAGCGTCCGGCACCCTGCTGGACGCGATCGTCGGGACGCTGCCCGAGCTCTGGGGCGGCTCGGCCGACCTGGCCGAGTCGAACAACACCACCCCGAAGGGCGAGCCGTCCTTCATCCCGACGGAGCACCAGACCAAGGAGTTCCCCGGTTTCCCGTACGGCAGGGTGCTGCACTTCGGGGTCCGCGAGCACGGGATGGGCGCCATCCTGAACGGGATCGCGCTGCACGGCGGCACCCGGCCGTACGGCGGCACGTTCCTTATCTTCAGCGACTACATGCGCCCGGCGGTCCGGCTGGCCGCGATCATGAAACTGCCGGTGACCTACGTGTGGACGCACGACTCGGTGGGCCTCGGCGAGGACGGGCCGACCCACCAGCCGGTGGAGCACCTGGCCGCGCTGCGGGCCATCCCGGGCCTGGACGTGGTCCGCCCGGCGGACGCGAACGAGACCGTGGTGGCCTGGCGGACCATCCTGGAGCACACCGACCGGCCGGCCGGGCTGTGCCTGACCCGGCAGAACGTGCCGACCTTCGACCGGACGCCGGGCGCGGACGGGGCGCTCGCCCCGGCCGAGGGGGTGGCCCGCGGCGGGTACGTGCTGGCCGAGGCGTCCGGCGGGCTGCCGCGGGTGATCCTGGTCGGCACCGGCTCGGAGGTGCAGTACGCGGTCGAGGCGCGGAAGCGGCTGGAGGCCGAAGGGGTGCCCACCCGGGTGGTCTCGATGCCGTGCGTCGAGTGGTTCCGGGCCCAGGAGAAGTCCTACCAGCAGCAGGTGCTGCCGACCGGGGTGAAGGCCCGGGTCAGCATCGAGGCCGCCGTCGGCCAGGGCTGGCGGGACGTGGTCGGCGACGCGGGCGAGATCGTCAGCCTGGAGCACTTCGGCGCCAGCGCGAACTACAAGGTGATCTTCGAGCAGTTCGGCTTCACGCCGGACCGGGTGGTCGCCGCCGCGCACGCCAGCTTGGAGCGTGCCGGGGTGATCACCGGCAGCACAACCGGAAACTAGGGGTGTCGGACACCCCTCTAGGGAGGCACATCATGAGCGACGTCCTCGCCGAACTGTCCGCCGCGGGAGTCGCGGTCTGGCTGGACGACATCTCCCGGGACCGGCTGCGCACCGGCAACCTCGCCGAGCTAGTCCGCACCAAGCACGTGGTCGGGGTGACCACCAACCCGACGATCTTCCAGAAGGCCATGGAGAAGGGCACCGCCTACGACGAGCAGCTGCACGACCTGGCCCTCCGCGGGGTCGACGTGGGCGAGGCGGTGCGCGCCATCACCACCTACGACGTGCGCTGGGCCTGCGACATCCTGCGGCCGGTGCACGACCGGACGGACGGCCTGGACGGGCGGGTGTCGATCGAGGTGGACCCGCGGATCGCGCACGACACCGAGCGCACGGTGGCCGAGGCGAAGGCGCTGTGGTGGCTGGTCGACCGGCCGAACCTGTTCATCAAGATCCCGGCCACCGCCGAGGGGCTGCCGGCGATCACCCGCACTCTTGCCGCCGGGATCAGCGTCAACGTAACGCTGATCTTCTCGCTGTACCGCTACGACGAGGTGATGGACGCCTTCCTGGCCGGGATGGAGCAGGCCAGGGCAAACGGGCACGACCTGTCCCGGCTGGGCTCGGTGGCCTCGTTCTTCGTCTCTCGGAACGACACCGAGACGGACAAGCGGCTGGACAAGATCGGCAGCGAGGAGGCCAAGGCGCTGCGCGGCACCGCCGCGATCGCGAACGCCCGGCTCGCCTACCAGCACTACGAGAAGGTGTTCGGCTCGGACCGGTGGAGGGCGCTGCAGGCGGCCGGCGCCCGGCCCCAGCGTCCGCTGTGGGCGTCCACCGGGGTCAAGGACCCGACCTACGACGACACCAGGTACGTGGTCGAGCTGGTCGCCCCGGGGGTGGTGAACACCATGCCGGAGGCGACCCTGAACGCGGTGGCCGACCACGGACAGATCCGCGGCGACACCGTCACCGGCGCCTACGGCCAGGCCCAGCAGGTGCTGGACCGGCTGGCCGCGCTCGGCGTGGACTACGACGACGTGGTGCAGGTGCTGGAGGACGAGGGCGTGAAGAAGTTCGAGGACTCCTGGGAGGAGCTGATCGAGTCCATCGGCGGTCAGCTGCGCCAGGCTGGTGCCCGATGACCGAACACGATGGCTCGGGGCCCGACAGGGTGTTGAGCGAGCATGGCGGGCTGTCCGTCGCCGCGTCCGCGGCCATCGCCGACGCCATCAAGGCGGTCTCCGTCGAGGCGGCGCAGGCCGAGGTCGCCCGCCGGCTCGCGGCCAAGGACCCCACCCTGTGGGGCCCCGACGCCGAGCCGGAGGCGAGCATCCGGCTGGGCTGGCCGGACCTGCCCAGGACGTCCCGCGAGCTGCTCCCCCAGCTCGCCGAGCTGCGCCAGAGCCTGCAGGCCGACGGCCTGGATCATGTCGTGCTGGCCGGGATGGGCGGCTCGTCGCTGGCGCCCGAGGTGATCACCCGGACCGCGGGTGTCGAGCTCACCGTGCTGGACACCACCGACCCGGGCCAGGTCCGGGCCGCCATCGAGGACCGGCTGTCCCGGACCGTGGTGGTGGTCAGCTCGAAGTCCGGCGGCACGGTGGAGACCGACAGCCACCGGCGGGCGTATGCGAAGGCGTTCCGGGACGCCGGGGTGTCCGAAGAGAGGGTCGGCCAGCGGTTCGTCGCGGTCACCGACCCGGGCTCGCCGCTGGAGCAGACCGGCAAGGACGAGGGGTTCCGCGCGGTCGTGCTGGCCGACCCGAACGTGGGCGGCCGGTACTCGCGTTCGGCCTCGTCCCGTCCGCGCTGGCCGGGGTCGACGTGGCGGCCCTGCTGGACGAGGCGGGGGCGGTCGCCGGTGCCCTCGGGTTCGCCGAGAACAACCCGGCCCTGGACCTCGGGCTGGCGCTCGCCGCGGCGTACCGGGTCGGGCGGGACAAGCTGGTCCTTGCCGACGCCGGCTCCGGCATCGTCGGGTTGGGCGACTGGGTCGAGCAGCTGGTGGCCGAGTCGACCGGCAAGAACGGCCGCGGGTTGCTGCCGGTGGTGGTGGAGTCGCCGACCACCGCCGGCACCTCCGGCGACGACGTGGCACTGGTCACCGTCGGCGGCGGCGGGCTGGACCGGGCGGTCGCCTCGGTCTCCGGGCCGCTCGGCGCGCAGTTCCTGGCCTGGGAGTACGCCACCGCCGTGGTCGGCTGGGCGATCGGGATCAACCCGTTCGACCAGCCGAACGTGCAGGAGTCCAAGGACAACACCAGGCGGATCCTGACCGCCGGGCTGCCGGCGACCACGCCGGCGTTCACCGAAGGCACGGTCCAGGTGTACGGCGACCCCGGGCTGCTCGGCGGGGTCGCGACGGTGACGGAGGCGCTGCGCGCCTTGCTGGCCGCGATCGGCGACCGGGGTTACCTCGCAGTGATGGCCTACCTGGACCGGCAGGCCGACGCGACCGCGGCCGACCTGCGCGGGATGCTGGCCCGGTCCACCCCGCACGCGGTCACCTTCGGCTGGGGGCCGCGGTTCCTGCACTCCACCGGGCAGTACCACAAGGGCGGCCCGCAGGTCGGCGCGTTCCTCCAGCTCACCGGCGCGGTGGGGGACGACCTGCCGGTGCCGGGCCAGCCGTACACGTTCGGCGTGCTGCAGGCCGCCCAGGCGGCCGGGGACGCCGAGGCGCTCGCCGGCCGCGGGCGCCCGTTCGTCCGCCTGCACCTGACTGACCGGGCGGCCGGGCTCGGCCAGTTGCTGGAGGCTGCTCCATGAGGTACGCGACGCCAAGCCTGGAGCCGGAATGAGGCATCCCGACACTCGTCACGTGGTGCTGGATCCACCGCCGCGCAACCCGCTGCGGGACCCGCGGGACCGCCGGCTGCCCCGGGTCCCGGAGCCGTGCGCGCTGGTCGTCTTCGGGGTGACCGGAGACCTGGCCCGCAAGAAGCTGATCCCGGCGATCTACGACCTGCACAGCCGCGGGCTGCTGCCCACCGACTTCGTGCTGGTCGGCTTCGCCCGACGAGACTGGGGCCACGGCGACTTCGAGGAGATGGCCAGGGAGAACGCCCGTTCGTACGCGCGTACCCCGTGGCGAGACGAGGTGTGGGGCCGGCTGGCCGGCAACGTGCGCTTTGTTCCCGGCTCGTTCGACGACGACAACGCTTTCGACCAGCTCGCCGGCTGGCTGGACGAGATGCGGGACTCGCACGGGATCAAGGGCAACGCGGCGTTCTACCTGTCCATCCCGCCGGCGGCCTTCCCGACCGTGCTGAAGCAGCTGGAACGCACCGGGATGGCCGACAACGAGAAGTCCGGCGGCTGGCGCCGGGTGGTGGTGGAGAAGCCGTTCGGCACCGACATCGTTTCGGCCCGGCAGTTGAACTCGCTGGTCGACGACGTGTTTTCGGCCCAGGACGTGTTCCGCATCGACCACTACCTGGGCAAGGAGACGGTCCAGAACCTCCTGGCGCTGCGGTTCGCGAACATGCTGTTCGAGCCGATCTGGAACTCCAACTACGTGGACTCGGTGCAGATCACCATGGCCGAGGACGTCGGGATCGGCACCCGGGCCGGGTTCTACGACCAGACCGGTGCCGCCCGGGACGTGCTGCAGAACCACATGCTCCAGCTCCTCGCGCTGACCGCGATGGAGGAGCCGGTGGCCTTCGCCGCGGACGAGATCCGCACGGAGAAGCTCAAGGTGCTGCGGGCCATCACGGTGCCGACCGACCTGGAGCGTTACGCGGTGCGCGGGCAGTACAGCCAGGGCTGGCTGGCCGGGGTGCGGGTGGTCGGGTACCGGCAGGAGAACGGGGTGCCGGAGGACTCGAACGCCGAGACCTACGCGGCGGTGACGCTCGGCATCGAGACCCGCCGGTGGGCCGGTGTGCCGTTCTACCTGCGCACCGGCAAGCGGCTGCCGCGCCGGGTGACCGAGATCGCGGTCTCCTTCAAGAGGGCGCCGCACCTTCCGTTCTCCCGCACCGACACCGAGGAGCTAGGGCACAACCAGCTGGTGATCCGGGTGCAGCCGGACGAGGGGGTGACGCTGAAGTTCGGCTCGAAGGTGCCAGGGTCGGCGATGGAGGTCCGGGACGTGTCGATGGACTTCCTGTACGGCGAGGCGTTCACCGAGTCCAGCCCGGAGGCCTACGAGCGGCTGATCCTGGACGTGCTGCTCGGCGACGCCACCCTGTTCCCACGCAACGCCGAGGTGGAGGCGTCCTGGGCGGTGATCGACCCGCTGGAGGAGTTCTGGCAGGGCCGGGAGCCCGCGATGTACCGGGCCGGCGAGTGGGGGCCGAAGAAGGCCGACGAGATGGTGGCCGGCGACGGCCGCGCCTGGAGGAGACCGTGACAACCCTCTGGGATACCAGCGGAACCGAGGTGGTGAAGGCGCTGGCCGCCGAGCGGCGCAGCGGTGGGGCGGTTCTCTCCGGGCTGGCGCTCACCCTGGTCGTGGTCGCGGACGAGAAGGACGTGGCGCAGGCCGAGGCGGCGGCCACCACCGCGGCGTCCCGGCACCCGTGCCGGCTGCTGGTGGTGATCCGCCGGCAGATCGACGCGCCGGTGCCCCGGCTGGACGCCGAGGTGCAGATCGGCGGTCGACTCGGGCCGGGCGAGGCCGTGGTGATGCGGATGTACGGCCGGCTGGCGCTCCATGCCGAGTCGGTGGTACTGCCGCTGCTGGCTCCCGACGCGCCGGTGGTCACCTGGTGGTACGGCGAGCCGCCGGACCTGATCGCGCACGACCCGCTGGGGGTGTTCGCCGAACGGCGGGTCACCGACGTGAGCAAGGCGGCCGACCCGGTGACCGAGCTGCGCCGCCGGGCGGACGACTTCGCGGCCGGCGACACCGACCTGGCCTGGACCCGGATCACCCCGTGGCGGGCGCTGCTGGCGTCCGCGTTCGACACGGTGCGGGCCACCCCGCACCGGGCGGTGGTCCGAGGCCGGGACCGGGACCCGACCACCCTGCTGCTGGCCGGCTGGCTGTCCGCCCGGCTCCGGCTGCAGGTGCCGGTGGAGGGCGCGGACGGCGACACGCGGGGGCGCACCAGCCTGGGCATCGCCGAGGTGCTGATCGAGCTGGACGACGGCGGCACCGTGCGGGCCAGCCGGGACGACCGGACGGACGTGCGGCTGCAGCGGCACGGCCAGCCGGACAGCCTGATCACCCTGCCGGACCGGGAGCTGGGCGACCTGCTGGCCGAGGAGCTGCGCCGGCTGGACGCCGACCAGCCGTACGCGGACGCGCTGGGCGCGGCCACCGGGACCGGCGGCCTGGCCGGCCGGCCGTCGCGCCGGGTGCACATCTGGCGTGACCCGGCGCTGGAGAAGGCCGAAGAGTTGAACGGGCCGCCGCCTCCCAAGGCCACGCCGACCGCCCCGGCCGGCTCCCCGCAGGACCCGGCCGGCCAGGCGGAGCACGGTCCCACCTGGCCGGGCACCAAGCCGGCTGGCAGCTATCCGGACGGGACCGAGTCGCCCGAAGGCGGTGGATGATCCGGATGACCGCGGCGCCCGAGGTGGTCGTGCACTCCTCGCCCGACCTGCTGGCCAAGGCGGTCGCGGCCCGGCTGGTGACCCGGCTGGTCGACGCGCAGGCCGCCGGCGGCTCCGCCTCGGTGGTGCTCACCGGCGGCGGGATCGGGACCTTGGTGCTGCGCGAGCTGCGGGACAGCCCGGCCCGGGACGCGGTCGACTGGCGCCGGGTGGACGTCTGGTGGGGGGACGAGCGGTTCGTCCCGGCCGACGACCCGGAGCGCAACGACCTGCAGGCCCGCCAGGCGCTGCTCGACTCGGTGCCGGTGGACCCGGCCCGGGTGCACCCGTTCCCCAGCGCGGACGGGCCGCTCGGGGACGACCCGGAGGCGGCCGCCGAGCGCTACGCCGCCGGGCTGGCCGCGGCGACCCGGCCGGAGGACCACGGCGACGTGCCCCGGTTCGACGTGCTGCTGCTCGGCGTCGGCGAGGAGGGTCACATCGCGTCGATCTTCCCGGAGATGCCGGCGGCGTACGAGGAGCGGCCGGTGGTGGCGGTGCGGGGCAGCCCGAAGCCGCCACCGATCCGGCTCACCCTGACCTTCCCGGCCATCAACGCGGCCAGCGAGGTCTGGCTGGTGGTGTCCGGCGCGGGGAAGGCGCCCGCGGTCGCGCTGGCCCTCGGCGGAGCCGGGCAGACCCAGGTGCCGGCCGCGGGCGCGCACGGCCGGACCCGGACGCTGTGGCTGCTCGACCGGGCCGCGGCCAGCCGGCTGCCGGCCGGCCTTGCCCGCCTCCCGCTGGCCTGACCGGCCAGGCGACAGGCCCGACCTCACTCGCCGCGCAGCGTGCGCAGCTTGGCCAGCGCCTCTTCCAGGATCGCGTCGCCGTCCGCGTCCGAGCGGCGTTCTCGGACGTAGGCCAGGTGCGTCTTGTACGGCTCGTTCCGCGGCGGCGCCGGCGGGGCCTGCTGCTCCCGCCCGGCCGGGAAGCCGCAGCGGGGGCAGTCCCAC
>WNGD01013690.1_pt1 | contig 10758 bp, 9 predicted proteins | sample 5400671 | NCBI WGS metagenome assembly WNGD01 (sample SAMN13153369, study PRJNA577476) | soil metagenome | isolation source: 40 cm soil or saprolite under grassland replicate 2 | place: USA:California | collected 2016-06-15
GGTTCTGCGCCCCTGAACGACTCCCTCTGGTCTGTCACCCTCAGCGGAGCCCGGCCGCGGATCTCCCGGAACGGTCTGGGACCGCTGCCCGAGGCCGGCGGGTCGAGCAACGGGAGCGACACGGCCCATACCGGCGCGCTCCGGCTCCTCTCTTCGGGCGGCAGCGTCAAGAGCTCGGTTGTGCACGGTCAGCGTCTCGGGCGCCTCCTGCAGGAGCTCCGGAGCCGGGCCGACGTCGTCATTCTGGATACCCCCCCTGCCCTTCTCACGGTGGAGATGGCCGAGCTCTCGCGGCAAATCGACGAGGTGCTCGTCGTCGTCCGGCAGGGCCGGGTCACGCAGAGGAGCCTGCGCACGCTCAGTCGGCAGACGCGGTCGTGGTCTGCGGAACTCGCCGGGGCGGTCCTCACGGACGCTCCGAGCGACGAGCAGAGCGCTTACTACGGAATCCGGTAGCCTCATTGCGAACGTTGCGGCTGCCGCTCCTCCGCTCCGAGCTCCTCGCTCCGGCGGTGGGTTCAGTCGCGACGCTCTTTGCCGCCTACCTCTCCGTTCGTATGGGTGCGCAAATCGGCTTCGGCCTGGTTCTCTTGCTCACGCTCCTGATCGGGTCGGTGCTCGGCTTTCTGATGGTGCCGCACATCATGGTCGCGCTGATGATCCCTCTCTACGCGCTGATTCCCGCCGTGAAAGTCCTCGTGACGCCCAGTGTCGGGCCGCTAAAAGATCTCATCGGGCTCGGCGCGATCCTCGCAGCCGTGGCAGTTCTCGTTCTCGAGCGACAGGAGTCTTCCCGGCGTTCCATCGCGGACAGATGGGTCTTGCTTGCCGTCGGACTCCTGATCGGGCTCTACCTCGTGAATGCGGGGGGCGGCCACGGTGTGGCCTGGGCTCAGGGAGTCAGGCTGATCGGGGAGCCTCTTCTTCTCCTCGTCGCCGGGTTGGCCTTGCCGAATCCGCGCCGGACTCTGCGCTGGGCAATCGCATCCCTCGTCGCGACGGCGTGTTTCGTCGCCGGCTACGGCCTCGTGCAGCAGGCCGTGGGAAAATGGACGCTCGTCGGCTGGGGCTATTCGTTCAGCGACCAGGTCCGCAGCTACAACGGTCACCTCAGGAGCTTCGGGACCCTCGATGATCCCTTTGGGTACGCGGCCTTTCTCCTGTTCGGCGTGGCCGCGGTTCTGTTCTGGATGCGGCGAGGACTCCTCGCCTGGGCGTGCGGTCTGCTGCTCGTCTTCGGTCTCACGGCCTCATGGGTCAGGACCGCGTTCCTCATCAGCGCCGCCCTCGTCGGACTGTGGATCGGGCGAAAGGGGTACGAAGTATCGGCGCTTCTGGTCGTCGCGGCAGCAGTCGCAGCCTCCGGCTTCCTCCTCATCGCTGGGGCCGGAGCCACGCAGACGACCAGCTACCAATCTTCGACGTCCAACTTGACGCTGAACGGCCGCACGTCTGCTTGGAAGGCAGCGCTCGGGCGACCGTCCGAGTGGCCTTTCGGGCGTGGGGTCGGCAAGGTCGGGACGGCCGCGTACCGAGCGGGCTACACGATCTCGCCCGGTCGGAACAGCCAGGCACCGGCGCGTGCGGTCGATTCCGGCTACCTCGCAGCGATCGCGGACGTTGGCCTCGCCGGCCTCGCGGTACTGCTCGCGCTCCTGGCGCGCCTGCTCCAGTTGGGAGCGAAGGCGGTTCGCCGCGGGCGCGCTGCGGGCTGGTTCGCCGTCGCGATCGTCGTCGTGATCATGCTCGATGCAGTCACGCGATCGTCGTTCACAGGCTTCCCTACCGGGTTCCTCGGCCTGCTGCTCGTCGGCGTGGCCCTCGCAGCCGCAGACGAAGAGGACCGGGCTGCCTCGACCGGTCCTCGCCCGCTTCTTGCCTGAGCCGATGGCGCGCGTCCGTCCCGGGCGGATGACGAAGCGCCCATTCGGGGTGATCTAGGTGCGCGTGCTCCTGATCAGCGCCCACGGCGCCGATCTCGCCTTCGGGGGCGCCGAGCGATATGTGGCGGACCTGGCGATCGGAATGGCCGGTCGCGGCCTCGAGCCGTACGTCTTGAGCGCCTTTCCGGCGCCAGAAAGTCCACGGGAGGTCTCCACGACGAGCCTCCACTCGACGGACTGGAGAACGAGCCGCCTGCGGCGACTCCGGAACCATGCCGGGGATTTCGTCTCGACTCCGGGACCGAAGCTCGATCGCGCCGTAGCCGCGGCCCACCCCGATCTCGTTCATACGAGCAACCTCCCGGGTTTCAGCACAGCGGTCTGGGAATCCGCTCGTCGTGCCGGCGCGGCCGTCGTCCACACGCTCCACGACTACCACCTGCTCTGCCCGCGGACGACGCTGCTGCGCCGGGACGGGGCTCCCTGCGACCCGCACCCGCTTCTGTGCGGCTTGCGGACGCAGCGGCTTGCGCGCCGAGCGGACGCCGTGTCGCACGTGATCGCCGGATCGGAGCACCTGCTGCGCAGACATCAAGGATTCTTCCCGCAGGCCGTCGAGCACGTGATTCGGCTGCCGCTGACCGCGCTCTCGCCCGACCCTCTTCCAGCTCCGGCCACGCCGGCAAGGACGATCGGTTACGTCGGCTCGCTCGCTTCGATGAAGGGAGTTCTGATGTTGCTCGAGGCAGCGCCCGCGCTCACGCGCAACGGGCTGATGATCCGAATCGCCGGTGACGGCCCGCTTCGAGCCGACGTCGAAGCCGCCGCCGCGGAGGGGACAGTTCGATACGACGGTTTCCTGGAGGGATCGCGAAAGCTCGACTTCCTCACAGGTTGCGACATCGGCATCGTCCCGTCGCTCTGGGAGGAGCCGAGTGGCCCGCCCTACGTCGTCTGCGAGTGGCTCGCAGCGGGCCGGCCCGTCCTCGCCACGCCTCGGGGCGGTCTTGCCGAGGCGGGCGCGGCCTTCGGCGGGATCTTCCACGTCGAGCCTACCGCAGCAGGCTTGGTGGCCGCGGTCGAGCGGCTGCGACAGGAGCCAGCGTGGAGGCAGGCCGTCGCTGCCGTTGCGCACGTCGACGGCACCGTTGACCTCGAGCGATGGCTCGACGAGCACGAAGCCGTCTATCGCGCCGCGCTCGGGGCTCCCCTCGCCGCCGAGAGAGCGTCGCGATGATCGACACACACTGCCATCTCCTCCCCCTGCTCGACGACGGGCCGAAGAGCGAGGGAGAGGCCGTCGAGCTGGCCCGGCAGCTCGTCGGAGCCGGTGTGACCGCGGTCGTGTGCACCCCGCATTTCTCGCGTCGCTACGCCACTTCGCACGAGCTCGCAGGCGATCGGCTCCTGGAGCTCGAGGTTCTGCTCTTCGACGCCGCGATCTCGATTTCGTTGTCGCTCGCCGCAGAGATCAGCCCGGCGTTCGCGGTCTCCTCCCCGCCGGACGAGCTTCTTGCGCGCAGCATTGGCGGTCGCTTCCTCCTCGTCGAATTGGAGCCGGCAACACCGGCGGCATTCCTCGACACCGCCCTCGACGAACTTGGCGAGCTGGGGTTGCGGCCGGTCTTCGCCCACCCCGAGCGCTGTCGCGCGCTCCGCGAGCAGCCGCGCCTGCTGGATGAGGCACGTGCGGGCGGGGCGGTCTTCCAGGTGGTGGCGCCCAGCCTGACGGGCCGGTGGGGAGAAGACGTCGCCCTCGCGGCGTGGCGACTCCTCGATGGAGGAGTCGTCGATCTTCTTGGGAGCGATTCGCACCGGGCGCGATCCGCTGCGCACCTCGAGCGAGCCGCGGCCTTGATCGAGCAGCGGCACGGACTCGACCTGCTCGAGGAGCTGTCCGAGCGCCGGCCGGCCCAGGTCGTCGGCGGGATCCCCCGTCCGTCATGACGATCGGTCTCGGCGAGGCGACCGCCGTCGTCCTGAACTGGCGGACTCCCGCTCACACGATTCGCGCCGTTCGCGCGCTGGTTGCAGACGGCCTGCCACCCGAGCGTGCGGTCGTCGTCGACAACGGCTCGGGGGACCAGAGCATCGAGCGCTTCCGCGCCGAGCTTCCCGGCTCGCTCCTCGTTCCGCTGGAAGAGAATGTCGGGTTCGCACAGGGCAACAACATCGGCGCACGGTCACTGCCGGGTGGCGCGTACCTGTTCGTGAACAGCGACGCCTTCGTGCACCGGCCGGGCAGCCTCGGACGTCTCCTCGACGCGCTCGAAGACGAGGCGCGGATCGGCCTCGCGGTTCCTCGCCTGCTGAACGAGGACCTCTCGCTTCAGCCGACCGTCGCGCCGACGAGCGCGCCGCTCCCGGAGCTCGTTCGCGCCTCCGGACTGTCGCGCTTCGTCCCGAACCGGCTGCAGCCCTCGCTGGGCACCCATTGGGACCACTCCGAATCGAGGAGCATCCAGGCCGCGACCGGAGCGGTGATCGCCGCGCGCGGCGACGCCTGGGCTGCCCTTCGCGGCTTCGTCGAGACTCGCTTCATGTATGCGGAGGACCTCGATCTCTTCTGGCGCGCACAGGAGCTCGGCTGGCGGGTTCGATTCGTTGCAGAGGCCGAGTTCATCCATCTTGGCAACGCCTCGGCCCGTAGCCGGTGGAGCGAACCCGAGCGAGCGGAACAGGTGGCGCGCGCGGAGGCCGCGATGATCCGGGATCACGTCCCGGGCCCACGCGCAACCGTGACGCTCGGGTTGATGGCGCTCGGGGTCGGCGGCCGCGGGCTCTTCCACCGGCTTCGCGGAGATCGCGCAGCCGCCGCGACGATGGGCGCGTGGCTGCGTGGCTACGGCGCGGGCGTTCGCAGGTCGCTCTAGAACGAGCTCGCGCGGACGAGCACGTCCAGCACGCCGCGGGCCGTCTTCTCCCACGAGAAGCGGCTCACCGTCGCGATCCCGCGAGCCCGGAGGTCGGCGCGGAGGCCCTCGTCCCGGACTATGCGGCGCATCGACTCCACCCAGGCAGCGTCGTCGTCGAGCGGCAGGAGCGTTGCCCCGGTTCCGGAGACCTCTTGCAGGGCCGGGATGTCGCTTGCGAGCACGGGGCAGCCACGGGCCATGGCCTCAAGCGGCGTGAAACCGAACCCTTCGTAGCTCGAAGGCAGCAAGAGCGCGATCGCCGACCTGTAGAGGCTGTCGAGCTCGGGGTCGTCGACGTCGTCCTGGACTTCAATGCGATCGCGAGCCGCTCCGCCGGCGATGGCCGCCGTCAGCTCCGACAGGCTGCCTCGAGCCCGTCCGGCCAGGATGAGCCGCGTCGGCACGTCGGCTCGATGGAACGAGCGGACGAGGAAAGGCAGATTCTTGTTGCTGCCGAGGTTGCCCACATAGAGGAGGTACGGTGGGCTCGCGCTCCTCTCCGGGGTGCCGACGACCGGTTTCGCCGAGACCAGCCCCGGCCCGGAATGGACGACCTTGACCTTCGCTGGATCGACCCGGAAGTACCGGATCGCCTCGTCCTTCGCGAACTGGGACACGGCGACCACTGCGGTCGCGCGAGCGAGCGACCATGGATAGAGCCGGTGCTTGTAGTAGTTGTGCACCGGTCGAAACCTGTGCACGAAGGCGGCGTCGTGGACGGTTGCGACGAAGCGACGACGCGGCGCGAGCACGGGCCCGCTGACGTCGAAGTAGTGGAACAGATCGGGCCGTTCCCTCCGGACCAGCACGTGCTCCAGCAGGAGCCTGCCAGGGCCCGCGTTAAGCCGGCGACTTCGTCCTGCGACGACGCGCACGTCGATGCGTTGCGGGTCGACCGCATCGGCGCCCGCCGCCGTCGTGAGGAGGAACAGCGAGAGGCCTGGATACTCGTCGCTCACACGGTCGAGCGCTCGTGTTAGGGTCGCCGCGTAGCGTGGAACGCCGGAATGGCCGCCGGCGATGAGGCCGACGAGACACACGACTCGGGGTTGGTTGCCCGCTAACTCCGACGGTCTGGCGGCACCTGGGCTCATGCCGAGCATTAGACCATCGACGCTCACCCGACGTGATTGGCCAGCAGGAATTATCTGTTGCGGGCCGAAGAATGGTCGTCAATTCCTCGTGCAATGTCCCCCATGCGGAGGATGAGGAGTAGCTCGGCCAGGCCGATGCGAGAGCCGATGCGCCGCCCGCGTCGATCACTCCTCACAGTCCTGCTGCTGCTCGCGATCATCGTGAGCGGGAGTGCAGCAGGGAGCGGAAGCGCGCCCGGACAGCAGCCGCCGAGCGCCGTCGCGCCGCCCACGATCGGCGGAACGGCGACCCAGGGGCGAACGCTCAGTTCGACTCCCGGCCTCTGGACAGGCGTGGCGATCACGGGGTACGCGTACCAGTGGAAGCGCTGTGACCTGTCCGGTTCCGCCTGCAGCGCGATCGCCGGCGCAGTGAACAGCACTTACACGCTCGGTGCCGCGGACGTCGGCTCCACGCTGCGCTTCACCGTGACGGCGACGAACAAGAACGGCTCGGGATCCGCGACCTCCAGCCAGACGGCGGTGGTCGCACCGATCCCGGCGCCGGCTCCGCCTCCGCCTCCGCCCCCACCGCCTCCGCCGCCCCCACCGCCTCCGCCCCCCGCGGTGACGCTCGCGAGCTCACCCGCAAACGGCGCCACGATCAGCGGCTCGGTGCAGTGGAAGGTCACATCGAGCGGCTCCGGGATCGCCCGCATCGACTCCCTGATCGACGGCGTGAAGCGCTGGACCGAACAGGTGGCGCCCTACCAGTACAACGGCGACCCGGCCGGGGTTCTCGACACGACCACCCTTTCCAACGGCTCACACACCCTGCTCGCGGTCGCCTACGACTCCTCCGCGGCCGAGCTCGGCCGCGTCTCGGCCGGCGTCACAGTCCAGAACACCGTTGCAGTTCCGGCCCCGCCTCCGCCTCTTTCCAGCATCCCCAGGTACGGCACGTCAAACGGTTGGCGCTACCCGTTCCGCAGCACAGCCGATCAGGACTTTGAGGTGTCGAAGGAGGTCGCGGCTGGCGCCAAGCTGATGCGGATCGATTGCGGGGCCTCGTCGGCGGCCGTGAACAAGCTGATCTCCAGCGCGATCGAGCCTATCTGCCTGATCGGCGGTAACCCAACCTATCCTTGGTCGAAGACAGCGGCTCAGTTCGGGACGGATTGTGGCACCACAGCCGCCGCCCTCGTCGGCAAAGCGAGAATCTTCGAACCGCTGAACGAGCCGAACATCCACGGCTGGTCGCCCGACACCTACCTGCCCTACCTGAAAGCCTGCTATCAGGCAATCAAGAGCGCGAACCCGAACGCGGCGCAGGCTTCTATGACGCGAAGAACGTCCGGTCGATCATGAACGCCCACGGCGACTCGGCAAAGCCGATCGTCTCCACTGAGTCCGGTGGACCTACCCCGAAGTACAGCCTGACGAAGCAGGCGACTATCGTCACGAATGCCCTCAACTCCGCAGACGGCATCGGAACGGGCTATCGCAAGACACGGTTCATGCTGATCTACAACATGCTTGACGACGACGTCGCCGGGTTCGGAATGCTCGACTCGAGCCGGCTTCCCCGCCCGTCGTTCTACGCGTTCCAAGCCGTCGCCAAGGCCGGCGGCTAGAACTCCCGCGGGGACGTCGTCGAGCACGGCGTCGCGGCGGTGCCGCGCAGGCCGGCCGGAGAATCGCCGGCGGCCGAGACGGCGCCGGCGGCTACGACGCTATCTTGCGCTTCGATGCGAAGGCTGCTAACCCGTAGTACTGGGGTGGGGTATTTGCCGAATCTACGGCGTGGTGGGGGGGTCCAGAAGAGCACTACTCCGCTCGTGAGCCACGAGGACTTCATGCGGGAACGCTATTTCCGCTCGCTCGACGGCGTTCGTGCCGTGAGCATTCTCCTGGTGCTTACCTGGCATGCCAACTCCAGGCTGTTGGCGTGGCTCAGCGGCTGGGAAGGACCGTCAATCTTCTTCGTTATCAGTGGATTCCTGATCACGACGCTCTGTCTGCGCGAGGAACGTCGTGACGGCTCGGTCTCCTTGTCCGCGTTCTACGTGCGTCGCGGATGCCGCATCCTTCCTCTCTACTTCGTCGTTCTGGCCTTCTACGTCCTCGTCGACATCGGCCTGAACCGGCAGGGTCAGCGAGGGCCGCTGCTGCACGTGTTGCCGTACTACCTGTCATATATGAACGACTTTGCGCCCAATGTCGCCGACTTTGGAACACCGTTCAGGCTCAGTTGGACCTTGGGGGTGGAGGAGAAGTTCTATTTGCTGTGGCCCGTACTGGCGTTCTTGCTCCTCACCCAAAAGTCGCGAGCTCGGGTCGTGGCCGCCGGCGTGCTGGTCGTCGTCACGTTCGTCGGGTACGACCCGGGGGGCTACTACCTGCCCTATAGCCAGATCATGGTCGGGTGCCTGCTTGCACTGTGCCTGGACAAGCGGACGAGCTTCGAACGCCTGCAGAGGATCGTCCGGCGGTATTGGCTGGTGCTGGCAGCGCTCGTCTCGGTGCACATTCTGATGTACCGGGAGCCCGGGATCGCCTCGGTTCTCTTCGGGCCGGCCGTAGGGCTTGCGATCGCGGCACTTGTGACCACGCGGCCCCCATGGGGGAAACCGCTTGCGTCGCGGCTCATGATCTACATCGGGGAGCGCTCCTATGGTGTCTACCTAGTCAATCTGATTTGTCTGTCGGGTTGTGTAGCAGTGGCCCACCAGATCGCTCCGTCCGTCGCGTTCAACTCCGACAACCAACCCGCCGCTGACGGCGCCTGGATCGCAACGACTGTGCTCTTCCTTGTCCTCGCTCTCAGCTCGCTGATCGTGGCGGAGGTCCTGCATCGCACGGTCGAAGCCCCGATGATCGCTCGCGGCCGAGCATGGTCGAAGCGAATCACCGGCAAGAAGCCCGTCGCGCCCCCCAGAATGGCTCCGGATCAAGAAGGGCCGGAACCCGCACCCGAGACCGCAGACGAACCAGCCCCCGCGTTGAAGCAGCCCGTACCCAGCTAGTCGGTCGCCGAGCGTCCGGATGGCCTCGGCCTATCCCTCGATCAAGGGATGACGGCGATCCGAGGCCGCTCCGACAGCCAATGTTGTGCGCCGCGTTCTCCCGCTGGTTTCGCTTGTCCTCATCCTGAGCGCGGCGACGGCGCAGGCCGACAACCGAGGCTGGGCCCGCCGCGGGCAGGGTGCACCTGTCAACCTTGCGCCTCCGTCGATCAGCGGGAAACCCACCGCGGGCCAGACGCTGATCGCTTCTGCCGGCTCGTGGGGGGCAGCCTCTCCGACCTCCGCCTACCGGACCGTGTCAGGACGACCTGGCGCGAACCCCCGCCGCTCTCAGGTCCGGCGATCGCGGCTGCGTGCCGTCGGCGCCGCGGGGAAGCGCCGGTTCTGGTCGAGCATATCGAACTCGTACTCGTACGTGTGGCGCCGCTGCGACTCTGCCGGTGGCAGTTGCAGCACGATCTCCATCGGCGCGAACGCCTCCTACACGCTGACGCCGGCAGACGTGGGTGCAACGACCCGCGTCACGGTGACGGCGGCGAACTCGGCTGGATCGGTGAGTGTGACGAGCGCAAAGACGGCCGTTGTCCGGCGTGCTCCCGCTCAGGCACCTCCGGCGGTCAAGAACGCCGGCGGGTTCGGCTTCGCAGCCGCCGGCTCTCTGGAGACCTGGAGCAGCACCGATCTCGGCCGTTACATGGACGGAATTCAGGCGGCCGGGGGGAAGTGGGTTCGAGTCGGCCTCTACTGGTGCTCGATCCAGCGCGGTGGCCGGACGAGCTACTCCTGGGAAGCGTTCGACAACGTTGTCAGGGCGGCTCGCGCGCGTGGGCTGAAGGTGCTCGGCCTCCTCATCTACACCCCCGCATGGGCACGTCCAGCCGGGACGACCCCGAAGTACCCGCCGACGAATCTCGCCGACTTCGCCGCTTACGCGAAGGCCGCCTCCGCTCACTTCGGCGTCGAAGGCGTGCACGCATACGAGATCTGGAACGAGCCGAACATCACCGGCTTCTGGAAGCCCGCGCCCGACGCCGCTCGCTACACGAGGATGCTCAAACTCGGCTACGCCGCGATCAAGAGCGTCGATCCGTCCGCCACGGTCGTCTCGGCCGGCCTTTCGCCGGGCGGCTCCTACGGCATCGTCACCACGAGCTACACGAACCCGCTGACGTACCTCGAGCGGATGTACGCGCACGGCGCCCATGGCTCCATGAACGCCGTCGGCTGGCACCCGTACAACTTCCCGTGGGGACTCGGCGTTCACAGGTGGAGCGCCTGGTCACAGATGGCCGACACCACGCCGAGCGCGCGTAGCCTCATGACGGCGAACGGCGACGGAACCAAGCAAATCTGGGCAACCGAATTCGGAGCGCCGACCGGAAGCTCCACGCAGGCCGTCACCGAATCGGGCCAGGCGCAGATGATCACGGACGCCTACGCGAAGTTGAAGAGTGTCTCCTGGGCGGGCCCGCTCTTCGTTTACAGCTTCAGGGACAACGGAACAGAGTCCGGGGACCGTGAGCAGAACTTCGGGATCCTTCGCCACGACTGGTCGCCGAAACCGGCGTACGCCGCTTATCAGGCCGCGGCTGCCCGCGGGTAGCGGCGGCCTTGCGCACATGCAGGGTTCCCGCGGGTCAGGCAGCATCTGAGGAGCATGAGGAACCGCGGACACCAGACCATGAACGACGACTTCGTCATCGTGCACGCTTGTGAAGCTCTTGCCAGCGGGATCTTGAAGGTCGTGCCCCCACTCGCGAACGAGACGGCATCCGCCGGGACCACCACGGTGGTGGTTCACGGGCGCCGTCCCGAGACGCCGACCGACCTGGAGAGCATCTTCGATAAGAGGGTACGGCTC
>WNGD01013883.1_pt1 | contig 10757 bp, 10 predicted proteins | sample 5400671 | NCBI WGS metagenome assembly WNGD01 (sample SAMN13153369, study PRJNA577476) | soil metagenome | isolation source: 40 cm soil or saprolite under grassland replicate 2 | place: USA:California | collected 2016-06-15
ACTTCTCAATGACGAGAAATCACGGAAGGCCAAAACCAGAAAAGGAAAATTAGTTTATGAAAAATCAAAACATTATGTTCACAAGAAGCATTCCCAATATGTCGAAGGCCCGGCTGTTCAGGTCGGTTCTGGCGCTGGGGGTAGTCGCATTAATCATGCAAGTCTCCCTGCCGCGTGCCCAAGCCTATGATCTGAGTAGCCTCAACGGCAGTTATGCCGACTCTTTCTCGGGCTTTTTTCCAGTAAGCCCCGGGGGGCCACCTGTACCCCCGCCCATAAGCGTCTATGGGCCAGTGGACGAGGCGGGCTTGTATACGTTCGATGGCGCAGGCGGCTTTACGGCACGCCTGGTCTTTAACTTCGGTGGCGGCGCCATATTGAATGCGAGTTGGAGTCAGAATGTCACCGGGACCTATACTGTGAATGCGAACGGTACCGGCACCATGACTTTGACGGGGGACCATCGCCGCCACTTCGTGATCGGCGATGGCGGAATGCAGCTCAAGTATGTGGGTACCGACCCCACCGGCGGCATCGTAGTCGGCGGTTCCATGGTGAAACAGTAGCAGGCAATAGCTCGGCAGCAGTTCGCAGTCAGCCGTCACGCTTCGCTGTATGGCGGCTGATTGTTTCTCCGTCTGCGGGGAAGCACGCGCCCTGGTGTGTTGGCGATTGCGCGCTCGATGGTATTTCTCGGCTAATAGAAGGCAACAAAGAGGACAAGACTATCTTTCGATCGCCGGAACCAAACAGAGACTTCCTTTCCTTTGTTTCCTTTGGTTTGAGGAAGTTCTGACATTTCCGCGTAACCTCGCGCTGGTTTCCGTTCTGTACCTGAGTGAACGGCCAGAACTGACTTCTCACGACGAGGAGCCAATGAAGGTCAGAACAACAAACTTAAAAAGAAAGAAACAACAATGATGAAAACAAAACTAGTCAAGAGCATAACAAGCTCCTTACTTTTCGCCTGTGCGTTGGTTAGCTTGGTCGCAGCAACGGCGTTCAGCACGCCCGGTGTCGCACGGGCGCAGCCTCTGGTGCCACCTTGCGGTGTGTACACTCTGTCTGGCTCGTATCTATTCGCCACACACGGGTGGAACATCGTTGGCGGCGTCGCGCAACCAAAAGCCATCGTAGAAGGGATCGATTTCAACGGGGATGGCACACTGGTCAGCCCGTTCGCAACGGTCAGCATAAATGGCACGATTATCCACTCCAGCGGATCGCCAGGAACCTATACGGTCGAAGCAGACTGCACTGGCACCCTCACATTTACCGGAGGTGCAAGCTTTGACATATTCGTCGAGCCGAAAGGCAACGAGCTTTGGATGATCCAGACTGGCGGCGCAGTGCCAGCAGTGTTCGAGGGAGCAGTAACCAGGGTGTCGCGTTAAAGCTCTTCGACCGTTGCGACGAGATTCGACTCTTCTGACCGGTTACGGGGTTTGGCGCGTTCCATCCGTGCCAAATCCCATCATCCTATTGTTTCTTTGCTAGGTCGGGCTTGAGCTTAAAGGTATCGTGAAACCTGCATGTGCTGCGCCTCCGTGGGATTCGCAAAACAGACGACAAGCAGCGGCCTTAAATCTCGCAAGCTTTTCTGCGTAGTATGGATATTCGCATCGTGATGGAGTCCCAGCCCGCGCCTCAAAATCGCTTCTTTAGCTGGACGTACCAGAACCGGCCTTTGATCGTGGTCAGCGATTCGTCGTAGCCGTTCTCGAAGCTGCTAGCCACAAACGGAGGGTCGGTATCGAACACGTTCTGCATACCAAGTGTAATTGTCGTGTTATTCAACCATGCACGCCATCCACAGGGATTGTACTCGGCCGTGGAGACCGGCATGACGTTTTTCTCCTTGCCATCTTTCATCCTCAGGTTTTACCGCCCTCCTTGGCGAAACCGGGTACGGTCGTCGGCGGCGCGGGTGGCGGCAGATTGAACGTGTACGATGCGATCAAGTCCAGCGAAGTCCACGCGGCTACTTTCCGCGCGCGCCAAGGCCAGATAGAGGGAGTGTTAGGACCGCCGGTTACTGGCATATTTAGCTTCGGCGATCCTGTCAGACTGACATTGTCATCATTGTATTGGCCAACCCAGTGAATGACCGCGCCGGTATCAAGGCCCTGCATCCAAGTGTCAGCTGGGCCGTCGTAGTACAAGCTAAAATTAGCTCGATTCCATGGCAGCGAATTGGTCATGGTGAATCCCGGTGGTGCGAATTCGCCCGCGATACCAAATCGTTTGGTGTTGGGGTTAACCTGAAGCTCGGCCCGGGAAAGCCACGTGCCGTTGACCGTGAATGTCAGCCGGCCGTAATCGCCATGGCCAAAAATCGAGGAGTCGAGAATATAAATCGCTTCGTAGTCGAGACCTTCAAAAATCGCGCCAGAAAGGTTGTCGTTAGGATCAATAACCAGAGTAATTGGGCGCCGATCTGGTTGGCCATTCGGGAGTGGTGGCGTATTCGGTGGTGGGGGCGTCCGAAATACTAACCCGGGAAGATTGGCCTCGATAATGAATCCCGCGCCGAGGGACGATATGAGCGATCGCAAATCAATGTGCCACCAATCCGCGCTTAGGGTAAGGCCCTTAAGCCATTTCGGGCTGTAAACGACTCCGTAGGACCATTCATAAGCGACTTCCGGTTGAAGCAGGGGATTTCCACTAATGCGTTCCTCAATCTGGTATGGGCTCTTGATTACCCTTGAAAATGGATCGGTTATTTCTGGGAAGTTCTGCGTGCCCGCCGGTGTCATCTCGAATAGCGTAGGGGCGTGGAAGGCTTCGGTGTAGCTGCCACGCAAGGTAAGTGCACCGATATACTTGGGGTCAAGCGGCTCCCAGCGAATAGATACTTTCGGCTTCTGCCCGTTATACTGAGAGCCAGTCGCGGGCAGGAATGGAGTTAAAACCGTAGAAGTATTCTGGCTGTACCATTCCTCCCGCTCGGCGAAGTCAACTTCGAAGCTGTAGAAACCGGGGAAGTTCCATGTGCGGCTGGTGAAGGGAACCCGCACCTCCTGGTAGATCGACCAGACATCCCGGTTTGCTCGGAAGCCTTGCCCATCCACTGAGCCAATCGATTGAAACGTTTGGTTAAGCGGGTCACGCGTGCGCGTCATTCTCTCTGCGCGGTACTCACCGCCGATTGCAAATGAGACCGGCCCAGCGGGAAGATTAAACAAGTCACCGTTGATGGTTGCATAACCCAAGGGCAACTCGAATTCGCCGGTATTTTGCAGAGTGACATAAACTTTGCTTCTTGCCGCCCCGCTATTGCGGCCCAAGATCCCAAGGAACGGATTGAACGCCGTGGCTGGATCCGTATCCAGGAGCGCCTGCCGCAGCCCAGGTTGGCTGACCTCGCCTACCGACAAATCTTGCCCCTCGTTTCGGGAGTAACGAAAACCGGTTTCCCAGTTCCAAGTCTTAAAATAGTCACCCAATTCTCCCATCTCACCCTTGAGGCCAACGTCAAACAGAGTGTCCCAGTAGGTGAACTTCTCACTTCTCTTGCCGGTGTCGTTAATGCCGCGAAACCGAACGCCTGTAGTCACCGGCAAACCGCTTCCGTCAGGAAAGAAATTTGGAATAGTCGCATTTGCGACAGTGAACGGATTGAACGGATTTTGAATTGGCACACTGATGCCAGCGGGACTAAAGCCTACGCTAAAGCCTGGGACCTTGAACGGATCGGGCACAAACGGCACAGCTGCCAGAGACGTATCGAAATACGAGCGGACGTATTTAAAGTCGGCAAACACCGTCAGGTATTGGTCACACAGATCGCGCGCGAAGGAACCGTAGAAGCTCTGACGATCCGCCGGCGGCAGCGCTGGCGTGAAAGCCGCGAAGTTATAGAAGAAGTAGTCGCCGCCGCCTTTATAATCAGTGCCGAACTGTGGAACGTGTTGGGCTGCATTGGGCCCGATGATACCGGGCGCACCTGGATAGGCATTTGGATTAACGACAAAGGGGTTTTTATAAAATGGAGAAGTCGCCGCATTGGGAGCTGAGTGCGGTGGCGGCGAGTTGGCGCTAAAAAACAATTTGGGGATCAAGCGGAAGCTGCCAACCCGGCCAGGGAAGTTCCCGCTGCGAACATCGAAGCCACCCCAGGGAATGAAGAAGGCGTTGGCAGAAATGTCACGGTCGCGGCTAAAGAGGCCGCCGGTACGTTCCCAGAAATCGGCAATGACCACAATGTCTGTCTTGTCATCACCGGTGTCGGCTTTGATCCATGCCTCCCACTCGCCCATCTCATTGGATGCTCCCAGGTTTGTGTTCCCGTAACTACCCCCGATCTCCAGGCCGCGGAATTTGTGGATCAAAAAGAAGTTGACCACGCCGGCAATCGCGTCGGAGCCATACACAGCTGAGGCGCCATCCTTCAGGATGTCGATATGATCGATCATCGGGAAAGGAATGAGGTTAATATCCTCACCCTGGCTAAACCCGGCGAGGCCTAAAGAACCAAAGGCCACACGTTTTCCGTCCACGAGCACCAGGGTTTCCTTGGGCAAAAACCCGCGCAGGTTGAGTTGGACGGTGCCGTCGCCGCCATTGCCAATGTTTAGATTGACAGTTCCGCCAGCCTCCTGCGGCAGAAATGTCTGCAGGTCGGTTGCGTTGCGGATGCCCAGCTTCTCGATGTCTGCCGGCCGATACGTGTCCACCGGATTCGGTCCGGTTTCTTCCGCAGTCGGAATGTTCGAACCTGTCACGATCACGCGCTCGACTTCTGCCTCGCCCCCAGCCGAAGCTGTCACGGGCTGCGCCGGTGCCAGTAACTGAGCAAATGTGGCCGAGGGCAGGAGCAAACGGGTTACCGCTATGCTCCATCCGACACACCAGACTAATGACCGCTTGATGGGAAGCTCCTCTTGCTAAACGTCCGGGGTTTAGCAAATCTCCGCCTCAACAACAAGGTTCTTAGATAGAAGCTCTTCGGCTGTTGCGACGAGATTCGAAGTCTGACCGATTTTGGTGTTTGATGCGTTCCATCGCGCCAAACCCATTTACTCAATGAACTGCCCTGGCTGAACGTCTTGTCGGCGATGCGTTGCGCTATTGTGATTTGTCTCGGACGTCGCCGCTTTGCAGTAGAACCGCACCCACACGTCTCATTTCGTCGAGTGCGCGACCAATGTCACCCGGCTCAAGCTCGATTCCGCGGCAGCCATCGACGATGACGTGCGTGTTCAATCCGAGGTGGTGGGCGTCGAGCGCGCTGTATTTCACGCAATAGTCCAACGCCAGGCCCATAAGGTAGATGTCCTTGATCGATCGCTTCTTCAAATAATCAGCAAGACCGGTCTCCCGCCGATGGGCGTTGTCGAAGAACGTGCTGTAGCTGTCAATCTTCGGGTCGATGCCTTTGTGGAAAACGTGCGCGATTCGGCTTGTGTCGAATGATGGGGCAAACTCCGCCCCGCGCGTATTCTGAACGCAATGGACCGGCCAGAGAATTTGTTCAATGCCGTCGAGCGTAACGCGGTCGCCCGGTTTTTTACCGGGATGATTTGCCGCAAAACTGCCGTGGTTCGGCGGATGCCAGTCCTGCGTAGCAAGAACCAGATCGAACCGTCGCTGCAATTCGTTGGCAAGCTGGATAACTTCATCACCGTGCGGCACCGGCAACGCGCCGCTTGGCAAGAAATCATTCTGAAGATCGACAATGATCAGCGCGTTCATTGAGCGTCTGCTTCGCGCCACGTTCGCCTCTCCCCTTTCGCAAAGGGGAGAGGATCAAGGTGAGGGGTTTTGCAGCATGCAGGATCGGCGATGCGAACCCTCACCCTACCCTCTCCCTTACCAAGGGAGAGGCGGAAGACGGCTCTCGGTAAATCGTTCACTTCAATTGTTCTTTCGCGCGTGCGATCAGAGTGGATCTTAACTCGTGCAATGATCGCTCGAGGCCGATTTTGTACGGTGTCGGATCGTTCAACCGCAAAATCTCAGGCGGCGCGCAACTGAGCTGTTTGCGCGCATACTCGCGCGAGGCCTCGATCTTGGGCATTTGACATACAAGCTGGCCTCGGCGGAAGACGGGTACCAGCAAATCGGAGAATCCTGTCTTCGCAGGAATTTCCGTCTTCTTCTCCGTTTCAAGATCGACAACTACACAAGGTTCGCTTATCGCATGATCGGTTTCGTAAATCGCATCCGCGATGAATCTGCCGTCTGGCTGCTGAAACCGTCGAACCTGCAATAAGCCCGGACACGAAGTTTTCGCGCGTTCATCGGAAAGTTTGATGCGGTATTGCCATTGACCGCCGGGACGCCACATCGCGCCGAGTTTATAAATGCCGCCCAGAGCAGCGTCCGGCTGGCCGGTAGTAAGCTTTGTTCCTACGCCCCACATGTCGATCCTCGCGCCGTGCCGTTTCATGTCTGCAATGACGTGTTCGTCCAGATCACCCGAGCAGACGATCTTTGCGTTTGTGAAGCCGGCTTTATCCAGCATTCGTCGCGTTTCGATGCTCAATGCGACCCGATCTCCAGAATCCAGCCGTACCCCGATCATTTCGTGTCCGTTTTTGCGCAATTGCCTGGCTACATCGATCGCGTGGCGCACGCCATCGAGCGAATTGTAGGTGTCCACGAGGAATACGCAGTTGTTCGGCATTGCTTTGGCATACGCGTCAAACGCCTCGCTCTCGGTTTCGAAAAACATGATCCAACTGTGCGCCTGTGTTCCGCTCACCGGAATGCCGAACCGTTCGCCTGCCTGCAAATTCGATGTGCCGGCACAGCCGCCAACGTAAGCCGCACGCGCCGCCATTAATCCGCCATCGACTCCCTGGGCGCGGCGCAGACCGAATTCGATTACTGGATCATTCTTAGCAGCCAGGCAGACGCGCGCTGCTTTCGTCGCGATGAGGCTCTCGAAATTCAAGATATTAAGCAGCGCCGTCTCCAATAGCTGGCATTGGGCAATTGGGCCGCAAACGCGGATTAATGGTTCGTTCGGAAAGACCAGTGTTCCTTCCGCAACTGCATCGATGTCGCAGGTCAATTGCAGACCGCGCAGATAATCGAGAAAACCAGAATCAAACAGCGGTTTGCCGTCATTCCCGTGCTGCGAGCCGAGATACGCAATTTGTGTTTCTGTAAAATGGAACGTGCGCAGGAAACGCTCACACCAGCCTTCCAATAACCACATGCCATCGTGACCTCATAAAGGTCGGTCGTCAGGGCGATGAAACTGTGAGCCGGCGGCTCCCTCATTCGACTCGCAATTTAAACACCCAATGCGGTTTCGCGAATGATTGGGTAGCGCACGCGTCTCGCGTGCTGGCGAGCGCGTACTCGCGATCGCGGCACTTTTGTAGTGCATCAATTCACAACTAACAGGCCATACGGAAAGATCGTTTCGGCGCGACGCCGAAACCAGCACGCGAGACGCGTGCGCTACCCAGACGGCCACTCGCGCATCGCGTTCCGTTCCCTATTAGAGAGTAATGAAATCGAAACAATCCGAACGGAGCTTTCCCTTTCTGCGAATCAACCAGCGCGAGAGCAAACCGCGGACGCGCGGCTTAACGGAAATCCGCGGACCGTACTACGCGGTAGTTGGACAGCGATACCTTGAAGATTTGTTCGAAATGATGGGGGCGTACGTCGATTCGCTAAAATTCGCCGGCGGCTCGTTTACGCTTATGCCCGAACACGCAGTGCAAGATATCATCAAGCTCTGCCACAAACACGATGTGCTCGTTTCCACCGGCGGCTTCATCGAGCGGGTGCTTGTCCAGGGCGGCGACGCTGTGCGGCAGTACGTCGCCGAATGTAAGAAGCTCGGCTTCGATATCGTCGAGATCTCAGCCGGGTTCATCTCCATTTCAACCGATGACTGGCTGCGGCTCATTGAATTGGTGCGCAAATCCGGATTGAAAGCGAAACCTGAGGTTGGCATTCAATTTGGTGCCGGCGGCGCGACAGCGGCCGCGGAGTTGCGAGCGGAAGGCACACGCGATCCGAACTGGGCGATCGCGCAGGCAAAGCGATTTCTCGAAGCTGGCGCGGAGATCATCATGATCGAGAGCGAAGGCATCACGGAAAATGTTGATCCGTGGCGCACTGATGTTCCTGCGAAATTCATTAACGAGATCGGCATGGATAAGCTCATGTTCGAAGCCGCCGATCCCGATGTGTTCGCGTGGTACATCAAAAATTACGGCGTGGACGTGAACCTGTTTGTCGATCACAGCCAGATCGTGCAACTGGAATGTCTGCGCGCCGGTATCTGGGGAACGAAAAGCCTTTGGGGACGCGTGGTAACGTATAAAGAAGAATGAGGAAGCACAAATGACGAATGACGAAGGACGCGTGAGTAAACTGTTTCGTCATTCGGATTTCGTCATTCCTTGGTCATTAGACATTCGTCATTTGTCATTTGGGAGTGAGGTGAAGCGAAAACCAATCGCTTGCGAGTTTCGCGACTTTCTCCAGAGCACCCGGTTCCTCGAAAAGATGCGTCGCGCCGGGAACAATCTCCAGCTTTACTTCGCAGTGCATTTGATCGCGCGCCTGCTCGTTTAACTCGATCACAATGTCGTCATTCCCACCGACGATGAGCAACGTCGGCGCCTGGACCTTTGGTAATGCGTCACCGGCCAGATCGGGACGTCCACCACGCGAAACCACGGCGCCGACATCTTGTGGGGTTTCGGCCGCTGCCACCAACGCCGCAGCTGCGCCCGTGCTCGAGCCGAAATAGCCGATCCGCAAATCGCGCGTTCGCTCTTGCGGTTTAGCCCACTTCGTGGCGTGCACAAGCCGTTCCGCCAGCAAACCGATGTTGAAGCGGTGCTCGCGAGTACGCATGTCGAGCGCTTCCTCTTCTTGCGTGAGCAAATCAAAGAGCAACGTGCCGAGCCCGGCATCGTTGAGCGTGCGCGCTACAAATTGATTCCGCGGACTATGCCGGCTACTCCCGCTGCCGTGCGCGAAGAGCACAAGCGCAACGGCATTCTTTGGAATAGTGAGATTTCCGGAGAGAACTGCGTGCCCGGCCTGTATTTCCACTTCGTTCATTTCCTACTCGTATTGTTATTCTTGCTCATTGTGCAACGAAAGCGATGCGACGACGCATCGCACTCCGAAAGCACTTCGTGCAAAATCCATGGCACACTCGTTCTCGGTTTCGCGAAGCTTTGGGAGTGCGCACGCGTCCTCGCGTCGCTTTTCTTTGATCGCGAGCATGAGTCAGATTTACTGGAAGCTAAACTTTGAATGGATAAGTCTCGGGCAATTCGCCTTCTTCCCAAATGCTGGTTCGCTCCAGCGGCTCAACGGCGCGCGTTTCGATGTGAATGACCGCATCGAATTGTTCTGGGAGCCGCGCGTGAAAATAATGGCTCAACCGTTCGCTTTCCGGCCGATAAATCACACCGATTGCGCGCTCGATCCGGCGCTGTTGGAGGACGCCGATCTGGCCGGCACCCCGCAAATCGATCCAAAATCGAGGCAAACCAGTCTCGTGAAACAACTCTTCGTAACTGCCTCGTAGCGCTGGCCGCACGTTTTTGCGCTCCGCGGGCGCGCCCCAATCTGATGCTGCGGTCACAGTGCCATGATGAGTGGTGAATCCGATCAGCACAGCATCCTTGCCAAATCGCTCGCGAACCAGTTGGCCAACGTTCACTTCACCATAGTGACTCATCTCTGTGGCGCGGGCGTCGCCAAGGTGGGAATTGTGCGCCCAGACAATCGCTTTGGATTGCCGGCTACCATTGAGATGCGCAATCAGATTTTCGAGCGTCTCGACCATGTGCCGGTCGCGCAAGTTCCACGAAGAAGCGCGCCCGCGGAACATCGCCCGGTAATATTGTTCCGCATCCTTCACCAGGCGCGCGTTTTGCTCTGCGAAAAAGAATTCCTCCGCGGCCACTTCGCCATCGCGGCTTAGAAACTCGGTCGCCTTCTGCTGCAACTCGACCAACTGTTCGACGACTGCGTTCTCGCAGGATTCGATCGCCCCCACCGTCGTGGCATAGCCGTACTCCTGCGGCTTTCGGCTAAAATGATCAAAACAGGAGTATCGCAAAAGCGCGCGTCTTGCAGCCTCCGGATCGACTTTCTCGAGATATTTGAGCACCGCTTCAATCGACGCATGCAGGCTGTAAAGGTCCATTCCGTAGAATCCAACCGGCGCTCGCTTCGGATCGATACTTTTGTTAAAACCACGTAACCACTCGACGAACTCCACTAAGACGGTGTTGCGCCACATCCACGTAGGGAACCGGCGAAAACCCGAGAGCGCTTGATCCAGGTTCGTATCCGTCGTGGCGCCGCGCACGTAACGATGAACCCGCGCTGAATCCGGCCAATCCGCCTCAATGGCCAGGATGGAGAAGCCTTTTTCAGCGATGAGCCGTTTCGTAATGGTAGCGCGCTCAGAATAAAATTCGTGTGTGCCGTGCGTCGCTTCGCCGATCAGGACAAATCGGGCATTACCGATCAGCGCTAGCAGCGTATCGTAATCGTCGGAGCCGCCGGAGAGTGGCTGCGCGATTTCGCGAACAAGTTCGGCGTCCGTCATTGCTGATTCGTTTGGTTTCGCTCGGACATATCTTGCGCGGCCTGGCTTAGTAACTCGCGCACGTCTTCATCGCTGGTCTGCGAAAAATCTTCGTAATACTGGCCGACGGCCTGAAAGAATGGGGGCGTGCTCAGGCAGATTGTCTCATCGGCTTCTTGTTCGATCTCACGGCAAGTGTCTGGCGGACCGACTGGCACCGCTACGACAA
>WNGD01006934.1_pt1 | contig 10752 bp, 13 predicted proteins | sample 5400671 | NCBI WGS metagenome assembly WNGD01 (sample SAMN13153369, study PRJNA577476) | soil metagenome | isolation source: 40 cm soil or saprolite under grassland replicate 2 | place: USA:California | collected 2016-06-15
TCTCCTCGAACGTCAGAATCGATTCCTTCGGGAGCCAAACGTACTCCTGCTCCGGCATGCAATACCGGCACCGCAGGTTGCAGCGATCGGTGACCGAAATCCGCAGGCTGCCGAGCGACCGGGCGAGGGTGTCACGGACCATGGGTGACTGGCTTTCCCGAAGGATCGACCCAGGCCGTCGTGCCGTCGATGCGGTACTCCTTCTTCCACATGGGCAGGCGCCGCTTCACTTCCTCGATGATATGGCGGCACGCCTGGAACGCGTCGGCGCGATGCGGCGCGGCCGCCGCGATCGCGATGCTCGCCTCCCCCACCGGAATCCGCCCCACGCGGTGACGCAGCGCCACGCGAACACCGGGCCACTGCTGCTCCGTCTCCGTCAGCATCCGGTCAATCTCGGCGTCGGCCATCGCGTCGTATGCCGTGTATTCGATCTCCGTGACCCCACCCTCCTCGGGGCCATTGCGCACCGTGCCCATGAACACACACGTGCCCCCGCGCTCCGGACCCTGCACTTCGGCCAGGAGGGAGTCGAGCACGATGCGGTTGGGTGTCAAATGAGTCACGTATCTCCCCAGGGTGGGTTAACCCCGGGGCCATGCCCCGGGGTTAACGCGCACCGAAGCTCGCCCGTCACCCGCCCGCCACCGGCGGCAACAACGCGACCTCGTCTCCATCCTGCACCGGCGCGGTGAGCTTCACCTGCCGCAAGTTGACGGCGGCGAGCGGCCGCTCGGGCAACGCCCCCGCCCCCGGCACCGTCTCGCGCACGCGGCGCACCACATCCTGCACCGTCGCCGGCGACGGGACCGCCACGGCCGCGGACGCGCGGCCGGCGAGCTCGGCGTAGCGCGCGAAGAACAGGACGGTCACGTTGGCCATGAGTCGATTATAGTCCGGTGGCGAGTCCTTGCCAGATGCGTGTCTGCGTGGGCGTGAGGGTCGCCGCCCGCGCCAGCGTGAAGCGCGCGCTCGTGCGGTCGCGCACCACCGCGTTGAGCGTGAGCGGTTGACCGCCGCGACGGACCGCGATCGTGAACTGCTGGCCCGCCCGGCCGCGGTAGCGCGAGCGGAACAGGGACGCCCAGTCCTGGTCCGGGGAGACGGAGATGTCGCCCACGCTCACCAGCGCGTCACCCACGTGCACGCCGGCGGCTTCGGCGGCGCTGCCCGGCGACACCGACGTGACCTCGGTTGCCCCATTGGCGCCCGGCCCCGCCGCGACGCCCAGGAACGGCACCGACGTTGCGGCTCGCGTCACGCTGATCCCGGCCTTCGCGAACACCGCATCATAAGGGAGCGAGTCGCGGCCGTTGATGTACCGCTGATAAAACGCATCGACATTCGGCATCCCCGCTTTACCCAGCTCGGCCAGGAGCTCGGCCGTGGAGAAGCCCTTCCCCTGCCGGTAGTAGCGCGTGTACAGCGCGCGCATCACGTCATCGAGACTGTGCGCGTTGTCGGTGGCATCGCGAATCGAGATATCGAGCAGCATGCCGAGCAGCGAGCCCTTCGGGTAGTACAACTGCGAGCTGTTGACGTACACCTCGTTGATCCACGTTGCCACGCTGCCGTCCTCCGCGCTCCACGGCTCCGGCGCTGACTCGACCTGCTGCACGTTGTCGTTCACGTTCTGTACGAACTGCTCGGGCGACCAGAGCCCGCCCCGGAGGTTCGTGAGATCGGCGTAATAGTCGGTCACGCCTTCCGACCACCACAACAGCGGCGTGTACTGCTCGGCGTGATAGTCGTACGGCCACATCTCGACGGGCCGAATGCGCTTCACGTTCCAGAGGTGAAAGAACTCGTGCGACAGCAGCGGATACATGAACGAGCCGAGCGTGCCGCTGGGACTCGCGAACGCCTGGGCCGGCATGATGTCGTACTGGGCGCTGCTGTGCTCGAGCCCGCCGCCGAACTCGATCTGCTCGTGGATGACGTTGAAGAAGACGGTGTAGACGTCGTACGGGGCACCGCCCATCACGCGATTCTGGATCTGCGCCATCTTTCCAATTCCGCCTCGGAGATTGGTCGCGACCGCCGGCGTGTAGTCGGCGGCCGGCCACAGCGCGATGCGAATCCACTTCCCGTCCACCTGGAGCGAATCGAGGTTGTAGTGCCCGACGAACGTCATCGCGTCGGCCAGCTCGTTATAATCGGCGGCCCGATACCCGCCGTTCCCGGCGCTCGGCAACGCCGTCGTCACTTGCCACCCCGCGGGGATGCGAAAGCGCACGTCGGCGGGACGGGCGAGTTGGCCCTCCTCGAACAAGAACAGGTTGGTGCCGAGGAACTGGCCGAAGTCTCCCGTGAGGCGCGCGAGCGAGAGATCGATCGTGTCGCCGTAGAAATCGAACTGCACGGTGACGCGCGGGCTCTTCGCGGTAACGACGCGCCACGTGTCTTTGTCGAACCGGTCCCACAACAGCTGCTGGCCCGCGGCGCTCGTCGCGCCGAACCCGCGCACGTAGCGCGCGTAGTTCTGGATCTCGTACGCGCCGGGGCTCCACGCGGGGAGCGAGAGATAGAGCGTGTCTTTGCCGCCCGAGGGGAAGTCCGCCGTCACGTGGAACAGATGCGACGCCGGGTCGGTGACCGCGACCTCGTAACGAACCGACTGGGCAGCAACTGGAGTGGCAGCAGCGACGAGCAACGCGGTCACAAGCCGAGACACCGAACGCATCATGACTCCGGGCAAGTGGTTGTGAGACGTTCCGATTATACCCACAAGCAGCGCGGCCCCGGCGCAGATGCCGGGGCCGCGGGGCAAGTCTTGCGTGGGCAGCGGGTTACGAGGAGACCTTCTCGCTCGCGTCCGCGACCATCGCGCGCAACTCCTTGCTGGGCTTGAAGACAGGGACCGGACGCGCCGCGACTTCAACGGGGTCGCCGGTGCGCGGATTGCGCGCCATGCGCGTCTTCCGCTGACGGATCTTGAACGTCCCAAAGCCGCGTATCTCAATGTTATGCTGCTCCGACAGCGCGGCCTTCACGGCGTCCAAAAAAGAGTCGACCACCCGGGCGCAGTCCTTCTTGGAAATGAGGGGACCGGCAGTACGAGCAATTTGAGCGGTGACTTTTTCGACCAGATCGGCCTTCGTCATTGGGCCCCCCCGAACGTCCGCCGGGTTGCAAAAGTCGGGGGCTATCATACGGGCTTACTTATTGACTGTCAAGAGCTTGTAGGAATTGTTGGAAGTGCCCTTGGGCGTCGTGTGGCCCCGGTGAGGCCTCGGGGTGGTACTGCACGGCGAAAATTGGGTACTCGCGATGCCGCACCCCTTCGACGGTCCCGTCGTTGAGGTTAAGATGCGTGACCTCAAGCGACTTCGCACCGGGAACGCCGCCCGTATCGCCGTTCACCGCGAACCCATGGTTTTGTGACGTGATAAGTACTTGTCCTGTATTGAGATCACGCACCGGGTGATTGCCCCCCCGATGTCCGTACGGAAGCTTCACCGTCTCGCCGCCCAGCGCCAAACCGAGCAGCTGATGACCGAGACAGATGCCGAAGATCGGCAGCGAGCCATCGGCCAGCTCGCGGATCGTCGCGATCGCGTAGTCCACCGCCGCCGGGTCGCCCGGACCGTTCGAGAGGAAGACGCCGTCGGGTTCGAGCTCGCGCACGCGGCTCGCCGCTGTCTTCGCCGGCACGACCGTCACTCGGCACCCGTGTTTGGCGAACAGCCGCACGATGTTGCGCTTCATGCCGAAGTCGAACGCGACCACGTGGTGCGCCGCGCCGGCGGCGCCGTCGCCGTATTCCTCGGGTGTCGTCGCGCTGCTCGCCAGATCGAGACCATCCATGGACGGTGAGGCCGCGAGCGCCTGCCGCACGTCGTCCGTGGGCTGCTCCCCCAGCGCGACCACGCCGCGCATCGCGCCCTTGGAACGGATGTGGCGCGTGAGCTGGCGCGTGTCCACGTCGGCGACGAGCGGCACGTGCGCCTCCGCAAGCCAGTCGATCAGGTCACCCGTCGAGCGCCAATTCGAGGCGCGCGCGGACAACTCGCGCACCACCACGCCGGCGACGCGGGGTCGGTCGGACTCGACGTCCTCCGGATTGATCCCGTAGTTGCCGATCATCGGAGCGGTCATCACGACGATCTGACCGAGGTAGGAGGGGTCGGTGAAGACCTCCTGATACCCGCTCAAATTCGTGGTGAAGACGACTTCCGCGTACGCCGGCTCGAACGGCAGGGGCGCGGTTCCGGGGAACCAGGCTCCATCTTCGAGCAGCACGTACGCGGGGCGCGGGTCAGCGATTGGACGGAGGCGGTGTCTTAGTCGGAGGCGTGTTCTCGATTGGCAGCGGCGTGGGCTGCACCGGCACCGGCGGCTGGACCTGACCCTCCAGGACCGACCGCGCCTGCGTGCCCTGCTGCGACATGAACGTCAACACCAGTGCGAGGAACAGGAAGATCCCCGCGGTCCACCAGGTGACCTTGGTGAGGAGCGTCGTCGCTTGCCGGCCACCCATGATGGTTTCGGTGCCGGCGCCCCCACCGAGCGACGCGAGCCCGCCACCCTGTCCTGCCTGCAGCAGCACGGCGGTCGTCAGGATCAGGGCGTCGAACAGCAGTATGACCTTGAGAACGGTGTACATGTCGGAGGAAATATTACCTAGGCGGCGGCGGTCCGCACAAGCTCGGCCCACCCGGCGGCGTCGAGCGACGCGCCGCCCACCAGGACACCATCGAGCTCCCGCTCCGCGAGCAGATCCGCCGCGTTCTTGAGGTTTACGCTGCCGCCGTACAGCACGCGGGTCGCCCCGGCCTTGCGGCTCCGCAGCCAGCCGCGGATTTCCGCGTGCACGAGCGCCGCGTCCTTGGGCGTGGCGTTGCGGCCGGTGCCGATCGCCCAGACCGGCTCGTAAGCGACGGTGATTTTGCCGAGCGAGTCGGGGGCGAGTGACCCGAGCGCCGCGCCGAGCTGTCGGGTCACGACCGCCACCGTCTCCTCCGCCTCGCGTTGCGCCAGGGTTTCGCCGACACACAGCACGGGCAGGAGGTCCGCCAGGAGCGCCGCCCCGACCTTCTTGCCGGTCTGCTCGTCGGTTTCGCCGAACACGTGCCGCCGCTCCGAGTGGCCGATCAGAACCGCGCGGGCGCCGGCTTGGACCGCGAGCGGTCCCGAGATCGCGCCCGTGTACGCGCCCTTCGGCTCCCAGTGGATGTCTTGGGCCCCGGCGAGCAGATCGGCGCGGTGCTCGAGGCCGGCTGCCACCGCCTCGAGCGAGACCGCGGGAGGAAAGAACCACACTTCGCGGCCCGGTGTGGGCGCGTACGCGTGCCGGAAGGTCGTGAGGTACTCACGCGCCTCGCGCGGCCCGATGTGCATTTTCCAGTTGGCCGCGAATACCAGCGGCCTCACGCATCCTCCAGCGCCGCGACGCCCGGCAACGCTTTTCCCTCGAGGAACTCGAGCGTGGCGCCGCCCCCCGTCGAGACGTGGGTGAACTTCTCCTCGAGCCCGGCGACCGCCGCCGCCGAGTCGCCACCCCCGACGACGGTGACGGCACCCTTGGCGCCCGCATCCACGAGCGCCTGGGCCACGGCGCGCGTGCCGGCGTCGAAGGGGGGCGTCTCGAACACGCCCATCGGCCCGTTCCAGATGATGGTCTTGGCGCGCAGCAGGCGGGCGCGGAAGTCGTGGCGGGTGGTCTCGTCGATATCGTAGATGGCCCAGCCCTGGGGCACGCCGTCGACAGGCACTTCGCGGCACTCCGCGCCACGGTCGAGCGACGGGGCCACCACGGCGCCTCGGGGCAGGATCAGCTTGCGGCCGCTTCGCTCGAGTAAAGTCCGAGCCAGCGCCACGCGGTCGGTTTCGACGAGCGAGGTGCCCACCGAGAGACCCATCGCCACGAGGAAGGTGCACGCCATCGCGCCGCCGATGAGGATCTCGTCCACGCGCGGCAGCAGCGCCTCCAGGACGTCGATCTTCCCGGAGATCTTGGCCCCGCCCACCACCGCGATGAAGGGGCGCTTGGGATTGTGCAGTGTCTCCCCGAGGTACTTGAGCTCCTTCTCCATCAGCAAGCCGGCGACGGCGGGCTTCAGGAGGTGGGCGACGCCTTCCGTCGAGGCGTGCGCCCGATGGGCGGAGCCGAAGGCGTCGTTCACGTAGAAATCGCCCAGCGCCGCGAAGCTACGGGCGAGTTCGGGGTCGTTGGCTTCTTCGCCCGGCCAGAAGCGGGTGTTCTCGACCAGCGCGACGCCGCCGCGCGGCAGTTGCCGCGTCGCGGGCACGCCCTGCGTCGGGTCGGCAATGAACTCGATGGGCGCCCCCAGGAGGCGCTCCAGGTCGCGGACGATCTGGCGCAACGAGTACTTGGGCTCCGGTCCCCCCTTGGGTCGCCCCAAGTGCGAGAGGATGACGACGCGCGATCCTTTCTCACGCAGGTAGGTCAACGTGGGGAGCGCGGCGCGCAGCCGGCTGTCGTCGGTCACGACGCCGTCCTTCAGCGGCACGTTGAAGTCCTCGCGCACCAGCGCGCGCTTGCCGTCCAGCGCTGCCGCCGGCAGGTCGCGCAGACTGCGCTTCTTCACCGCGTGCGCCCGATGTACGCCAGCAGGTCGACGCAGCGCGCCGAGTAGCCCATCTCGTTGTCGTACCACGACGAGACATGCACCAGCGTGCCGTCGATCACGTTGGTCGACATCCCGTCTACGACGCTCGAGTAGAGGCTCCCGATGTAATCGACCGACACGAGCGGCTCGTCGGAGACGTCGAGGATGCCCTTGAGCGTGCCTTGGGCCGCCTTCTTGAACGCGGCGTTCACTTCTTCGATCGTGGTACGCTTCTCCACCTCCGCCGTCAGGTCGACGATCGACACGTCGGGCGTGGGCACGCGCAGCGACACGCCGTCGATCTTCCCCTTCACCTCCGGCAGCACCAGGCCCGTCGCCTTCGCGGCGCCCGTAGTCGTGGGGATGATGCTGAGCGCCGCGGCGCGCGCCCGCCGCAGGTCTTTGTGCGGGAGATCGAGGATCTGCTGATCGTTGGTGTAGCTGTGCACCGTCGTCATGAAGCCGTGCTTGAAGCCCCAGTTGTCCATCACCACCTTCACGACCGGCACGAGGCAGTTGGTGGTGCACGAGGCATTCGAGATCACGTGATGCTTGGCCGGGTCGTACTTGGTGTGGTTCACGCCCATCACGATCGTGATGTCTTCACCTTTAGCGGGGGCGGAAATCACCACCTTCTTGGCGCCGGCCGTGAGGTGCTTCGCGGCCGCGTCGCGATCGGTGAACCGTCCGGTGCTCTCGAGCACCAGCTCCACGCCCAGGTCCTTCCACGGCAGCTTCTCGGGCTCCTTGATCGCGGACACCTTGATCTCGCGTCCGTTGACGACCAGGGCGTCGCCTTTCGCGGCGACGCTGCCCGGGAAGCGCCCGTGGACGGAGTCGTACGTCAGGAGGTGCGCCAGCGTTTTCGTATCGGTGATGTCGTTCACCGCCACGAACTCGAGGCTCGTCTCTTTGGCCATCGTGGCGGCGCGCAACACGTTGCGCCCGATCCGCCCGAAGCCATTGATCCCGACCCGCACGGCCATGTCCCCCCCCTCGCTTCCCTAGGTAAAGTCCGGAATGACGGCGCGTCCAAAGGTGACGCCGAAGACTCTGCGCGCCCCTGCCTGTTCAAGCGCTCGCGCTGCTTCCGCGAGGGTTGCACCCGTGGTGAAAACGTCGTCCACGAGGATGTAGTTCGAGTCTCGGTTGACCCCGGGGCGGCGCCCTGGGGTAAACGCCCCCGCCACATTCGCCAGGCGCGTCTCCGGTGTCAACGCCGTCTGCGTCGCCGTCTCCCTTGAACGAATGAGCACGTCCACGACCGGGATCCTCCAGAGGCGCGCCACGGCCCGAGCCAGAGCCTCGCTCTGGTTGTAGCCGCGCTGCCGCAGTCGCTTGGGGGCGAGGGGGATGGGCACCAGGACCGACGCTTCGTCGGTCGGGAACAGGTCCGCCGCCATCGCCGCCGCCAGGTCGTCGGCGATGCGGGGCAACGCACGGTACTTCAGCGCATGCACGGCCTCGCGCGCCCCCTCGGACAGCCAGACGGCGGACCGTACCAGGGTGAGCGGCTGGGGCCACGCGGTGCACAGCCGGCAAGGGCCGAAATGGGGCTCGGGTTGGCCGCAGCGGTTGCACCACGGCGGCCGGACGGGGCGCCAGCGGTGGCGGCAAACGGGACACACGATGCGGCTCGCGTCGCGCGGCGCGAGCAGCGCGTGGCACAGCAGGCACTCCGCCGGGAGGAGGAGCTGCTCGATTACCTGTCGGGCGCTAGTCACGCAGTGCGCGCTCGACCGCCGCGCGCATCACCTCCACGGGGGCGGTCATTCCGGGGAAGAACCGGGCGAACGCCGCCGCGCCTTGCGCCACGAGCACCTCCCGTCCATCGCGCGCGGTCACCCCCTTCGCCGCCAGCGTGCGCACCCAATGCGTGCCGCCGCGCGCATACACCAGATCGAGCGCCATGCGTGCTCCCCGCAGGTCCCTGGCATCAATGGGTAGCGAATCGCCCTCGGCCAGGCCGAGTGGCGTCGCATTGATCGCGGCGTCGACCTCGACGGGTCCGTGCGCCGCTTCGGCGCGCACGCCGAGCTGCTTGGCCCATGCCGCGAATGCGCGGGCCCTATCCGGGTGGCGCGACCGCACCCACAACGCCGCCCCTGCGTCCGCGGCGGCGACCGCCACCGCGCGCGCCGAGCCGCCCGTCCCGATCACGAGCCAGCGGCCGCCGTCGGCGCCCAAGGCGGCCAGCGCGGCGCGCACACCGGCGACGTCGGTATTGTCGCCCACCAGCACGCCGTCTTCGGTCCAGAACGTATTACACGCGCCCGCGCGAATGCAGACATCCGTTTTCCGCGCCACGGATCGTTCCACCGCCTCCTTGTGCGGCACGGTGACGTTCCCCGCCCCACCCGTGGCGGCGAGCGTCTGGAGCAGTGTGGAAACGGCGGCGGCCGGGACACGCAGCGCCAGGTACACCGCATCGAGCCCCAGAGCGCGGCACGCGGCGTTGTGCATCGCGGGAGAAAGGGAATGGGCCACCGGATCCCCAATGATCGTCAAGGCCCGAGTGCTAGCGCCGATCTCCACTCTTTCCCTCGGTGGCGAGACGCTCGGCCGTGGTGCCGACGAGCGCTTCCAGCTCCACGCAGGTGTTGCGGTAGACGTCGAGGTCGCCGCCGAACGGGTCGCTGACCTCGGCTTCGTCTCCTTCGCGACCGGCGTACTCGCCGAGCACGAAGACGCGCCCCTCGCCGCCCAGCTCGTCGACGCGGGCGCGGTGATGACGCGCCATCGTGAGGATCAGGTCCGACTGCTCGACCAGCTCGCGCGTGAGCAGCCGGGCGCGGTGTCCCGAGAGGTCGAGGCCGCGCTCGAGACCGACGAGGTAGGCCCCCTCCGACGCGGGCGCCCCGTCCCAGGCGCCGGTGCCGGCGGACGTGACGCCGACCCCTTCGATGCCGCGCTCCTTCAAGGTGCGGACCAGCAGCGCCTCGGCGAGCGGGCTGCGGCAGATGTTGCCGGTGCACACGAGCAGCACGTGCTTGATCACGGCGCCAGACGTCCCGCGGCCCGGCGCAGCTCGGCCAGTGTCACGGCGCCTTCGCGCACGAGGCGGGCGCCGGGTTGCGTGCAGTCAACCACGGTGGACGGCGGCCGGTTGCCCAGCACGCCGCCGTCGAGCACGAGTAGCCGGCCTGTCGCGACGGCCGCCTGGAAATCGCGCACGATGGCGGCGGCGCCGGGCGCCGGCTGGCTCCCCGGGATGTTCGCGGACGTCGACGTCAACGGCGCGGCGAGCGCGGCCACGAGCCGCGCGATGCCCGGGTGGGAGGTCCAGCGCACGGCGATGCCGCCCTCCGGGCCACGCAGCAGGTCCGGGAGCCGTCCCGACCCGCCGGGAAGCACCAGCGTCAGTGGCCCGGGCCAGAACGCCCGTGCCAGCGCATCGGCCGAGGCGTTGAAGGCCAGTCCCTGCCCTTCCGCCATGGCGCGGTCGCTGATCAATAAGAGGAAGGGCTTGCCGGGGGCCCGACCCTTGAGCATCGCCAGGGCCTCGACGTCCCGTTCCACCGCTCGTGACCCGAGGCCGTACACCGTCTCGGTCGGGTAGCCGAGCAGGCCACCGCCCCCGAGGTGCGCCGCCACGATCGGGATCCCGGCGTCCACCTCGGCAGCGCTGCGGAACGGAACCGGATTCACCGCAGCTCACGCGCCAGGACCTCGGCGATCCGGAAGTCGTCCGTCGTGGTGATTTTCACGTTGTGCGGCGAATCGGTCACGACCTCGACTGGGAAGCCGGCGCGCTCACACACCTCGGCATCGTCGGTCGGCGCCGGTCCGTCGGCACGCAGGGCGGCGTATGCTTGATCGATCATCGCTCGGGGGAACCCCTGGGGCGTGTACGCCCGCCAGAGGTGCTCGCGGGCGACGGTTCTCGTTATGCGATGTTCTTCGACGACTTCCTTCACGGTGTCATTGAGAGGTACCGCGGCCACCGCGCCCACCCCCGCGCGTGCGCGGACGATCACGACATCGATCGTGCCCCGACCGACGAACGGTCGCGCCGCATCGTGCACCAGGATCACCGCGGCGTCGGGCGGGAGCGCGGCGAGACCGGCGCGCACCGAGTCGGCGCGATCGATGTCGTGATCGTCCGCGCACGCGCGGGGGTGGGCGCGGTGGCCGCGGTACCTCTCAATGACACCGTGAAGGAAGTCGTCGAAGAACATCG
>WNGD01011094.1_pt1 | contig 10751 bp, 10 predicted proteins | sample 5400671 | NCBI WGS metagenome assembly WNGD01 (sample SAMN13153369, study PRJNA577476) | soil metagenome | isolation source: 40 cm soil or saprolite under grassland replicate 2 | place: USA:California | collected 2016-06-15
AATTGGGACTGCGCGGGGGTCCTTATATCCCCTCGGTAAACCGCAGGAGCGGAGTCTCAACTTTGTTCCGCTCCTTGCGCGATACGGCACTGCCATGCGGGATGAAATGCTCGAGCAAGCAAAACAGCATGCGACGCACCTGCTCGATGGCAACGCGGCGTCGCAGCGGCTGGAAGGAGCCGTTTCCGCGCGAGGAGGTTCGTGACGAAGGCGGAAGACGAGGATGTGAAGGATCCAGCGCTGCCGGAGATGTTGCCGGCCGAAACCGACGAGGTCACTGAAGCCGTACCGCCGGTTGAGCGCAGAGCAACTCCGCGGACCGCCGGCGGAGCAATTGAGCGATCCAGGAGTGCTGCATTTCTTGTAGCCTCGGGAATTCTTCTCAGCCGCATCGCTGGCCTGATACGACAGACCATGATGGCGCGCTACCTCGGTGCGGGCTTCGCGGCCGACGCGTTCAACGCCGCGTTCAGGATCCCGAACCTGCTGCAAAACTTGTTCGGTGAAGGCGTGCTGTCCGCGTCCTTCATACCGGAATACGCGGGACTTCTCGGGAGGGGCCAAGAGAATGAGGCGACGCGTCTCGCCGGTGCGGTGGCGGGAATGTTGGCGCTTATCTCCTCGGTGATCGTGGCACTTGGCGTCGTCACAGCACCGTGGCTGGTCGCCATAATCGCCAACGGCTTCACCGGTGAGAAGCGGGAGCTGACGGTACTGCTCACCAGGATTCTTTTCCCCGGCGCTGGACTCCTGGTTTTTTCTGCCTGGTGCCTTGGAGTCCTGAACAGCCACCGCCGCTTCTTCATGTCGTACACCGCCCCGGTAGTCTGGAATCTGGCGATGATCGGAACGCTCATTTTTTTCCACCGGGGGCGGGGTGACGTTCAGCTGGCGATCTACCTCGCGTACGGCTCCGTCGTCGGCAGCGCCCTGCAGTTCGGTATCCAGCTTCCTCAGGTACTCTCTCTTGCGCGTGGGGTCAGGCCGCGACTCAATGCTGCAGCGGAAAGTGTTCGCAATGTATTTCGCAATTTCGTTCCCGCGTTTTTTGGCAGGGGAGTCGTTCAGGTCAGCGCGTACGTCGATGCCTGGCTCGCGAGTTACCTGGGAAATGGGGCGGTCTCGTCTTTCACCTACGCGCAAACCATCTACGTGCTGCCGATCAGCCTTTTCGGGATGGCGATTTCGGCGGCGGAGCTGCCGGCGATGTCGCGCGCGGTCGGCACCACGGCGGAAATCGGAGCCTACTTGCGCGGACGCCTGAGCGACGGCCTCGACCGGATCGCGTTTTTCATAGTTCCAAGTGTCGTGGCACTCTTCGCACTCGGTGACCTTATCGTTCATCTTCTGTTCGAGAGCGGTCGATTTCAGCGCGGCAATACCATCTGGGTGTGGCAGATACTGATAGGATCGACAGTTGGATTGCTGGCATCCACGATGGGCCGGCTATACTCGTCGACGTTTTACGCGCTGCGTGACACACGAACGCCGCTTCGCTTTGCCGTGGTGCGTGTGGTGCTGACGACCCTGCTCGGCTACTTGTTTGCCCTCGTGCTACCAGGGTTGCTCGGTCTCGATCGGAAGCTCGGCGCCGCCGGCCTCACAGCATCGGCAGGAATCGCGGGTTGGGTTGAGTTCTACCTGCTGCGCCGGGAGATGGACAAGAGAATCGGACGCACCCGGTTGATCCCTGCGCGAACGGCACGGCTGTGGATCGCCGCGCTTGCGGCCGCTGCAATTCCCTGGATCTACAAGCTCATCGTCGATCGAGGCGCGCCGTTTCTCTCGGCGCACGAAACCATCATTCACACGAAGCTGATGGCGCTCGCTCTCCTCGCGGTGTACTCAATCACGTACCTCGGGATCACGGCCGCGTTTGGAATCCCCGAGGCAAAACACCTAGTCGATCGTGGAACGCGAGCTTTGAAGTTCGCGCGGCGCTCGAGATGAACCCCACTTTCCGCGCATGGTATAATTACACATGCTGTCCGTTCCCGATTCCGTTGCGACAAAACTCCCACATCTTCCAGAGGGACCCGGTGTGTACCTATGGAAGGGGAGGGACGGGACCACCCTCTACGTAGGCAAAGCCAAGCGCTTACGCTCCCGAGTGCGAAGTTACTTCGCCAATGATCAGCTCGAGAGCGTCAAGACCCGTCATCTGGTCGGGCTCATTGCAGACCTCGAGACAATCGTAGTGCCCAGTGAGGCGCACGCGCTGATACTCGAGGCCAATCTGATCAAGGAGTACCACCCGCGCTTCAACATCGCGCTGCGCGATGACAAATCGTACCCCTACATCAAGGTGACGGTGCAGGAGCCGTTTCCAAGAGTGTTCGTCACTCGCCGCCTCGAGGACGACGGGGCGAGCTACTTCGGCCCATACACCGACGTCGGTGCAATGCGTCGTGCGCTCAACGTCGTGAAGAGAATCTTTACGGTGCGAAGCTGCAACTACGACATGCCGGCCCAGATGCCAGAGCGGCCCTGTCTCGACTACTACATCAAGCGTTGCAAGGCACCATGCATTCTGGCGCAGTCGCAGCAGGATTATCGCGCCATGATCGATGAAGTGGTTCTGTTCCTGTCCGGCCGCCCGGACGAAGTGTTCAGACGCGTGAAAGAGCGCATGGACCTGGCCTCGGAGCAGCTGGATTTCGAGCGGGCTGCCGAGCTCCGCGATGTGCTGCATCACCTTGAGCGGATGGAGGAGCCGACCGTCGTCCTCGAGGTGGAGGGCGGTGATCGGGATGTAATTGGTTACGCCCGTGATGGCGACGATGCCTGCGTGACCGTATTGAGAATTCGCAGCGGTAAGTTGCTATCGCGCGAGCAGCGCTTCCTCACCAACATCGACGGTGAGGACGATACCGACGTGATGACGATGTTCCTTGCCGGGAGCTACGTCGGCATGCAGGAGAAAGCGCGACAGGTGCTGCTTCCATTTGATTTTCCGGATCGGGAGCTCATCGAGCAGGCATTGCCGGAGAGCAGAATTCAAATCCCCCAGCGCGGTCCACGGCGTGAGTTGATTGCATTGGCGGAACAGAACGCACGCCACCTCCTCGAGGAGCTCAAGCTGTCGTCGATGGAGGCGGAGGAGCGCGCAGGAGATCCCGTTTACGAGCTGGGGCGCGAGCTTGGATTACAGAGGCTGCCGCGGTCACTGGTGTGCTTCGATATTTCCACGACGCAGGGCACCGATACCGTCGGCTCGTGCGTCTGGTTCGAGAACGGGCGGCCCAGGAGGAGCGAGTACCGCAAATTCAAGGTAAAGACGGTCGAAGGCAGCGACGATTTTGCCTCGATTCAGGAAATCGTTCGCCGTTACTTCGATCGGCGGATAAGCGATGAGAAAACGCTGCCAGACCTCATCGTAATAGATGGCGGCAAGGGACAACTTTCGGCAGCGCATGTCGCTCTCGCCGAGCTCGGTCTGACTGATCGTCCGCTGATCAGCCTGGCGAAGCGAGACGAGGAGGTCTTCATCTGGGGCAGAGAAGAGCCCCTCAAACTGTCGCGGCGCTCACCAGGGTTGAGGCTTTTGCAGCAGGCGCGCGATGAGGCCCACCGTTTTGCAGTGACCTACAACCGAAAACGTCGGAGCATGCGAACGGTGACCTCTGAGCTCCTCAAGGTCCCCGGCATTGGGCCAGTGAAAAGGCGTCAGCTGCTCAAGGAATTCGGGAGCGTGCAGGGCGTTCGAGAAGCGGGTGAGGACGCGATTGCCAAACTTCCAGGCTTCAATGCTGAACGCGCTCGGAGGCTGCTACAGTCCCTCGCTGCGACATCACCGATCTAAGCCAAAACGGCGTCTCACCCGCGCGAAATTAGGAGAGCTAAACTTCGGTAGTTCCTTGACTTCGCTCTCTATAGCTCTAAATTACTTTAGCTATGGTCAAGGTTTCCCGAATCGAACGAAACAGCATCGCTGACGAGCTCGGAATTCAGCCGGGTACCGAGCTCCTCACGGTCAACGGGCGGCCAGTCGCGGATTTCCTCGACTGGGAATTCCTGACCGCTGATGAAGAGCTGGCCATCGAGGCTCGCCAGCCCAATGGACAGGAAGTCATCTACGAGCTCGAGCGCCTGGACGGTGAACCCCTGGGCATCTCGCTCGAGCCGCCAAGCGTGAGACGCTGCGCCAATAGATGTGAGTTCTGTTTCATCGAAGGGCTGCCGGCGGGGCTGCGGAAGCCGCTTTACATCCGCGACGATGACTACCGGCTGTCGTTCGCTTACGGCAATTTCGCGACGCTTTCCAACGTGAAAGAGCGCGACATCGAGCGCATTCTCGAGTATCGACTGTCACCGTTGTACGTGTCGGTTCACGCCACCAACCACGAGGCCCGGAAGGTTCTACTCAACAATCAACGGGTCCCCGACATCAAAGTCCAACTTGCTCGGCTCGCCGCGGGTGGGATCCAGTTTCACTGTCAGATGGTCGTCGTGCCGGGTTTGAATGACGAAACAGTGTTGGAGGAATCGCTCACCGACCTATGGAACATGCACCAAGCAGTGTTGTCGGTGGCGGTCGTGCCTGTTGGTCTCACCCAGTTCTCGCACCTCTACACCGGCAGGAGAATGGATCGGGACACCGCGCGAGCGATCCTCAGTCAGGTGGAGCGCTGGGGTGCGCGCGGGATGCGCGAGCGCGGCGAGACCTGGGTCTTCGGATCCGACGAGTTATACCTTCTGGCAGAGCGTGAGCTCCCCGGACCAGTGCATTATGGCGAATTCGCGCAGATCGAGAACGGCGTTGGCGCCGTCACTTCGCTTCGGATGCGCGTCGCTGGCGGATTGGATCGCGTCGCACGGCGCGATGGACAGAGAATCGGGGTGGTCACCGGGTTGGCAATGGCGCCATTGATGGCGCCGCTGCTAGAGCATTTGGCGGCGGCGAGCGGTGCAGAATTCGAGCTTATCGTGGCAGAGAGCTCTCTGTTTGGCCCGACGATAACCACGGCTGGCCTACTGGTCGGCAGAGACATTCTGACAGCGCTCGCTGATCGTCACGACCTCGACATCGCGTTGATTCCCGCCGAAACGATCAATGAGGATCGGGTCTTTCTCGATGACCACACGCTCGAAGCAGTCCGTGAGTCGCTGCCAATGCCGATCTTTCCATCGTACGACTTCATCGACGTTTTGGAGTCCGAGGCGAGCGGGGTGCTGGCTTGAATCTCCCGGTCATCGCACTCATCGGACGCCCTAACGTTGGCAAGTCAGCGCTCTTCAACCGTATTGTCGGCGAGAACAGCGCCATCGTCAGCGAAGAAGCGGGAACGACACGTGACCGGCATTTCGCCCGTGCAGAATGGAATGGACGCCAGTTCTGGCTGGTGGATACAGGCGGTTTGACCGACGACCCGCGCATACCAATGGACGTAGAGATCAAGCGCCAGGTATTGCAGGCGATCGAGGAATCCGATCTGTTGATGCTCGTCGTCGATGCGAAGGCGGGGCTTCATCCCAGTGATGCGCGGGTAGTCGGGCTGTTGCGAGAATCCAAAAAACCGTGGGTGCTCGTGGCGAACAAAGTCGATGATCCATCTACGACTGATTACTACGAGTTCTACGAGCTGGGCGCGGGCGATCCGGTCCCAGTGTCCGCCCTCAACGGAAAGAACTCCGGCGACATGCTCGACGTGCTGGTCGAGCGGATCCCAACAGCTGCGCAGGAAGTTCCTGATGCCCTACGCGTTGCAGTGGTCGGGCGGCCCAATGTCGGCAAGTCGTCACTCATCAACCGCCTGCTCGGTGAGGAACGTCTCGTCGTGGCCGATAGCGCTGGGACGACGCGCGACGCGATCGACACGCCGATGATCTTTCATGGCCGCGAGCTAATCTTCGTCGATACCGCGGGGCTGCGGCGACAGTCGAAGGTGGAAGAGGGAATAGAGTTTTATTCCGCACTCAGAACCAGGCGCGCCATTGAGCGATCCGACATCTGCATCCTCGTGCTCGACGCCGCCGAAGGTTTGCACAATCAGGATCTGAAGATCGCGGCGCTCGCGTGGGAGAGCGGTCGCGGCTTGATCGTGGTGGTGAACAAGTGGGATCTGAAGGAGAAGGACACCAGCACCGCGGCGAAATTCGAGAAGGAAGCGCACGAGAAGGCTCCTTTCCTCAAGTTCGTTCCATTCGTGTTCACCTCTGCTCTCAGCGGACAGCGCGTGACCAGGATTCTGGAGCTACTGCTCGAAGTGGATGCCGAACGCCACAAGCGCATCAGTACCTCGCAGGTGAACACGACGCTGGAGGAGATCGTCGGTCGACGCCAGCCGCCGCAAGCCGCGGGTCGTGAGATCAAGTTGAACTACGCCACGCAGGTCGAGACTGCGCCGCCGGTGATCGCTGTATTCGGCAACAACCCCGATCTCGTGCAGGAGCACTACGTCCGCTACCTCCACAATGGCTTCCGTGAGGCCTGGGGATTTCGCGGGAATCCTCTCCGAATCATCATGCGGCGGAAGTCGGCGTAGATGACGCCGCTGCTCGGCGTCATCATTTCGTATCTGGCAGGATCAATTCCTTCCGCTTACATCGCCGGGAAAGTACGCGGAGTCGACCTTCGCAAACACGGCTCCGGAAATCTGGGTGCCACCAATGTTGTTCGGGTACTGGGTCCGAAAATCGGCGCCGTCGTTTTCATCGCTGACTTCCTGAAAGGCTTTCTTCCCGTCTATTTTCTGCCGGCCGCCACTGAAACCTTGCAGCCGGGATTGTGGGCGCTCGTGTACGGCGCCGCGGCGATACTTGGTCACGTGAAACCCATTTTCCTCCTCGGGAAAGGGGGTGGGAAGGGAGTGGCGACCGCAAGCGGAGTCTTTACCGCGCTGGCGTTCGTCCCGATGCTCGTCGCGCAGGCCGTCTGGATCGTGACATTCTACTTTACCCGCTACGTCAGCCTCGCTTCTCTCCTGGGCGCAGCGGTACTGCCGGTTGCGATTCTCGCGTTCTATCGCGAGCCGCGATCGCCGATCTTCATTGCCAGCGTGGTGATTGCTCTATTCGTGTTTTGGACGCACCGCGCCAACATTGGCCGACTCCGTCGCGGTGAAGAGCATCGGTTCGTCAAGAAGGAGGCCGCGTCCTGATGCGTTGCGCAGTCGTTGGAGCTGGGGCATGGGGCACCGCACTGGCGGACCTGCTGACGCGGAACGGTCACGATGTGGCACTCTGGGCGTACGAAGCCGACGTGGTGGATTCAATCAACACGAAGCATGAGAACGTGCGATTCCTGCGCGGTCACGAGCTTTCACCAACTCTCGAGGCCGACGGTGACATCGCTCGAGTGGTAAATGGGGCGGAGCTCATCACCATGGCCACCCCGTCTCACGTGTTGAGAGGGATAGTCAAGTCCGCTGCCAAAGCGTTGCCGCGATCAGCACCGGTCGTTGTCGCAACGAAAGGAATCGAGCGAGAAACGCTTTGCCTCATGACGGAGATCGCCGAACAGGAGCTTCGAGGGGCAACCGTGATTGCGCTGTCGGGGCCAAGCTTTGCAACCGAGGTCGTTAGCCGTCAGCCGACGGCGGTTGTCGTCGCCTGCAAACACGACGGAGCCGCCGGAATCGCGCAGCGCGCGTTCAGCTCCCCTTATTTCCGTACCTACACTCATACAGATGTCACCGGAGTCGAGCTGGGCGGCGCTCTCAAGAACGTCATGGCCGTCGCGACGGGCATTGCCGAAGGCCTCGGGCTCGGCTTCAACGCCAGAGCCGCGCTGGTGACACGTGGTCTCGCGGAGATGACAAGATTGGGCACGGCGCTGGGTGCCGAGCAGAGCACTTTTGCTGGTCTGGCGGGGCTCGGTGATCTCGTTTTGACTTGCACCGGCTCGCTCAGTCGAAATCGCGCAGTCGGCGTTGAGATAGGAAAGGGTCGGAAGCTGGAAGATGTTCTCAAGGATAGGGAAACCGTGGCAGAGGGTGTCGTCACTGCCCAAAGCGCTCGAGAGCTTGCAGTGCGCGAGGGAGTGGAGATGCCAATTGTTGATACCGTGAATCGTGTACTCTTCGAGGGACAGCCGGCTCGCAGCGCCATCGCCGCCCTCATGACGCGTGAGCTTCGAGCGGAGGTAGATCGATGAAAGCGAAGGAACCGGTGCAGGAATTCTTCTCGATCGGCGACGTGTGCACGTTGACAGATCTGACCCCCAAGAATCGGTCTGGGAACCGGGTCTATCAGCGACGGGAGATCGAGCTGATCATGCTGGTGAAGCAGCTCCTATATACCGAGAAGTACACGATCGACGGCGCGCGACAGAAAATCGACGAATACAGAAAAAGCGGCGAGCTTCGCTCAGTGGCACGTGCGGCACTGGATTCGCAGGCCGTCGAATCGATGGAGATGGATCTACGCTCCATATTGGCAATTCTCGATGGACAGATCGAGGAGAAGGGGAGGGGGATCGAGAGTTGATTGAGCCGCTCGTCGTCATCATGCCGGCGTACAACGCTGAGCCGACCCTCGCCAAGGTGGTCAAAGACGTTCGCCGCAACCTGCCCCGCGCCTGGATAATCGGAATCGACGACGGCTCGACCGACGGATCCCGGCAACTGCTTCGCACTGTCGCCGACGAAACAATCGAATTCGACAAGAACCGGGGCAAGGGAGCCGCGCTTCGCGCCGGCTTCGACGCAGCGTTGAAAAAGGGCGCGGCCGCGGTACTCACCATCGATTCTGATGGGCAGCACGACGCTGCGTTCGCGCCCGCAATTATCGGCGCTCTCGATCGCGCCGACATCGCGATTGGCACGCGCGACCTGTCAGGCAAGGCCGTGCCCAAGCATCGACGCATTGCCAACATGATTTCATCAGCAGCCACCCGCGCCGTTTCGGGCGGCAAGGTTCGCGACAGCCAATCCGGCTACCGGGCGATCAAAGCCGAAGTGCTACGGAAGGTTCAGGCGATAGGGGACCGGTACGAGTACGAAACAGATTTCATCATTCGCGCCGCACGGTCAGGCTTCACGACGGTGAACGTTCCAATCTCGACCATTTACGGATCGCCGAGCTACTTCCGGGAGTTTCGCGACGCGTGGCTGGTAATCAAGGTGCTGTGGCGTCATCGCGCCGGGATAATCAAGCGTTGAGACTGCTCTGCACGAACGACGATGGAATTCTCGCGCATGGGCTTGCCTGCCTGATCGAAGCTGCCGAGCCGCTTGGCGACATAACTGTCGTCGCTCCGGATCGCGAGCAGAGCGCAACGAGCCACTCGCTCACGCTTCACCATCCCATCCGGCCCATTGAACGCGGCGAAAGAAGGTTTCAAGTAGACGGAACGCCGACGGATTGCGTCATGCTCGCCGTGGAGGCGCTGATGCCGGAGCGACCAAGCTTCGTGCTCAGCGGCATCAATCACGGCCAGAACATGGGTGAAGACGTGCTGTATTCGGGAACCGTCGCTGCGGCGATGGAAGGGTTGTCGCTTGGCATTCCCTCGGTGGCGATTTCGTTCGCGGGCGGCGACCTGAGAGCTGATGTGAGCATGCTGAGCGACCAGATCGAGCCGTTGCGGAACCTGTTGCAGCACGTCATTTCGTTGCCGTCGTTTCCGGAGAACACGCTGTTGAACATCAATCTGCCTCCGCTTCGCGGAGATGATATCAGGGGCGTGCGCCTCACCCGACTGGGGCGGCGTGTGTACTCGGATTCTCTCAAGCCAATGCAGGACCCGTGGGGTCGGCAGATTTACTGGATCGGGGGCGGATCGATCGCCTGGTCGGGCGAGGAGACGTCGGATTTTCGCGCGATCCAGGAAGGCTATATCTCGGTCACGCCGTTGCACCTCGATCTGACTCATCATGCGATGCTCGCTTCGGCGGAGAGGTGGTGGCAGCAACCCTAGAGCACGAATACAGAGGTCCGCGGCGCCGACTAGTCGAGCTGCTGCACGAGCAGGGAATCAAGGATCTGGCGGTCCTTCACGCAATCGACCAGACGCCCCGGCATCTCTTCGTTCCCACTGGCGTGCGTCACCGCGCTTACGAAGATTCGGCGCTGCCAATCGGAAACGGACAAACCATTTCGCAGCCTTCGATCCACGCCAGATACCTCGAGGTGCTGAAGCTGAAAGGAAATGAAAAAGTGCTCGAGATCGGAACTGGCTCCGGCTACCAAACCGCCTTACTGTCCAGGCTCGCGGCACAGGTCTTCTCGATCGAGCGGATTGCGGCGCTTCTCGACAACGCGCGGCGAACGATTCAACATATCGGCTTGCGCAACATATCCTTTCTTTTGGGAGACGGGACACTCGGATGGCGGCAGTACTCACCCTACGATGCAATCCTTGTTGGTGCCGGAGCGCCCGAAGTTCCGTCGACCTACCACGAACAGCTGGCCGAGGGGGGACGTATTCTCATTCCACTCGGAGATAAGGATGAGCAAACCCTCTACATGTTCACTCGTCATGGGGACAGCCTCGAACAAACGGAAATCGCGCCGGTGCGCTTTGTGCCGCTGGTAGGCAAATACAGCTGGGAGGATATGTAGTGTCAGGGCTGCCAGAGCGTCCCTTCGTTCCTCATCGCACTCCGAAAACAGCGCGACCAGTAGCGGCGCAATTCGACTTTCGGCTGTCGAGGCCGTTCATTCCTGGGTCCGTAGCGACGGAGGTAACCGGTTTGGGCGCGAGCGACGCGGCGTTTGTCGCGGGACTGTCGACAACGAACACCGATGCCGGAAGCCATCTTCCGCCAATCGAAGACTTCCTCGGTAGGCGCGAAGACTCGAGCATTGCT
>WNGD01015936.1_pt1 | contig 10751 bp, 10 predicted proteins | sample 5400671 | NCBI WGS metagenome assembly WNGD01 (sample SAMN13153369, study PRJNA577476) | soil metagenome | isolation source: 40 cm soil or saprolite under grassland replicate 2 | place: USA:California | collected 2016-06-15
CTGAAGCTCAGTTGGAGTGATGGGTATAGATGAGAAGGTCATTTGCGAACTTCCTTTGCTTTTGCTGGTGTGTCTGCTGAGCGTTTTGGCGCAGGCTTAGCTTTTACGGCTTGTTGGATGTCGGCTAACCTGGCATCCAGGTCGTTCAGGCGCGCCTCTACGTTTGTGTCTGCTGCTTGTTCTGGCGCGGGTAAGGACTTTATAGCGCGTAGGATGCCATCTAGCCTGGCATCCAGGGCATTCAGGCGCGCCTCTACATTTGCGTCTGCTGCTTGTTTTGACGCGGTTAAGGGCTGTACAGCACGTTCGACATCATCTAATTTGGCATCCAGGTCGTCCAGGCGCACCTCTACGTTGGTAAAACGCCCCGCCAGGGTCGTCAAATCAGTGCGCGTTGGCATATTCAGTCCGGCCAGTACTTGAGTCATGGTGGTTTCTAAGATGCGCTTGAATGGCTGTGAAAACGTCAGGTAGGTATCCAGCCACTGGCTTGTTGCCTGGCTGTAGGCCTCGGAATTGACTAAATCGATCATCATCTTGGACCATGATTCCAGGCTGGCATCGCGCGCGGCACGCCATGTTCCAAGGGGATCAAATGGGTTAGTAACATCGGGTTGTTTGCTCATTGTCGATAAAAGTTCCTTTCCTTCCAGTTGCCTCTCCTCGCGATAGGTGACCTCTATTCCAGCCACGTCTCTACCGTAAACACTCAGGCTTTTCTTAGTTAGAGCGTAGCCTGCATTCCTCTCATTGCGGCCACAATCGCCCCCTGCATTCCTTACAAATCCATCTCAAATGCACTCTGAGCTACTTGTAGTGTACGGCAAAACAGCATGAAAGCGCAAGCTGACCAACGCCATGTGCTCTAGTTTTTTCACCGCCGCAGACGACACCCGCACCATGTGGAATGGCAGGAGTGGCAGCATCCTAGCCCCCTTGTGGAATGGCAGGAGTGGCAGCATGCTGCTGCCACTCCTGCCATTCCACAAAAACATCATTGCGAAGAGCGTAGCGATGAGGAATCAGAAATCCGCCAACACATCTCCAGAACGGTTACTGCAAGTAAAGGCCACCATTTATATTGAGCGATGCGCCAGTAATATAATCCCCATCTACAATGAGATAGCGAACAGCGCGAGCCACCTCATGAGCTGTACCGACACGGCCGAGAGGTATCCGAGCCACAACCGCCTCCTTCGCCTTATCTGGCATCGACTCGAACATCTCCGTCGCTATAAAACCGGGACAGATGGCATTGACCGTAATATTGGAGCGAGCCAGCTCCAGCGCTGCCGTTTTGGTGAAACCAATGATGCCAGCTTTGGCGGCTGCATAGTTAGCCTGGCCAAAGTTCCCCATCTGGCCAATCACAGAGCTGATGTTGATGATCTTGCCGCTCTTCTGCTGCGTGAATTGGGGCAGCGCTGCTTTCGTCGTGTAAAAGTAGCTGCTCAAGTCATTCTTAATGACCTTATCCCAGTCCTCGGGAGTGAGATTTTTCAACGAGCGATCAACGTTTATACCAGCATTGTTGACCAGCACGTCTATCCGGCCAAATCGTTGAAGGGTCTCTTCGATGAGTTTGGCTGCCTGTGCGGCATCCGACACATCAGCTTGAATCGCTACGGCCCCTGGTGATCCGTTCTGCTGGAGTTGGGCCACCAGGTCTTCAGCAGCCTCCTTGCTCCTGGCATAATTTACTACCACCCTTGCCCCCTCACGTCCTAGTTCCTCGGCTATAGCACGCCCTATACCCCTTGCCCCGCCCGTGACTACGACAACTGCTCCATCAATTGTTCCCATTTGGGAACCTCCTTTCCATTACTGTGAGAACATTCAAAAAAACTCTATTCCTCGATTGTAGTGAGATCACCCGGCTCTACGCCCATCTCACGAGCTTTGATCACACGGCGCATAATCTTGCCTGAGCGTGTTTTGGGCAGCCCTGTAACAAACTCCAGTTCGGAAGGTGTTGCGATAGGCCCAAGTTCGCGCCGTACATGCTCGATCAATTCTATCCTGAGATCGTCGCTGGAAGTATACCCAACCTTTAGCGTCACAAAGGCTTTGATAGACTCGCCTTTGAGTGGATCGGGCTTCCCGATAACCCCTGCTTCGGCTACGGCAGTATGGCTGACCAGCGCACTTTCTACATCGGCTGTTCCGATGCGGTGTCCTGCCACATTCATCACATCATCAGAGCGGCCGAGCACAGCGATGTAACCATCTTCATCGTATGTTGCAACGTCGCCAGCGGTGTAATAGGGCGGTATAATGCGCCAGTATTCAAGGTATCGCTCCTCGTTGCCCCAGATTGTGCGGAACATCTGCGGCCACACGCCTTCCAGCACCAGCAGACCGCCATGGTATGGTGGCACAGGTTTTCCCTCGCGGTTAAGAATATGGACTTTATAGCCGGGCAGCGGTTTCCCTGCGCGACCAAGATGGATTTCCATGCATGGCAGTGTACCAATCGTAGGCCCGGCAGTCTCCGTCTGCCACCAGTTATCTAAGACAGCCGCTTTCCCTCTCCCAATATGTTCCATTGCCCACAGGTGCGCTTCTGGATTGAGTGGCTCACCTGCACAGACAACAATGCGTAGGCTGTCGAGGTTGTGAGCCCTGAGATACTCGGGACCAAACTTCATAAACATGCGCACCGCGGTCGGTGCGGTAAACATCTTGGTGACGCCATATTTCTCCACAATTGACCAGGCGATGCCCGGATTGGGATAATCTGGCGAGCCTTCCCGTATCAGGACAGTCGTGCCGTTGGACCATGGACCATAAACCATCGTTGAATGTCCAACAATCCAACCAATATCGGACATACACCAGTAGATGTCATCCTCTTTGAGGTCGAACGCCAGTCGTGTATAATATGCCGTCCCAACCATATAGCCACCGTGGACATACAAACAGCCCTTGGGCGCCCCAGTTGAGCCCGATGTATAGAGAATAAAGAGAGGGTCTTCAGACTCCATTACCTCGGCATCACACGTAGTTGGCTGTGACCCGCAAAGTTCGTAAAAATCGACTTCACGACTGCTGTCCAACGTAATTGCTGGTGTTTGACGCCGGTGAACTATGACCTTGTCGACGATGTCGAGTCCCTCTACTGCCTCATCAACGATATCTTTCAGTGGAGTAGTTTTGCCTCGACGATAGCCAACATCTGTCGTAACCACCACCCGTGCTTGTGCATCTTCTATGCGTGAACGAAGTGCGCTGCTTCCCAGGCCGGCATAGACTACCGAGTGGATTGCCCCCAGCCTCGCACATGCCAGCATGGTGGCGACTCCTTCGGGTGTAAGTGGTAAATAAACACAGACGCGATCCCCTCTTTTCACGCCCACTGATTTTAACCCGTTAGCAATCTGGCAGGTCAACGCAAGCAACTCGCTGAAGGTAAAGGTGCGCTCTGTCCCGTCTTCGCCCACCCAGATCAGAGCCCTCTTATTGGCCCGACTGCCATTAGCATGCCGGTCGAGACAGTTCATGGTAATGTTTAGTTGCCCATCCACAAACCACTTTGTTTTCGGTACCTCACCCTCCAGCACGCGCGTCCACGGTTTTACCCAGGTAAATTCTCTCGCGATCTTATCCCAGAATCCCTCGAAATCGCTGGCTGCCTCCTTGACATCGGCCGCTACTAAGATGTTAGGTAGGGGTGGAAAACGTGTCTCTTTTTCCAATAGCTGTTTGAAATCTCCAGCAGGCGTAGCATTCCCCGCAATATCTATACCTTGCTGTCCTTTATCCGATGGCGATGTCGTCATTGTCCCTCCTTGATCTTCTTCGAAATTCAGACCATTTTCAAAAGATACAAATATCTTACCTCTTTTGCTAGACTTTTCAAAGCTCGATAATTCGACCCGCGAAGTTTTCACTTGCCCTGCACACTCCATTCCCTGCAGCTTCATGCCCATGGTGTAGTCCCTCTTCGAGGATGCGGAAGAAGCGGAGCAATAAAAATGTGGAACGTTGACTTATGTTGTCAACGTTCCACATTCCGTTCAAGGGTTATACATGACAGATCAATAGTTTTATTCACCGGAGACATGGGACATTGGAGGTGCATAGAGCTGATCTGGCTGTGTCGTCATCACATCTACTTCACCTCGGCTCAGCAGAGCCCGCGCCATCTCTCCTGAAAAGAGTGCCAGGCCATTTAACAGGGAACGTGTAACAAACCAAAGGGCGAGGCCTACAGGGATACCAATAAACAGGGTTTCGCGCCACATTCCTTTCCTGCGCGTCTAGACAAGGAAATCGCTTACTGTTACAAGGGGGAGTCAACATCTCTAGGGACAGGCACAAAAAATGATCGTCTCCAACGTCTATCTCATATCGGCAGTGAGAGACCTCTCTGCTATGGTTCTCTCTGCTTCTCTCCGTTCTCTCGTCTCTTGAAAGGAGAACAGGCGATGAAGGATGAAGATACCTTCTCTAAAAATGAACCACCTCCCACCACTTTCGATCATGAACATGATGGTGACGGTGACAGCCGGGGGCTCTCATCGCCTGCCCATGTGGCTCAAGACATACCATCCTCGGCTCATCTACCCAGGATGGATCGGCGGCTCACCCTGCGTCACCACATGCGGTTTCTGCTGGTGGCGATGGTGGTGGTTGTGCTTGCTGCGCTGGCTGGAGGGTACGGTCTCTTTCGTGCTGTATCGCCGCCATCTCGTCAGGCATCCTCTGCCTTCCAAGGGGCCCACTGTCCTTTTCCTCTGGGTGCCGGTCTTGTCGAGGGACAGAATGTCAAATGTGGCTTTCTGACTGTACCTGAAGACCGCAGCCTGCCAAAGAGTCCCACGATGCGCCTCGCTGTGGCCATCTTTCAGACACCCAGTTCCCAACGAGACCCAGACCCGGTTCTCTTTCTGAGCGGTGGTCCCGGCAATGCCCTCCTGCAGACCAAGGGACCGACGCTCAACACAGGAAACCTCGCCTATCAGCTACAGAATCGAGACCTGATCCTGTTCGATCAGCGCGGCACCGGCTACTCGCAGCCTTCCTTACGCTGCTTAGACAGCGAGGACGTCCTCGCTCTCACGGACGACCGTGCATGTCATGACCGCCTGGTGAAGTCCGGCATCAACTTGAACGCCTTTACGACGCTGGAAGATGCTGCTGATGTGCATGATTTGGTACGAGCGCTTGGCTATCAGCAGGTGAACCTGCAAGGTGTTTCCTACGGCACGCGCCTAGCTCTGACGGTCATGCGCCTGTTTCCCGGCGATTTGCGCAGTGTGATCCTCGATTCGACCTTACCCCCGCAAGCAAATCTCGTAGCGGACTCCCCGCATGCAACCATCCGGGCCTTTGACGTCCTCTTCCATGGATGTGAGGCTGACCCCCACTGCAATGCGACCTATCCGCACTTGCAAGCCATCTTCTATCACCTGGTCACCGAGCTGAATCGTAGCCCGATCACCTTCCAGGCGACTTCCCAAACAGGCAAGAGTGTCACCGTACATTTCACGGGCACCAATCTCGTGCTGTGGTTGCGACAATCGTTGTACTTCACCTGGTTCATCCCTCAGTTACCAGCTGTGATCTTCCAAATTCGCAACCATGACTACACACAGCTCGCTTCGATCTACGGCAATAGCATCAATGAGACGATGAGCTGGGGACTGTACTTTTCAGTGGAGTGTGGCGAGGACGTTGCTTTCACCACGCAGCACGCTCTACAGACATCCGTCCAGGGACTTCCGCCTCAAGCCCAACCTGCACTGCTCGACATTAGCTTGTTGCAGTTCTCTGTCTGCCAGTTGTGGGGGGTGAAACCGGTCCCTGCGGTACAGAAGGAGCCGGTCACGAGCACCATTTCGACGCTGATCTTGCAAGGCGAGTACGATCCGGTGACTCCGCCAGCGAACGGGATGCTGGCAGCCCAGAGGCTGAGCAAGGGGTACTTCTTCCTGTTTCCAGGAGTGGGTCACGCCGTACTAGCCTCTAACGCCAGCAATTGCCCAACCGACATTATGAATGCTTTCTGGGACAAGCCGGCAGAGAAACCCAACGCCAACTGCATCAGCAACATGTTTGAACCGTTCTTTACGTAATCGCTCTTGGTGTAGAGACTCCAGACAGAGGGCAAGGTATGGACAAAGAACAACGCCGCACGGCCAAAGCCCAACTCGTGGCTGGGATGCAAGCGGGTCACTCGTGGCAAACAGCTGCGACACAAGCAGATTTGCAAACTAGTCAGTCGAATGCCTATCGGCTTTGGGGAGCCTTCCGACAGCATGGTGCGATAGCGCTAGAAGATGGGAGACATGGTCATCCTGTCAAGCTACGTGGAGAGGCCCGAATCTTTCTTGAGGAATATTGCCGACAGGCTCCCCCCACCCCCAGTTCAACCGTCCAAGCTGCCCTGCGAGAGCGTTTTGACCTCCGCGTGAGTATCAGCCAGATCAACCGCATGCGAGCAGCACTTGGTGTGAGCAACCGCCCGCAGAACCAGGAACAGGGAAAAAAACGCAAGTAACAGAGGTCTCTTCACCGCAAGCAGAATGGCAAGAAGGTGCTGGTAGTCTTCTGTTACTCGCCGCCGCCCAGCAAACGGGCCTCCTTACGGAGCTTCAAACAGCCCTCTCGCCAAGCCTCCTCACCGCTGATCCAGCGTTGCGTCTGGCCCGCAGTCAACCTGCAACGCGGCACCGTCAAGTGTTGACCCTGCTCTTTCTGGAAGCAGTGGGACTGCGGCGAACCTGGGACTTACGCGGCTACACAGGCCAAGCCCTGGCACTGCTCACGGAGCGCCAACTCGCCTATGGCTATCGACACACGGAGCGATTTTTGGCGGAGTTGGCTCGGGTGGGTGCAGATGAGCCATTCACCCAAGTCCTGGCAAGCTGGACAGCGTCTCTGTGGAAGCGGCAACCAAGCGTGGAAGGCAGCCCTGCTCCAATCTTTTACATTGATGGACATCGTAAAGCCGTCTACGCCGATCATCTGATTCCACGTGGGTTAGTCGGACGACAAGGCAAAATTCTCGGCTGTCGCGCACTGGTGGTCTTACACGACCAAGAAGGTCGTCCCTTGTTGGTGACAACGCATCGAGGAGATCAGCATTTGACGATGGGACTGCCAGCCATGATCACGCGCTACGAGCAGGCGGCGGGCCTGCACAGCGTAGAGCGAGTGGTGGTGGATCGAGAGGGTATGGCAGCTGAATTCCTGGCAGCATTGGCAAGCGAAGGGCGCACAGTGATTACGGTGTTGCGAACGGACCAATACAGCGGATTGGAGTCGTTCCGGGAGGTGGGGGAGTTTCTCCCACTGCGGGTGGATCGACAGGGACAAGTGACCCGCGAAGTTGCCTTAGCTCGCTTCAGCATCTCATTACCTGAGCATCGTGGGCAGGAATTGGAACTGCGCGTGGCGCTCATCCGCGACCTCTGTCGTCACGTCCCCTGTGAAGAGCAATCAAAGGATGAGGACAGACCGCGTAGGTGGGATGAGAAACCTGATGGAACACATGAATACTGGCTGGACGAGGGATGGAAAGCGACACCACTCCCGGCTGCACCAACTGTGCCGAAGCTGATTCCAATTGTAACGACGGCAACGCAAGCAGATGCTGTCGAACTGGCCCAAACATACACGAGACGCTGGCCCGTACAAGAGAATGCTATCCGGGACTGGCTGATCCCTCTGGGTCTCGATGTCAATCATGGCTATGGCAAGTCGCCAGTCATCAATTCCGAGGTCGCCAAAAAGCGGGAAGCGCTCCAAAAGCGGCTTGACAATGTGCAACGCTGGACCGATGGAGCCCGCAAACGCATGCACAATGCAAGTAAGCTCTACAGGAAACGCTGTCAACTCACCAAAGAGCGGGCGACGGAACTGTACCGCGTCCTCAACGACCATCAGATAGAATTGGAGCGGCAAGACATGGACCGCTATCTCCTGCGCACAACCATCAAGGAGGAAAAGGCCATTGCAGATGCTGAGATCGAGGAGTACCAGCAGCGACAGTGGAAAGCGTACCATACCAGTAACCAAGAGTTTGCCAAATGTGAGAAGTACTGCCGAGAACAGCGTGAACTGCTACGAGCTATTGAGGAGTTGGAGCAACAGGAACGTGAGATGTACGAGCTGGACAACCGCAAGGATCAGATTATGACGGTCTGCAAGGTAGCGCTGGCGAATCTGGGGATGTGGGCGCGTGATCACTATTTTCCAGCAGAGTACGCTCATGCCAGTTGGCACCGCTTACAAGTCTTCTTTCAGTTGCCAGGTCGAGTGCATTGGGAAACAGACTGCGTGAGTGTCGAGCTAAAGCCATTCAATGATTGTGCTCTGAACCGAGACTTGCATGCGGTGTGTACAAAGGTAGCTCAAGCACAACCACACTTACCGGATGGACGCCGCCTGTTGTTCCGGGTACAGGGAACTGGTCTTCCTTGTCTAGATGCGCAAGAACAGGCAGTGGCGTGAGACCCTGGCGGTGGCGACCACAAACAAAGGGAGAACCGATACCATGACCGCAACTAACGACAGAAGCCAGGTTCCTGCGACGAGCGTCACAACCTGGGAGATCGATCCCCAGGCATCACGCGTGGAGTTCACCGCTCGCATGCGCCTGATGTTTATCATGAAGGTGACCGTCCTGGGGCGCTTTACCGATGTTGCTGGCACGCTCACCATAGACGAGCGCGAGCCAGCCAACGCGCCCGTCACCGTCACTATCGGCACCGCCAGCCTGGATACGAAACTGGCGGCGCGCGATAAACACCTCTACTCAGCCGACTTCTTCGATGTCGAACACTACCCGACGATGACCTTCACCAGCCGGAGCATCAAGGTGCTCGACCAGGCGGCAGGTCACTACCGCCTCACAGGGACGCTCACCATCCGTGGGGTGACCCGCGAAGTCAGCCTCGATACCTGGAACGTCCCGCCCCGGACGACGGGCGATAGCCGACTCACGTTCAATCTCACGACCGTGCTCGACCGCCGCGACTGGGGACTCTCCTGGAGCCGTCCGATCCAACAGATTGCAGATGAGGTCAACCTCGCACTCACCATCCAGTTCGTTCCCGTCTCATCTGCCTTCTAGTGGACTTCAGCACGCTGCCCCAACTGCCAAAATGGGGCTGCGTCGTTCCCATCACTCTTGACAAGTCGAATAAACAGGACTATAGTAAATAAGCAACTTACTAATTGTTAAGTAAGATACGTACACTACAATGAGAAACTCATGTGTGAACTCGATGAAGAAAACCATCGGTGAGGAGAGTCGGTCACCTGTTGGGGATCGCGAAACCCGGCAGCAAATTCTCGAATCGGCACGGGAACTCTTCCTCGCCAGGGGATACAAGGGCGTTTCCATGAAAGAGGTCGCCGAGGAGGTACAGGTCACCTCGGCGGCCCTATACTATCACTTTCCCGGTGGCAAGCAGGACCTCTTCTTCAGCATCGTCCAGATGATGCTGGAGGAATGGACGCAGGGAGCACTGCATGCTACCGCGCAGGCGCATGGGCTGCGGGAAGGACTGACCAGGCTGACCCAATACCTGCTCACCCTGCCCATCGACCGCTTCTCGATCCTTGCGCGGGATATTCACGAAAATGTGCTCGATCGTGAAACTCAGCGCGTGGCGCTGGAACAGTTGCAGGACGTTTTTGTCCAGCATGTGACCGACCTGTTCCGGCAAGCCATCGATGCCGGTGAAATCAGCCGGGAGATCCCGGCTTCCGTGCTCGCGACCATGTACGAGGGTATGAGCATCTCGCTCCTGCGCAGCCAGCACCTGGCGATTGGAGGAAGCGAGCGCTACGACGCCAGACAGTTAGCGGGCTTTGTCGTCTCGGTCTTGCTCAATGGCATTGCCGTCGAAATCGCACCCTAAGAGTGTTCCTGGCAGCCATACGTTGATCGTGTGTGATACCGTCACTATCCACCGGCTTTACTTACTAAACGCTGAATAAGTTCCTGCACCCATTTCTGGCAACAGAATCACTGATCATAGAGAGGAGTGTGTCATGTCATTTCTTGCGAGGCTCAGCCTCAAAAATCGGAGCCTTATCGCACTGTTCCCCTCACTGGATTTCCCCGCCGTTTCGGTTGTGACGGTGGATGCCGGGGCATCGCCCACCATCGTCGAGCATGATATCACCAATCCGTTGGAGCAAAGTATCCAGGGCATCGCCGGTATTCAACAGCTGACGTCCTACTCGAACCAGGGGGTCTCGATTATTGTCGTCCAGTACAACTTCGGCACCGACATCAACCAGGCCAGTCAGACGCTGAACCAGCATCTCAACCAGGCGCAGGCGAGCCTGCCCTCCGGCATCACACCCCAGGTCCAAACCTTCAGCGTCAACTCTCTACCAGTTATTCAACTGGCCGTCACCTCGTCCCAGGACCCTGTCACGCTCGCAGCGCAGGTCAAACAGGAGGTGGTGCCGGTCCTGCAAGGCATCGACGGGGTGGCCAACGCCAATGTCACCGGCGTGGAACAGCAGATCGTGACGGTGACATTAGACCTGAAAAAGGTGCAGGCAGCTGGCCTCTCGGTGAGCCAGATCGAAGGCGTGCTACAGGCCAATAATATCACCCTGCCAGCCGGTCAGATCACCTCCAACGGGCAGACCCTGCCGGTGCAGGTCGGCAACACGTTCAACTCCATCGATGATCTCAAGCACCTGGGAGTTGGTATATCGGTGCCACGCACTTCGAGCGGGTCACAGGTCTCTACCGGAACAGGAACAGGCACTCCCTCGCCACT
>WNGD01021537.1_pt1 | contig 10750 bp, 9 predicted proteins | sample 5400671 | NCBI WGS metagenome assembly WNGD01 (sample SAMN13153369, study PRJNA577476) | soil metagenome | isolation source: 40 cm soil or saprolite under grassland replicate 2 | place: USA:California | collected 2016-06-15
TGAGCCTCGTGCCCCTGAGACGGTCGAGCGAAACGGCGGTCGAGGATCCCTCGGCCGGCGTTTTTCGCATCTGGCTCGACAAGGAGCAGATCGCTCGCCTCAAGGCTGGCAAATATTTCGCCACCATCGTGCGCCGGGAATCCTCTTGCTGGATTCGCGGCAGCCTGGACAAGGATCCGATTTTCCTCCTCGACACCGCCGATTCTCGTCCCGACACGGGCGACGCCGGCTCGTTCTACAACCAGGCGCCGCGCATGAGCGCATTCGACGGCGATGCCTACGAGTGCAAGCCGGTCAAGTGAGGCGGGGAAAGCAGCTTCCGATCGAAGTAGGTCGGCTCGCGGCCGAACTGGGCCGTGTACTCATGAATAGCGATTGTTCAGCAATTCGCTGAGGTCCGCTTTGCCCCGAAGGCCGGCAAATCGCAGACTTCCGCGGCAGGTCCGCGATGCGCCAGTAGCGGAAATGGCCCGCTTCATTCAATCACTTCGTCGGCGAGCGCGAGTAGCGTCGGCGGCACCGAGAGGCCCAGCGTCTTGGCGGTTCTCAGGTTGAGAGCGAAGCGAAAGAGCGTCGGCTGCTCGAACGGCAGCTCCGCGGATTTCGCTCCTTTGAGAATGCGATCTACAAGGGCGGCCACGCGTGCGAAGCTTTCGTTCACATCCGGACCATATGACATCAAGCCGCCGTCGCGGCACGTCCGCTTAGCTGCTGGAAGCAGCCTTCATTTGAGCATCGCCGCAGGTCGCAGAAGTGCCGCGGACGGACATTAGCAGGTCATCTATTCGATGACCTCATCGGCGCGCGCAAGCAGCGACGGCGGCACGGTGATGTCGAGCGCCTTCGCGGTCCTGAGGTTGATGCTCAGCGTGAATTTGGTCGGCTGCTCGACGGGGAGTTCGGCCGGGTCGGCGCCGTTGAGGATCTTCTTCAGCAAGCGTGCAACGCTCTGGTATCCTTCCTTGTTGTCGCGAGCATAGGCGAAGAGCGCGCCAGCCTCCACAAACGACCGGACGCCGAAATTCCCGAAGGTCGGAATGCGTTGCGCCAGAGCTCGCGCGACGATGGTGTCCGCCAGGGCCACCAGGCTGTTGTCTGTCAGCACGAAAAGTGCCCCGGGACGCTGTTGCGCCAGCTCGGCAAAAGCGGTGTCAAGGTCGGCCGGCGAGGCGACGCTCACCGTGGCGATGGAAAGCTCCGTCTGCGCGGCACGGCGTGTCAGCACGTCGAGCATCGTCCGATTGGATGGATTCGTCGGATTCGTCATCGCGGTGACCCTGCGCACTTCGGGCAGCACCTCGCGCATCACGTCTATCAGCTTGAGCAGGACGTCTTCCGCCATGGTGGAGACGCCGGTGATATTCCCGCCCGGGCGGGCGAGGCTCCCGACGAGGCCGGCGGCGACGGGGTCATTCAAGCCCGTCATGACGATGGGGACGGTTCGCGACAGATTCTGCACCGCCTTCGCCGCGAGAATGGTCGAGACGACGACAGCGCTGGGACGGTGCGCCATGAGTTCGACCGCGAGAGCGGGAAAACGGCTGGAGTCGCTGTCCGCCCAGCGGGTCTCGAGCACGTAATCTCGGCCCTGGACGAGACCGAGTTCCCGCATGCCGGCGTCGAACGAGCGCATCTGCGCGATGCTCGCCCGCGCGTTCGCGGCACCGCTGCCGAGCATCGCGATCACCGGCGCCGGCTTCTGCGCCCGGGCGGCGAGTGGCCAGGCTGCTGCTGCGCTGCCAAGCAGTCTGATGAATTCTCGCCGCCTCATGGGCTTCCCCGTGCCGAGGATCACGCCGGGCATAGTGAGATATACCACACTATAGGACGGGAGCCGCGTGTGTGCATCACAGCAAGCTTCGCCGGCAATGACCGAAATGGGTCAAACTCGGTCCTGCGGGTGTTTCCGCTCCACGTCCGCTCAAGCGCCGCAAGCGGAATTCCCGGCGGCACGGCACGATGTTGCACTAATGCCGATACTGTTGGAGGCACCACGCCCCGCTGGGCGGGACGACGAAAATCGAATCCACACACCTCCGATCAAGGGCCCTCGGTTTCTGGATTTGACCCTGCCCCATCCCCCAGACCGCCATGCCCCGATGTGCTATGTTTTGAGCCGCATGGCGTGGTCCTGAATCTCTGGGGGACGGCTACATGAAACGGCGCGAATTCGTCGCGCTTCTCGGCGGCGCGACACTTGCGTGGCCGCTCGCCGCGCGTGCGCAGCAGCCGGCGATGCCGGTGATCGGGTTCCTGGGTATCGCCCCCGCCTCTGGCTGGGCCGGGCGGGTGGAAGCGCTACGGGCGGGGCTGCGTGAGTTCGGCTATGTCGAGGGCAGGAACGTGGTCATTGAGTTCCGGTGGGCGGAAGGGCCCGCCCAGTTAACCGAACTCGCAGCCGGGCTCGCCAAACATGAAGTAGCGATGATCATTGCCGGAGGCAACGCTTCGGCGCACGCGGCCAAGCGCGCGATGTCCGCGATTCCAATACTCTTTTCCGTCGCAGATGACCCGGTGAGGCTCGGCTTCGTCGACAGCTTCAACCGGCCGGGCGGCAACATGACGGGATCGAGCACAATCTCTGGCGCACTCGGGGCAAAACGGCTCGAGCTCCTGCGCGAGCTTGTGCCCAAAGCGACCGCAATTGCCTTGCTGAAAACCCGAACAATCCGGCCGAGGACTTTCTGCGAGACGAGCAGGCGGCCGCGCGGGCCATTGGGCAGCGCCTGCTCGTGCTATACGCCAGCACCGTGGGTGAAATCGAGACGGCCTTCGCGGCTCTCGTTCGACAGCGAGCCGACGCACTTCTCGTCAACGCCGACGTATTTTTCACCAGCCAGCGCGATCAACTCGTTGCGCTCGCCGCCCGCCACCGCCTGCCCGCGATCTATGCCTGGCGTGAATTCGCCGAGGCCGGAGGCTTGATGAGCTATGGCACCAGCCTGGCTGGCAGCTTCCACCAGCTGGGTGCGTATGCTGGCCGGATTCTAAAAGGCGAGAAGCCCGCCGACCTGCCGGTCATACAGCCAACGAAATTTGAATTTGTCATCAACTTCAAGACCGCTAAGGCGCTCGGTCTCACTGTGCCGCAAGCCCTGCAAGTGGCGGCCGACGAGGTGATCGAATAAGCGGGTCGTGCATGTCTCTTACGGGTCAATCTCGTCGATTCGAGCACGCGGAGACCTCGTCAGCTCCACCCCCGGGAGCGGACCTTTCCGGTTCTGAACAGAACTTCGGGACGTGCCAAAAGGCGACATCCCGTGATCCAGCGATGAACTCCGGATGCACTTCATTGGCGCGAGGGGCGGGCGAGCCCATCCACTGCTGCTGCGTTCGGTGTAGAATACCAGCCCAGAGGACAGCGCTTATGGCCACTCCTCGGCAGGACCGCATCGAACGCCGCTCGCTGGCCGTCGGGATCAGGCGGCGGGATTTCATCGCGCTGCTTGGCGGCGCGGTAGTGACGTGGCCGCTTATGGCGGGTGCGCAGCAACAGGCTATGCCAATCGTTGGCTATCTCAGTGCAAGATCACCGGAGGATACTGCGGATATTTTGGCTGCGTTTCGGCGAGGTTTGTCCGAAACTGGTTACGTTGAGCGGCAGAACGTGATCGTTGAGTATCGTTGGGCGCTTGGTGACTACGAGCGGCTAACCGCGCTTGCGGCGGAACTCGCCAGTATGCCGTTAGCTCTCCTTGTTGCGACGGGCGGCGAGCCATCCGCCCTAGCAGCCAAGGCCGCAACCTCGGCCATTCCGATCATTTTCACAATCGGTTCCGATCCAGTCCAGGCAGGACTTGTCACCAGTTACAACCGCCCGGGTGGAAACATCACGGGCATAAACATCTTGACTACCACCTTAGAAGCCAAGCGAGTTGGCCTCTTGCATGAGCTGATGCCGCAGGCCGAGACACTGGGTTTTCTCCTGAACCCGAATAATCCACTAGCTGACAGCCAATTCGAGCAGGCGCACCAAGCGTCGCGGGCGGCCGGCGTGCAAATCGATGTGCTTCGGGCCAATGATGACAACGATATTGAGATGGCATTCAGAGCGGCTGCACAACAGAAAATTTCGGGGCTTGCAGTGGCCGCCGCACCATTCTTCGATACTCGGCGCGAGAAGCTCGTGGCCCTAGCGGCGCAAAATTCGTTGCCTACGATCTACCATTTCCGTGAGTTTGCGCTGGCCGGTGGTCTGATGAGCTATGGCGTCGATATCACGGACATGTATCGACAAGCTGGCATCTATGCCGGACGGATATTGAAAGGCGTCAGACCGACAGACCTCCCGGCGTTGCAACCGACCAAGTTCGAGCTTGTAATCAATCTTAAGACCGCCAAAGCGCTCGGTTTGACCGTGCCGCCCTTGCTGCTCGCCCGTGCTGATGAGGTGATCGAATAGGGGTTTGCTGAATGTCGCATATGGGTCAGACTCGGCCCTTCGGCGGCGCCGGCCGAGCGACCGCTCTTGCCTCGTAACGGCGGTCTTATCGTGATGCCGGATCCCTCGGTCAAAAAACATACGCATGCCCGCCGTTCTGATAGGCGCGTCAGGCCGCTTGCGGACATACCGTCCCTCGCTAGTGGAACTCGGCTGACTCAGCGGAGGAAAGCAATGAATTCAAAGAAATCTATCGCCATTGCCGCCGCCCTTGGGGGTGTCGCCGGATTGGCGCTCGCCATTCAGGTCCGCGCTGGCGGCGACAAGGTCGCCTTTCCCGAGAACTACGCCGCGGGGATTCTGTATGGTACGGTCGACCGCTACGACACCAAGCAATACCGCGAGCAATACGTGATGCCCGCGGCGATCGAAGCCGTGCACAAGGGCCAGCCGATCCCGAGCGGCACCGTCATCACGATGGTCGAGTACAAGGCGCAGCTCGACGCGGAGGGCAATCCTGTGAAGGACGCCAACGGTCACTTGGTCAAAGGCGAGCTCAACGGCTATGCCGTGATGGAGAAGCGCACCGGCTGGGGCGCCGAGTATCCGGACAATATTCGCAACGGCGAATGGGAGTACCAGTCCTTCACGGCCGACAAGAAGGTCAACGACAAGGCGAATCTGAACGCTTGCTTCCAGTGCCACAAGCCGCACGCGGGCCAGGACTTCGTCATCTCGTTCGCGAGCCTCAGGGGCACCGCATCCACGCAAACGGCGCCACCTCCGTCCGGCCCGGGCGTCGTCAGCATCGCCAGCTTCCGGTTCGGGCCGGGGCAGGTGACGGTCGCCGCGGGCCGGGCGATTAGAAGCTTCCCTCCGTTCTGGCCGGCTTCGACAACGTTGAGTTAGCCGCTATTACGCAGTCCGGCGGCAATGCCGTTGATGGTGAGGTGGATGCCTTGCACCACGCGCTCGTCGGTATCGCCAGCGCGGTGGCGCTTGAGCAGCTCGATCTGCAGATGGTTGAGGGGATCGAGGTAGGGAAAGCGGTTACGGATCGAGCGCGCGAGCAGGGGATTCCTCGACCAGCTCCGCGTAGCGCGATGCGATCGCGATATCGCTTTTGGACAGCACCATGTCCACGTTCGACAGCAGGGATTCGAAGAATGGCCATTCGGCGTACATTGCTCGCAGCACCTGCATGCCGTCCTCGGGATGCTCCCCGAGCCAAGCTTTGACCGCCGAACCGAAACCGTACCAGGCGGGCAGCATCAGCCGGCACTGCGCCCAACTAAAGACCCAGGGAATTGCCCGCAAATCCGCGATGCGCGTCGAGTTCTTGCGCGAGGCCGGCCGGCTGCCGATGTTGAGATTGGCGATCTCGCCGATGACCGTCGCTTCCCAAAAGTAGCGCTCGAAGCCGTCGGTCTCGTACACCAAGCTCCGATACGCGCGATAGGCGTGAGCGGAAAGTTCCGTCATGGCCGCGAGGAACTCGTCGCGTGGTGCGGCCCGGTCCGGCTGCAGCAACGTTGCTTCCAGCGTAGCGGCGGCGAGAATCTCGAGGTTGCGCCTTCCGACCTCCGGGTTGGAATACTTGCTGGCAATCACCTCACCCTGTTCCGTGATGCGGATTGATCCCTGAACGGCCCCGCCGGGCTGAGCGAGGATCGCCTGGTAACTCGGGCCGCCGCCGCGGCCGACCGACCCGCCGCGGCCATGGAACAGGCGCAGTCTGACGTCCCGGCGCCGGAACACCTCGATCAGCGCGATCTCCGCCTTGTAGAGCTCCCACCCGGATGTGAGGTAACCGCCGTCCTTGTTGCTGTCGGAGTAGCCCAGCATCACCTCCTGAGTACGGCCGCGGCGCTCCAGCAGTCGTTGGTATTCGGGCAGCCCGAGCAGTTCGTCCATCACCCGGCTGCAGTTGCGAAGATCGGCAATGGTTTCAAACAAAGGAATGATGTTGACTTCCAGCTCGCCTTCGCGTGGCCGCAGCAGGCCCGCTTCCTTGAGGAGTAGCGCTACTTCCAGAATGTCAGAGACGCCGTCGGTCTTGGAGATGACGTAGTTCGGCACCGCTTCTTTGCCGTATTGCTGCTGCACTTCTGCTGCGGCGCGCAGGATCGCCAGTTCAGACGCGGCGTCGGCGGAATACGAAAGAAACGGACTCGCGAGCGGTCGGGCCGTTTTCAGCTCATCGAGCAGCAGGCCGATGCGTGCATCCTCGGCTAGCGCTCCGTACCCGGTACCCGGACGCGCCATCTCGAACAGCTCGCCCAGAGTGCGCTCGTGCACGTCGGAGTTCTGGCGCAGATCAACCGGCGCGAGATGGAATCCGAACACGTCGACCGCACGCCGCAGGCCGCGCAGCCGGCCGCGCGCCAGCGCCGCGGATCCATTGCCCATAAGCGAGCGATGCAGGATGTCGAGATCGGCCTGCAATTCGTCGACGGCTTCATAGGCCGGCGCCTCTCCCACCGCGCCTCGTGGGGCTTCGAATCGGTCGAGTGCCCAGGCCGTGGCTGCAAGCCGCGCATAGATGCCGGAGATCGCGCGCCGATAGGGCTCGTCCTGGCGGTGCGGCGAGCGGTCGGGCGAACGTTCCGCCAGCTTGCTCAATTCCTCCGACGTTCGGACCAGGCTGGCGTCGAGCGAAAGCTCGCCGCCCAGCAGGTGCAGTTCGTCGAGATAAGAGCTCAGCGCACGATCGCTCTGCATGCGCAGGGTCTGACGCAGCACCTCGGCCGTAACGAACGGATTGCCGTCGCGGTCGCCGCCGATCCAGCTTCCGATCCGCAGGAACGGCGGCAACTCGGTGTCATTCCAGGCCGAGTCGATGGAGCGGAGCTGGTCCTCCAGTGCGGCGTAGAATCGGGGCAATTCGCGCAGGAACGTGTAATCGTAATAGGCAAGGCCGTTGGCCACCTCATCGAGGACAGCGAGCTTGGTTCGACGCAGAATATTCGTCTGCCAGAGCGTGAGCACGGCACGGCGGAGTGCCTCGTCGGTTGTCACTCTCTGCTCCGGGGTAAGCTCGACGCGATCCCGCTCCGCCAGTAATTGGGCTACCTCCATCTCGCGGTCGATCGCGCTTTGCCGCCGCACTTCCGTCGGATGCGCCGTGAGAACCGGGCTGACTAGGGCAGTCGCGAAGAAGCTGCGCAGCTGAGCACTGGAAATACCGGCTTCGCGGGCATCCCCAAGTGCATGTGCCATGGTGCCTACGCGCGGCGCCGATAACGCCAGCGTGTGCGCTCGAGTGCGGCGGATGTGGTGCTGGTCCTCGGCGATGTTGGCGAGATGCGAGAAGAAGCTGAAGGCGCGGATAATCTGGGTGGTGCGATTGGGCGACAGCCCATTCAACGTCGCCTCGAGATCGCGTCGCGCCGTGTCGTCCTCGTCGCGATGGAAGCGGATGGAGGTCCGACGAATCCGCTCCACGATGTCGAAGACCGTGTCACCCTCCTGCTCGCGCACCGTATCGCCGAGAATGCGGCCGAGCAGGCGGATATCATCCCGTAGCGGCAGGTCTTTCTCGGGATCTTCGATCGGGTTGCTACTCGCCATGCTTCCTGACCCCTGATGACCAAGGCCGTACACCCACGGGCGACAAGGACGTATCCTATCGCTTTTCCGCCGTGGAGGGGGCAGTTTGCTGGCGAACCTGTCTCACCTGCAAATTCGACCGATTTAGCCCCTGCCTAGGGAAATAGGGAATTTAAGACCAAACGGGTAAACTCGCTGGCGTCATCAGGAAATCATTGCGAGCCGCGGCGTAATTTTGGTGCCAGGACTGTGACACTCGCGTGGCGGATACTTATTTGATAAAAGCTGCATAGCTTCGACCGCCAAGACGCCACCCGTGATGGCACAATCGTGGCGAATGGGGTCTTTGCAGCGACATCGACGCTCGAAATCATGATCCGATCGATCTTAGTGGCTAGCTGCTGTGGGGACGCGGCGAAGACGAGCCGACCGATGCGGCACCACAGGATCGCTCCCATACACATGGCACACGGTTCGCCGGAAGTGTAGAGCGTGCTGCTCTGCAGCGCCGCGGCGCTGGTTGCGTATGTCTCCTTCGGGTCCAAACCCGGTCCTCGGAGCGCCGTCGCGACATGTCCGCTTAGCTGCCGTAAGCGGCCTTCATTGAGGCGTCGCCATAGGTCGCAGATGTGCCAATTTCAGAAGTGGCTGGTACCCTGCCTAGATTCAGGGGGTGTACGGTTTCAAATCGTCCCGAACATTTATTGGCGTCGTATCCAGATGCACAATTGTCCCGCTACTCGCAGCGTATAGTCCGGGTTCCGCCGCAGTGTTGCTGAACGCTACTTCCGCGTACAACTCGTTCCTTGTGGGCCCGCCGTAATACGAAGTCACAGAAGTATTACCGAAACCGCCCTCGCCCTTAAACCATTTCCACTTCGGCTCGCTTCGGCGCAACTCAGCGACCACCCTCTTGAGTTGATTTTTGCTCTCTTTGTCGGCGCCTTTGAGCGTCGAACAAGAAAACTGCACATAGGGCTCACCTCGGGGATGACTAACACTTACACCCTGATATTTTTCGACGCCACATCCCATTCCCGGTGGGGACACGCTTGAGGGAAGCAACTCCCCAACCTTCTCGCTTTGAAGTTTAGCAAAATCACTGGCCCGCTCCGCCACAGCACGTTTCATCAGTACGCAAAGCTGATCGCAAGGTGCTTGGGCAAAGGCAGCACAACACCCACTCACAACAATAGCTGCAGCCCCGAGGAGTATCGAACGCATAATGTCCCTCCGTACACCACCCCGACTTGGACTGCCTTGAATACTGGCCGGGAAAACGAAGTCAAGCGGCACCGGAACCATCGCCCAGCGAACAACCGCAGAAGACCCGCACCAGTCGAGCTTCCGTGTGGATGGCTGCCAAGGTCCGTTCCGGGTCCAAACCCGGTCTTCGGAGTGTGCCCACCCCACGTCCGCTTAGGCGCCGAAAGCGGAATTCCCAGCGGTATAGTACGATGTCGCAGTAGTGCCCTGAGCCGACTCGTGCTCCGCAGCAAATGTACCTCTATTCGATCACCTCGTCGGCGCGACCGAGCAGCGAGGGTGGAACGGTGAGGCCAAGCGCCTTTGCCGTTTTGAGGTTTATCACTAGCTCGTACTTCGTCGGCGCCTGTACCGGAAGATCGGCTGGCTTCTCACCCTTAAGAATGCGATCAACGTAACCGGCTGCTTGCCGGTATTGGTCGCGGAAATTCCTCCCGTACGAGATCAATCCGCCGCCAACGACAAAGCGGCGTTCGAAGTAAACCGCGGGCAGTTTGTGCCGTGCCGCCAGCGTAATGATCAGTTCGCTATGAATCGCCGCCAACGCGCTCCCTGTCACGATCAGACCGCCATTCGCGGCGCGCGCGAAGGCCGCGATGGCGCGCTCGATCTCGGTCGCGTCGCGCACGTTGATCGGGATGACCCCCACCCCGAGCGACGGCACCACGGACTGGATGACGGCGAACTGGCCGATCCCGGCGGTTATGGCGGGATCCCAAAGGACCGCCGCTCGCGTCACGCCCGGCGCGATCTCCTTGAGCAGTTCCAGCCATTTACCGCACAAGCTGTATTCGAACTGCATAAAGCCGGTCGCGTTGCCGCCCGGCCGCGCCAGGCTATCGACGAAGCCGGAAACGACCGGATCGGGAACGAATGCGAATACGATCGGCACGCTGCGGGTTGTCTGAAGTAACGCGCCGATACTCGCACCGCCACCAACCAGGATCACGTCCGGCGCGAGCGCGACTAATTCCGCCGCGTATTTGCGCGTGTCGGCGGCATTGCCTGCGGTCCAGCGGGCCTCGATGCGCACGTTGCGGCCGTCGGTCCAGCCCAATTGCGCCAGCCCCTGCACGAATGCCGCGTGGCGCGCCTGAGCTTCCGGATCGTCCTCAGCTGTGCCCGTGAGCACGCCGATGCGCCGCATCCGCTCGGGCTGCTGCGCGCGCGCAGCGAGCGGCCACGTCGCCGCTGCACCGCCCAGAACACCGAGAAAATCCCGCCGTCGCATGCTCGCCCCTGTGGCTCTGGACGAAGCATCCTATCGCCTCAAGCGAGTACTTTGATAGGGGCTGAAACCGGCATCGAGAGCACCGCCGCAGTGCACAGCCAATGTCCGCTGAGGGTCCAAAATCGGTAGGTCTCGAAGTGAGCAAACGTTTCCCGGTTTAGCCCCGAAAGCGGAGCTCCGATCTGCGCATGAATGAGTACACGCCTCACACCTCCAGCCACTCCTTGCGCACGGCCTCGTTGGCATTGAGGTCGGCGGGCGTGCCTTCGAACACGATGTGGCCGTGGCCCATGACGTAGAGCCGGTGCGAGATGCGCATGGCG
>WNGD01006935.1_pt1 | contig 10749 bp, 10 predicted proteins | sample 5400671 | NCBI WGS metagenome assembly WNGD01 (sample SAMN13153369, study PRJNA577476) | soil metagenome | isolation source: 40 cm soil or saprolite under grassland replicate 2 | place: USA:California | collected 2016-06-15
GTGCGTGTATGGGTCATGACTCGCCCCTCTCAGCGTGCGTCACCATCGTGTACCCTTACGCTGGTGACGGCAAGACGGAGCTTCCCGACGCTGGCGCTTAGTCCTCTGCCCTACACGGGCGAGCGTCAGCCGGGTGGTCGGCTGCCCGCACCGGCGGACCTTGGCCTCGTTCAGGCGTTCGTGAACACCTTCTGGGACCTTGACCGTCGCGGTGAGCGGCTGGTCGACGCGGCGGAGCTGTGTTCGTGGCTGACTGAGCGGGGTCTGCTTGACCCCGGCCCAAGGCTGACCCGTGTCGACTTGGCCAGGGCGCTGGACGTGCGCGACGGACTTCGGGCGCTGCTCCTTGCCAACAACGGCGCCCCACCGGACCACGACGCGGTGGCGCGTCTCAACCGTGCCCTCGCCCGGGGTGGCCTGGCGATCCACCTCGACGCGGCGACACCACCCGCCTTCAGAGCGCCCGGCCGCGGCCTCGACGCCGCTCTCGCGACCATCGGCCTCATCGTCGCAGTCGCGCAGCTCGACGGTCGCTGGTCACGGCTCAAAGCTTGCCGGGGGGAGCACTGCGGCTGGGCGTTCTACGACCACAGCCGCAACCAGGCCTCGAGCTGGTGCGCTATGTCGGTGTGCGGCGCCCGCGCCAAGGCGCGCGAGTATCGAAGGCGGCGGCGTGACCGGCACTGATGGCGGTATCTGCCCGCCGCTGTTAGGGACCGTCCCAACGGTCGTGAACCGGAGGACAGCGCGGTGGCCATGCCCGCGGCGCACGCGTCGATGACCCGGTGTATCAGCGCGCCCGCAATGTAGATCAGCGTCGGTCCGCAGCAGGCAAACTCGAGCGTCGTCATCGCCGGGCCGGACGCTTGCCGGCGGCGGCCTTGGTCAGCAGCGCCTCGTTCACCCGGCCGCCCGGCCGGGGCTGACCCGTCCCCGCGGAGGCGAGGCGCAGGTTCCCTGTCGGACGAGCCACACTACGGCCGCCGGAGGTTCGACGTGTTACCCGATTGGACGCGCGACCCAGGTTCGCCCGGCCGTGTCGCTGGTCCAAAGCGCAGCGGCCGGCGGGTCCGGCAGCACCACCAGCGCCGTGCCGGAGCGCGCCCCGACGTACCGCCAGCCGGCCGCGGTGCGCGGCAGCCCGGCCTCCGCCCAGGTCCGCCCGCCGTCCCGGCTGACCTGCACGGTGCCATGGAGGCCCGGGATCGCCCCGCGCGCCGGCCAACGCGCTGGAGCTGCCGGCGGTGAGCGACACCTGGCCGTGCAGTTGCAGCGGCGGCCCGGTGACCGTGGTCCAGTGCCGGCCAAGGTCGGTCGACCGCTGGACGGTGAAGAAGATCGAGCGGGCGGCTGCTTCTCCGCAGAATGTGATCAGCGTCGTCCCTGACGCCGGCGCGGACCGACCAGCCTCAATCGAACCGCACCATCGACCTGCCCCGCCCGACGGATACGAGGCGTAACCAGGGAGGCCCCAAGTACGTCGCTATGAGCAGGACGGTTGATCTTGCTTCATGCCGATGACAGGGCGATGGACCCGTGCATAGATGTGCACGAGGCCGCATTCATTCTTGCGGTCGGTTTCCGTCACGGGCCCGGTCAGCGGTGGTGCGCGACCTGCTGGTGCGCGACGGCGGCGTTGGGGTCGGGGTCGGCGTGCACGAGCGCGGCGGAGAGTCGGGGGATGGCGTGCAGGAGGCGGTGTTCGGCGTCGTGCGCGATGTGGTGCGCTGGCCGCCGTCATGCACAAGATCACCATCGCGAGGTGGCACATCCTCATCGACGGAGTCGCCTACCACGACACCTCGGCGCCGGTACTGGACGGGCATCGACATAGTCAAGCCTGCGCCGATGTGTTCCAGTTCATGGACGCCCCGGGGCCGACGCCAGACACCGGATCACGATGCTCGGCGGGCTCGGGGCAGCCTGGGTTATCTCCGTATCGAATGGTTTCGGCGAGCTCGCCGGGGCGGGGTCTCTACCGCTTGAGACGCGCCTGGCCGAGACCCGGACCGAGGGCCCGACCACAGAGATCATGGCCTGCCGGCGGCGCTGACCGGCTGGCCAGCCAGATCCCGCACGCCATCGCGATCGCCGCGACCGCTACCGCCGGTGTGCGCGGACCGGCCGCGGAGATGCTCTCCTGGAACGCGGTCGCCCCGATGAGCACGCCGACCGCGGGGTCGGCGAGGGTAAGTGCCGTCAACGGTGCGGCGAGCGGCCCGTCCTGGAAGGCGTTCTGGTTGAGCACGAGCGCGGCGACGCCGATGACGATCAGCGCGTAGAGCTGCCAGCGCCCGAGCAACGTGATCGGGTCGGTGGCCAGCCGCTCAGCGCAGGCCTTGAGCAACGCGGCGGTCACCCCGTACATCACCCCGGTGGCCAGCCCGAGGTACGTCGCGCGTCGGGCGCCGGCCGAGCGGCCGCCGGCGAGCAGGCACCCGGCGACCACCGGGCCGGTCGCGACCGCGGTCCACGCCCAGGCCCGAGTGGATGGCTCCGGGACACCGCCGGCGGGTGCGGCCGCGAGCAGGAACGCGGACAGGCCGGCGGCGGCGAGCAGCGCCGCGGCCAGGTCGCGGCGGCCCGGTGGCCGCCGGTCGAGCGCGGCCTCCAGCGGTACGGCCAGGATCAGCCCGCTGGCCAGCAGCGGCTGGACGAGGGCGAGCCCGCCGAGGGTGAGCGCCAGCGCCTGCAGCCCGACGCCGGCCAGGTCGGCCAGCCCGCCGGCGAGCCACAGCCGGCGGCGAGCCAGTCGCAGCAGCAGGCGCGGATCCATGGTGGGATGCGGCGGCTCGGCTCGGGCCGCCCGTTGCTGCAAGGCCGAGGCGACGGCGAAGCAGGCCGCCGACGCCAGGGCGACCGGCACGGCAGGGGCGCTCATCCCCGCTCCCGCGCCGACCTTGCCCGTTCGCTCATGGTGGTGTGGTGGGCGGGCCGTGCTGGCCCAGCGGCCCGACCCGCAGGCCGCGCTCGGCACAGCCGTCCAGCAGCGCCGGCAGCGCCCCCAGCGCGGAGCGCCAGGCGCCGTGGGCTGAGGTGCAGTCCGAGTCGTGCAGCAGCACAGTGCCGCCTCCGGCAAGGTCGGCCCGCACCGTCTGGAGCACCGAGTAGGGCGTGGCGTGCCTGGTCCAGTCCTTCCCCCAGGCCGTCCACAGGACCGGGCGCAGCCGCAAGCGGCGGGCGGCGCGGACAGCCGCCGCGGACAGCACCCCGTACGGCGGGCGGAAGAACACCGGCGCCGTCCCGGTCGTCTCAGCCGCCAGGTTGCGGGCCCTGGCCAGGTCGTCGTAGGTCGCGACCGGCCCGCGCAGCGGCAGGTAGCGGTGGTCCCACCCGTGTACGGCGATTTCGTGCCCGGCGCCGGCCAGGTCCCGGCCGAGCCCCGGGGCCCGGGCGAGCATCGAGCCGAGCAGGAAGAACGTGGCCCGTACCTGGTGCGCCGCCAGCACGTCGAGGAACCGCGGCGTGGAGGCCGGGTCCGGACCGTCGTCGAACGTCAGCGCGACGTGGTCTGGATCCCCGACGCCGGACAGGCCGGGCCACAACCGCAGCCGGATCGCCGGGACCGCGGCCAGCGCGGGCAGCGCCTGGACCGCCGCGGCGGCCCCGACCGCCGCGGCACCGGCGGCGCCCACCCGCCGGGTCCACCGCACCGACCCGGTCACCGATCCAGCTCGGTCAGCGAGCCCAGCCGCATCGGTTGATCCGCGGCCTGCGCGCGCAGCAGGGTGAGTGTCAGGGTCAGCTCGCACGGCGGCCGGGTGGCGCATTCCACCAGCACGATCTTTCCTCTCGGCAGCCTCGGCGGCGGCCCGTCGCCGAGGATCCGCATCCCCGGCTGCACGATGTCCTCGCCCAGGTAGGACACGGTCCCGACATCCACCGCGTCCACGTCCCGGCCGGCCAGGTAGAACGCCGGGCGGCGGCCGGTCAGCCGGCGGATCGCGGCGGCGTTGCGGGCGATCACCTTCCGGCCCCCGACGATGCCTGTCTGGTACGGCGGCCCGGACCCGGCGTTGACCAGCGTCAGGCCGGCACCGGCCAGCGTCCGCACCGCCTCCGGCTGCGCCCGGATCAGCGCGTCGTCGACGGCGACCCCGGCGTGCAGGCCGGCCAGCAGCCGGATCGTCGCCGCGTCGATCGGCACCGCCGGGCTGGGATGCACCACCAGGAACGCCGCGTCGCGGTGTCCCGGGCGCAGCGAGTCCAGCCCGTGCGCGACCGCCAGCCGGGTGCCGACGGTGGCGTTGAGCATGACCAGGACCACGGCGGCGGCCGCCCAGCGCATCCAGTGCCGGCCACCGCCGGCGCGGCGGCCGGGCGGCCGGACTCCGCCCGCCGCGGCCTGGACCAGCGGCCGGGTGGGGTCCGCGGCGAACAGGGCCAGCGCCGCCCTGCGCTGCCGCCGCCCACGCCCGCCGTCGATCAACTCGGTGAGCGTCGCGGCCAGCTGGTCCTCGTCCCGGATCCAGCTCGACACACCGGCCCGATCGAGGGCGGCAGCGTTCGTACGCCCGTGTCCGGGGATCGGCCGGTACGTCGCCACCGGCAGGCCGGAGGCCATCGCCTCCAGGGAGGTCAGCCCCCCGGCGTTCTCGACCAGCACGTCGACGGCGCGCATCAGCTCGGGCATGTCCGTGACCCAGCCGAGTGGGTGCCCGAGGCTGAGCTCGTCGAGGCGCTCGCGGAGCGCCACGTTCCGACCGCACACCACGACTGGCGCCGCCACCCCGGTGCGGGCGATCTCGGCCGTGGTGCATTCGACCTCGCCGACCCCCCACGAGCCGGCGACCAGCAACGCCAGCCGCTCTCCCACCGGCAGCCCGAGACGCCGGCGGGCCCGCCGCCGCGCGGCCGCCGAGCCGGGGCCGAACCGTGCCCCGACCAAGGGCCCGGTGACGGTGACTTCGGCTGCGTGCAGCGCCCGTGCCTGGTCGGCGCTGACCTCGTGCAGCGCGTAGTGCGCGTCGACCCCCGGGGCCACCCACATCCGGTGTACGGAGAAGTCGGTCAGGAACGTGGCCACCGGCGCGGCCAACTCGCCACGCCGGCGCAGCCGCCCGAGCAGCTGGCTGGCCAGCGGATATGTGGAGAGCACCGCCACCGTGTCGGCGGGCAGCAGCCGGAGCATCCTGCGCCCGAACGGCGCCAGCAGCCACCGGATCAGAGCTCGGGCGCCGGGCACCGCGGCCAGCCGGAAGACCAGCGAGTAGGACCACGGCGCCCAGGTCAGCATGGCCTGATACCCGTCGCGCACGCCGCGGCGCATCGGCGCGGGCAGCAGCGCCAGGAAGTCGTGTGTGTCGGTGTCGAACCCCTGCTCCCGCAGCCGGGCCGCCCACTCCCTGGCCGCGCCGTCATGCCCGGCGCCCAGGCTGGCGCCGACCAGCACCACCCGGCCCCGGCCGGCCGGCCGGCCCGGGGAGACCGGCGAACCGTCGACGGCCGCGGCGGGCACCGGCCCGGCCCGCCCCCGTCGGCGGCCAGGCGCGCTGCCCGCGGCCGGTTCGGCCACGGCCAGCCTGGCCCGCCACTCCCCGCGGACCATCTCGACGAAGGAGTGCCGGGGCGTCCAGCCGACCTCCTCCCTGATCCGGTCGATGCAGGCAACCACCCTGGCCGGGTCGCCGGGCCGCCGGTCCGCCGTCTGCACCGCGAACGCCGCGCCGGTGACCCGCTGGATCGTGTCGAGCACCTCCAGGACCGAACGCCCCACCCCGGACCCGACGTTGTAGACCGGCGCGCACCGGCCCCGTTGCAGGGCTCGTGCCACCATGACGTGCGCGGCCGCGACGTCGGCGACGTGGACGAAATCCCGCACGCAGGAGCCGTCCGGCGTCGGGTAGTCCCGGCCGAGCAGCACCGGGTTTGCGCCGTCGACCACCGCGGTGAGGGCGCGCGGGATCAGGCCGCCGCCACCCCGGTCCCGCAGCCGGGTGGCCGCGCAGCCGGCGACGTTGAAGTAGCGCAGGCACACGTGCTCCAGCCCGTACGCCGCGGCGGCGTCCCGGATGATCCATTCGCAGGCGAGCTTCGTCTCGCCGTACGGATTCGCCGGCCGCGGCGGGGTGTCTTCGGTGACGGCGTCGAGGTCCGGCGAGCCGTAGACCGCCGCGCTGGAGGACAGCACGACCCGCCCGACCCCGGTCGCGATCAGCGCCTCGACCAGCGCCAACGTGCCGTCCACGTTCTGCCGGTAGTACCTGACCGGGTCGGTCACCGACTCGCCGACCGACTTTCGGGCGGCCAGGTGGATCACCGCCTCGACGCCGTGATCGACCATCGTCCGGCGCAGCGCTGCGCTGTCGGTCACGCATCCGCGGACCAGCGCCACGTCCGCAGGCAGCACCGCCGGGTCGCCGGTGGACAGGTCGTCGAAGGCCACCACCCGGTGACCCGCGCGCAGCATCGCCCGGACCACATACCCGCCGACATAACCTGCCGCGCCGGTCACCAGCCAGGTCACACCGTCCCCCCGCCGTGCTCCGCGGAGAGCGACGCCGTTCATCCGACGTATCCGCGCGGTCCGGGTGACGTTCCGGCGCCGCGGCAGAGATCATCCCACGGGCATGTCGTCAGATGGTCGAGTTTTGCGAGCGCGGCGCCGCGGTGCTGTCCTGCCGGCGGCCGCGCCACCGGCTGCTGCGCCGGCCGGGAAGGCCGTGGCCGGCCCTGGCCCCTCGGGCCCGGTCCTTGCCGCACCGCCCCCGCGGGCCGCGTGCCGATGGGCACTGAGCGGGCGGGGTCGTTCGGTTCGGGGTCCGAGACCGGCCCCGATGGTTGCCTGGGGTGGCGTCGGGCGCCGCAGGGCGGCGTGCGGGGCTGATCCGGGTGGGGTGGCGGGGTGAGGCGGTGCCAGCCACCGAAGGCGACCACGCAGGCGGCCAGCCAGGCGATGCCGGCGAGGATGCCGGCCAGGACGTCGCTGGGGTAGTGCACGCCGAGCAGGACTCTGCTGGCCGCGACGGCGGACACCAGCACGGCGGTGAGGGCGGCGGCCGGCGCCCGCAGCCGGGTCGCGGTCAGCGGCCAGACGAGCAGCAGCAGCGCGCCGAACATGATCGTGGCGCCCATCGTGTGGCCGGACGGGAAGCTGGCGCCGTAGGCGTGCGCGACCGGGTAGGGCAGCACGGGGCGGGCGCGGCGGACCACCGCCTTGAGCGCGGCGTCCGCCGCCGCCCCGGCCGCGACGGTGGTGACCAGGAAGACCGCCGGGCGCCAGCGCCGGCGGGCGAGCATCAGCACGGCGACCGCCGCGGGCAGCCCGATGCGGGTGCCGGTGCCGCCGAGGGCGGTCGCCGCCCGGGCGGCCGAGAGCAGGGCCGGGGACTGCAGCACCGACTGGTGGGCATCGCCTTCCAGAGTGTTGTCCAGGTCGGTGAGCGGGGCGAGTTTGGCCGCGACGAGCAGGGCGAGCAGCGCGTACGGCACCCCGGCCAGCGCCAGCACGAGGCCGGCGCCGAGGCCGCGCCCGGCCCGGGCAGCGTGCCGGACGTCGTCGCCGGGCTCGCCGTGGCCCAGCCCGGCCGGTGGCCCGTCGGCCGGTGGTGCCGGGCTGCGCAGCAGCGGGAGGAGCACCAGCAGCAGCTCGGCGGCCAGCGCGGCGACGACGACCGCGGCGACGACGACCGCGGTGGTCATCGGCGCTCCGTCACCCGGTCGGCTTCTGCCGGTGGCGGCGGACCCGCCAGACGACCAGCGCGGTGAGGGCGAGGGCGGCGACGGCGACGCCGGCGCCCCGGCCGGCGGTCTTCTCCACCGCCTGGTAGGAGTTGCCGGCCAGGTAGCCCAGCAGTACGAAGCCGGTGCCCCAGGCGAGGCCGCCGGCGGCGTTGAAGGCGAGGAAGCGGCGGTAGGGCATGCCGGCGGTGCCGGCCAGCGCGGGCATGACGGCGCGGAAGAACGCGACGAACCGGCCGAGGAACACCGCGCTGCCGCCGCGGCGGGCCAGCAGGTCCCGCGCGTCGGCCAGTCGCCGCTGGCGGGTGGCCAGGATCCGGGCGCGCAGGATGCGCGGGCCGAACCGGCGGCCGACCTCGTATCCCACGGAGTCACCGACGATGGCCGCGGCGACCACGAGCAGGATCACCGCCCACAGCCGGACGTGGCCGCGGCTGGCGTCGACGCCGCCGAGCACGGCGGCGGTCTCACCGGGCACGACGAACCCGACGAACAGCGCGTCCTCGGCGAACACCAGCAGCCCGACCAGGGCGTAGACGAGCCCGCCGGGCACGTTCAGCAGGTGCTCGACCAGGCCGCTCATGGGTGGCGGGTCAGGCGAAGCGGGCCAGGCACAGGGCGCCGGCGATCAGGCAGTAGACGGCGAACGGGGTCAGGGTGCGGGTGGTGAAGTAGCGGGTCAGGAACCGGACCGAGAGGTAGGCGGCCAGCCCGGCGATCAGCGCGCCGGTCAGCACCTGACCGTGGATTCCGGCGCCGGCCGGCCCGGCCAGGCTGGGCAGTTTCAGCACGCCGGCGGCGAGGATGACCGGGGTGGCCAGCAGGAACGCGAACTTTGCGGCGTCTTCGTGGTCCAGGCCGCGCAGCAGCCCGCCGACCATGGTGACGCCCGACCGGCTGATGCCGGCCAGCAGCGCCAGGGTCTGGAACGCGCCGATGAGGCAGCCTTCCCGGTAGGACAGCGTGTCCAGCGCCCGTCGCCGGGCGACGACCACACCCCAGCCGGCCCCCGGGTCGCGGACCGGGGTGCTGGCGCCCTCGCCGGTGGGCGGCGCGGCCGGGTGCTCGCCGGTATGCCGGGTCTCCACTCGGCGACGCAGGCGTTCCCCGCCGAGCAGGATCAGCCCGTTGACGAGCAGAAACACCGCGGCGGCCAGCGGCCTGGCGAACAGGGTCCGGAAGGTGTGCTCCAGCAGCAGCCCGGTCAGGCCGACCGGGATGGTCGCGATGACGATCAGCCAGGCCAGCCGCTCAGTCGAGGTCACCACCCGCCGGGTCCGCACAGTGCGGACGAACGCGGCGATGATCCGGGCCCAATCCGCACGGTAGAACACCAGCAGCGCGAGCGCGGTCGCGACGTGCAACGCGACCACGAACGCCAGGTAGGGCGAGGCCTCCGAATCCTGGGCGGAGGACTCGGTGACCAGGTGCGCCCACGATCCGCCCAGCAGCGCCGGGACCAGCACCGAGTGCCCCAGGCTGGAGATCGGGACCAGCTCGGTCACCCCCTGCAGGGCGCCGATGACGGTGGCCTGCAGGTAGCTCAGGTCGCTCACGGCTGCCGCTCCGTCGCTGCGAGCGGGCCGAGTTCGGGTTTGCGGCGGGTGACCGGCACAGTGAGGTAGGTCCTTTCGGGTCCGTCCGGGGCGGCCGGCGTGTGACACTGGAAGCCCATCAGCGTTCTACTACCGTGATGGTAGTAGATAGGAGGGGAGCCTGTGCCCGAACCGTCCCGGCGGGACCGCGGAGCCCTCGAAGCGGAAGTGCTCGCCGCGCTCGGGTCGGCCGGACGGGCGCTGACCCCGGCGCAGGTGCTGGCCGAGCTGGACGGCGGGCTGGCCTACACGACGGTGATGACCACGCTGGCCCGGCTGCACGAGAAGGGCGCGCTGACCCGGCGACGGTCGGGCCGGGCCTACGCCTACACGCTGGCTGGGACCGCCCAGACCGTAGGCGCGAGCCTGACCGCGCGGCAGATGCGTCGGCTGCTGGACGGCCGGGCCGACCGGGCCAGCGTGCTGGCCCGGTTCGTGGCCGAGCTCTCCCCAGCCGACGAGCGGCTGCTCGCCGCGCTACTCGACGAGCCCCGCGGCGAGCAGGCCGGCGAGCAGGCCAGGGACGGCTGAGACGATGCACGCGGTGGTCTACCTGCCGCTGCTGGCCAGCGTCCTGCTCGGGCTGACCGGCCGGCGGCTGGGCCGGCTACTGCCCCCGCCGACCGGCGTCCGGCTGCTGTCGACGGCCTGCGTCGGCACCGCACTGGCCGCCGGGTTCAGCCTGTCCATGCTCGCGTTCGGCTGGCTGGCGCAGATCCCGGCGATAGCCCGGCTCGGGCACTGGTCAGTCACCGTGCTACGCGCCGCCGAGCCGCCGCCGGCCGCCGCGGCGGTGCCCGCCGGGCTGCTCGTCGCCGTCCTGCTCGCCGCCGCGGCGCGGCACACACTCACAGCCGCCGGCCAGCTGTGGGCCGCCCAGCTGACCTGCCGCCGGCTGCCCGCCGCCGCCGGCGGCCTGGTCATCCTCGACGACCCCCGGCCCGAGGCGTACGCGCTGCCCGGCCTGCACGGGCGGGTGGTGGTCTCCACCGCGATGCTGCGGGCGCTGCCCGCCGACGAGCGGCGGGTGCTGCTCGCCCACGAAACCTCCCACCTGGCCCACCACCACCACCTGTACCTGCTGCTGGCCGACCTCGGCGCGGCGGCGAACCCGCTGCTGCGCCCGGCCGCGGCGGCCGTGCGGCTGGCCGTCGAACGGTGGGCCGACGAAGACGCCGCCGCCGCGGTCGGCGACCGGCGGCTGGCCGCCCGGGCCCTGGCCCGGGCCGGGCTGGCCCGCTCCGCCCAGGCCACCACCAGCCTGCGGCGGCCCGTGACCCTGGCGATCGCCGACGGCGACCTCGGCGTGCGGGCCCGGGCGCTGCTGGACAACCCGCCCCGCCGCCGGCGGCTGCTCGCCGTCGCCCTCGCCACGCTGATCGTCCTCACCGGCGCGGCCAGCCTCCTCGCCGCCCACGACACCGAACACCTCTTCGAGGTCGCGCAGGCCGCCGCCGGCGAACCCGGCTAGCCC
>WNGD01006939.1_pt1 | contig 10745 bp, 10 predicted proteins | sample 5400671 | NCBI WGS metagenome assembly WNGD01 (sample SAMN13153369, study PRJNA577476) | soil metagenome | isolation source: 40 cm soil or saprolite under grassland replicate 2 | place: USA:California | collected 2016-06-15
ACCAGCGCCACGAGCAGAACACCGGTCCGGCGCACGCCCGGAGGTTACAGGCGCTGCGCGCCCAGGTATGCCTGGCGGACCGCTTCGCTCTCGCGGACCTCTTCGACCGAGCCCTCTGCGATCGGCGTGCCGGCCGCGAGAACGATCACGCGGTCGGCCGCGAGGCGGACGAGGCGCAGGTTGTGCTCGACGAGCAGGAGCGCTATCCCTCGTGCCCGGATGCGCACGGCGACCTCCGCAAGCCGCTCGAGCTCATCGGGCGCAGCGCCGGCGGCGAGCTCGTCGACGAGGAGGACCTGCGGCTCGGTCGCGAGCGCGGCGGCGAGGGCGAGCAGCCGTCGCTGGGAGCTCGTCAGCTCGGGCGCGGGAGTGTGCGCGTCCTCCTCCAGGCCGACGAGCGCCAGGGCCTTGAGCGCTGCGCCTTTCGCATCGGCCGCTTCTGCCCGCGCGTTTGGCGTGGCGACCGCCGTTCTCAGCATGCCGCCGTAGCGGCGCCGGACGCTCCTCCCGACAAGGACGTTCTCGAGCGCCGTCATCTCCGGAAAGGCGGAGGTCGTCTGCAGCGTCCGCACGACGCCGAGGCGAACGTGCTCCGCGCTAAGGGCGGCGGTCACGTCGTGGCCGGCGGCGAGCACGTGTCCTGCGTCGGGCGGGATCGCGCCGGCGATCAGCCGGAGCGCGGTCGTCTTCCCGGAGCCGTTCGGCCCGATCAGCGCCGTGACCTCGCCGGGGCTCAGCTCGAGCGAGAAACCGTCGACCGCGACGACACCGCCGAACGCCTTCCTGAGCCCGACGGCCCGCAACACGGCCGGCCCTTGCGATGGTTCGTAATCCGAGCTGTAACAGACTGTTACTTGCTTCGATTTTCGGCCCGGACTGTGGAAAAGTCGGCGGAGCCACGGCACGATCCCGCCGCCGCCAAGGGCGAGGACGAACACGAGCAGCACGGCCGCCACCGCGGCGTCGAACCGCTCGAGCGGCAGCTGCAGGAATCTCGCGAGCGGCCCCGAGGCGAGGCCGATCGCACCGAGCGCGGCGACCCCGATTGCCGGCCCCAGCGTCGACGCGGCGCCGCCAAGCAGCACGGCAACGAGGAGCTTGAACGAGAGGAACGGGTCATAGCTCGCGGGGTCGGCCACCGCGGCCAGCTGCACAGAGAGCGCGCCGGCGAGCCCGGCGATCGCCGCGGACACGGCGAACGCCCCCAGGCGCCGGCGGGCGAGCGGAACGCCCAGCGACGTCGCCAGCGGCGGCGCCTGGCGCAACGCGGAAAGCTCGAGGCCGGGCGCGCCGCGACGGACGGCCGCGATGCCGACGGCCGTCAGGGCGAGCAGCCCGAGGGCGATCTCGTAGTGCACGGTCGGCGTCGCGTCGAGACCGAGCAGCGTCCGCTGCGGGAGGATCAACCCCTGCGACCCGCCCGAGACCGAGGGAAACGCGAGCAAGAAGATCCACACGAGCCAGGCGAGCAGCCAGGTGCTGACCGCGACGAACACGGGACGCAGCCGCACGACTCCACCGCAGAGCAGCGCGGCGACGAGAGCGGCCGCGGCGCCGCAGAGCGCCGCCGGCTCCACCGGCCAGCCCGAGCGCGCGACAAGCAGGGCGGCCGTGAAGGCGCCGATCGCCATGAAGGCTCCGGCGCCCAGCGACGGCAGCCCCGCGGCCCCGACCGTCAGTCCGAGCCCGGTGGCAGCGGCGGCGAGGTACACCGTCTGTGCCAGCGCGTCGACCCGAATCCCCGGCAGCGACAGGAGCGGCACGACGGCCGCAAGGACCACCGCCCCGACCGCAGCCCAGGCGCCCATGCTCCAAGCGCCCCGGGCCTCGGCGGCCGCCCGGCGCAGCTCCGCGCCGGTACGGGTCACGGCGGCGGCGGTCATTCCTGTTCCTCGAGCGCCTCGCGCGAGGGCCAGACGGCGATCAGGAGGAGCACGAATGCGATCGGCAGCACTTCGCGGTACGACGGGCCCAACTGCCAGGAACCGAGATGGACGTTGGCGATCGCCGCCTCGACGACTCCGAGCACGAGCCCGGCGGCGAAGGCCCAGAGCGGCGGCCCGAAGCGAACGGCGAGCGCGGCGACGAGCCCCTTGAGGCCGAGCAGCGTCCCGGTGTTCGCGTTCACTGCCGCCCCAGGCGCCGCGGCGATCGCCGCGATCATCGCCAGCGCGCCGACGAGCCCGAACGCGACTCCGACGAACAGGTCGACCGGGACGCCGACGACGCGCGCGCCTTCTGCGTCATCGGCGACCGCGCGGAGCGCGCGACCGAACCGGCTGCGCTCGAGCAGCCAGGCCGAGCCGAGCGCGAGCGCGAGCGCGAGGCCGATCACGAAGAAGGCGCGAGCCTGGACGTGCGCGCCTCCGAGGTCGATGAACCCCGCGCTCCCGACGCGGTGAAAGGGGAGCGGGTCGGGGAACACGTAGCTCGAGCGCTGGAACGTCGCGCCGATCACGGCCCGGATCGCGAAGGCGACCGCCGCCGTTCCGGCGACCCACCCGATCGTCGACCCGCGGGAGAGGTAGGGCTGCACGAGCCCGAAGTAGGTGCCGATCCCGGCCGCGACGCAGACGACGAGGCCGACGAGGAGCGCGCCGAGAAAGCGCGGCTCGTGCGCTCCCGACTGCGTCACGGGCGAGGTGCCGGCGAGGACGAGGAGCGTCGAGAAGACCCCGAGTCCAACGAGGTCGCCGAATGCGAAGTTGACGATCCCCGTCAGCCGGTAGATCAGCGAGTGCCCCGCCGCGAAGAGCCCGTAGACCCCGCCCGCCGCGAGCCCGCTGACGAGCACCTGGAGCGCGACCGTCATCTAAGGCGCTCGCTTGCGACGCCGACGAAGAGGCCGTGCCGGCTTCGCCGGTGCGGGCGTCTAACGCACTCTCTAGGTTGTCGGACGATGGGCGCCTCCTACCGAATTCCTAGTAGGAAGTCTTCCGCATCCTCCTGCTGAAGCGGCGGCGTTCCTTGCGGGCCTCGGACCGCAGGCGTGCGTCCTTGCGGATCTCGAGCGCACGGATCTCGCGCTGGAGCTTGCGGTAGCTCGCTAAGCGCTCCTTCGGCAGCGAGCCGTCCGCGATCGCCGACTTCACCGCGCAGCCCGGCTCGTGCTCGTGCGAGCAGTCGGAGAACCGGCACTCGCCCGCGAGCTCGGCGATCTCGGAGAACGTCGAGTCGAGCACGTCCTCGTCGGCCCAGAGCTGGAGCTCGCGCATGCCGGGCGTGTCGATCAGCAGCGCGCCCGAGGCGAGCGGGACGAGCTCGCGGTGGGTCGTCGTGTGGCGGCCGCGGCCGTCGGCGGCGATCTCGGCTGTTGCGAGCAGCTCACGGCCGGCGAGCCGGTTCACGAGCGTCGACTTGCCGACGCCCGAGGAGCCGAGGAGCGCGACCGTCTTCCCGGAAACGAGGTGGGGCTCGAGCTGCTCCATGCCCTCGCCGGTGCTCGCGCTCAGGGCGACGACCGGCACGCCGATCGCGACGGCCTCGACATCCGCGAGCTCGAACACCGGGTCCTCGGCGAGGTCGACCTTGTTCGCGACGATCACCGGGCTCGACCCGCTGTCCCACGCAGAGGTGAGGTACCGCTCGAGCCGGCGCGGGTTGAGGTCGCCGCCGAACGCGGTCACGAGGAAGACCGTGTCGACGTTCGCCGCCACGATCTGGGCAACAGTCCGCGCCAAAGCCTCCTTGCGGGTGAACGACGTGCGGCGTGGAAGCACCGCCTCGATCACGGCCTTGCGCTCGCCGTCGAGCGGCCGGACCGCAACCCAGTCGCCGACGGCCGGAACCTCGTCCTCGCCGAGCCGGCCTGCGGGCACCCCGCCGAGCCGTCCGAGCTCGGTGAGCAGCTCGCACGGCCCGTGGTGGCGCGCCGCGACGCGCGCCGGGATCAGGTTGTCTTGCTCGTAGGGCAGGAACGCGTCCTGGAAGAACTCATCCCAGCCGAGGTCTTGCAGGTTCAACGTAATCTCCCTTGGCTCGAGGAACGAAAAAGCGCCCTCGTGGGCGCGCGGTGAGCCTCAGGAGTCCGCGGGTCCTAGCGCGCGCGTCCGGAGGCTCGGCGAGAGAACAGCTCTTTCATTGTCGAACCTCCTTTCGTCGCGGGACGCACGAAGGGTAGAGCACCGGACGGTGCCCGGCAACTCTCCTTCCACAGATGAGGGTGGAAAGTTCGTGCGCACAGAGCGGCGTTTTCTTCGCGCTTTCCACATGCATTCGACAGGCGCAAGAGCGACCCTTAAGGAGATGGTCGGAACAACGGTCGAAGAGCTGAGCCGGCACATCGCACAGCTCGTGGCGGAGCGGCAGCAGCTCCGCAGCTCGGGAGTGAGCGGTGCGTTGCTCGAGCAGAACCGGCTCGAGCTCGCGCGCAGCCAGTGGGAGCTGGCCCATGCGCTGATCGAGCGCAACCTGCCGCAATTCGCACCGGGCTAGGGTTTCGCGTCGGGATCACCCGGGGACGCGGTGGCCTGGATGCCGCTCTTGCTGGTTGATGACCGCGACGGACGGATAGTGGCGGAGCTCGAAAGCGAGGATGAGGCCTTGCGCGTCCTGGAAGCGATGGCAAGCAAGGACGCGAATGTGCCCGACTACCTCTGGCTGGTGGAATGCCGCTCCAACCACCGCTCCCTCTTCGGAACGGACGCCAGCATCAAGATCCGGACGCTGTCGTAGAAGCGATCAGGCCGCCCACGGCCCGAACCGCAAGCCTTATGCGCCCGGCATGATTCGAACATGCGACCTCTGCCTCCGCAGGGCAGCGCTCTATCCCCTGAGCTACGGGCGCGCGGGGTTCAAGTGTAGCCGGGCCTCGGCGGGCACCTCGCGGCGGACATAGGCGAGGGCCTTGCCGGGTACGGCGCTCGTGACGCGGCCGACGACCTTGTCGTCGTAGACGAGCTCGTCGCCAGGCTGTGCATCGAGCTCCAGCACGCGGAGGCCGCGGTTCGGATGGCCTCGGTAATGCAAGCGCGCCACCGGCTCCTGGCCCGGGTAGCAGCCCTTCGTGAACGAGATGTGCGTCTCGTCGAGGCCGGCCTCGGCCGGCAGGACGCTCTCGTCGAGCTCCTTCCCCCAGGCGGGGGTCCCCGCTTCGATGCGAAGCGCCTCGAGCTCCGACGGATCGGCGGCGTCGCGCTCCTCTTCGTCCCAGGTCTCGTACGCCTCGACGCCGTAGTCGTCATTCCGGAAGCCCTCCCCGTTGGCCACCTGGAGATAGCCGTGAAAGGGCTTCACCACGATTTCGCACTTCGCGGCGAAGCGTGTGCGCAGCAGGGTCGACGCGACCGACTCCGCGAGCACTGCCTCGGTGATCAGCAGGAATGCGTCCGGCCTTTCGCGCACGACCCGAAGCGGCGCGATGATCCGGCCCTTCGGCGTGAGCAGCAGCGCGGGCCGTGCCTCGCCGGGCTGCAGCGAGACGACTTCGTTCGAGAGCATCCGCTCGAGGAAGTCGCCGGCTTCCGGCCCCGTCACGGCCACGTAGCCGCGGTTCAAGCGGAAGAGCGTCGAGGCAATGGTGGCCATGCGGTTCAGTGTAGGCACCGGACCCGGCATAATCGCGGCCTCTCTATCGAGCAATCGCGAGGGAGAAAGGGGAGAGAGAATGAAGAAGTTGCTACGCGGCTTGCCGTGGGTGGCGGCAGCGGCGCTGGTGCTGGCCGGGATCGCCGGCGCCCAAGCTGACTCACGCGTCACGATCGGCAGCCCGTCGAGCCCGTTCGCGCAGAACAAGCAGAACGAGCCTGCCGTGGCGGTCAACCCGAACAACCCGAGCATCGCGGCGGCCGGAGTCAATGAGAACATCGACCTCGAGGCCTGCAACAACCGCGCCGACACGACCTGCCCGTTCACGGGCGGCGTCGGCACGTCGGGGATCTACTTCTCCGACACTAGCGGGGCGAGCTGGCAGCAGCCGACATACACCGGATGGACGGCGCGCGACTGCCTCGGCCTCGTCGGCACATCGTCTGCGCCGGCCGACAACTGCGATCCGCACGTCGGGCCGATCGGGACGCTGCCGCGCTACTACGAGAGCGGCCTGGTCTCGGACGGCGACCCGGCGGTCGGGTTCGGGCCGCAGCGCGGCTCGAACGGGACGTTCGCTTGGTCGAACGGCTGGCGCTTGTACTACGCCAACCTCACGGCGAACTTCAGCGCCCTGCGCTCGGAGGCGACGTTCAAGGGCTTCGAGGCGATCGGCGTGTCGCGACTCGACAGCCAGAACTACGCGGCCGCGAAAGCAGGCGTCAACAACGCATGGATGGCGCCGGTGATCGTCTCGAAGCAGAACTCGGCGCTGTTCTCCGACCACGAGATGGTCGCTGTCGACGACGCGTCGTCGAGCCCGTTCTTCGGCAACGTCTACGTCTGCGACGCGGCCTTCCGCAGTCAGGAGAAGGGAGGGCTGCCGGAGCCGATCGTCGTCAATTCGTCCTCGGACGGCGGCGACACCTGGATCACGCGCCAGGTCTCCCAGGCACAGAACAACGGGACCATCGGCGGACGCCAGGATTGCGCGGTCAACACCGACAGCGATGGGACGCTCTACGTCTTCTGGGACGGCACCGATCCGCGGACCCGGACGGACGCGATCTTCATGATCAAGTCGTTCGACGGCGGCAAGACGTTTGTCCGCCCGGCGACGGTCGTCACGCACTTCGAGACCACCGGACTGCGTGACCCTGAGTCCGGCGACCTCACGTTCGACGGCGTCACCGGCGCCCGCGACGGCTCGTTCCCGACCGTCGACATCGCCAACGGCGCTCCGACCGGAGCCGACGCGACCGACGAGATCGTGCTCGGCTGGGCCGAGGGCCCAACGCCGTCCGACACGAACCCGGGCCCGAATGAGCAGGTCCGGGTGCTGTGGTCGACGAACGGCGGGCAGAGCTGGAACTCGGGCGGCGTGGCGTCACCTCCGAGTAACCGGCCCGACTTCCCGGCGATTGCGATCTCGCCCAACGGAGCCGATGCCTACGTCACGTACATGAACTTCCATCAGCCCTGGCAGTCCACGAACGCCGCACCGCGCATGTTCCAGGGCATCGTGCGGCACGCGGACGTTTTCGGAAGCGGGGCGATCGGCCCGTGGGGCCCCCTCCACACCGGCGTCGATGGCGACGCCCGCGGTTCGAGCGCCAACGCGCTCACGGACGAGTTCCTCGGCGACTACGACTACGCCTTCGCGACACGCTTGGGCGTGACCGCGGTCTGGAATGACGCCCGCAACGCCGCGGACTGCCCGGCGATCGACGCGTACCGGCAGTCGTTCGTCGGCGGGCCTCCTGCGCCGCGCCCGGCGCCGAACAACGACTGCCCGGCGACGTTCGGGAACACGGACATCTACGGCGGGTTCTTCGCGGATCCGACGCCCTGATGTCGCAGAAGCGAATCACCCGAAGGAGGGACTAAGGACCGAGGTGGGTCGCCCGATACCTAGGGCGACCCACCTCCCCATCCCCCTCGTACGAAACGGCCCTTGGGCCGTTTCGTCGTCTCGGGTCAATAGAAATGGGCCGGCGCTGAGCCGGCCCTTTTCCTTTCAGTAGCATCGCGCCGCATGGAGGGCGACGCCCGGGCCCGCCGGTGGACTCTCGTTGCCGTCTGCACGACGACGTTCATGTTGCTGCTCGACATCACGATCGTGAACGTCGCGCTGCCGAGCATCCAGCGGCAGCTGCACGCCGGCCTGACCGGGCTCGAGTGGGTCGTCGACGCGTACGCCCTCACGCTCGCCGCGCTCATCCTCACCGCCGGCGCCCTCGCGGACCGCTTCGGGCGGAGGCTCCTCTTCATGGTCGGCGTCGTCGTCTTCACGGGCGCGTCGCTGCTCTGCGGCCTCGCCTGGAACATCGTCGCCCTCGACGTCGCTCGCGCGATCCAGGGCGTGGGAGGGGCGGCCCTCTTCGCGACCGCGCTCGCGCTGATCGGCCACGAGTACCGCGGCCCGGAGCGCGGCGGTGCGATCGCGATCTGGGGCGCGACAATCGGCGCGGCGGTCGCGTCCGGCCCGCTCGTCGGCGGAATCTTGACCGAGGGGCTCGGCTGGCGCTGGGTCTTCTTCGTGAACGTGCCCGTGGGCGCATTCGCCCTGGCCGTGGCGCTGACGCGAATGAACGAATCGCGTGACGAGGGAGCGGTTCGGTCCGATCTCTGGGGACTGCTCACGCTCTCCGCTGCGCTGTTCCTGATCGTCTTCGGGCTGCTGCGCGGGAACTCGAGCGGCTGGGGCAGCGCGCTCATCCTCTCGAGCCTGATCGGCGGGGCCGTCCTGCTGGTCATCTTCGTCTTCGTCGAGCTGATGCAGGAGCGGCCGATGCTGGACGTGACGCTCTTCCGCCAGCCGGCCTTCCTCGGGGTCTCGATCGCAACCTTCTGCATCGGCGCCGGAATGTTCGCCCTCTTCCCCTACCTCTCGATCTACCTCCAGGACGTGCTCGGGTACGGGCCGTTGGGCGCGGGCGTGCGCTTCCTGCCTCTGACCGTGTTCGTCTTCGCGGTCCCGATCGTCATGCGCCGGTTCGCACCTGGGGCCTCGCTGCGCCTGCAGCTCGCGATGGGCCTTGCGCTCGTGTCCGTCGCGCTGCTCCTGATGTACGGCCTCAGCGCCGGCTCGCAGTGGACGGCGCTCCTCCCTGGCCTCATCGTCGGCGGGATCGGGATCGGCCTTGCGAACCCCGCGATCGCCGCCGCTGCCCTCCGCACGGTCGACCCGGCTCGCACCGGAATGGCGTCCGGCGTCAACAACGCCTTCCGCCTGACCGGCGTCGCCGTCGGAGTGGCAGCGCTCGGAGCAGTGCTCGAGCGCCGGGCGACGAGCTCGCTGGTCTCGACTCTCGGCCCACACGGACGAGCACTCGGCCAAGCCGTCGCCTCGACCGGGGTCCGGGCCGCCGGGGGGAGACCCGCCCTCGTCCAGGCCGCGTCAGTGGCGTTCGTGAGCGGCCTCAACGCGGTCCTGATCGTCGGTTGCGTCACGGTCGCCGTCGGCGCGATCGCCGCTGCAACGCTGATGCGCATGCGTTCGCCGACAGCGGCACCTGCCACCGAGTCGCCGGCTCGCTAGATCCCGAAGTCGCAGATGTGTCCGGCGCCCAAGCGGTCGAACGCCTTCCGCGTGGCCACGATCGAGAGCACCATGCGGATGTCTGCGCGATCGTAGGCGTCGCGATCGTTGCGCGCCGCGGGCGGGATCACGCCTCGGATCGCTGCCAGCATCTTCTCGTAGACGTTCACCGCGTGCCGCTGGGCACTGGTCTGCGCCGGGACCGCATCACGCAGCTGCCGAAGGCCGTCCTCGTGGATCTCGAGCCACGTCCGGCGAGCGGCCGCGACCTTCGGGAGCGGCCCGTTGAAGTTGATCGGCCTGAAGAACTCCGGGCCTTGCCGGCTCATCTGGTCCTGCATCGACGTGCAGGCGTCCGTCGCCGCACGCGCCCAGGCACTCGTCCTGCGCGCCGGGTACGGCCGGCTCGGCGAGCGGTCGGCCGTACCGCCGCTCTCGAAGACTCCCCAGAGCACGACGGCCAAGACCAGAGGGACGAATGGAAGCGCCTTTCGCACGGGGCTTTGATCGGCACGCGCCGACCGCGGCTCCAGCAGGTGCGGGGGGCTAAGAGCCCGAGGGCGAAGCGGCGGGCTGGGTCTCGGGGCTCGGGGCCCTTGTGAAGAGCAAGCCGAGGCCCGCGCCGACGCCGTAGCCGATCACGGCAGCCGCGATGGCGCTTCCGGTGCCTGCCTTCACGGTCATGTTCCAGACGATGGCGAGGACGAGGCCGATCGCGCTGAACTCGACCACCCACAGGCCCGGATAACACGTCATCCGCCGCGCGTGCTCGCCCAGCGGCCCCGGGCCATTCTCGCGGAGTGCGTGCTCGAGCTTCTTGCCCGAGCGCTCGGCGATCACGGGCCCCTGAATCGCGAGCACCACGAGCGATGCGATCCCGACCTGGATCCAGCCGGTGCTCCAGGTCCAGACGTCGCTCGTCATGTATGCGCCGGAACCGAACAGGCCCAGGATCGCGATCGGGAAGACGCGGCCGGTCTTACCCGCGACGCGTCCCCACGGAAGCGCGTCGGTGAGCTCGCGCGCGCCACGCAGCTGGAAGAGGCAGACCACGAGAACGGCAGCCGCGCCGATCCCCACCAAGAGCGAGAGCAGGTGGATGTACAGCACGTAGTGATAAGTGTCCATGAAAGGCCCCTTTTGCTTGTTCGACTCCCGGTTCCTGCACGGTACGAGAAAGGCGGGGAGCCTTCAAGGCCCGGAACGCAGAAGGGCCGGCTGAGCCGGCCCTTCCAGTTCGTACCCGCGAGGCGGGTCCTTACATCATCCCGCCCATGTCGGGCATGCCGGCGCCGGCGCCGGCCGGGGTCTTCTCCGGCGGCTCGGCGACGACTGCCTCGGTGGTGAGGATGTTCTTCGCGATCGACGCGGCGTTCTGCAGCGCCGAGCGCGTGACCATCGTCGGATCGATGATCCCCGCCTTGACGAGGTCCTCGTACTCGCCGGAGTCGACATTCAGACCCTGGCCCACAGGCAGCGAGCGGATCTTGTCGACCACGACCGAGCCCTCGAGGCCCGCGTTGTCGGCGAGCTGGCGGATCGGCTCCTCGAGCGCGCGGGTCACGATGAACGCGCCTGTCCGCTCGTCGCCGTCACCGTCCAGCTTGATCGAGGCGATCGCGTTCAGGAGCGCGACGCCGCCGCCGGGGACGATGCCCTCCTCGAGGGCGGCGCGGGT
>WNGD01013073.1_pt1 | contig 10745 bp, 9 predicted proteins | sample 5400671 | NCBI WGS metagenome assembly WNGD01 (sample SAMN13153369, study PRJNA577476) | soil metagenome | isolation source: 40 cm soil or saprolite under grassland replicate 2 | place: USA:California | collected 2016-06-15
ACAAAATAGCGACGGAACGCCCGTGGTGTCACAAGCCCACCCTGGGCCAATTGACCCGGGCGCATGTGATGAGCCGCCACCAGTTGGGCCAGCCGCCGATCCTGTGTACTCGCGCATAAGCGCTTCATTATCTGCTCAACTATGCGCACTCCCACCTGCGGATGATTATAAAAATGAATCTCTCCCTCTTCATCGCAGGAGAATGTCAGCGGCTTGCCGATGTCGTGCAGCAGCGCCGCCAGTTTCATACGTGGCGCGGTCAGATCCGCAAAAGAAAAAATCCTCTGCTGCTCTGCCTCGCGCAGCAATGGGCGTATTTCCGCTACGAGGGCGCCAGCAGCCTCCGTTCCAAGGGCGCCCGCAAGGGGTGCCCCTACAATATTACGGCGCTCTGTTTCACCCTGTAGCAGTTGCGCCACGCGTTCAAGGGCGCCAACCGATTCAATTGAATGCTCCAGTACGTCCCAATAATGCGGAGCTGGCTGGGGCATCCCCCTTGCTGCGACAAACTCTGGAAAGATCACTGTGAATAAGCCATGTGCATCAAGAAAGCGTAGACGCTCGCTTGCTCCGTCCGGCTCAAGGATCGCGTACAACTCATCGTGTACACGTTCCGCGGCCACCTGGGGGAGTAGCGCTGCATCACGTACCATCAGCCCCTCTGTCCAGCCATCCATTTGCAGCCTGTAGCGCATCATCAACCTGACAGCCCGCAACATGCGCAGGGGGTCATGCCTGAAAACCTCGCCATCAACAGCTTTCAGCCGCCGCGCCTGTAGATCAGCCAGGCCGTGGAATGGGTCGATAATCCCCAGGGCCACCGCAGGCAGTGCAGCAGGCTGGACGGGGGTATGAGGGGTGGGGGTATGCAAGGCGGGAATCTCCGGGGCGGGAATCTCCAGGGCGGGGGCAAGCCCCGCCCCTACCATGAACGAATCGGCCCCTTCGCGATATGGTAGGGGCGGGGGCGGTGTGGAAGTAGGGTGGATTCAACATATTTCACGATGTTGGCCAGGAGGGCTGCAATGGCGTTGATGGTGAAGTCACGGTGGCGCAGGTCGTCCTCAATTGTTTTGCCATTCTGAGGAGAGATATCGAGACGGATTTCTTTTCGATGCTTTTTGTTAGTTGTGGAATCTGGATCCAGAACAACGACTACGCGGCTGGCCTTTTCATGCATACGGACATAATGTCCACCCAATCTATCGGCGAGGCGTCGCGCAAGCTTGTGAGCATCTCCAGGAGTGACAATGTCCCAATCGACGCAGTCCTCACTGAGCAAGATGTTGCGCAGTGAGCCGCCGACAAGGTAGGCTTGCTGCTGGTGTTCGCTAAAGTATTGCGCTGTTTGTTGTAAGAGGCGAAGATAATCCATGTTTAGAGCATATCAATCGGCACTAAATAGTCATAATTCCCTGGTCCAGCCGTCTTCTCTAATTGCTTGAGGATACGTGCAACATTATCATACGGCCCTGCAATAAAAAAGGGCTTCCCATTTTTTCCAAATGTCAATTGATAAGGTTCTCCCAGTTCGCCGCGTGGTGCCAGCAAATATTGCGATAGTGCAAAGTCCTTCTCAGGCTCGAAGCCAAACTGTGCTGCATACTCAATGGAGGCATAAATCATCTGGTGTGCCAGCTCAAGCGGGCACTTCACCGTCTTCATCTCGCGGAAAACTCTGTTACGGACTTCGTTCTCATAACGAAACCTGGAAAAACCTGCATTGGCAAGGGTATTTTTAAGCCCCAGGCAGTACTTATCTATAAGATAACTACCAAAACAGATATCTCCATCAGGTTGCTGGCGAGCCAAAAGGACCTGTACAAGCCCCATGTCATCTTTTTGCCAGTTGTCACTGATCAGACATTCAAAAAGAGGATAGGTGCGAGCATGGCGAATATTGGCCTGCGGGGATAATGAGGTGAACTCTTGTTGATGTGATTTGTGTTGTGAGGCAGCTTTTTGCTTGCTTCGCTTTTTCATGAGTGCTTTCTGGTATTTTCGTTGATCTCGCGGCATCTCTGTTTCCTTCTTCAGCCAAGCTATCTGTTTTCCTGCTCTCTCGGCTTTATTGTACCAGCCATTGCAAGCCCTTGCCTGAGTAGTTACGCTTTTTCTCCAAAGCGCGGTCTTCTGATTTGTAAGGGCGGGGGTGGTGCAGATATGCGGTGGGGGACACCATATGCGTTAACTTAACGCTCATGGTGAGACACCATTCAGAGAGCGACCACAAGGGGGACGCCAATACACATCGACCTAAGCCGCGAAGAGAGGTAGGAGGGCGGGTGATCCGTAGGGGCGAGCGGGGAGTGGATGGGTGGAGTGGGCCTTTATGGTCGCCCGTCGTCCCTTTCCGGGTCTCTCGAATACCATTCCGGGAGGAGCGGTGCCGGCGAAGCGGGCGACCATAAAGGCCCACCTTTCCCCGCTCCACCACTCTCGCCCCTACGGATGGGGATGAGCTTTTCGTTAGGTTGATGCGTATTGGACGACCACAAGGGGACTCTAACCGGCGTGTGGCAGGAAGAAATCATCCTGTCATGCTGAGCCCATTCGTTGCACTCAGGGTAAACTCCGCGAAGCATCTCTGTGCCCCGCGCCAGACCCTTCGCTTTGCTCAGAGTGACATCGTTCAGCCGTACGTGAACGCTTATGGTGGGGGCGCTTGCGGTCGACCTCATGAGAGACGCATTCCCACATGCGCGAAAAAGTGCCGGGGAGTGAGGGGTAGTGGCGTGCTATTTGATATAGCTCAGTAAATGCTGATGGATGTATGTACCCATATTCGCAGCAGGTGTCCCATTATAATCAGTCATTAATTGGGGAAAGCCGCAAATTGACTTGGGATTGCCTGTATTATACCACGCCCAGGCTGTCCATCCCATCCAATGCGCATCAAAGTAGGAGAGCAGTTGACTCATGTAGTCACTATTGCAATCGTATTGACCATTCTCAGCCGACATAACAGGGGCAGTTGCAGTCAAATACCCAAAAGCGGCATCCCAGTCCTGAGGCATTTTCCCATTATAGGGATATGGATGGGTATCATAGACGATGTTTGAACCCGTGATAGGGTATGAGGCAAGCTTGCTCAGGTTGTAGCCCCAGTTCGTGCCAGCAACCAATACAAGATTTTTGGCGCCTGCAGCCCGCACAGTATTCACCAGCCTTTGCATCCCAATACCACTATAGGAGGGCGTGCAATTGCATGATCCCTGAATAGAATCGTCGTTGGTAATTTGACAGCCATATTTCCAACATGACCAAATATTCTTATTCGGGACTGAATAAGTGTGAGGATGCGGCTCATTGAGTAATTCGAAAAGCACGTTGGAATAGCCCGAGTAAATCTTGGCGACCTGGGTCCAGAACGAGATACTGTCATTGTCGGCCAGTTGAAAACTGGCGCCGCCATGATTGGTGTATTGCCCACCGGCATCAGTCCATTGCAGGTCGAGAATAACGTTCAATTTCAGGGAAGTGAGGGCATCCACTGTCGATTTGACAAGCCCCTGGTACATAGCCTGCGTACAGCTCTGAGCGCTATAGCCATGAAGCCAGAAGACCTCAGAGAGAGGTAAGCGTACGGTATTCCCATGCCAATAGGTGCCACCACTGATACCGTTGGAAATAGGAGGTCCCATCAGAGCGAGGTGTTGTGTATCAAGAAAGCCGGGACCTGTGCAGGCAAACTCCAGACCGTCACGCCCAACGCCGTGGAAGAGGTAAGGTTTGCCATCGACTCCCAGGATTGTTTTGCCCTGGACCTTGTAGGGACCATTGGCAAACTTATGGAATGACAGGGATGACGCAGCATGGGCAGTATTGGCACTCTTAGGCGTCAACAGAGCGTTGAACAGGCCAAAGAAGACGACAAGAGAGACAACAGCCAATATTAAAATACCGCTCAATCCAACTTTACGTGAGTGTGACATCTTCATTTTCCTTATGTGCAAGCCGGCAGGCCGTTGTTTCTTACTTGAAACAACGGCCTGCGCTAATTTTGATTAAACGCACCGGTGTTCAGGATACGCCGCTACGATTAATAGGCGGTTTGCCTGACAAGTGATTGTGCCTTAGCGTGCGTGTTAGTGGGCGTGGACCCACCAGTGGCTGGGTTTGTACCTCCGACTATCTGCACCAGGTCTTCAGGCGTTGTGAACGTGGCCTGGTGACAATCCTGGCCTGGAGCTCCTGTCGTCAGGTTGGAGCAAGAAGGCGGGGTGTCTGGAGGCCTGGCTACCTCAAACACAGGCGTAGCGTCGTCATCACCTGGCACGATGGAGGTCGAGAGGTAATCAGCTACCATGAAACCTTGCGTTGTGAGCGGTAGCCACCGCAGGTTCATTGGTCCAGCCAGTTGCTCTGCTGAGCTCCAGGTGGCCCCTCCATTGATGGATGAGACGAAGCCAACATTGAGTTTGCATGTGCTGAAAGTGCAATTGATGGTCGGGAAGTAGTAGTAGACAAGCCCAAGATGGGCAGAGCTGCCAGACGTACTCCTGTCGACGGCTAGGCCAGGAATGAGATCGTCGACGCCACTGCCAACCGGGTTGGCCGGGATGCGCTTCGGCAGCGTCCAGTGGATGCCATCAGCGGAAGAGATCAACAGGAGATCATTGTTCCCTGCATTGCAGAAGTTTTCAAAGCGGCAGTCTGTCCAGACGACGTACACTCTGCCCGACTTGTCAATTTCAGCTGAAGGAAGGTCAGGAGAACGAATAGCGCCGGGATGACCGTCATTTAGTAGTTGTGCAGCAAGGACCGTCTTGCTCCAGGTGTTGCCACCATCGGTAGACCTGAAAGACAGGATCGCAGTCTCGAGACAATCGTCTATGGGGACGATGACCGTACCATTAGGCTGCACGAGAGGTTGCCCACCGATGACGCAGGCATGGTCGGGAGTCGTCTTTGCCGCGCCCCACGTCAATCCACCGTTGGTGGAGGTGCTCATCTGGACAAGGTTTAGCTTGGTAAAGTCGTCGAACTCGGTATAGCAGTTCCCGTAGAAAGGGCTGCTAGCCGTATCGTCACAGACCGTCCAGTTTTTGTCGTTAAAATCACCGGAAGCATTCACCACTACGGGAGGGCCAAATGTCAGTCCCCCATTGGTCGAGCGGCTGACGAGCACATCGACAGGGCCGCTTGGACTCTTAATGCCAAGCCAGGAGATCATCCAGACATTGTGCTTTGCATCAAAAGCAACCGAGGCGTCGCTGGCACGTGGATACGGGCCAGGCGGTGTTGCATTGACAGTGGAACTGGGTAGGAAGCCGTGCTTCCAGGTCTCACCGCCATTCGTGCTGGTTGCAAACCCGATGTTTGAAGCACCACCGTCGAAGAAGCGACCTGATTGGAAAGTTGCAACAATGGTGTTGCCGAAGGCAAAGGTATCTGGCTCAACTTGAGTCTTGTGATTACTGTCGGGATTGGTGTACGGATCGCTGCTAATCTGGGTCAATTGCTCCGCAGCATGGGAGGTGGCCCTTGTTGCCATGGCCAAGACGAGGGAAAGGATCAAAGCCGCGAGTATGAAAACAGTAGTGATGGTGATTCGCCAGCGATGGCGAGAAATAACTGCCATAGTTTAGTGCCGTCCTTTCATTAGCTAAATATCTCAATATTCCGGGGAAAGTACCCTGACTAATTGTAGTAGAGGCACAGGTGCTGGCAGGTTAAGATAAGGTCAAGATATGATTGCGAATGCGTGAATTTGGTTACGTTTTGTTCAGGATTATTCTCTTAAAACATTTTCCCGCCCAGGGGCAGTTCTTTTGTTGGACAGAGTAGAATGACGCCGCCATTTCCATCAGGGAGGCCAAGCGTTAACACCTCGGATAGGAAAGGGCCGATGCGCTTTACCGGGAAATTGACAACGGCTATGACCAGTTTGCCGATTAGTTCTTCTTTGGTGTAGTTTGTGGTGAGCTGGGCTGATGATTTTTTAACGCCTATTTCCGGGCCAAAGTCAATTTCCAATATGTAGGCAGGCTTGCGCGCTTGTGGAAAATCCTCGACTTTGAGGATTCTGCCGACACGGATGTCAACTTTTTCAAAATCCTGGTAAGTGATCACTGTGCTTTCCTTTTTTTGTGGGTAAGTATAGCAGATGGAGGGAAGTTATCAATATGAAACCATGTCTAGTGTAAATACGCTATCTCACTGAGCAAACAGGCGGGTTTTGAAGATGAAAACAGTGTATTTAAGGGATGTATTATCACGCTTCACACCCTATACTCGATAGTGGTGAGAGTTTTCTGATTTTGATTTGTAGACTCACCAATGGAGGACATCATGCAAGACTTATTCGAAACCACGCGTAAGCGTCCCCTCGGCATCAGCATCATCGCCATTCTCCTGTTCATTTCGGCCGTCGTTGAGATTATTTTTGGTATCTTTGTCCTGTTTGGTAGCGTGTTCATAAATATTTGGGCCGCGCTGTTAGTGGGGTGGATTCCTCTAGCCATAGGCATTCTCTCATTCATTCTGGCCTGGGGATTGTGGACGCTCAAGCCCTGGGCATACTGGGCCACTGTGATACTGGAAGTAGTCAATATCGCGATTCACCTTTTCAGCCTCGGACAGCCCAATAATTCATTTGGTGATATTTTTGGTGGTGGGTTGATTTCCCTGATCATTCTGATCTACCTGCTGGTAGATCGCAATGTGCGCGAAGCCTTTCGGACCTGAGACATGTAGAGCCTGAAAGTGTGCCTGGATATGCTTTATGCCTTGTTCGGCATCCGATCTCGCACCTGCAGATAAAGACTCAGCGAGAGAGCGAGCCAGCCGCCGCCAAACAGATACCCACCCAGCACATCCGTTGGCCAGTGGTCTCCCAGATACACACGAGCAGGGCCAGTGAAGACCGCAAACGCGACAGGAATACCCAAGAGCGCACGCCTTGCCGGCCGAGCCTTATTCTTGTCCAGGAAGCCAAGCGCACATATCCAGCCCCACAAGCACACAGACGAGGCAACATGCCCACTTGGGAAGCTCTTCCCTGGCGATTGAGACTTGACATGCACTAGGGCGCTGTGCGGACGAGGACGATGAATCGTTTGCTTGAGCAAGGTCCTTACCAGGACACCCGACCAACATGATGCCAGCATGGCGAGTGCTTCTGCTCGCAGACGCATCCTCCAGAGCACGGCAGCCAGGGGAACGACCAGCACATTCAAGAAGACGGAGGAGCCAGTGAGGGTATTCAGGATGGTGACGATCCTGCGCTTCCACGACTTTTGGTCCTTCTGGAAAAAGCGAGTGAGAACCACTTCTCGAAGCGGTTGCCGGTGGTGGCGTGCCCATCGAACAAGAGGAATCAAGAGCGCAAACTGCACAAGCGAACTCATTAACAACAAGCGACTGGGTTTCATGCTTTCTCCTTTCCTTCGTGAAACTTCTCCACAGAGTCTCCCTCCCTTTTCACGGGAGACACAACCTCTCCCTAGAGATGGGCTTTACTAGTAACACGCTTTTTCATGCTCCTCTGTTTCACTGCCAATTCATACACGCTGTCACTTTGTGTGATTCGGAAAAGTGAAATGAACTTGACAGACCAATACGGCTGGGGTAGATTGGTAGAAATTAGCCGGGGATTTAGAAGCAAAAAAGGAGGAGAGTGGCCTCTATTCCTGCAGGGGCCGCTTTAGATGAAAAATGACATTGCAACTTATCCATGACGAAAATGTGTTTCAGCAAGCTATCTCTCGCTGGCGACAACAACAAAAGCAGCAAGAACCGCTGCATCTTGCCATTTCCCTTGAAGGGTCTCTCCAGGCAGAAAAGATAAATCAGGTCACAGCAGATATACACAAGCTGATTAACGCTGAAATCGATGCCTTTCGCCAGGACCCAAGGCGTTCAATGCTCTCTTATACTTCATCAGCACAGCCAGAAACGACTCCTGCGATTCGTATCTCACTCGAGAGTCTGGCCATCCCCAAGGAGAACATGCGATTGCTTGAGGGTCACCTTGAACACAAGGTCAGAGAGGAATTAGCAAAAGCCCACCCCGCTATCACATTTGCCAGTGTCTGTGCTTCAGGCATACCGGGTACGCAGGTAGACCTTTCACAAATTCTTAACACGGTTACTTCAGTCCCTCCCAAAAATGGAAAATGGGTAATGGCATGGTTTGCTTCAGGCGATGCCTTTCGTATTGACATCTCTTCTACTCGTTTATCCCGTACTGATCAAGCAGTAGTTGGCCTGGCAAATATCTGTTCAAGTTGCTGGGCGAAGGAAATTGAGATCTTTAGTATCTGCCAGGGTAACATGGGCACTATCCATTACCATTACCTTTACCTGGGTCGATGATAACGGTGCGAAGCCTCCGCCGGTGACGACTGGGGCCATTACGGTACGCAGGTCAAACGGTACACTGTTCACGCCCAACGAGGACTGGACGAACAATCCCTACTTTGGAAGTCGAGGGACATTCTTCGCCGATGTCACGGGGGACGGCAAAGCAGATGCCATTGTCGTGAACAATGACACGATCACGGTGCGTCGATCGACAGGTAGTGGCTTTGGTCCAAACGAGGACTGGACGAACGGCCCTTACTTCGGAACACACGGGACGTTCTTCGCTGATGTTGACGGGGATGGCAAGGTAGATGCTATTGTCGTGAACGATGATACGGTCATGGTGCGGCGCTCAACAGGTAGTGGCTTTGGTCCAATCGAGGATTGGACGCACGGCCCCTATTTCGGCAATATACTCACTGCCTTTGCCGATGTTGACGGGGATGGCAAGGCAGATGCCATTGTCGTCAACGACGATACGGTCATCGTGCGTCGCTCGACAGGCAGTAGTTTTGGTCCAAACGAAGATTGGACCCACGGCCCTTACTTTGGAAGCTGGGGAGGGACATTCTTCGCCGATGTCACCGGGGACGGCAAAGCAGATGCCATTGTCGTGAACAGTGATACGGTCACGGTGCGTCGCTCGACAGGCAGTAGCTTTGGCCCAAACGAGGATTGGACCCATGGCCCTTACTTTGGAAGTCGAGGGACATTCTTCGCCGATGTCACCGGGGATGGCAAAGCAGATGCCATTGTCGTGAACGATGACACGGTCATGGTGCGGCGCTCAACAGGCAATAGCTTTAGTCCAATCGAGGATTGGACGCACGGCCCCTATTTCGGCGGCTTCGGAACATTTTTCGCCGACGTGGATGGGGATGGCAAGGCAGATGCGATAGTGTCCAATGCTCAGTAATGTCTAGCTTCTAAAGAAAGAAGAGCCAGCAAATCATCCTACTGCTGAGGATGCTCCTGCTGCGGTTGCTCAGGGTAGCTCTGCGGCGGCTGCGGATAGCCTTGTGGCTGCTGCGGGTAACCCTGCGGCTGCTGCGGATAGCCTTGCGGTTGCTGCGGGTAACCCTGCTGCGGATAGCCTTGTGGCTGCTGCGGGTAACCCTGCGGCTGCTGCGGATAACCCTGCTGCGGCATATATTGTGCATATTGCGGAACGCGAGGCGTAGTAGGACCGGCTACCAGATAAACTAGCAGGGTAATCCAGCTAAAGAAAATCATGAGAATAAACCAGACCCATTGTTGCAAGCGAGCCAGGTTGACCAGCGCGCCAATCCAGGCGATCAGGAACGGAATTGCCGACAGAGAAGTAATGACCACGCCGGTAACAAAAAGTGCCGGATTGCCTATCTGTCCAGAAGTTGTGTATCCATTGCCGTTAGTAGTATAGGTACTCCCAATAAGACCCCCGATGATCAAGGCCACGCCAACAAGGTCCATAATTATGCTGACGATGAAGAAGATGCCGATGGTTCTTTTACTCATGGGATGCCTCCAATCAAAGAAATCATACCGGTAATAGTGCTCTCTGTGAAATGATTTTCACAATTTCAAATGGAATTATACTACATTTTTTCCAGCAGCGTTTAGATTAAATCCTCATGGAACCAGAATGGTAGCGGCTTCGCTCGTGATTTCCATCTCCTTTCCCTGGATCCTCTCTCCCCGGCACGTTGTTGTGACGGCGGGAAGGCGGGCGAGGAGGACACCCGCAAGGGGCCCCACGCCACCTCCCATCCACCCCTGTCCCTACAGAACACGGCAACAGTATGTAGAGGCAGGGGTGGCTGGGAGCGGAGGTGAGGCCCCTTGCGGGAACTCTGTCTGGGGGACAGGTATCCTTCGTCCTTCATCCCCTACGAAATTGTTGGGTGGCCCCTTGCGGGAACCCTGCCTGGGGGACAGGTATCCTTGTGTTCCCCTCACCGTGCTTCTCAAAAGTGCCTGGGAGAGAGCGCCTTGAATCTGGATGTACTATAATTCGGTTGTCTCCAGAAACAGGGCTGAAGTGTGGAAGCGGCAAGTCTGTTTCTGGAAGATGAGGGAGGAGGCGGCTGTCGTTTGACGGATAAGTTCACCATGTGTTCTCGACACACTCTATAAGCTACCTGAGAACCTTCTGTTGTATCTTTTCGTGAGGAAACTACTGACAGGTCCAATGGAAGAATATCCACGGATATTCTATAATAGAATGGTATATCAGATAAAGGAAGGTAAGTATGTCTCTATTAGCCGATATTTCTCCTGTTGCTCCCGAAGACTATCCACGCGTAGTTGAGGTGTGGGAAGCATCAGTACGCGCAACCCATCATTTTGTTGCGGAATCAGACATTGAGATTTTCAGACCTCTGGTGTTCGATGAGCTGCCCCACACCGATCTGGCTTGCGTGCGCGATGTAAACGGTATGGTGGCTGGGAGCGGAGGT
>WNGD01009229.1_pt1 | contig 10742 bp, 9 predicted proteins | sample 5400671 | NCBI WGS metagenome assembly WNGD01 (sample SAMN13153369, study PRJNA577476) | soil metagenome | isolation source: 40 cm soil or saprolite under grassland replicate 2 | place: USA:California | collected 2016-06-15
TCCCGCCGTTGATTGGAAGGAGGTGTGATGCCCGCCGTGTCGTCGCTGCCCGCCGCCGCTGGCCGTGTCGCCCGCGCGGCGGGCCTCCCGCCCGCCCTGACCCTCGCCGATCATGCCGGCGACTTCGCCCGCTGGGAAGCCGAACTCGACCGGGCCGGCGTGCGGATCTGCACCCATCCGGTCAGGCTGCGCGGCGCCCTGGACCAGGTTGATCCTGAAACCGGGGAGCTGCACGAGGTCTACTCGACCGACGCTGAACCTGTGGGGGTGCTGCTGAAGGGCTGCGGCAACCGCCGCGAGGCGGTCTGCCCGGCCTGCGCGGCGGTCTACCGCCGCGATGCGCGCCGGCTGATCCTGTCGGGGCTGGCCGGCGGCGACGGCATCCCCGAGACCGTCGAGCACCATCCCCGGGTGTTTGTGACCCTCACCGCGCCATCCTTCGGCGAGGTCCACGCTCGCCGGGAGGTCCCTGGGCGGGTGCTGCCGTGCCATCCGCGTGACCGTGGCCGGGGCGATCGGTGCTCACATGGGACCTCGTTGGACTGCCGTGCTCGCCACGATCCCGACGATCCAAAGCTTGGGGAGCCGCTGTGTCGGCGCTGCTACGACTACGCCGGCATGGTGGTGTGGAACGCGGTGGCCGGCAAGCTGTGGAGCCGCACCACCGAATACCTCTACCGCGCCCTTGCTCGCCTGACCAAGCTGAAGCTGAAGACGCTCAAGGCGCAGGTGCGGCTGGAGTTCGCCCGGGTCGCCGAATTCCAACGCCGGGGCGTGGTCCACTTCCACGCGGTCATCCGCCTGGACGCCAAGACCGAACCAGGCTCAGGCCGGGTTGAGCCGCCACCAGCGGGGTTCACGGTTGAGCTGCTGAAGGCGGCGGTGGAGCTGGCTGCGCTCGGCAGCGAGGACTTCCACCGGGTTACCTACCCGATTCCGGGCGCTCCGGCGGCGGCCTGGGGCAGCAAGGGCCTGGATGTCCGCCTGATCGCCCAAGGCGCGCTGGAGGAGCACCTGACCGCCCGGCATGTGGCCTTCTACATCGCTAAGTACGCCACCAAAGCCACCGAAGCGCTCGCCGGTGCCGGGCTGCTGCGCCGCCTGACCTGGCGTGACCTTGACCACTTCGACGGGCTCCGCCTGCGGCCGCATGTGCAGGCGATCGTGCGGGCCTGCTGGACCCTAGGCGGCCAAGACCAGCTCAAGCGGACGCTGCATCTGCGCCGCTGGGCGCATCAGTTCGGCTTCGGCGGCCACTGGTCGACCCGGAGCCGCCGGTATTCGACCACCTTCCGGGCGCTGCGCGCCGAGCGGCAACGCTGGGCGCACCAGCACGCCGCCGATCGTGCCGGTGTCGGCCAGGACCAGGCCGCTGCGGTCCTTGGCACCTGGGCCTATGACGGCCGCGGCTACCTGACCGAGACCGAGCGGCGGCTGGCGTTGCAGGCGGCCGCGCGTGCCCGCGCCCATCGTGACCAAACCCGCGCCGTGCTTGCTGGTCAAGTTCGTGCGGCCTGATCTTGTGAGGTTGCCTATGCCTGCTGGTCGTCGCACTCGCGCCGACGATCACCGCGCGCCGGTCCTGCTCACCTACGAGGAGGTCGCCGCGCGGCTGTCGACCAAACCACGGTTCATCCGCCGCCTGGTTGCCGAGCACCGCATCCCCTACTACCACGTTGGTCGCTTCCGACGAATCGCCGAACCCGACCTTGCGGCGTTTGTTGCCGCTGGTCGGGTCGAGCCGGGCGAGGGGTGGTGAGTGGTGGGCTCGATCGAGTACCGCCCGGATCGGCCCAAGCCCTACCGTGCCCGCTACTGGGGCTTGGACGGCAAGCAGCACCGCAAGAGCTTCGCCAGCGAGAAGGACGCAAACCGGTGGCTGACGGTGCAGGAGGCCGCCAAGCTCGACCAGACCTGGACCGCGCCGGGCCGGGGCAAGCTCCGCTTCAAGGTCTGGGCGGATCAGTGGTGGGACGCCTGGAAGGTTGGGAAGGCACCGAACACTCTACAGACCAGGGAGAGCCATCTGCGGCTGCATCTCCGCCCGTTCTTTGACCCTCGGATGCTGGACACCATCTCCTACCAGGTGGTGCAGCGCTGGCAGAACGAGCTTGCTGCCTCTACTGGTCATGACACGGTGCTGGCCTGCCGGTCGATCCTCAATCAGATCATGGAGGCGGCGAAGAAGGACCGGCGAATCCCGATTAACCCGGTTCGGCTGGTCGAGCCGCCAGCCGCCCCGGTCGATCCGGATGTGATCCTTGGCCAGGAGCACCGCCGCGCCTACACACCTGCGGAGTTCGCCAAGCTGCTCGCGCAGACGCCCGCCTTCTACTGGGACCACTTCATCACCCAAGTCGGCACGGGGCTTCGCCCGGGTGAGCTGCTGGGGTTACCGCCATGGCGGGTATACCTGGATCAAGCCCGGCTCGATGTCGCCGACGTGCGCTACGAGGCGGGCCGGTTTGGCTCCGGCTACAAGAACCGCCCGAAGACCATCGCCAGCATCCGCCATGTCCCAATCGCACCGACCGTGGTCAAAGCGGTTGCCCGCAAGCTTGACGGTTGCCCGCCGGATGGCCGGGTGTTCTACGGACCTGGCGGCGGTCATGGCATCCGGTCTGGCAATCGGTCGAAGCTTTCCACCGGTAACTACCGGCGGGTCTACCGCCGCGCCGCCTCCAGGGCAGGGCTGACCAGGCTTGACTGGCACGGCCCGCATGATCTGCGGCATACGTTCTCGACCGTCCTGGAGAACGCCGGGATCCCCGCCCGGGTGATTGATGAGCTGATGGGGCACTCGGAGGGGCCGCGCGGGCGTACTGCAACGGCGGAGCAGGGGAGTGCGGTCGGCCGGTTGTACCGCCACCTGACATCCGAGATGTTGGAGCGGGTCACGGCGGCGGTGGAGGCGTTCCTGGTTGCGGCGTTGGCTGCCGTGCCCCAGCCGTGCCCCGAGCAGAACAAGCGAAAGGGTCGGTGACTTGAAAGCTGCTGGTGGGCGCTACTGGGATTGAACCAGTGACCTCTTCCGTGTCAGGGAAGCGCTCTCCCGCTGAGCTAAGCGCCCGGGTGGGTCCGATCTTACGGGGTCTGGGACACCGTTGCGATACGGATGGAGGCGGTGCCCGGAATTGAACCGGGGTACAGGGTTTTGCAGACCCTTGCCTGAACCACTCGGCCACACCGCCGTGTCGCCTTCGGCAGAGCGCCCTCCGGGGTGCCGGAGGGCGCTGGCTGCTCGGAGGTGGAGCGGATGACGGGACTCGAACCCGCGACCCTCACCTTGGCAAGGTGATGCTCTACCAACTGAGCCACATCCGCATGCGAGGAGCGAACTATAGCAACGCCAGCGCCCGGTCCTCAACCATTCCGACCGGTTCCGGCGTCCTGCCTCGTTGCCGCCCCCGGGTCTGAATGTTAGCGTCCGTGCCGACTCTGGCTGTGCCGTCGCTGGCCCGCTGGGGGGGCGCAATCCAAGAGCGGTTCCGGATCGAATGCCTAGCTGGAAGGATCCTGAGCGGGTGCGAGGAGCCAGGCCATATCGGGGTCTCGACGACGGGCAGCTTGTCGCGCTCGTCGCGCAACGAGACGCTGGTGCCCTTGAGGCGCTCTACGAGCGTTTTGGCAAGGTTGCCTACTCCCTGGCGCGCCGGATCCTGGCCGACGAAACGATGGCCCAAGACGTCGTCCAGGAGGTCTTCTTGTCGCTTTGGCGTGACGCCAGCCGGTTCGACCCGGGGAAGGGGTCGGTCTCGACGTACCTGCTGTCGATGACCCACCACCGGGCGGTCGACGTCGTGCGCCGCGAGGAGAACCTGCGCCGCCACCGCACCACCGACGAGGTGCTGGAATTCGAAGCGAGCCGGCAGGACGACGTCGAAGCGCAGGTGGAGGCGGCCGAGCGCGGCGCCCAGGTGCGCGGCGCGCTGGGGCAGCTGCCGGCGCCGCAACGTGAGGCGCTGCTGCTCGCCTACTTTGGAGGTTATACACAACGAGAGGTCGCCGGCTTGGTGGGCGTCCCCCTCGGCACCGTGAAGACCAGGATGGCCGCCGGGATGCGCAAGCTGAGAGACGCGCTGCGCGACACCGGCCAACAGGAGCAGCGACCATGGACCCGACACTGAGCCACAGCGAGTTCGAGCAGCTCGCAGCGGGCTTTGTGCTCGGGGCGCTCGAACCGGACGACGTGGAGACGTTCGAGGAGCACCTGCGGACCTGCGAGACCTGCCCGCCGAACCTGCGCGAGCTTGAGGACGTGCTCGGTAAGCTCGCCTACGCGGCCCCCGCGGTCGAGCCACCGCCGGGCCTGCGCCAGGCGATCATGCGTGAGGTCGGCGGCGGGCGTCGCCGGCTGGCGCTGCCGCGGCGTCGCGGCCGTGCCGGGCTGGCCGCCGCCGGGGCAGGCGCGGGCGCGGGTGTGCGTGCCGCCCCCCGGCTCGCCCCCCGGCTCGCCATGGCCGCGTGCGTGCTGGCGTTGGTGGCCGTCTCCTTGTGGAACGTGTCGCTGCGGCACCAGAACCAGCAGATCAACGGCCGCCTGCAAGGCCTGGCGCTGGCCGCCCAGCTGCTGACCGACTCGCGGACCGCCAAGGTCCAGCTGAGCGGGCCGGCCGCCACAACTGGGACCCAGGCCACCGTGGTCGCCTCCTCGCCCAGGGATCAGGGCGTCCTCCTGGTCCAGGGGCTCCCTCCCGCCGCCCAGCGGCAGGTCTACGAGCTCTGGAGCATCCCTGGCGGGAACCTGGCCAATGCCACCAAGGCAGGGGTATTCGGTGCCGGTAGCGGCGTCCAAGCGGTCGCCTTCGCACTGCCGATCGAGCCGACCACGGTGTTCGCGGTCACCGAGGAACCCGGCCCGAATGGCAGCCCCAAACCGACGACGAAGCCTATCCTGGCAGGTCAAGCGGGTCAGGCATGAGGCCGGACGCTGCGGATGGAATGTCGCTCCCATCCAGATGCTGGCCTCGGGAGACTATCTCTGAAATAGTCATCGCGAGTGGTTCTGGTAGCTATGTTGGTAGGCAGCCTCTATCTGTACGACAATTGCAGACGTAAGGTGTTCGCGAATGCCCGGACGTGATGTTTCTCCCGTGGAGGGAACGCGGCCTATGACCCAGAGCCCCACGGCCCCCTCGCTGCTGGGCCTCGAGGAGGACGGGCGCGATCTTTTCGGCTTGGCCGCGCACAAGCTCAACACGCCGCTGGCGTGCATCCGCGGCTTCGTCTCCACGCTGCTGCAGCGCGGCAACCAGCTCGACGCGGAAACCGTGCAGCAGTTCCTGCAGCTCGTCCTCACCCAGGTCGACCGGCTGCAGGGTCTGGTGCGCGACTTCCTGCTGCTCGCCAGGGTCAGCGGCGGGATCGAGGCGCTCGCGCGCCCGTTCCGCCCCCGTGACGTGCTCCTCACCCTGATCGACGACCTCGGGACCGAGGGGGTCCGGGTGCAGCCCGCCGGCGGGGTCGACGCCGAGCTGGTCGGCGACGCCGAGCTGGTCCGCATGGCGCTGCGCCCGCTGGTCGAGAACGGCCTGGCCTACGGGCCCCGCCTCGGTATGGTCACCGTCACCGTCACCGCCGTGCCGGGCGGCTCCCGCTGGGAGGTGCACGACACCGGAACGCGTCTGTCCAACGAGGCGCTCAGCGACCTGTTCCGGCCCTTCATTCGCTCGGATGAGCCGATCGAACGGCGCGGCTCCGGGGCGGGCCTCGGGCTCACCCTCGCCCGCGCCTACGCCGAGGTGCTCGGCGGCTCCGTCGGGGGACGTGGCGGCGAGGGCGGCACCGTGTTCTGGTTGGAGATCCCCACGCCAACATCCGAGGGAGTGCAGAGGTGAGCGACGGCGGCGACCGTAATGGCAGTACCGCGACCCGTGTGCTGGTCGTTGACGACCACTCCGTCACCCGGCACGGGGTGGTCCTGCTCTGCAGGAACGCCGAGGGCGTCGAGGTCATCGGCGAGGCGAGCGACGGCAACGAGGCGATCGAACGGGTCGGCGAGCTGCTGCCCGACGTCGTCCTGATGGACGTCGACATGCCCCGCAAGGACGGCATCACCGCCACCCGGCAGATCCGCCAGGACCACCCCTCGGTGGGCGTCGTGGTCCTGACCGTCCACGAGGACCAGGAGACGATCTTCGAGGCGATCAAGGCTGGCGCCTCCGGGTACCTGCCGAAATCGGCGACGCTCGACGACATCCGCTCGGCGGTCAAGGCGGTCGCCGCCGGCGGCTCGTTCCTCGACCCGGTCCAGGCACGCAAGCTGTTGCACCAGTTCAACCGCTACGCCGACGAGACCAAAGCCGCCGCCGACATCTACTACCTGCTCACCGGCCGGGAACGCGAGATCCTCGCGTTGCTGGCCGAAGGGCTCACCTCGCGGCAGATCGCCAGCCAGCTGGTCATCTCCGAGCGTACGGTGAACACCCACATCGGCAACATCTACCGCAAGCTGCACGTCAACAACCGCGTCGACGCGGTCCGCGAGGCGATGCGGATCCGGCTGGTCGAACCGCCCCGCTGAGCCGCGCAGCGCCCCGGAAGCTGCCGAGGCTCCCCGAACCTGCTGCTGGGCGGCTCAACGCCCGAGAGTCTGCGCAGAACTCGGTAGTGGCGATCACGAGTTCGGTCCATGGGGCGAAGCACCACAAGTGCGTAGCATCTGGGCAGTGGTGTTGGTCAGCGGTCGTTTGCGCCACCCCTCGCCAATGTGACCTTGGCCAATGTGACCTTGGGAGTCGCCTTTGTCCGTCCCCGTGCTCGTCCTGGATTCCGCCGACGGGATCGGCCTGTGGATGCGTGACGCCCTGCTGGACGCAGGGCTCGCCTGCACGCTCGCCCGCGAGGATGACGAGGCTGGCCGCAGCCTCGACGCGCAGCGGCCGGCGCTGGTGGCGGTCCAGGTCGAGCAGGTCACGGTGTGGACGCCGGTGCTCCAGCGCCTGGGCGAGATGACCCCCCGCGTGCCGGTCCTCGGGGTGGTTGGCCGCGACGCCCCAATCGATTTCACGCCCGCCCTCGCGCTCGGCGTGACCGACCTGCTCACCTACCCCTGCAGCGCCGAGGACCTGGTGATCCGCGTCGCCTCGTCGATGCGTGGCCGCCACGACCCGCATCGGGTCCCCGAGCGGGTCGAGCCGGTCTCGCCGCTGGCGACGTTGCGCTCGGTGACCGAGGCGGCCGAGGAGGCGCTGCTGCGCACCGAGACCGCCGCGGCGCGGGTCAACCGCAGCGAGGAGCGCGAGCACCTGCGCTCGGCCCGCGAGTCGCTGGCGCACTCCCTCCAGGTGATCCTCGGCACGATGATCGGCACCGCCGAGGCGAGCGGCCACGGGCGCGAAGGCCATGCCCGTCTGGCGGCCATCCTCACCCGCGAGATGACCGTCGAGCTCGGCTGGTCGCCGATGCGCGTCCGCGGCATGGAGCTGGCCGCCATGTTCTACGACATCGGACTGTTGGACGTGCCAGGGAACACGCTGGCGGTGCCTGGCGCGCTGGATCCCGCCGCCGTCGAGCTGCTGCGGCGCCATCCCGACGTCGCCGCCGACATCCTGGAGCCGCTCAGCCGCGTCGGCGTGCCGGTCGCGGCTGTCCGGGCACATCACGAACGGCTCGACGGCTCCGGCTACCCGCGGGGGTTGCGAGGCCGGCAGATCCCGTTCGGCGCTCAGCTGCTCGCGGTGGTCGACACCTACGCGGCCCTGGTCCGCCCCCGTCCGCACCGCCCGGCGCTGCCCACCGAGGCGGCCCTGGTCGTGCTGCGGGAGGAGGTCGCCGCCGGCCGGCTCGCCGGGAAGCTGGTCGAGCTGCTGCAGGAGCTGGTGACCCGGGACGGCCCGTCCGCCATCGGCGGGGACGGCAACGGCGCTGCCGGAACCGGCAATGGGATGGCCGTCCGGCGCGGTGCGGCAGTCACGCGCCGGGCCGCTCGCGGCGGGCTGACGCTGTCGGTATAGTGCGGCTGGCGACGCTGGACTGATCCACACCTTTCCGTAGTTATGCGCAGCTCGCCTCTGTATCTGTCCCCATTCCCTCCGGGCTAGGCAGACCAGTACCGTCCGCCCATCGCCAGCCACGCTCGTCTGGCGGAGGAATTCCTGAAATGGGGAGGCCCGTGGCCCTACTCATCGTCGACCCCGACGACCAGTCCGCGACCTGGCTCGCGGGCATCCTGGCTGAGCTGGCCGAACAGCTCATCCGCACCACCAGCCCCGACGAGGCCATGGCGGCGTTCGCCACCGAAGGCCCGGACGTGCTCGGCGTGGTGGTCGGGCCCGGTTCCAGCGACGCCGACGCGGTGGCCCTGGCCGGACGCCTCCAGGAGGCCGCACCGGACGTGGCCGTGGTGCTGCTGCGGCAGGAGGGGCAGGACTCCGGCGAGTTGCTCCGCGCCGCCCTGCGGGCGGGCGTGCGCGACGTGGTGACCGCCCTGAGCGACCCAGCCGCGGTGCGGGGCGCCTGCGCCCGCGCGCTCGAGCTGACCCGGGCGCTGCGCGGCCTCGGCGGCGCTCCCGACCGTCGCCCCGCCGCCGCTGCCGACCCCGCCCGGGCCAAGGCTGGCAAGCTCATCACGGTCTTCAGCTCCAAGGGCGGCTGCGGCAAGACCTTCGTGGCCACCAACCTGGCGCTCGCCCTCGCCGCCCACGCGGAGGTCGCGCTGGTCGACCTCGACCTGCATTTCGGCGACGTCGCGATCATGCTGCAGCTGTTTCCCGCCCGCACCATCCAGGACGCCGCCAGGGCCAGCGGCGGCGGCCTTGACCCGGTCACCATGAAGTCGTTCCTCACCCGCCACCAGTCCGGCCTGTGGGCGCTGGTGGCGCCGAGCGAGCCGACCGTCGCCGACACCATCAGCCCGACCGCGGTGGTGACCATCCTGCGGGCGCTGCGGCAGCGCTTCGGCTACGTGGTGGTCGACACCCCGGCTGCGTTCTCCGACCAGGTGCTGGCCGCCTTCGACGAATCCGACGCGATCGCCATGCTCGCCACCCTTGACGTGCCGAGCATCAAGAACCTGAAGCTCGCCCTGCGGACCATGGAGTCGCTGCGCTACCCGCGCGACAAGACCTGCCTGGTGATCAACACGAGGAGCCGAAGAGCGGCGTCGCCGAGGCGATCCGCAGACTCGCCGACCAGCTCGCCACCGCCGCGCCGGGGCGCCCCGCCCGCGCCGGGCGCGGTCGTTCGCGCCGGTCGCTGTTTCAGCGTTCCTGAACGCCGCTTGGGCGTCCCCGTTCCCAAAGCGGGCCCCGTCGCCTACGCTCACACGTATCCTGATTCTGGGTGGTATGAGCCGCACTGGGGGGTCGGGGTTATGCGTATGCGTTCCACGAGGGCAAGGTAGGGCCGGGTGCCGCGTCACGTCGTCCTGTTGAGCCGCGACAGCTCGCTGGCGGTGGCGCTTCGCATGCTGCTCGGCGAAGCCGACGTGGTCACCGAGATCGATCGCCCCGCCCAGTGGCCGAGCGCCGCTGAGCTGCCGGTGAGCACCGCCGTGGTCGACCTCCCAGCGGGCTGGCGCCTGCCGGGCGTCGAGCAGGTCCGGGCGCGGTTCCGCGGCCCGCTCGTCGTGCTGCTCGGCCAGGAGGAGGACGCGGGCGTGATCCCCGCCGAGCATGCCTGCACCGTCATGCGCCGCCCCTTCGAGATCATGACCCTGTGGTCGCTGGTCACCGGCGCCAGTGCCAGCGCCAGTGCCAGCGCCGCCCCGGGCACGGGCACCGCGGTGCCATGGCGCGAGGCCCCGGTGGGGCCTGCCCCCAAGGCTGCCAAGCCGCCGCTCGCGCCGCCCGGCACCCGGGCGAGTGCGCCGCCTCCGTCCGCGTCTCCGTCCGCGCCGGTGGTCCCGCCGGTGGCCCCCGGCGCGCCGGCGTCCCCGTATCCGGCGCCGGCACCCGCGCCGCCGGTCCCGCCGCCGGCGCGGAAGACCGAGCGGAAGACCGAGCGGAAGGCCGAGCGGAAGGCCGAGCGGAAGACCGAGCGAGAGCCGGAGGGGCCGCCCTCCCAGGTTCCCGCCGTCCCGCCACCGCCACCGCCTGCGCCCGAAGCGCCAGCGGCGGCTGTGGGCAAGCCGGGCGGAGACCCGGAGCCAGCCTGGAGCGGGCGCCTGCGCCGCCTTCACGACGTACCGGCCGCGCCGTCGCCAGGCTCCCCAGCGCCACCGCACCAGCCACCGCCACCGCCACCGCGGCACGAACCCGCCGCTGGAGGCGGCCGCAGGCAAGCACCCGCGCCCCCGGCTCCGGCTCCGGCCGCTCCCGCCGCGCCGCCACCGTCCCAGCGGCAAGTAGCGGCGGCCGGCGCTGAGCAGCCACTCGACCTGGTCGCAGTCGCTCCCGAGGACGCCTCGCCCCTGCCGGGCCTGCCAGTGAAGGAACGGTTCCGCCGCCTCCGCGACCTGCCCAACACTCCGAGCGCGGGAGTCAGGCCCGGTGCCGGCAGCGGCCCGATCGCCACCGCGCCGCTGCCCGATCACCAGCCAGCACCCGCCCCTGGAACCGGCGCCGCCTCGGGATCCGGAGAGCGCGCGGAGCACCCGGAGGAGGCCGCGCCCGCGCGCGCCCCGGCGGCTTCACCAGCGTCGGCGCAGCCTCCCGCCGCACCGCCGGTCGCGACCCCACGCCGTGGCGCCACACGCCCCTCCAGATCCCAGCCGGTCGTGCCGCCCCCCGCGGCCCCTACCCCCGCCCCCGCCGCGCCGGCGCCGGCAGCGCGGCCTTGGCCGCCACGGCGACCGCCAGCCG
>WNGD01021152.1_pt1 | contig 10742 bp, 9 predicted proteins | sample 5400671 | NCBI WGS metagenome assembly WNGD01 (sample SAMN13153369, study PRJNA577476) | soil metagenome | isolation source: 40 cm soil or saprolite under grassland replicate 2 | place: USA:California | collected 2016-06-15
AGCCGGCCGAACACGATCGATTCGGTCGGACAAACCTTCGCGCACGCAGGCACGAGGCCGCTCTTTTGCCTATCATAACAGAACGTGCACTTGAATGCGCCGCCTGCATCAGGGAGCGGCTCGGGGCGGCGATCGATCACGCCGAACGGGCACGACACGACGCAGTAGCCGCAACCGTTGCACACGTCGTTTTGCACAAGGACCGAGCCGACTTCAGTGCGCACAATCGCGCCGGTCGGGCACGCTTCGAGGCAACCGGCTTCTTCGCAATGCTTGCAAACATCGGAGAGAAAAATCCAGCGAAACGGGTCTTCCGCCTTCGCCGAGGCTTCGGCGGACAGGTCACCGTCACCATCGCCTAACGAATGTGAGCCAACGATCTGGTTTCCTTTTTGTCGATCTTGCTCGACAAACATCACGTGCCGCCACGTGGATGCCCCGAGATGGCCCGTGTTGTCGTAAGAATTTCCGGACCAAACGAAGCCGTCGTCCGGCACGTGGTTCCATTCTTTGCACGCGACCTCGCACGCCTTGCAGCCGATGCACACGGTTGGATCCGTGAAGAAGCCGACCTCCACATTTTCCCGTACATAATTGTGCCGGCGCTGGTTCGTGCTCTGTGTGCCTTCGCCGATCATAAGGGAACCCGAGCCTCTAGCTTGCGCAGGCGTTTGGGCGCAAGCGAGACGCATGCGCTACTTCTCTGTGCGGTCATTCTTTTCCTTCTGTCGCGTGGCCGCCGCCGCTTGTGTCTGCGCCGACCGGCGGTTCTTCGGGATGCAAAGTGATTGGACCGGCTTGCGGCGCGTATTTGTTGAGAAACTCGGTGAATCCTTGCCCGCGTGGAAGACGTCCGGGCACGATATTGCAAGTGAGTGCCTTGGCTTCCATGATGGTGACGTTCGGTTCGCCAGAGATGGTAAGAAGATCATTGGCTGCGCCGCCCCGCACGAGGCCGGCTGTCCCAAAATGATAAGGTAGCGCGACCTGGTGCACGCGTTTTCCGTTGATCCGCAACGGCCGAATCCGGCGGCTAACAAGTGCGCGCGCTTCAATCGCCGCGCGCAGACTAACAATGCAAATGTAATCACCATTTTTGATGCCGAGCTCGCGCGCAAGCTGAGGTGAAATTTCAGCGAACATCTCTGGCTGTAGTTCCGCGAGATGACTGAGAAAGCGCGACATGCCACCGGCCGTATGATGTTCGGTCAACCGATAGGTGGTCAGCACAAATGGAAATCTCGAATCGCCCGGCGGCGCGAACCGATTGTCATTACGCGCGAACCAGTGCACCGGCGGATTGGTGTCGTGCGAATACAATTCATTTGAAACGGGCGACTCGAGCGGCTCGTAATGAGTCGGCAATGGTCCGTCCTTCAAACCTTTTGGCACGTAAAGCCAGCCCAGGCCGTCCTCATGCAAGACAAACGGCGCGTCACCGGGGATTGCATCCAAACCTTCCGCGCCTAGCTCCGGCTCGTAATCGGGAGCTTTGCCTTTTACAAAGCCGGGCACATCTATGCCGGTCCACTTTTCGGAGTCCCACCACACCAATTTTTTTCGTTCGCTCCAAGGGCTGCCATCCGGCCGCGCACTGGCGCGATTGTAAATGATTCGGCGATCACTCGGCCAACTGAAGCCCCAGCCGTGACCAAGATAATCTCTGGATTTGCGCGAGTTTGCCTTGTTCACGCCATCGCGCCCAAGGACGCCTGAGTAAATCCAGCAGCCGGATGCTGTCGAGCCGTCGGCTTTCAATTCGGCAAAACCGTTTACCTGGGGTCCATGATGAGGTTTTCCATCGCGATCGACGCCGAACACGATGCCATCCTGCAATGTGGGAGGGGCCTCAGTGCCCCGATCGTCGCGACGCTGAGGTCGCTCCCACATTTCCAAAGTGTGCCAGCCGTTGATCTCAGCGAGCACGGCTTCCATTTGCGGATCGCCCTGTTCGTCCTCCGGATACCACCAATCCAATGCTCGCAATGGCTCATCGACCGGGTCGTTCGACGCGTTGGCCCTGGCGATTAGACGCAGCGCCAGTTGGTGAACAAACCACGCATCGGATCGACAATCGCCCGGCGGATTGACAGCCTTCTCACGCCATTGCAACAATCGCTGCGTGTTGGTGAACGCGCCTTCTTTTTCGGCATGGCCGGCAGCTGGGAAAAAGAAAATTTCAGTCTCGATGTCCTCGGCTTTCAACTCGCCGCGGTCGATCTCGGGCGATTCACGCCAGAAATTTGCCGATTCGATCTCGACCATGTCGCGAACGACCAACCATTTCAGTTTCGACAGCGCCTTTCGCTGGAGCCGCGCATTGGGCGCGCCGACTGCCGGGTTCTGTCCCATCAAAAACATGCCTTCCATTTTTCCGTCGAGCATGTCGTAAAGGAATTCGAAAAAGGAATGGTTGCCGGTAAGTTTGGGAAGCCAGCGGTAGCCGAAATCGTTCTCTGCGGTCGCGCGCTTTCCGTAATAAGCCTTGAGCGTGCTCACGATGTATTTGGGGTAGTCCACCCAGAGCCCGGTTTTTTTCGTGTGATGCTCGAGATACTGCTGAAGCGTCTCGTCGCCCTTGCGCGGCATTGCGAGGTAACCGGGAAGAATGTCGTAAAGGGTCGGAATATCAGTCGAACCCTGGATCGAAGCGTGACCGCGTAATGCGAGAATTCCACCGCCGGGCCGGCCGATATTTCCCAGCAGCAATTGCAAAATCGATGCAGCGCGAATGATCTGCACGCCCTTCGAATGCTGCGTCCACCCGACTGCGTAACAAATTGCAGCCGTTCGCTCCGGGCCAGATGCGCCAGCAAACGCATGCGCAACTTTATGAAAAAGATCGGGCGGGACGCCGCAGACTTTCTCCACCATCTCCGGCGTGTACCGAGAGAAATGTCGTTTTAGTTTCTGAAAGACACATTGCGGATCCTGCAATGTGAGATCGCGCTGCGGACGACTCAGATCGCCGCCCTTGTAAAGCCAACTGTCGCCTTCATAAGCGCGCTTTTCTTCGTTCCAGCCTGAGAAATAACCGTCCCCGTTGTCCTCCGGGTCGCGATATTCGTCGCTCAAAATGCAGGAGGCATTCGTGTAAGGGACGACGTAATCGCGAAAGAACAGGTCGTTTTCAATGATGTGCCTGATCAGGCCGCCGAGAAAGACAATGTCGCTGCCGGCACGGATTGGCACCCAGATATCCGCCAAGGCGCTCGTGCGTGAGAACCTCGGATCGACATGGATGATGGTCGCGCCGCGCTCCTTCGCCTTCATCACCCATCGAAATCCGACCGGATGCGCTTCGGCCATCGACGAGCCTTCGATCAAAATGCAATCGGCGTTCGCGAGATCTTGTTGCGCGGTCGTAGCTCCGCCGCGGCCGAAGGAGGCGCCCAGACCGGGCACCGTGCTGCTATGTCATATCCGCGCCTGGTTGGAAACACAGACCATCCCCAGGCCGGCGGTAAAAAGTTTTTTTATGAGATAATTTTCTTCGTTATCGAGCGTGGCGCCGCCGAGATGGCAGATCGCTGTGGTGTGATTGACATTTGACCCGTCGATTTGTCCGCCACCGGACGGATTCGCTGCGACGAACTTGACGAATGTGCGCTTGCGCGATTCCCAAATGCGATCCGCCACCATGTCCATCGCTCGATCGAGCGAGATTTCCGTCCACGTCTTCGCGCGCGGCGCGCGATATTTCATTTTTGTCTCGCGCCGCGAATGAGTGAGCAACTGATAAGAGGCGGCGCCTTTTGGGCAAAGATTTCCCTGACTGATCGGGCTTTCCGGATCGCCCTCGATCGAAATCAGCTTCCCGTCTTTGTGATAAATGAGTTGGCCGCAACCTACGCCGCAATACGGACAAATCGAGCGCGCGACCTGCGCATCATCCGTGCGCGCATGCATGGCGCGCGTCTTTTCCGACATCGCCTCAAGGCCGGTGCCATCTTTGCGTCCACGAATTTGCCGAACTAGCGGCCATTTCGAGAGCAACGCAGTCAGCGATGTCATGTCGTCTAGTTCCTCACGTGACCGACGCTTTCATTGATAACTTTTCTATCCGCTGTGGTAAAGCATAAAGGAAGTTATCGATCCTTTGCCACCGGCCATTGGGTGCTCGAGGAAAAGCCAAAGGAAACAACCGACGCGCTCGCGAAATTTCTCTGAAACTTTCGAGTCGCCCACGCCAAAAGCTTCGGCGCACTTACTGGTTTCTGGACGCCCGATCTAATTCCGGCGAGGCTCGTTCGCGATGGCAATCGTAGTAGGCAAGACCGAATTGATCCTGATTTGTCTGGTCGCCGTCGCTTTGCTGGCGCTCGTTGCTCGAAAAATTAGGGTCCCGTATCCGATCCTGCTCACCTGCGGTGGCGTGCTCCTCGCTCTGGTTCCCGGTCTTCCCGCGATTCAGCTCGAGCCTCAGCTCGTCTTTAATTTGTTTCTTCCGCCTCTGCTCTATCCCGCGGCCGTGTTCACGTCCTGGCGAGATTTCCGGATGAACCTTCGGCCAATTCTGACTCTGGCAATCGTGTTGGTCCTGTTAACGATGACGGCGACTGCTTGTGTGTTCCATGGCTCGACGGGATTGCCTTGGGCGGTTGCGTTTGTGTTCGGCGCCATCATCTCACCACCGGATGCGGTGGCAGCACTGTCGGTGACGCAAAATTTGCGTGTGCCGCGCAGGATGATTGTGATCCTGGAAGGGGAGAGCCTGGTAAACGACGCCACTGCTTTCATTTCCTTTCGTTTCGCTGTGGCTGCTGTCATGACCGGTGCTTTTTCGCTAGGCCAGGCAAGCTTGCAGTTTCTTTTCGTGGCGACTGGCGGTGTGTGCGTTGGCCTTGCAGTCGGCTGGCTCGCGACGCAGGTGCAGAAACGTTTGGATGATCCGCCTGTTCAAACAATGTTCTCGCTGCTCACGCCTTATCTCGCTTATTTCAGCGGCGAAGCGATCCACGTTTCCGGAATTTTGGCGGTCGTGATTGCCGGCATTTATTACGGCTGGCGAGCTCCGCGCATTTTGAGCGCGCGCATGAGACTGCAAGCGCTGCCGGTTTGGGAAATGGTCGTGTTCATTCTTAACGGAGTGCTTTTCATGCTCGTTGGACTTCAATTGCCGTTAGTCATCCAGTCGCTCGGTCCAGGTTCGGCGACTGAGGTGGCGAAGCTGGCGGTCTTGGTCGTTTCAGTGATGGTCCTGGTTCGTTTTGCCTGGATATTCGGGACAAGTTATTTGCCGCGGCTTGCAGGCGGCAAGTCTCGTCGTAAAAGTCGCATCCCCTGGCAGCAGACAGCGTTAATCGCGTGGACCGGAATGCGCGGAGCCGATTCACTCGCAGGCGCGCTGGCGATCCCGTTTGTGTTGCCCAATGGCGAGGCATTTCCCGGATGATCACGTCACTGAAAAAGAAGAGAAACTCGCGCGTTTGAAAGCGAACGAAGCAGCCCTGGCGCGGCTCGAAGAGCTGGAGACGTTCAGTCGGGCCAGGCGCGAGACTGTCGAACGTCTCCGTTCAGAATACGACGATCGTATTCGACAACTACAAATTGAAGATCCAGACGGAGAAAGCGTCAGCCGATTGTACTCACCTGACTTTGAAGAATTAGCCCGCGAGATGTTGCAAACAGAACGCGATACTGTCATCGCACTCCGCAACGAAGAGGCGATCAACGATCAGGCTTTGCGCCGGATCCAACGCGATATTGATCTGGCCGAAGCCCGGCTTCACCGGCCAGCTTAAAATTGGCGGCGCGGATCGCATTCTGTATGGAAAAGAACTTCTCAGTTTCGCGGCGGTTGCGACGCGATGGACGCCACCGTCGAAGATCTGTGACAGTTCTCAACCTGATTGCGCGGGACGAACAAAGCCCGCTCGATGAAGTCCTCGGTGTGCGGATCACCGCTTGACCGCGCTTAGTTAAAAGTACCGAGGGCGTCGTGCACGCCGGCGATGGACATACCGCCTTCGCCCACGGCAGCGGCGCAACGTTTCACCGATCCCGAGCGCACATCGCCGGCGGCAAAGATTCCGGGGAGGCTGGTTTCGAGTGGGCCGGGTTGGTGTTTGTTCGTCTTCCAGGCTGGGGCGCCGGCGACGTTGATCCCCGTTTTGATGAAGCCTTTCTCGTCGCGTTCGATTTCTGGTGGTAACCAGTCGGTGCAAGGTCTGGCGCCAATCATGGAAAAAACGGCCGGTGTTCGAACGGCTCGGCGTTCGCCGGTCTTCGTATTTTCCAGTTCGATTTGTTCGAGCTTTTTTTCGCCGGACATTTTGCGGATTTCGGTGTTGCGGAGAATCTCGATGTTCGCGCAGCCTTCGACCCGACGCGAAAGGTAGCTCGACATTTTGCTCTCGATGTTTTTTCCCCTAACGACTAATAACACTTTGGCCGCGCCCTCGGAAAGAAACATCGCCGCCTGGCCGGCTGAGTTACCGCTGCCGGCGACAACAACAGTTTCGTTGCGACAAAGCTGACCTTCCAGGGCGGTGGCAGCGTAATAAACGCCGACACCTTCGAATTGTTCGCGGCCCTCGGCATCGAGCCGGCGATAATTCGCGCCAGTCGCAATCAGAAGAGCTTTTGCGCGAAGCACGGCAGAGCAACCTTCCGTCTCGAGACACACGCGATATTCGTCATCAGGGTTGTATTGCAGCGAAAGGGCCTCGGCTGGTGTGGAAAATTTCGCGCCGAATCGGTAGGCCTGAAGCTGCGCGAGCCAGGTTAATTCGCTACCACCAATGCCGGTCGGGAATCCAAAGAAGTTTTCAATGAGTGAAGAGGAACCGGCTTGTCCGCCCGGAGCATAACTTTCCAAAACGACCGTCTTCAATCCCTCTGAGGCGGCATACACCGCTGCGGCTAGGCCTGCCGGTCCGGCGCCAACAATGGTCAGGTCGGACAGAATTTCGGTTTCATTTTCGTCCGCGAGTGATCGCAGCAAGCCGGCTTCCCGTGCGACTTCGCGCAACGACGGCTTGCGCAGTCGACCACCGGCCGGAGTGATCAGGACCGGTAAATCGCGACTCGTTAGGTGAAAACGTTTGCCCAGCGTCTGTCCCTGTTCGCTCTCAAATTCCACGAGCCGATGCGGGATGCGATTCTTGTCGAGGAAATCATCGAGCTGATGTCCATCGCGCGCATCGCGGCTGGCCAGAACACGCATTCCCGCGAATTCGCGATCGCGGCGAAGCCGCCGGCGTCGCATGATCAATGCATCGACGATTGTCTTGCTCACGGCGGGAATCTCCGCGAGCGCGCGCCGGAGTTCGGCCGCCGGAATGTGGAGAATCTCGGCCTCGTCCGATGTGACTCTCGAGGAACCGAGGATTGATGTGCCCTGAAGCATCGATACGTCCCCGATGAAATCGCGCTCGTGCGCGGTAGCGAGGTTATATTCGGTGCCATCGCGCGTCTCGAAGGCCTCGAATTCACCGCGCAAAACAATCGCTAATCCGAGATCGCGCTGCCCGGCTTTAAAAAGCATGTCGCCGCGTTTCATCACCCGGCGCTCGCCCAAAGGTTCAAGGAGCGATAGCTGGTGATCGTTCAGTTTCGGAAACGCGATGCTTTCGGTATCGCGATAAAATTGTTCGTCCTTTTCTTCGTCAGTCATGAAATCGGAAGCTCGTGGTGCTCAGAACGAATTCCGAAGCGCGCAGCCCGGATTTTTCCGAGCAGCCTGTAGCAACGGCCCTGTGGGCCGTCTTCGCAGTGCCAGGAGCAGCACAAAGATGGACCGGGCACAGCCCGGTGGCTACAGAATCTATGAAATCGCTTGGTCAATTCGCCCGGCGCGTTGTCTCGAAAAGGAACCAAGCTCGTCGCTCTGTTTCATCGATCCAAACTTCGATCAGACTCGTCGTGGCGACGTCGCGGTGTTCCTCACACACGTTGTGGGCCTCGCGGAGACGCGCGGCCAGGGTTTTGTTGTCCTCTGCTAATTCGGCGAGCATGTCCAATGGCTCAACGTACTCGGCATCGTTATCGAGCACGCGCTGAGTACGCGCGATCTGGCCGATCGATCTCAGCGTGATTCCGCCAAGCTTTCGGACGCGCTCAGCGATTGGATCTGTCATCGCAAAAAGCTGGTCGGCCTGCTCGTCGAGGAGCAAATGGTAATCGCGGAAATGCGGCCCGCTCATGTGCCAGTGGAAATTTTTCGTCTTCACGTAGAGCGCGAACACATCGGCGAGAATGGCATTCATCGTGCCGCTTATGTCTTTGGTGGCCGCAACCGACAGATCAGTTCGCGTCGCGAGTGGTGCGTCGCGTCTCTGCGTGAGCTCCAATCTTTTCTTCGAATTAGGTTTGTTCATTGTTGTAGCTCCGTTGTTGTCTGATCATTCTTGAGTTCAGGCGTTGGTTTGCGTGTTAGTAACTCGCGCCTTGTGGCAACCCCATTGTCGCGGCCGTGTCCGTGTCGAGATAGCCAGTCATGCGCAAGCCGTGGCTACGTTGATAACTCCTGAGCGCCTGGCGCATTTCAGGGCCGAGCGCTCCGTTGCTTTCGCCGTGATAATAGCCCTCTCGCGCGAGTCGCTCCTGCGCTGCGACAACCGTCGAGTAGTTTGAGTAAGACTGATCGCTGTAGCCGTTCGGATCGTAATACGCTTCGGTTTGGTAAATGCTGGAGTCGTAGTAATCCTGCGCTTGATCGGGATAGCTATTTTGATCGTAATACGTTTGCGCTTGGTAATCGCCGGAATCGTAGTAACCGGGGTCATAGGAGTAGGGATAGTCATAGCCGTAGTAGGGCGAGCCGTAGGCGTAGTAATCTGGGTAGTACCCCCAATATGGCCACCACGGATCGAATCCGATATTGAAGATCACCCACGATCCGTTGATGAAGCAGCACCGGTGGCCATTCCACCAATGGTCGCTATGATGGTCCCAATCGCGATGCCAATCTCCGGAACGCTGCGCGAACACCTGTTTTTGCCAGTCACCACGAAGATGATTGTTGCCACTCCGGAAGTGACTTCCGGTATTTCGCTGGTTCCACACGCTTGTGACAGCTGGATTTCTGTAATTCGCAAACCGCTGGAAACGTTTACTTTGATTAGGTTGTCTGATCGTTGCCGCAGTGAATGGACCCGAGCGGGTAAACGTTCCCCGATTTGGATAAATCGAAGGCTGGCGAAACCCAGTCGGCCGGTACGAACGCATTCCAAATGACGAATAGCGGTGGCCCGGATAAATCATCCTGCCGCCGAAGCTGCGCGTCGGCATGGAGTGCATCGATGAAAAGCCGCCGGCACGCGCCGGAGCGTGAGCAGCCGGAGCGGCGTGCGCAACTGCACCACCGTGAAAACCGCCACCGCCTTGGTAGGCTCCTGGATTTGCTTGAGCAATCATCGCCGCACTCGCCAGAACTGCGCCGCATAAAAATTCCGTCTTCATGATTTCAGCGTCCTTTCGTTTTGCTGCATCTTGCTATCCATATTAACGCAAACCGCCCGCGATTACTAGCGTTTCGCCGGTGATCCACGCCGAGTTGTCTGAAGCGAAGAACACCGCAGCCGGCGCGATGTCTTCCGTTTGTCCGACGCGGCCGAGCGGCGTCTGTGATTCAAACATTTTCCGCATTTCGCCTTCGGTGTAACCGCCGGCGATCGCTCCCTCTGTGATCACCATGCCGGGATTGATGGAGTTGACGCGGATCTTGCGAGGCCCAAGCTCCTTCGCAAGCGTACGCGTAATCGCGTCCACTGCGGCTTTGGTCGCGTTGTAAACCACGGCAGTTGGTGGAGTCAGAGAACTGGCGAGCGAACCGATGTTGATGATGCTGCCGCCGGCGGAATTGAAATGCTTGAGCGCTTCTTGCGTGACGAGAAGCATCCCGAGAACGTTGGTATCAAACATTCTGTGAAACTGTTTCTCGGAGACTTCTTCGAGGGGCACGAATTCGTAAACCCCGGCGTTATTAACCAGGATGTCGATCTTGCCGAAGGCTTTCTCCGCTTCAGCGAAGAGCCGCTCGACTTCTGCCTTCTTCGCGACGTTGCCCTGGATCGCGATTGCTTTTCCGCCGTGCTTACTAATTTCGTCCACCACGCGATCTGCGTCTTGCTTTGCAGAAGCGTAGTTAACGGCGACGGACGCCCCTTCCGCCGCGAACTCTTTCGCGATGCCCGCGCCAATCCCCTTCGACGCTCCCGTTATTACCGCAACTTTTCCATTTAATTTTCCATTTTTCATTTGTGTTCCTTTGATTTCTTTTACCAGGGAAGTCGTTGGCCAAGATGGAAGAACCCGCCGCTCGGACCGTCATCGGGCAGCGTGGCGAGTTGCGCGCTCGTTTTTCCGCCCTCGCTAGGTTCCATCGGCGCGTTTGGGCCGCCCATCTCGGTTTTCACCCAGCCGGGATGCGCGGAGTTCACTTTGATTTTGTTGTCACGCAATTCGTAGGCGAGATGCACCGTGAATGAATTTAGTGCAGCTTTCGATGCGTCGTAAGCGAAAGTCTTGAACGCGTAAATCGGCGAGTTCGGATCGGAATGCAACGTGAGAGAACTCAGGATGCTGGAAACATTCACGATTCGGCCTGCCGGAGCTTTGCGCATGAGCGGCAACAGTTTTTGCGTGAGTGCGACAGGCGCAAAAAAGTTCGTCTCGAATGTTTCGCGCAACATCTCAGTCGATACTGCGGTGACGGGGTTTGGTCCTGTACCAGTTGGCGAAATTTGGCTCTCTTTCAAAACCCCCGCGTTGTTAACCAGAATATCCAGCCGGCCGTA
>WNGD01006941.1_pt1 | contig 10740 bp, 8 predicted proteins | sample 5400671 | NCBI WGS metagenome assembly WNGD01 (sample SAMN13153369, study PRJNA577476) | soil metagenome | isolation source: 40 cm soil or saprolite under grassland replicate 2 | place: USA:California | collected 2016-06-15
CGGCGCCTCCTCGGTCAGCTATGTCGCGCTCGGTGATTCGTACAGCTCCGGCCTTGGCGCCGGGTCCTACATCTCGTCCAGCGGCAGCTGTGACCGGAGTACGAATGCCTATCCGGAGCAGTGGGCCGCCGTCAACTCCCCCGCCTCGTTCGTCTCGGTAGCCTGTGCGGGCGCGACGACCTCCGACGTGATCAGCAGCCAGGTATCGGCGCTGAGCGCGGCTACCACGCTGGTCAGCGTCACGATCGGCGGCAACGACGCGGGCTTCTCCGGGGTGATGGAGACCTGCGTGCTCCACTCGACCAGCACGTGCCTGAGCGCCGTCGCGAAGGCCAAGGACTTCGTCGCCAAGCAGTTGCCGGCCAGGCTGGCCAGCACCCTGCAGGCCATCAGGCAGCACGCGCCCAGAGCCAGGATCGTCCTGCTCGGCTACCCGGACCTGTACGACCTGTCCAAGTCGGGCACCTGCATCGGGCTGAGCACCCAGGACAGGACCGCGCTCAACTCGGGCGCCGACGCCTTGGACAGCGCCCTGCTCACAGCTGTGAGCACGGCGGCCGATCCCGGCATCGTGTACGCCGATGTCCGCGGCCAGTTCGCCACGCACGAGATATGCGATTCGGGCCGCTGGCTGCACTCGGTGGACCTGCTGGCGATCAGCTCGTCCTACCACCCCACCGCGTCCGGCCAGAAGCTCGGCTACCAGCCCGTCTTCAGCAGGAACACCGGGTGAGCCCGGGCTAGCCGGGCGGCTCCGCGCGCGCGGGCACCGGTTCGGTCACCGGCGGCGCTGAGCTCCGGCCGGCCGGCAGGCGGCCGGTGAAGGCCAGCGCCACCAGTCCCACCGCCGCGGCCACGGCGAACGCGGCGGTGATGCCCACGCGCAGGTCGCCGCCTGCGGCGGCCGCCACGGCCGCGCCCCCCACGCCGATGCCGATCGCGGTGCCGAGCACGTCGGCCAGGTTCAGCGACGCCGAGGCCTGCCCTTCCTGCCCGGGCAGCGCCTTCTGCAGCATCATCAGCGACAGCGGGGCGTAGGCCAGCCCCATGCCCAGGCCCGCGACGGACCAGGCCGCCAGGCCCTCGGCCACCGGCACGGCCGGCTGCAGCACCAGGACCATGCCGGCGATCCCGGCCAGGATGATCAGCAGCCCGGCGCGTATCAGGCGACGTCCTTCCCAGACGCCGCTGAGCCGCGCCTGCACCCAGGCGCCGGCCGTCCAGGCCACCGTGGCGCCGGTGACGGCGAGGCCGGCCACCACCGGGCTGCGGTGGCGCACCGCCGTCACGGCGAGGGTCACGTAGGCGTCGGCGCCGAAGAACGTGAACGTCAGCAGGCCCCGGCTGGCGATCGTGGCGGGCAGCCCAGGACGTCCGGTGAGGGTCCCAGCCGGGACCAGCCGGCGCAGCGCGGGCAATCCGGCCACGCCGCCGCCCGCGATCAGCGCGAGGCCCGGCAGGATCGCGCCGGACCCGGCCGCGAGGCTGAGGCCGGCCAGCAGCATGGCCGCCCCGGCCGCGGTGCGCAGGCCGTCGGTGAGCCGGTGCTCCCGCGCCTGAGCCGCGGCGGGCGGCCCGAGCCGGATCAGCGCGGGCACGGCGATGGACCCGGCCACCGCGACCACCGGCAGCAGGCCCAGGAACACCCAGCGCCATCCGAACAGGCGGGCCACCTCGGCGCTGATCGCCGGCCCGGCCAGCCCCGGCGCGACCCACGCGGTCGACAGGACCGCCATCATCCGGGCGCGCAGCGTCTCGGGCAGGCTCCGGCCGATGGTGGCGTAGGCCACCGAGGGCACCGCGCCGGCGCCGAGACCCTGCAGCACCCGGCCCGCCACCAGCACGCCCATCGACGGGGCCAGGCCCGCCACGGCCAGCCCGGCGCCGAACAGAACCACGCCCGCCACGAACGGCGCCGCGGGACCCCGCCGGTCGGCCTCCCGGCCGGCCGCCACGATGCCGACCACGCTACCGAGCATGAACCCGCTGAACACCCAGCCGTACAGGCGCAGCCCGCCCAGGTCGCGGGCGACCACCGGCATGACGGTGACCACGGCCAGGGCCTCGGAGGCGACGAAGGTGATCGTCAGGACCAGGCCCGTAGTCAGCGCCCGCCGCTGCGGCGCCCACAGGCCAGGCACCCGGCCCTCATCGCCCGGCCCCATCGGCTCTCCCTCCGCTGGCCGCTCCCTCGAGCCTAAGCGCGGCGAGGCCAGGGTGAGCCGGGTGGTGGCGTCAGCGGCCCCGGCCGAGCCACCTGCGGTACGCCAGCCCTCCGGCGCCGGCCAGGATCGCCCCCGCGCCGAGCACGAGGAGCAGGGTGTCCTGGAACCCGGCCGTGCCCCCGCCGCCGGTGTCCACGGCGCCGTGCGGGACACTCTGACTGTTCGGGGAGGCGGCGGCGGTCACCGTTTTCGTCACGGTCGCTTCGGGCCGCGGGCTCGACGAGGCCGACGCGGAGCCCGAGGACACGCCGGGCGTGCCGGGCGCCGGAGCGCTGCTGCTGCTGCTGCCGCCGCTGCCGCTGCCGCTGCCGGGCGAGGCCGACGTGCCCGACGAGGCCGAGCTGCCGGAAGAGGCCGACGTCGCGCCCGTCGCGGTGGGCAAGTTGGTCACGGTGGGCGAGATGATCGTGGGCGACGTCGTGGACGAGCCTGAGGTGCACGCCGAAACGGCCACTGGGGCGAGCAGCGCCAGGGCGGCCCAGCAGAGGGCAGTCAGCTTGGCGCCGAACGGCGTGCCCGCGGTCGTTCCGCGCACCATCATGGACCCTCCTCATGCGCCGCGCCGATGACGTGTGTGTTTCCCGCTCCCGGCGGCAGAAACCGGAATCAGAAAAGGAAACGACCGGCCCGTTCGGCCCTGAAACCGGACCCGAGCCCGGCACAACGGGCCAATGGCCAGTTCACCACCGGAATATTAGGCTAATGGAGTAGATCAGCGGAGGAAGGGACGGCGACATTGCCGGACGCGCCGTGGCGGCGTATAGCCGGGTTCCGCGTGGTCGTGTCCTGGCCGCAGGCGGGGTACGCCCCGCCGCCCGCCACCACGACGGGCCTGCGCGCCCGGCTGGCCGGGATCGCCGGGGCGCTGCTCATCATGGCCGGCACCGCGGTCGTGGGCGTCGTGGTCTCCTCCCAGGTGCACGCGCCGCAGCCCTCGCTGTCGGAGGCGGGGGTCATCGGCGACTCGTCCCAGGGGCCGTCGCTGGCCCGTTCGGTCCCGGTGTCGGTGCGCATCCCGGCGATCGGCGTGGACTCGAAGCTGCTGCGCCTGGGGCTCAACGCCGACGGCACGGTCCAGGTGCCGTCGATCCGGACCAGCGCCGGCCTGGCGGCGTGGTACAAGTACTCGGCGACGCCGGGCCAGATCGGCTCGTCGGTCATCGAAGGCCACGTCGACAGCCAGCGGGGCCCCGCGGTCTTCTTCCGCCTCGGCGCCCTGCGCCGAGGCGACGCCATCGACGTGAGGCTCGCCAACGGGGTCACGGCCGTATTCCGCGTCACGGGCGTGCGCGAGTACAGCAAATCCCGGTTCCCGTCGAAGGCCATTTACGGCGCGGCGAACTTCGCCGCGCTGCGGCTGATTACCTGCGGCGGCGCATTCGACTACGCCACCGGCCACTATCTCAGTTCCACGGTCGTATTCGCCTCGCTCGCCTCGTCACGACACCGTTCCTACTGAACTAGCAGGACATTGTCCTGTCTAGTCGGCGGGCCCGAACGGTCTTGGGCTGCCTGGTTGCCGGCCGGTGTCCGGTGAGGCCGTCTGGTCTTGGCGCCTGGTGGCTGCCGGGGACCTCGTGGGATGGCGGGTTTCCTGGGTGCGGTCCCTGGCGGCGGGATGGTCCGGGGTCGCGCCTGGGCTGGCCGTGCCGCCTCCTCCGGGGCGGCCTGGTTCCCTGTCGCGCGGCGCCTGGCCCGGTGCCCGAGCCCGCGTCGCCCGATCACCAGCGCTGCCGCGTGGTGACCGGTCGCTTTCGGGTGTTGCTCCCGCAAGGGCCGCAGCCAGTGCTCGGCTCCCCAGCGGGAGGTATTCTCTGAACTAAAAATGATCATCGATATCTGCTGGTCCTGGGCGTTTTCCGGATGCGTGCAGGATCGCGGTGACCAGCTTGGCGACGTTGCCGTCGTCGAGGCCGGTGACGGCGTCGCGGAGGTCGACTGGTATGCCGTCGGCGAGGCTGGCCGACAGCTGGAGGATGCGTCGTTCCCCGCCGGAGCAGGGCAGTTCGCTGGCGTGCAGGGCGGTGATCGCGGCGTCCCAGTCGATGGCGGCCATCGGGGTGGCGCCGTCGCTGATGCTGGTAGCGGATGTGATGAAGCGGCTGGTGAAGTCGTCACGGCGCAGGAACGTCCCGTTGGCGATGAGCAGGGCGGTGCCGGCTTCGAGCGGGTAAAGTCCGTCGGCGCAGGCCCGCAGGGCGGCGGTCAGGTCGTCAGCGGTCACGGGGGTCTCCGGGAACGGCGATGGTGGCGACGGCGATGTCGCGGTAGGCGGGGATCCCGAGGTCGACGGCCTCGGAGCGGCGGGCTGCGGTCATGCCGACCTGGGCGAGCTTGTTGTTCGCAGCGGCGAGGCTGACCTTGAGTCCTTCGGCTTCGCCGGCCCAGCCCTCGCGTTCGGCTTCGGCGATGCGGGCCAGGAGGTTGTCGCGGATTTCCTCCAGCCGGCCGCGCTGATCAGGGGAAACCCTCAGGAGTGAGCACCTGACACAGCTATGTTCATGGATGCAGGTGGTGCCGTAGGCCCGACCGCAGTCGCCGAGGGCGACCCGCCGGCGTTCGAAGTGGCCGAGGAATTCTTCCCACTCCTGCTCGGTGGGTGACCGGTATTCTTCGCTGGGCCGGGACTCGCGGCGGCGGGCGATGAATGCCCGGTGGCCGCGGATGGCTTCCTCCGGGTAGGCGGTTTTGTATCCCATTGTGGTGTTGATGTCGTTGTGTCCGAGTATCAGCTGGGCGATGTGCGGCGGCATCCCGTTCAGGATGGCGTCCGTCGTGAAGAGCCTCCGGAAATCATGGGGCTGGAAGTCCAGCGGTTTTCCGTCGGTGCCGGTGATGCCGGACGCGGCGAGCGCGCCGTGGATGAGGTCGCGGACCGAGTCGGCGGGGATGGGCCGGTTCTCCAGGCTGATGACGCGCTGGAACAGCAGCGGCATCGGGGGATTCCAGGTGTGCTCGTGAGGGTCGTAGGCGGTGACCAGCGGGACGGCGCCGTCGCTGCCGCGGACCCGGGTGATGACCGCGGACAGGACGTCCGCCAGCTCGGGGTCGATGACGAGGAGTCTTTCCTGGTCGAACTTGGACGGGGCGACCGACAGCAGCGGGACCAGCTCGCCGGTGTCCGGGATCCGGTACTGGACCATGCTGTGGTGGGAGAGCTCGGTCAGCTCCTCGATCCTGATGCCCGTGTGGCGGAGCACTTCGATGGCGGCCCATGCCCAGAATGCCCTGCCCTCTTCGCCGATCAGGTCGCTGCGCTTCCCGGTGCCGGGGTCCTCTGCCCAGAGCCGGGCGGAGGAGGTATGTCCCGGGCGGTGCATCCGGACCCGGCGCAGGGCCTGCCCGCCAGCGGTGAATACCTCGCCGGGCGGGGTCGCGCGGGCCGCGTCCAGCCGGGCCGCGGCGTCCTTGCGGGCCCGGCCGGCGGCGGCGACGACGGCGGGCAGGACGGGGAGCCGTTCGCGGGTCCGGGCATCCATGCGGGCCTTGGCCCGCGCTTTGTGCTTCTTGTGCTGGATGTCGCTGCCCCGGATCGGGCAGGGAACGGCCCACGGTCCCCAGCGGGCCGGCTCGTCCAGTGCCCACTGGGCGAGGTCGAGGTAGAACCCCCGGACGGCCGTCAGGACGCCGGCGCCCGACTGCCTGTCCTGGATGCGCTTCTTCCACCCGGCGGCGATGTCGGGGGGCAGTCTCAGCGAGCTGATGCCCGGGTGGCGGTCTTCCAGGTCTTTCCAGAACCACAGGCCCAGCGTCGAGGCCAGGCCGGTGAGGGTGCTGTAGTCGATGCCGGGCTGGCGTTCGCGCAGGTAGTCCACGAGCAGGTCGCGGACGGGCTGGCAGGCCAGCCCGTAGCGGTCGATGAGCTGGGCGGGGGTGAGCTGTCCGGCGAACCTGCCGTCGATCATCCGGACCGTAGCCGGCGCGCCCGGCGGAAATGCCCCGGCCACGTGCAGGAACTCGTAGAAGAACGGGGAGTGCATGCTGGTGTTGTCGTATACCTGAATGGCGCACTCCAGCAGCTGCATGCAGTCACCGGGGGTGATGTCGGAGACCATCCCGCCCTTGGCGGCCATGATCATGGCGACCCGCTCGGTCGCCGAGCCGGCCGCGTGCGTGGCAAGGCCGCGGGCCGCCGCCAGTTCCCCCAGGGCCGTGATCCCGGCAGGGTCGCGGGTCCGGCCCATCTCCCGCCAGAGCTGGCGCGGGGAGCCGGTGGCCAGCAGCCAGGGCAGGCCTGGGCGCAGGACATCGCCGCCGATCAGCTGGACCAGGCCGCCGCCGAGCACCGCCCGGACCTGCTCGCCCGGCACCGGGCGGCCGGCGCCACCGAGATCGGCCAGGACCTGGTCCCGCCAGTCGGCCCTCCCGTCGGCGCCCGCGCCGGAGGAGTCCCAGCGTTCCTGCCACGTCGTCCCCGGGTGCAGCTCGAGCCAGTCGAGGATCTTCAGCATGGCCCGCTTCCGCCAGTCCCGGCTCTTCGCCTCCGCGGCAGGGAAGGGCGGGGCGAGCATCCGCCGCATCACCGTGAACCGGTCCGCGGCCGTCGCGTCCCACGACGCCGGGACCGGCCGGGGCGGGAACCTCTCCATCGCCGCCAGCGCCTCAGCACTGAGCTGCCGGGCCGCCATCACGGCCGCCGTCACGGCGGTCACCAGCGGCCCTTCCCGAACAGGACGTCAAGGCTCTCCGGGCGGTAGCCCGCCCCTGGTCCCGGGAGCGCGGCCGGCTTTGGCTCCGCCTGCCGGCGGTAGTGGGCCAGCGTGCCCGCGATGACGTCCTCGGGCGTCGGGTTGACGTAGACCTGCGTAGAGGTGAGCGAAGCGTGGCCGAGGATCCATTGCACGTCGGTGATCGGGACGTCCGGGTCACGGGCGAGCCGGTAAGCGGCCGTGTGACGCAGGGCATGGAGCGACCACCCTGCGCCGGCTGCGGCGTTCGCCCGGTCGAACATCGCCCTGGCCGCGTGGTAGTTCAGCGGCCGGAACGGCCTCCGCAGCGTCCACCACAGGGGATCGTCCGGCCCGGACGGCACCAGCCCGTGCATCTCCTGCTGGTAAAGGCGCAGCCACACGAACGCGTCCGGTGATGCCGGGAGCTGCTGCACGGCCCGCGATCCCTTGCGGGTCACGGTGATCAGCTGCTGCCCGGGGTCGGCGCCGGAGCGCACGGCGCCGAGGAGCTCCGACGCCCGGGCGCCGGCGGAGACCCAGAACGCCACCAGCGCCCGGTCCCGGTGCGAGGACAGCCGGGCGAACAGCTCGTTGAACACCGCGTCCGGGATCTGCCTCGGGACCCGGCGGGGAACCCGCGGCCGGAACAAGCCCGACTTCTGCCGCGGGAAGGGGTCCATCGGGTTGTGATGCGCATACGGCCGTCCCGGCCTGGCCAGCGGGAACGGGTTCACGATCGGCCCGGTCCCGGCCTCCAGGTGATACGCGTAAAAGCCCCGGCAGACCGTCTCGCAGTGCGCCACCGTCGACGGCGCGTACTTCGCGGACGCCGGCCGCCTGCCCGGCACCGGCGCCGCCGGACCCCGCGAGCTTCTGGGCTTGTCAGCGAGCTGGATCCACCGGCAGAAGTCGCGGGCCTCGACCCTGGTCGCCTGATTCCACGGCACCCCGACGGCCCAGGTGAACCTGAACCAGCGAAGCAGCGCCAGCGAGTACGACCGCTGTGTCGCCGCCGGCCGGCCCGCCGCCTGCAGATCCCGCAGGAACTCCGACACCGGCCCGACACGGTCGCCGCATGGATCGCTCAGGTAATACGGCTCCCAAGGGTCACCGGTCTCGACGAGGGCCCCGGCCACGGGGACCACGAGCGAACCGAGATCCCGGACGCCATCCTCTTGTCCATCAGCCATGAGCAGCGACCGTAACGACCGCTATCCCGACACGTCCGGAGATTGATCAGCCGACTGCCGTTAGTTCAGTCAACACGTATAGGCGGGATCGATGACGATGACCGACAGCCCGGCGTTGGCGGCCATCTGGACCAGCCGGTCGCGGAGCTTCCTGGTTGGGATGCCAGAGACTGCGCGCCGGAAGTCCCGGCCGCGCCTGCCGCGCGAGGGCCGGCTGCCCGCCCGTTCCCGTCCTTCCGCGCGGGCTTCGGCGAAGTCGAGATCTTCGATGACGATGGCGCGCGCACAGCGGGCCTTCGCGGTGGCGATCAGTGCGCTGATGGCGGCGCGCAGGTGCCCGTCGCGGGTGGCGGACGGCAGCCCGGCCAGGTCCAGGCCGATGGTGGCCGGGACGCCGAGGACGTTGCCGTCCGGCGCGATGACGGCCACGGCGAGGTGGCCGTGGTTGACGTCGATGGCCATGACTGGGTGTTGCCGCAGTTCATCCAGCGATGCCATGGGGGCGGGCGTAGCCGTCCAGCTCGCGTCGATGTACCAGCGGCCGCGGGCCGGGTCATGGCTGATGTCGTAGCGCACCGCGCCCGACATGGCCGGGGCGGCGACCTCATCGCCCCGGTAGGAGAACTCCACCGGACACGACAACCGATACCGGCCGTGCGGCCGGTTCGCGAGATGGGCCAGCGGGGCGGGGAGCTTGATCTCTAGCCAGCCCTGGCCGGGGTTCCAGCGGATCGTCTCGTTCCCCCAGGCCTTTCCAGCCTCGCCGTCGGCGGTCAGGAACAGCCGGGCCGATTCCCACTCCCGCCGCCACTGGTCCTGGGTCAGCCCGGCGGCGGCAAGATTGTTCCTCTTGCGCAGCAGGGCCTTCCCGCCCCGGACCACGGACACGGCCCCCGCCTCCTGTTGCCGCTCTACTCCGGCCAGCCGGACCTTCAGCGACCAAAGGCGGATGGTCTTGGCATGCCGCTCAGCCGGGGTGGCGTACCCGCGCGTCCGGCCTGCCCTCCCGCCCGCCGGGACCGCGAGCCGCGCCCCGATCCGGCCGATGCGAGCCTGCAGGCCAGATCGTTCAGCACGCAGGTTCTGCCCGGCCAGCCGGACCTGGTCCTCGCTGGTGCGGGTGATCGCGCCGGCCCACCGGGACGACGAGACCGCCGTCAGCGCTCGCTTCCGCACCGCCCGGGACCGCGCCCGGCCCTTCGCGTCCAGCCGTCCCTCCGCGCACCGCGCGGCCAGGTCACGGCCCGCCAGCGAACCTAGGTGCGTGCCCGCGGCCCACAGCACGGCCTCATCCCGCGCGGAGACCCGCAGCCGGGCCCGGACCCGCGCGCCGCCCGGGGCCGCTGCTACGAACGGCGCCGCAATCGGGCGCAGGGAAGCAGTCAACAACCTGCCCCCCGCCCCTCTGGAGCGGCCCGTAGGCAACCGCATACATATTCGGAATCAACCACCTAACCAGGATACTGGCTAGCACGTACTTTCGCTGTCTAGGACACGCCGGATGAGCGAACGGTTCTAACCCCTGGCAGGCCCGCTGTGGCGGCTGCTCAAGCAGGCCGTCATCGGGGTTGAGGAACAACGGAACAGCGGTTAGCGGTGAGAACGATCTTGCGGACTCTGGGTGGTCGCGTTGCCCGGGGTCTACGGTCTTGATTCATGCCGGTGGAGTTCTTGTCCGATGAGCAGGTTGGTGCGTATGGCCGGTTCACCGGCGAGTTGTCGGTGGCTGAGGTCGAGCGCTTTTTCTACCTCGATGACGCCGATCGGGACCTGATCGCGCGTCGCCGATCGGATCACCATCGCCTTGGCTTCGCGGTGCAGCTGGGCACGGTGCGGGCGGTGGGACGCTTCCTGGAGGATCCGCTGGATGTGCCGTGGCCGGCGGTGGAGTTCCTGGCCGAGCAGATCGAGATCGGTGACGCGTCGTGCGTGAAGAAGTACGTGCAGCGGCCGCAGACGCCATATGAGCATGCCTGGGAGATCCGCGACCGGTACGGCTACCGGTCCTTCGATGATCCGGGCCGCTGCGCGACCCGAACGCACGCGACAGCGAGGACGACGAGTTCTGATCCCGGCTCACAAGGGGATCCTCATCTGACACGACGTGATCATCGGCGTGGGCGCCGACGAGGGAAGTCACCACGGCGGGTGACCGCGCCGGGATGTCACGGACAGGCCGGGCGCGCGGAACGCCGACGCGGCGCGGCTGGCGGTCGCGCTGGCTTGGTGTGGATCATGTGCATATCAGCCCATTCTGCGTTCGCGACCGGGACAGGCGGGGTTCCGCGCTCGGGTCTGCGTTGGCCAGCGTCGGTGCCTGCAGAGGCCCGGGGGTGCGTGGCTGGGCTTGGCGGCAGTGGGCTGACAGCCGCCGACTGGAAGCTGCGGAGCGGGGTTGAGTAGTTGCGGCAGCCAGGTTTCTGGGCAGCGGGCCTTGCGTGGTAGGCCGGTGCGGTCGGCCGGTTACGGCGAGGCCTCGGCGCGGGCAGCCGGGGAGGGGTGCGGGCCGGAATCGGTGAGCCAACTGAGTCCGGCCAGGCAGGCCAGTGCGGCGACGGCGGCGCAGACGGCGGCGAAGGCGTACCCCCAGCGGGCGCCGTCAGCGTCGATGACCTGCCCGGCAGCGGCCGAGCCGGCCGCGGTGCCGGCCGCGAG
>WNGD01022783.1_pt1 | contig 10739 bp, 14 predicted proteins | sample 5400671 | NCBI WGS metagenome assembly WNGD01 (sample SAMN13153369, study PRJNA577476) | soil metagenome | isolation source: 40 cm soil or saprolite under grassland replicate 2 | place: USA:California | collected 2016-06-15
CCATGACAGTCTTCTCCTTTTAGAATGCGTCTATGTTTCGATCTCTATGAGGAGTGTACTGTCTTTTCTTGTCGAGGTCTACGATGTGGGGAAACCGCATCCCTTACGAGGTAGGGAAGCTATACACGTATCCCGTGGGTGGCAATAGACCTTCGTCCACAGAGAGCAACCGCTTAAAAAAGGCGTACCACTCCTGATAAATCGCCACAAATAGTGAAGTTAATATGAATGTCGACTCTGATTTACATTTATAGTATAATCCTATCGGGTTTAGTGAAAAAAATAAGTTTTGACGCTAAATTCAAGTGATCCTTCCATTTGCCTTCTTTATATATTCAAAGAACCGCAAATGTACGAGTTCGCTCTTTGACAGTCGATCTACATTTATACACATTTGGAGGTAAAATCTATGCGAGATACCTTTAGTTTTAGGACAGGTTCAGTAGTAGGTTATGACCATTTGAAGATTGATAAGAACAATCAAGATTCTCACCACATCATATCCTCTGAGGATATATCTGTAGCCATTGTTTCTGATGGTTGCGGTTCCTGCCAGTATAGCGAAGTTGGTGCCATTTTTGGCTCCCAACTATTAGCAAAAATCGTTGTGGCTCAAGCTAGAAAAGCGCTCAATCATTACGCAGATGAGCCTGAGTTACTTACGCTTCAAATTCTAAATACAGATTTCTGGGAAGAAATCCGCCAGAAAGCTCTTAGTCAACTCAAGATGATCGCCGGAATTTTAGGAGAAGATGAAAAGACAGTATTGGAACAAAACTTTCTTTTTACTGTGCTAGGTGTTCTGATTACTCCTATCCGATCAGTCTTTTTCGGTATCGGGGACGGAGTAATTGCCATTAACGGCGAAATCAAAGTTTTGGAGCCATGCGAGGGTAATAAGCCTATCTACTTGGCATACGGGCTAACAGGTGCCGGAGGCGAGGTCAGTGATGAAGAATGTAAGTTTCAGATACATCACTCTTTATGGACATCAGAACTTGATTCTTTCCTGCTGGCGACAGATGGAGTAAAAGAACTTATGGAAGATGAGTTAGAGCAGATCCCGGAAGGAGAAGAGGCTGTAAACTCACTACGGCAGTTCTGGGAAGATGAAAAGTATATCCAACACGAGCAAGCACTTTTTAAAAGTTTACAGATTCTCAATGGTGGACGATTCCGATTTGGAGATACCTTTTACAAATCCCGTCCCTCATTTTCAGACGACGCGACTGTAGTGCTTGGATTCAGGCAAGAACCAAGTGATACTTTGGAAATTAAAGGAGAGAAAAATGGACTTGTTCCTCAACAACCGAAAGGTAACGCTGGACGAAAACACGTTTCTAAATCAGGGCGGAGAAGCTGAGATTTACGATATAGGCGAGGGTGAAGTCATCAAACTTTTCAAAAACCCTGACCATCCTGATTTTGCCGGAAATCCTGACGAGCAGACGACAGCCGAGCAACGCCTATTACTACTCAAAACGAAGTTGAACGAGTTGCCGGAAAACTTACCTGAACAGGTAGTTATCCCGCTAGAGGTAATCACCGATCAAAGCGGAGAAAAGATCTTGGGGTATACAATGAAGTACATCTCAGGGGCTACTCGTCTCAAAAGTTATAGACTTGCCCCTTCACGGGAAGAGTTAGGCGTTTCCAATGTTGATGTGGTAGAGATCTTTCGGGGTCTCCATCACACAGTCTCAGAACTTCATCAAGCCGGAGTGGTCATCGGCGATTTCAATGAACTTAACGTCCTTATAAAAAACAAGGTCGCGTACCTCATTGATGTAGACAGTTTCCAATTTGGAGATTATGTTTGCAGGATGTTCACTCATCCTTTCGTTGATCCGCTACTTTGCGCCCAGAGTGATGATGAGAGCCGATTGGTCGCGCCATATACGGCAAATTCCGATTGGTATGCTTATACTGTCATGCTCTTGCAGAGCTTATTGCTGGTAGAACCTTATGGGGGAAAATACGATCCTTTCAACACAAAAGACTGGATTCCTCACCCGGAACGTTCATTACACAGCGTTAGCGTATTTCACTCAGAAGTGAAATATCCAAAATCATCATATCCATACGAGACCTTACCGGAAGAACTGTTGCAGTTCTTTGAGGAAGTTTTTGAGCGTAACAAACGTACTGTTTTCCCCGCCTATCTTTTAGATATGGGGTGGAAAAAATGCGCAAGTTGCGGAAGAGAATATGCGTGTGAACGCTAATCCGAGCGTGAGCCATTCGCTGATCCATATCATAGGTCACTTGCTTATTCCTCCAGTCTGTTGCAGAAGCCGTTCGATGAGTGATGCAAGCGACTTGTGTAATCCGATAGCAAGTGGCTCAATCTTAGGTCAAAATGTCCGGTTTGCGCCTTTGTTATACCCACGATACATAAAAGGACTACTGTACAAGAAAACGTAACTGCAACTCAAATCGTCAAGACCGATGAAGAGATTGCCTATGCAACTTTTCAAAGGGGACAACTTCTTTACCTCTACCATAAGGGAGACGAGTACAGAAGAGAAGATGGGAGCGTTGTTTTACAGACAAAGCACCCTCCACAGTTACGTTACCGAATTTGCGGAAAAACGACCCTCATAAGTTGGAGAAACCGGCTCATTTGTTTTGAACCTGATCGCGTTGTGAACGCTAATCCGAGCGTGAGCCATTCGCTGATCCATATCATAGGTCACTTGCTTATTCCTCCAGTCTGTTGCAGAAGCCGTTCGATGAGTGATGCAAGCGACTTGTGTAATCCGATAGCAAGTGGCTCAATCTCTTCTCCAGTTTTTGATACCAACAGTACCGCAATGTTTTTCTTATCGGGGAGCCATCTGAAACGCAGAGATCGTTCTGGTTTAACAGTTATGGCTCGTCGTCTACCCGCAGACACTTTATTCTGGGTTGGAGAAAAATTTGGACTGGTCTGTTGCTGTAATAAGCAAACATTAGAAAGGATGTTCGTCTTTGACGTAAATGATCCAGTCATCAAGCACAAAGTTTACTTGCCAGCGATACAAGCAGATCTGATTGAGGTCGGTTGCTTTTTCAGTGATGCGCTTTGTTGGTTCTTTGTCTCTGTAAAAGAACAGGAAAAAGTTACCAACCAATGCGCGGTTATCAATAGGGAAGGTCAACTGACAGCGGTAAGCAAAGCTGACGCTGGTGATGGATCTTGGCTCGGATCAGTACACGGTAAATGCGCTATAGGCAAGTCATTATTATCAACCTCTGAGGAAGGAATCGTAAGTGTCTGTTGTAAAGGCACAGCTATTCATCCTCAGACATTTCCGCAAACCAAGCAGTTTATCACCCAAGATTGTGATTTACTGCCAGGAGCAGGAGGCGTTTATGTCGTCAACAAACAGAACATTACCTTCTTGCAGATCACCTAGTGTACCTAGTTTTGATCGCAAGATTTAGTTGGTGTATTGAAACATTTAACTCTTTAGGAAAGGGAAACACTCTAATGACGGAAACTAGAAAATTCTACTCAGACATCGTAAACAGTGATGAGCTATCTCCGGGTGCGCGCAGTCTTATCAAGACTACCAACGAGCTGGCTTCAAAGGAGGAATTGCCTCCTTTCAGCGACATTATTCTCGTTACGGTCATGCCAGATGACTCATATTCCATGAAATACGCCGGTAACATCCAAGCGGTGATAGACGGACACAATGGAGTTATCAGGGCTTTAGAAAAAGCGCGCCGGGAAGATCGGGACTCAATCCTGTTTCGGACGCAGTACCTCAACGGCTTTGTCCTTAATGATTGGACAAGGTTGAGGCTAGCAAAGCACATGGACAACACCAACTACGATCCCGACGGCATTACCCCATTATATGACAATACTGTGGCTCTTCTGGCGAGTATTATGGCTAAAAAACCAGAGGACGATACGGATGGGACAGAAGTTCGTTCCGGGACTTTGATTATTACTGACGCCGCAGATATCGGTTCCAAAAAATGCACAGCCGATGACGTCCGCAAGATTGTGGAGTCTATGCTTTTGGAGAAAATGCACATCGTCTCTTTCATGGGGATCAGTGATGGGGAAACAGACTTCCGCGCTGTAGCCAAATCAATGGGTATTCAGGAAAAATGGATACTTACTCCAGACAACGACGGGCAGTCAATCCGCAGAGCCTTCAATACTTTCTCCAACGCCATGGGTCAAGCCTCTCAAACAGCGAGAGCTTTTGACCAAAGGATCGGAGGAGGTTTTGTAAAGTTTGAGTAAGTAGATCAGTTATCACACCATGAGGGAGGAAGCTCCCGGTAGTAGATGACAAGCGTCATCAAGAGATTACCGGAATTTCCGTAACTCATAGATTTTTAAGGGCACTGTAAGGTGAGATTTCTCACCCCAAGGTGCCCTTTTTCTTTTGAAAACTTAGATATTTGTTGACTTTTACCCTATTTTCCGTTTTGGTCAAAATCACCAACCGATTGAAAATCAAGAAACCAGTGTCAAGCTCGACTTGCTTTAGCCAGGTCAGCTCTAATTTTTCAACCAGTTGGTAAAAATCTATTTCTGACATGGGGACTAACCATGCAGAGGCACAGAAATTAGAGGAAACTTTAGGCTTAGCGAGGCGGATAGCGCAGAAGCACAAAAACAAGAACGTCTATCATCACAATCACAACTAATACCAGAAACAGGTGTGTTTCCAGCCACTCCTCAAAATTGGTTTGTTGTTTTTGTTCCTCATTCATCCTTTTGCTGTTTTTCATAAAAGCATTAGATAAAGCTGGAAAATAATTGATCTTCTCCTATCTCCCAGATAATCTTTCCTTGTAGTTTTACGTCCACTGTAACCTCTTGTTTATTTTGAAACGGAGCGTTTAGTGTACCTTTTTGATGTAACAATCTGATAATCTCTTGTGTCTTTTCTTGCCTAAGAATAACCTCCCGAAGATACTTAACAAATGAGTCTTCTATAGAGATATGTTCATGGGAGACGCGGACTTCAATTTTTCGTATGTCCAGAGAGGAGAGAGGAAAGCGGAGCAAGGTACGGACAGAGCGAAGGGGCAGATCACCACGGCGAAGAGACAGACACACAGGCACACGCGCCCATAATTTAGGAGGGGCGGAGCTGCTATTTTGACGCTGGTGATGTTTCAAAAAAAACATAATCATCCATGCGGATACTCCTCTTAACGAGTATCACGTCAGTTTTCTTGTTTCATAATTTCCAACATGCCTATATACCCCGCAAACAACAGTATCATTCTCCCCCGCCCAAGATAGACCGAGCTTATACTTTTCTTTTTTTACCAAAGACAGAATATAATCCGGTTCCACAATCCCCTCTTTTCTATCCCGTATCACATCCATTACCCAGAAATACCCTTGTCTAAGAGCAGTGTTATAGGTAAGCGAATGATCTATGAGCTGAGTAAATGTCTCTTCCATAAAACAGGGTTCTAAAGTGATTTTAGTACCCGATTTGCCCGATGTCAATATTGTTGTGATCGCTACCGGAAGATTGAGCCACTTGCTATCGGATTACACAAGTCGCTTGCATCACTCATCGAACGGCTTCTGCAACAGACTGGAGGAATAAGCAAGTGACCTATGATATGGATCAGCGAATGGCTCACGCACGTGTTTGAAAAAATGAATAAAGTTATTGAATATCTTGAACAAGTTGGGCTTTCCGAGATTGAAGCGAAATTATACCTCACCTTATTGCAGGACGGCGCGACTAGCGTACGCAATCTAGCGCGGGCAACCGGAATACAACGCACAAGCACCTACGACTATCTTAACCAGCTCGTTGACAAGGGGTTAGTCTACAGAGTTGTCAAAGGAACCAAAAAGCAGGTATCCGCCAATCCTCCCGAGGAATGTTTACTTCCGTTAGTGGAAGAGAGAGCGCAGACAGCTAAAACTCTGCAAAATACCTTTTCAGAGGTGCTACATCTATTTCCCCAAAGGAGTGAAACCGGCGAGGCTGAGATTAAATATTATAAGGGCAAGCTAGGAGTGAAAAGAATTTACGAGGAAGCGTTGAAAGCAAAAGAACTACGCTCATACGTCAACATTGCCAGCATGGTGGACACTTTACCTGAAAATTCCATACTCTTCGCGGAAGCGCTGAAAAACAATAAGGATATAAAAATATTCGAGATTATTGAAAACTCACTGCTATCACAGGAACAAACCCAGTTTCAAACCAATAACGCAGATCATAAAAGGTACTTCTATAAATTTCTTCCCAAAGAAGTGAAATTGTCCGCCGCCGATACCCTGATCTATGACGGCAAAGTCGCGATTATCAACGTGCGAGGGCAGATCACCGGCGTTGTTTTGCACAACACCGACTACTACAAGAACTGCAAGGAATTGTTTGATTTTAATTGGAACGTACTTCCACCAGCAAACCAATAGTTTATGAAAAAACGATCAAGATTATACAAGCCAGAAGATTACCCTCTCTCCGGCAAGGATATAGAAAATACTGACGAGTTTGGGTCATTGCTCGAACATCTTACAAATACCCCTGTTTCCGAACCACTGTATAACATCAGCTTAACGAAAGTTGGCGTGAATAAACAAAAAGCCATGATTTATATTGAGAGCCTTGACACCCCGGATACTTACGTCCCTGTCCTCTGTGAAATTAGTACCGGCGTTGATTTAAGGCAAAATCGTGGTATCCACATGAGCCGGTGTATCCAAAGCATTTTCACCCTAGCACAACGGAAATTTAAAACGCTCGATGATTTTGCGCTGGCACTAGCAGGCGCTGTTCAAGAGCAACAAGAGAGTGAAATGGCTTTCGCTGATGTATCTGGGACATACATCCATAAGCGGTACACCAAAAAAACTGCCTTAGAATCCTACGACAGCATACACCTGCTCAGTAAGGCAACCATCTCAAGCTCAAACAGTGATGTCCTGATAAAAACAGGAGTGCAGGTCTATAACGCTACCGCTTGCCCCTGTACCAGAACCTACACCAAATACTCCGTTGTGCCAGCTCTGCAAGCAATGGGACTCACCATAGATCAGATCAACCAGATACTAGATCTAACACTCTCAGGGACGCATATCCAAAGAGGAGTTACAACCCTCTTGCTCGATAAAAAAACGTCAGAGATCACCCACAAAAATATCTATCAGGTACTTGAACAAAGCGTCCACTTAGTTTATGACTTGCTAAAACGACCAGATGAACACGACCTTGTAGTACGGATGTTACAAAAACCGCAATTCACCGAGGATGTAGCGCGGGAGGTCGCGTACAATGCTTACCGACGATTTAAAGATATTCTTTCTGAAAAGGCTGAAATATATGCCGAGTCCATTCTGTTTGACAGTATTCACATTCACGACGTACAAGCTATCATCCAGAAGACTCTGGGAGAGATTAAAAAAGAGGCGGAGTAACAATATTTACTCCCTTTCAGGTGGATGCAGACAAACTACCCACTATTTGAGGGGAGAAATGAGGGGAGAAACAAATTTTTCAATCAGGCATTGCTCACGCCTGACTATACAGGAGGGAGATACCCATTTCTACCGCTTCCCATCACCCCACAGCCCCGCCAGGATGCCCGTTGAAATGGGTATCTTTCCTGTTCGTGGGTAAAATATGTTCGTATGAAGGAAAGAACTCTAACGAGCTACCAGACATGGCGATTACAATTCCAGTAGTGGATACTGTATCTGTTCCTGTCCTGCTGGATCGAAGGGATGTTGCCAGTAGCACGTCAGAAATACCTCTGGGGTGCTGATACGTCCTTCTTGCAGTGAAGGAATAGCCGCAAAATAAAAGGTTCTGTTTCTCATACTCTTTTCGTTGATACGTCCCCGCAGCTTTAGTAGTAGTTGCCGGGCAATCATTCGCATCCATTGGACATGATCTGCTCCGTGGGTTGAAACAAAGCAGACCTTGACCAGTGGCGCTCCATAGCGTTCTTCAAATATCCCTTGCTCAATCACATAATAAATCTCGTGAAGTTTCTGCGCAAATTCCGCTTTGTGATACGTTCCTCGTTCCAGTTCTACCCAGACGACTCGCCGTTTCGCAGGAGCATCAGGTTCTTTTCTGATCGCAAAATTGAGTATTGCGTCAGGGATCACCCCGCGCTTTTTGCCAAATGGAGTGGTATAGAGAAGTGGCGTACTTTTCAAGAGGAAATCATGCGCAAACGAAGCCAATGCAATCTGTGGATGATAGTCTCCAACCTTGCTGGCTGCGATAATAAATTTATTTAACTCCAACGGATGGAGGAGTCTGGTGCTTGCTAATCGTTTCCACTCTGCTGGAGGCGTATAAGATCCAATCGGCAACTGCTTCTCATCCCGCAGATACTTCATGCCATCCACGGCTAATACGCAGACTAACGGACTGCGACCTGCGGCGGTTCGCAATGGGAAGCGGGCAATATGCTCTAATTCCTCTAGGTGGTGGATATACTCTTTGATACGGGAGATAGATCGGGGGCTACCAACCGCAGGCACTAATAAATCAGTTGTGAGGAGATGATACTGGTACAGCGCCATGAGGATCTTTTCATATTTTTGCGGTATCACCCCACGCGAACGATACGCTCGCTGTATGAGCGTTCGTCTTGTCCAAATTGTTCGCTGCATTGCTTCCATTTAATTGCAAAAGAAATGCCCGCAAACAACAAAAAAAGAGACACACTTATTCAGAGTGTGAACTGTTTCTTGATTGCCTGCGGGCAAAGGGGGTTTTCTACAAACGTTTCTCGCGGTTTAGTATGGGGAGTATATTACTGTGTCCGAATAGTTATTCCGTTGCAAGTATGCCATACATCTTGGTCTTGCCAACGATGGTCATACCACTGTGTGCCATTTTTCCCTTGCCGTTTTTTCATGGCGACATTGTGGATTTGGCACTGGTCAGGTGGTACGTCCGGCTCTGGTTCTTGTGTCAGTTGTTGTTGCCGAATCAGTCCTTGTACCAGCTCAATGGCTTCCAGAAATTCGGTGGAATCATCGCAGCGAATAACAAACTGCTCGTTTTTGCAGGGATCAACAAACAGACTCCATTGATATTTATGCTCCATGAGAGACTCCTTGTTTTTCGGCTAACTTAGAACGAGCAACAAACGCCATGAGTTCCCAGAACCCTAATTCATTAAGTTCCTGCTGCATCACCTGGGCGATATCAGCCATATCCTGTTCGGTCAAGCGGTCAACTTCTGCGACACTTAAATAGTGTTGCAGTTCCGCTTTATCAAGCACAGCAATCGGATATTGCATGTGCCAGTCGGTTTTACGTCTCATTTGATTAGTACCTCCTCTGGTTTTTCCTCTATACATGACTCCGGCGACACTTCCTCCCGTTCCGCCAGTAGTTCCGGCTTTTGGGAAGTGAGTATATGCCGTTGCACTTCCCAAACCGCCGCTTCTAATTGCGCGATAATGGGATAGAGGGTTGTGTCAGTGATTTGAGGTATTTCATCCCCATCTGGGTGATAATAGTAATCGCTGCCAAACTTACGATGTTTTGTCTTCTCAATGATGTGTTTCGCCCGCTCAAAGGTTTGTTTAAACGCGAGGTTGCGCTTGTGTAATGTAACAACCTGCCCTTCTTTGTAGGAGAGAAACGTAGCCTTCACTGTTGGGTAGGTATCGGTATACTCCAGCACAATCACCGAACTGGTAAGTTTGCCATAAATCTTCCAGTTATAGCGTCCCAACTGAATTGGCGTATTTTTATCTCCTTTGCACGGGACATAGCTCTCAGGAATAGGAAAGCCAGCACGTTGGATGGATAAAAACACATCCTTTCGGGCTTCATCACTGTAATTGGTTTTGATGGTGTACATCATGTCCTCCGTATCTCTAAAGGAGTAGGTGATGTTTCCATCATCATCGGTCTCTTCTTGACCTAAAAACGTGAGCTGCGGTTGCTTCTTCAGGAGACATGCCAAACACAAATTTTTCCCTACAAGCAGATGATCTGCTTGGTCAATGGGCACACGGCATTTATCACAAAGTTGATGTTGAGAAATCAACGCTCTGATAATTGCAAACCCTTCCTCAGTGATGGTAAATTCCTTGCTGGCATACTCCAGCATAACTCGTTTCATCTGATTGGTCGTCCTTTCTTCTGGATAGTAGTGCGAGAAACATGTTAAAGAGCAAAACCCTCCTCTTGTCTGCTGTGCAAAGAGAACGGACTCTTGCAAAAGTGATGAGTACGCTCACCTTACATAAGCAAACAGAAAAAGTACCAATGGATAAACATGCAATTATGTTTACTTGGCAGGATGAGTATAGCAAAGGGCAATACAGATACAAGAGAACAAAACTATACAAACGCTATCGTTTCTTCTCAAGAATGGGGGACACAGTCGTCCTGGCTCCTGGGTGAGTGCTACTACTCCAGCAGAGTAGGAGTTGTAGCAGCCGCCCAGGAAACAAGGGAAAAAATTGATTTCACATTGCTCCGCAACATTTCCCCATCGCGCGTCTGCTTTGCTTCCGTTGGGGCAGGGGGTGAAACATAATGAGTATAGCAGGGAGGCGAGGGAGGAAGCGAAGCATGGTAGGAGGATGGCTGATATAGTTTGTCTGCTTGTTTCTCCTGGAGAAATTGGTATAACTAAGAGAGAGCATTTCGTAACTTGGCAGAGTAAGGTAAGCTGATGCTTGACGAGGCTAGTCCCCTCGGCAAGGAGATCAGCTGTATGATGCCAGTAACCGTAACAGATCATCAGGCACCAGTCCCGCCTCCATCATATCAGCG
>WNGD01006944.1_pt1 | contig 10737 bp, 7 predicted proteins | sample 5400671 | NCBI WGS metagenome assembly WNGD01 (sample SAMN13153369, study PRJNA577476) | soil metagenome | isolation source: 40 cm soil or saprolite under grassland replicate 2 | place: USA:California | collected 2016-06-15
GACGTTTCCACGACCATGCGGGCTGCTTCCTCACGGAACTCAGGCGTGAACTTCCGGTATTTCCCTGGCACTTGATCTCGTCCTTTCCGGTGAAGATCCTATAAGGATCCGCAGTCCGGAAGGTCCGGGGCACCCCCGGCCGCGGGGGAGTTTCCGCCGGTGGGAGCGGGAGGCGCCGATGGTACTGTGGCAGCTCGATATCGTCGGCGGGGCGTTTTTGGCTGATGGGACCGAGGCGAAGATCGTGACCGGGATCGACGATCATTCCCGGTATTGCGTGATCTGCCAGGTGGTGCCCCGGGCGACGGGGCGGGCGGTGCGCCTGGCATTTGCGGCCGCGCTGCGGAAATTCGGTGTTCCCGGCGAGGTGTTGTCGGACAACGGCAAGCAGTTCACTGATCGTTTCGGCAAGGGCGGGGAGGTGCTGTTCGACCGGATCTGCCGCGACAACGAGATCATCCACCGGCTGACCCAGCCCCGGCATCCGACCACCACCGGGAAGGTGGAGCGGTTCCATCTCAGCCTGCGCCGCGAACTGCTCGACGACTGCGTCCCGTTCGCTGACCTGGCCGCGGCGCAGGCCGCAGTCGATGCGTGGGTTAGCGAGTACAACACCGCCCGGCCGCATCAGGCGATCGGCATGGCCGTCCCGGCGGACCGGTTCACCACCGCGGCAGCCCGGGCCGAGGCCAAGCTGCTGCCGCTGCGGTTGCCCGCCACCTTGGCAGCGGTTGCGGTGCCGCAGCCCCCCGCTGCCCCCTGCCAGCAACGGCCAGGCCACGCCGCGGCCGAGCCGCAGCCGTGGCGGGAAGGGCCGGTGGAGTTCGACCGGGTCGTTCCTGCCAGCGGGAACATGCAGGTAGCGGGCCGCCAGTTCTGGCTCGGGCCGCACCGGGCCGGGATGACGATTACCTTCTGGGCCGACACCCAGATCATCCACCTGCTGACGGCCGGGTCGCGGATCAAGTCGGTCCGCTCCCACCTGGCCGACTCCGACCTGGCCCGGCTCGCCGCCACCGGCGGACGGGCTGCAGGACCACCACCGCTGCCGGCCGCCGAACCCGGGTCAGCGCTGGAAGTGGAACGGGTCGCCAGCAGCATCGGCCACGTCAGCCTGGGCGGGCGCCAGCTCCTGGCCGCCGAGGTCCTGGCCGGGCGGCTCCTGGGGATCCGCGTCGAGCAGGCCACCCTGGCCTACTTCGACCCGGCCACCCGCGAGCTGCTGCGCACCCGGCCCAACCCGCTGACCTGGGACCAGGTTCAGCGGCTGCGCGGCGCCCGCCGGGCCGGGCCGCCGCCCATCCCCGCCACCTCCCCGGTCACCGTCACCCGACGGGCCAGCAACAGCGGCGTCATCATGGTGGTCGGGCAGAAGATCGCCCTCGGCCGGATCCACGCCCGCCAGCTGGTCTCGGCCCGCGTCACCGCCGACACAATCACCATCGAGATCGGCGCCGACGACATCCGCACTGTCCGGCGCACCACCACCCAGCCGGTTCGCAGCATCAAAGTCCAACGGCCCCGCAAGGCCGCCAATGTTTCCTAGGCCACCTGGAAAGCACACGGTGGGACTAAAACGTCAAGCCATCGGTGGGACTCGACAAGCGCGGTGGCTGACGCGCGTGCCAACCCGTCCTCGCGGCCATGGTGGCCGCCAGCTGGTGCGGCGCCCGGCAACGCCTGCGCTATGGCGTAGCTCTTGCTGTGCGTCTGAAGCGGCACACCTAACGCCGGATGGAGCGGCGAGAGTCGTGTTTGTGGCCCCGTGCTGCCGCACGCAGATCCGCCGGTTCTGGCGCGGATCGCTACCGGGCTGACTTCGGCGGCGGCGAGTTCAGTTGCTTGTGGCCGCCGTGATGATCTGCTGCGGCGTCTGGTGGGCCGGCCTGGTGCGGGCCGCGTCGAAGGCCGCTGGCGTCAGGCGGGCGCGAACGGTGGCCAGCGTTCGCGTGTAGGCGGCCGGCCGCAGGGGTGGGAGCAGCACGCCGAGCTGGGCGCGCAGGGCGTCGCGCGCCCCGTCGAGTTCGGCGGCGCGCTCGTAGTCGCCGCGTGCCGCGGCCGCCCCGGCCAGGCCCTCCAGGCACCACTGCGGGTATATCAAGTTGCCGGTGTCGGCGAACAGCGACGCCGCCTCGGTCAGCAGGGCCTGCGCCCGGGTGTGGTCGCCGTCGGCGAGTTCCACATGCCCCAGCACCGTCAGTGACATGGCCGTGCTCCAGCGGTTGTCAAACCTGCGGGCTACGGCCAGGCCTTCCTCGGCCACTGCCCTGGCACGAGTTTGGTCGCCGATGTTCAGCAGCGCGCCCGCCAGCCCGGCCAGGCCCCGGGCAGTGGTTTTCTCGTCACCCCGCTCGCGCAGCAACTTCAGGCTGTCGGTGAAGAAACGCGCCGCGTGCTGGTAGTCGCCCGTAGTCATCCCGAATGTTCCCAGCATGAAGAGCACATCGGCCTGCCCACCGGTGTCACCGAGGGCGCGGAACAGGCCCAGCGCCTCGGTGCCGAAAGCCTCCGCCCGCTCGGACGCACCCGGCCCCGCGTTGCCGGCCACCCAGCCCAGCAGGAACAGCCCCTGGGCCAGGGTGTACCGGTCGCCCGAGTCGCGCGCCGCGGCCAGGCTCTCCTCGGCCAGGGCGCTCGCCCGGGGGCCGTCGCCGGTGAACATCGCCGCGTAGGCCAGGCCCAGCAGCGCCACCGCCTCACCGGCCCGGTCGGCGGACGCCCGCACCTGCTCCAGCGCCGCCTGATGAGCGCGTTCGGAATCGGCGTACCGGTCCTGCACTCGCGCCAGCAAGCCCTGGGTGTTGAGCGCGGCCGCCAGCAGCCACGGGTCTCCGAGCTCGCGGGCCAGCGCCACGGCCTGGGCGCAGCGCTCCGCCGCCTGGTCGTATGCCGCCTGGTCCATCGCCAGCCGCGCCGCGCCGGCCAGTCCGTTGACCCGCACGGCCGGGGCGACCGCGGCGGCGCCGTCCAGCCCCTCCCGAAGCCACCGGCGGCCCTCGCTGAGGTGGCCGCGCCGCTCCCAGAACGGCCACAGCGCGGCGGCCAGCCGCAGCGCCGCCGCTCCGTCGTCGGCGTCGCGTGCCCAGCGGAGCGCGGCCCGCAGGTTGTCATGCTCGGTGTCGAGCCGCGCCAGCCAGGCGATCGCGTCGGGTCCGGTGAGCGCCGGGCCGGCCTGCTCGGCCAGCGCCAGGTAGTAGGCGGCGTGCCGCCGCCCGAACTCCCCGGTTTCGGACCGCTCGGCCAGCAGCTCGGTGCCATATTCCCGGATCGTCTCCAACATGGTCAGCCGCGGCGCGGCAGGCGGGGCGTCATCGTTTCCGGCCGCGGGTGTCATCGGCGGCCGGAGCAGGCTGCTGGCCACCAGCGACGCCACCCCGTCCAGCACCGCCGGGTCGCCGCCGCCGTCGGCGCAGATCACCTCCGCCGCCTCCAGCGTGCAGCCGCCCACGAACACGCACAGCCGCCGGAACAGCGCCTGTTCCGGCTCGTCCAGCAGGTCATAGCTCCAGGCGATCGCGTCCCGCATCGTCTGCTGCCGGGCCGGCAGGTCGTGCGGGCCGCCGGCCAGCACCGGCAGCCGGCGGTCCAGCCTGGCCAGCAGCGCCGCCGGGGGAAGCAGCCGGATCCGGGCCGCGGCCAGCTCGATAGCCAGCGGGAGCCCGTCCAGCCGCCGGCAGATCTCCGCCAGCGAAGGTACCGTCTCAGCGTCCAGCGGCAGCTCCGTCCCGGCGGCCCGGACCCGCTCCACCAGCAGCTCCACCGCTGGCGAGTTCCGCAGCGCCTCCAGCGGGCCCGCCGCGCCGGGCAGCACCAGCGGCGCGACCGGGTAGTCGCGCCCGCCCCGCACGTCCAAGGCCACCCGGCTAGTAACCAGGATGACCAGATCCGGGCACGCCTGCAACAAGGCGAGCACCGCGTCCCGGGCCGCGAGCACATGCTCGAAGTTATCCAGCAGCACCAGCAGCCGCCTGCCCCGCAGCGACACCGCCAGCAAATCGGGCAGCGGCGTCGCGTCCCGCTCATCCACCCCCAGCCGCCGCGCGATGGCCCCCAGCACCAGCCCAGCGTCGCGCAGCGGCGCCAGATCGACGAAGACCACACCATCGGCGAACTCACCAGCCACCCGACCCGCCACCTCGATCGCCAGCCGGGTCTTACCCACCCCGCCGGGCCCGGTGAGCGTGACCAGGCGCGAGCCGGTGATCAAGCCTTCCAGCTCAGCAAGCTCAGCATCGCGGCCGATGCAGCTGGACAATTGCGCCGGCAGGTTGGTCAGCACCGTCGGGTCCTGAAGCGACCGAAGAGGCGGGAACGCCACCTGGAGGCCGTCGGCCTCGAGCTGGAAGAGCTGCTCAGCCTGGCCAAAGTCCTTCAGCTGGTGCAGGCCCAAGTCCCTGAGAAAGGCGCCCGCCGGCATCGAGTCACGAAGGAGCGCCGCCGTCGTCGCCGAAACCAGTACCTGGCCGCCGTGGCCGGCTGCCGCGATGCGCGCACCCCGGTGAACATCAAGACCGACAGGCCCAACTGCGGTCTCTGACACCTCCCCGGAGTGAATGCCCATGCGGACGCGCAGCCCTTCACCGCCTGGCCAAGAATGCGAAGCCAACGCCCGCTGCATCTCGATCGCCGCGGTTACGCAGGAGCTCGGCGACGAGAACACGGCGAAGAACGCATCACCCTGGGTGTCGATCTCCCTGCCGCCATGTGCGGAGAGTTGTGCGCGGATAAGCCGATGATGATCGCTGAGAAGCTCCGCGTACACCGCCCCCAGGCGCCGCAGCATCGCCGTAGAACCCTCGATGTCAGTGAAGAGGAAGGTGAGAGTCTGCGTGGCCAACAGCCCACCCGTCACTTCCATGCGCGGTTCACCAGAAACCGATCGGCGCTCACTGGGCGGCCGTACGGCCGGTGCGAGAACATGCAAGCTCTCGGTCAGTGCGGCTTGCCCAGCTCCGGCCGGCCATCCCCCGACACCCAACATCATCGGCCACCCAAACCAGCCAAAGCAACCAACAGCATCAACTGGTCACCGCGCCAATCCTTGCCTGCGCGCGCCGTGGTGCGCAACACGCGCGGCAGCCTATAGCCTCACATGTCCGACTCCGCTTGATGTGCGACACGGTGGCTCCAGTTGCTCTGTGGCGCTCCCGTTGATGCTTCGGGAGCTGGACGTGGCCGAGCAGACGGTGAGATCCGGCGCGCGTAACGTCATCATTCGCAGCCTGGGATGACAGCCCGGGGAAGGTCCTTCGGAGGTGCATGGTGAGCGACACGGGCACGGGAAACGGCAAAGTGGTCGTGAACAGAACGATGTCACTCGACGGGTTCACCGCCGGTCCCGGCGACGCGATGGACTGGATCTTCGACTTCATGAGGCCGATCGAGGACGAGTTCCTGGAGATCATGGCGGCCACCGGCGCCATGCTCGTCGGCCGGCGGACCTACGAGGTCGGTAAGCGCATGACCGGCAATCCGAGCGAGGTGACCCCTGCCTACGACGGGGGAGCAGTGTTCGTCCTCACCCATGAGCCACCGGACCCGCCGGACCCGGCGGTCACGTTCCTCACCGGTGATATCGGGGACGCCGTCGCCACCGCGCTGCACGCCGCGGGCGGCAAGAACCTCGAAATCCTCGGCGCCGACGTCACCGGTCAGTGCCTGCGGCGGGGACTGGTGGACGAGATCCTGGTGTACGTCCTGCCGGTCCTGCTCGGCGACGGCACTCGCTTCTTCTCGCCGCCGGGCCTGGCCAGGATAGACCTGGAACCGCTCGACAGCACCCGGTCGGGAGCCGTCACCATCCTTCGGTTCCGCGTCCGCAAGTAGTCCCGGCTACGTCAGCTCAGCTTGCTACTGCCGCTGCCACCACGGCGTCGCCGGCTGCGGCAGCCTGCGTCACCGTGGATTACGACGCCTGGCCGTTTTCTTCGGATAGCCGGTGGTCCCGGACCCGGCGGGGCATCCGCGACACTGGCTGCGATCCGTTCGTGTGGCTACCCACTGTCCTCCCCAGCCACCAAACTGAAGTAGAGCACCAGCTAGCAAATCTCTAGGGCGTGTCGCACATCAAGCGAAGCCGTTCCGTCGCACATCAAGTGGAACTAGGCATCGGGCAGGGGACACCAAGACAGTGCGCTGTCCCGCTTGACGCTTAACACTCCCGCTTAGCCGGCTGTGGTCTCGGTTGCGGGCTCGTCGCGCAGGCCGAGGCGCAGGTGCTCGGCGTGGTAGACCGCCTCATCGAGCAGCATCGCCACGTGGTTATCGAACAAGGCGTATACGACGGTGCGCCCGGTGCGCTGCCCGGTGACCAAGCCGAGATGACGGAGCATCCGCAACTGGTGGGAGACCGCTGATTGTTCCATGCCCGCCGCCGCCGCTAGCTCGCTGACGGCTGCCGGGCCCTCACGCAGGCGCCCCAGGATGCGCAGCCGGCTCGGCGTGGCCAGCGCCTGCATCGTGGTCGCCACCGCGGCGGCGGTCTGCTCATCGATGCGCGCGGTCGGCGTCGCCTTGCCGCGGATTCCATGGCCCATACCGTCCAGCATACTACTGGCTCATGTACATATGAGCATCTCTTCATGCGATCCGGTATAGTGGCGTCGTCAGATGCCGATCAGAAGGGCAGGCCCGCCGGTGCCTTCCGAAGTCCGGAGCCAGGTGCGGGGCGCGAGCCGTGATGATGTTGCGGACCGCCGCGCTGCTAACCGGGCGGTCGGGGTCTCCGCGGCCGGGCTGGCGCTGACCGGCATCGTGGAACTGCTGCTCGCGATCTTTACCGGGTCAGTCGCGCTGCTCGGTGACGCCCTCCACAATCTGTCCGATGTCTCCACATCGGCCGTGGTTTTCCTGGGCTTTCGCGTGTCCAGGAAGCCGCCGTCGCGGACGTATCCGTACGGGTACGAGCGCGCTGAGGACCTGGCCGGGCTGGGCGTGGCGGCGGTGATCTGGCTCAGCGCGGCCTTCGCTGGCTATGAGAGCTACCGCAAGCTGGTCGGCCACGGTACTACCAGCGATGTGTGGCTCGGCATGGCCGGTGCCGCGCTCGGCATCATCGGCAACCAGGCGGTTGCGTTCTACAAGCGCCGGGTCGGTACCAGGATCGGGTCCTTGACCCTGATAGCTGATGCGCGGCATTCCTGGCTGGACGCGATCTCCTCGCTCGGCGCCCTGGTCGGCCTGGCGCTTGTGGCCGCCGGGTACCGATGGGGCGACCCGGTCGCCGGGTTCGCGATCACCGCATTCATCTGCCATGTCGGCTACGAGGTCACCAAGGGCATGATCCACCGCCTGATGGACAGCATCGACCCCGATGAGCTGGCCGCAGCGGAGAAGGCCGCCAGAGCAATTGACGGGGTGCAGTCAGCCACCGTGCGGGGCCGCTGGACGGGCCGCAGTCTCCGACTAGAAATCGACAGCCGCCTGGATGGCTGCCTGTCCCTAACCCAGGCGGACCAGATCAACCGGCGAATCGAGGATGCCGTCGCCCGCGCAGTCCCGGCCGCCACCAACGTCCACAGCGACGCGCACGCCTGAACGCGCCAAGCGAGAAGATCATGCCGTGGGAAACATTCTCTGGGGTGTGGAAAGGATCATCCGAGGCCGATCCGTCAAGGATCAAGTGAGGCCAGGCAACAAGGGTTTGAGCCGGTGAGAATGCGTGTTCGATAAGCTTCCTGCGGGCCGGGGCTCATCTGAGCGTGTGCCAGCCTTCTTGGGCCAGGAATAGGGCTATGAGTGAGGCGGCTGCTGGGTCGGCCCACCACCAGCCGAGCGACTCGCTTACGGCGGTGCCTGCGAGTGCCACGGCGGCCAGGGCAGCACCGGCTGCGCTGAGGATCCCATCGCCGCGCAGCGCGCGGCTGCGCAGCCGTTTGGCGAGCCGCAGCTTGATGTAGCCCAGTACCGGAAGCACGAGGACGGATCCGGCGAGCAGCATCAGCCCCACCCCGCTGTGCCCTGGTTGTGCCTGGACGATCAGCGATCGTGCTGCCTGCGCCAAGACGTAGACCGCCGCTGCGAGCATCGCTGCCCCTATCGCCTTGGTGGCAAGGCGTTCGGCATGCTCAGGGTTGCCAGCGCGGCGTAGCTCTAGCCGGAACCGCCACACCAGGATCCCCGAAGCCGACCCGTCGATCACCGAGTTCAGGCCGAAGGCCAGCAGCGCCAGTGACCCGGTGATCGCTCCCGCCGCCACTGAGGTGACTCCCGCCAGGGCAGCCCACGCCAGCGAACATCCGCATGCCACCATCGCGGCCCAGAGGAGCCGATCCTGCCCAGGGTCGCTGATGGGCCGGTTCACCTGTGGCTGGGGTGGCTGTCTTTTGTCCTGGCTAGTCATTGCTCCTCACAGCCTGGCACGCGGGGCCAGGCGCATCAGCTTGGCGCCACTAGCCAAGGCAGAATCGTCGATGGCCCAGGCCCGGCTTCCTGCCTGGACGGGCTGGTGCCAGACCCCTTTACCGCATGCTGACAGGCTCGTCTGCCACACCGCCGCCGTGACATCCGGTGCGGCGCTCACCCAGGAATCGCTGCTGCACAAAGAAGGGGTACCTGCGTCTAGGGTTGCTTCGGCGCTGCGGTCTCCTGCTCGATCTAAGCGAGGTACTCCGGATTGCCATCGGTGATCGGCCTCGTGGAGATGCCGGGCACCTCGTAGGGGTGATCTTCTTTGGCCCTGGCGACGATCTCGCTCACTCGGCCTCGGCTGGTGTGCAAGGACACGCGGCCCTCGGTGCGCTCGTAGATCTCGCCGCGCCACCGGTAGATCGAGCGCACGGGGGCGAAGTTATGCGCGCTCGCGCACAGGCCGTCCTGGCAGGTCAGCCAGCAAGTACCCCGGTTGCTGATGCGTTGGGCGCGCTGGCAGGATCAGTGCTGGACGCTGCTCGGATCGCCGACCTGGTGAAAACCAGGGCTCAAACGGATGCAGTACCGGCCCGGCCTCCTCGGCGGCTTTCCCGACAGCACCGGCCCGACCTCACAGCATTCTGTAACTCCCACCATTGAAGATTTTCTAGCTGACTCGCTGCCCATCGATTGTCAGTCTTTGACGTCGCTCCTGGCAGCCGACTGTCCCGCCGTGACCGTCACCCGACCGGCCGAAGAAGTAGGCAGGTGCCTGGCCGAAGGAGGCTGGAAAGTCCGAGACATATTGGTATTGAACGAGAGCGTTGCATCCGGCTAGGGCGGCAAGATCACCGATCTGCGACGGCAAGGCATTGTGCGGCAGGTTCAGTACTACGAGACGGGCACCCTCAAGGCCCAGCCTGACGAGTTCCTGCACGTCTACAGCGAGACCCTCGAGCATGAATGGCCTGGCCAGATCGTATTGATAGGTGACTCGCCACGGCGGATCGAGATGGACGATCGAGAACCTTTGACCCGCATCGACGGCGGAGGCCAGCGTCGCGGGCCCATCGGCCAAACGATATTCGACCACGCTGGCCAAACCGGCGAGCGCCATGTTGTGCACCGCCACGTCGACCGTCGTGCGATCGTTGTCAACCGCTTGGACGCGGCAGCCCGCTTTCGCGTAGGAGTACGCCATCTGGCCAACTCCGGCGAATATGTCGAGCGCGCTCCGGTCTTCTTCACCGTCAAGACCCGACAGGATCTCGAGGGCTGTGCGGGCGATCTCCTCGGCACAGGCGTGTGGAGTCGTCTCCCGCAGTGCACGTTGCGTCATCAGATACCCCGACAGGAGCGCCTTATCGACCGGCAAGCCGAACAGGTAGCGCAGGTAGCCAGGACAGCCGAACTTCGACCCCATGGCGTGGCAATAGGCCAGGACCGCGTCCGCGTGGCCGCCCGACACAATCACGTCCCGGCCGGCCTCATCAGGGATCGGGCCGAACGGCAGCATCAGATCCTGCCGTACATCGTCAGGAAATGGCGGCCCCGTCATGGCAACGCTGACGCTTCCCCGCCCGAGGCGGTGGAGGTACCGGGCATGTGGCAGAGCTGCCCACACCTGGCGACGCCAAGATCACACCTCACCATGCCTCTCCAGCAGCCTCTCGGCCCGAATCCTGCTGCCGTCGACGCATGGCACATCGTATCTGGGCCGCTCCCCTGCAGATTTTCCGGTGCGGGCGCCGAGGCGGCATTCGGCGTGGCAAGAACCTTGCCTGGAGGTTATCGAACCAGGCAACGTTGCTCGCGCGTTACTAGCAACTGCTGCGACTCCTGCACCGGTTGCTGCACATGGGCTCGTGAACTGCTCATCCCATGATCGGAACTGGCCTTTGACCTGGGCGCGCTCAGAGGGACTCGAACCCCCAGCCTTCTGATCCGTAGAGAGATATAGGCACATCCGCTACCAGCCCATACGCGTGATGAACTGGTGCGATGCTGCTCAGCGATGCGCAGCAAGTGGCGGCGTTGAGCGCCGTTGGGCGGCCAGAATGCGGCCAGCACGGCGGCATCGGTGCGTTTGTCTAGCCGCCAGTTGAAGGCATTGCGGCGCAGCTGCAGGCCGGGGTGACGTTTCCCTCACCGAAAAGCTTGCTTAGTCTTGCCTATCAGGTGCTGGTCCGCCGGACCGTGGCAATCCTCGGCGGCGTCTGGCCGACGTGCCGATCGGCGCTGCGACGCTGGCCAGGCAGGCTGTGTCTGGATCGTCCTTCTCCTCCCGGATTCCACGCGCCAAAATAGCCGGCCCGCGTCAGCTGCCCTTGACACGCCACACCTCTCCATGATACGGGCATTAGATATAGATTACCTGGGCTAGGCCCA
>WNGD01023810.1_pt1 | contig 10736 bp, 10 predicted proteins | sample 5400671 | NCBI WGS metagenome assembly WNGD01 (sample SAMN13153369, study PRJNA577476) | soil metagenome | isolation source: 40 cm soil or saprolite under grassland replicate 2 | place: USA:California | collected 2016-06-15
ATGAGCCACGCAATACAGATGCAGCTTTCATAAAGCAAAACCATCGGCAGTGCCATTGCGATCAAGGTCAGGATGTCTGGCGTGGGCGTAATGATGGTCGCCAGGAGAAAGATCAGCACCACCGCATACGGTCGCGTACGTGCCATGAACCCGTAGGTAATTAAACCAAATCGAACCAGCGCCAGAACCACTACTGGCAATTCGAAGGCGAGGCCAAAACCGATGGTGAATCGAGTCACAAAAGAATAATACTGCTGCACGGTCCACGTCGGCGCCCATCCCAGTGACTCGGTGTCGCGAAAGAAAAAGAGAATCGTTTTCGGCAGCAGCCAAAAATAACAAACCGTTACGCCCAGGAGGAATAGCGCGAAGCTGACTAAAATAGCGGGCAGCACAAAGCGCTTTTCTATCGCAGTCAGCGCCGGCAAAACAAATTCCGCGATGAAATACAGGAGCAGCGGAAAAGAGAGAACGATGCCGGCGTAAAATGCCAGATGAAATGAAATCACGATTGAATCCGTGATGCCGAGCGCCTTCAGCGTTCCGATTTGTGAACCGACTTCGCGCAGCGGCGCCTGCATTATGCGCACGAGCGCCGATCGAAACGCGAAGCAAACAATCATCGCAATCATCAGCGTGATTGCCATCTTCACAATCGTCCAACGCAGGTCTTCGAGATGTTCGAGAAACGGTTTGGAAGTTTCGCTCTCCGGAAGATCGCGAAATTTGAAAATGTCTCGCAGCACCATTGTGATAAAAGAATCAGCGCGGCGCGAGTGACAGAAGACCGCGCGCTGCCAGCGTGGCGCAAATACCCAGCGTATTTGCGTCGCGAATTTCGTTGTCCGCGATCATTCGGCGAATTTCCTCCACGGTAAATTCGCGGCAATCGAGAATCGATTCTCCTTCGTCTCGCGCCGAGCCCTCTTTACACGGCCGAACTGGACCCGCCAGAAAAAAATAACCGCGCTCATCCGTGAATCCCGGCGATGAAAAATAATGGCCGAGCGGAATGAGCTCGCCGTTTTCGGCCAGCTCGTAGCCGGCCTCTTCGCGAAGTTCGCGCAACGCAACTTGCTCCATTGTTTCTGCTGGGCGGCCGGGGTCGGCGCCCCCGGCTACGGTGTTGTCGATTTGACCAGAAGGCATTTCCCAGATCGCCTGCCGGATCGGGATGCGTTCCTGGCGAATGAGAACAATTTTACCGTGGCGTGTCATGGGCGCGACAATGACGGCTGTTTTCCGATGCACAATTGTCCACGTGCGGGGCTGGCTTCGCGATGGCGTTCGGACGTGATCGGTCACGACTTCGAGATGCGCGTTGGCAAAATGCCGCTCGCTCGAGATGGTCTCCCAGTTTCCCTCTTTCACGCGGGAAACGCGGGAAGATTATGAACGTGGCGCAGAAAAGCGAATGCTCAGGTAGCCCCGATTTGTAAATTTCTCTCCCCTTAGTCGCCTGCGCAGCGAGTGTCATTCCAAAACCGGATCGCTGGGGAGGATAGGTCATGTTCATAGCTGAGCGCGCTAAGACTTGCTGTGTCCAACATGAAAAGCTTCCCGGCGAATGGTTCGAGACCGAGCCAGCGGGCGGCTAACACTCGCAGGAAATGTCCGCTCGAAAAAATCAGCACATTGCCTTTCACCACGCGCACCCGATTGACAACACGGTCGGCACGGGCTGCAACTTCTTGCGGCGATTCTCCGTTGGGGCAACCGTCGCGAAACAATTGCCAGCCAGGTCGCTTCGCTCGGATCTCCGGGGTTCGAAGACCTTCGTAATTGCCATAGTTCCATTCGATCAGATCGCGATCGACTTCGGCTGCCGCGGCAAATCCAGCTAATTCGCAAGTTCGAACGGCGCGCTGCAACGGGCTCGTTAAAACCTTGGCAAAAACCAATCCGGCCAAGCGTTCGCCTAGCCTCCTGGCATTGCGTTCGCCGCGCTCGGTCAGAGGCAAATCGGTAAGTCCGGTGTGCTGACCTGTGATGCTCCAGGCAGTCTCGCCGTGGCGCGCCAGATAAATTACGGGAAGAACTTCGCTGGTCATTCCTGGTCTACTTAATCGGCCAGTTCTAGACTACTTTTCATTAAAACGCTTAGCTCCCAACTCCATTCTTTCGAGCGTCGATGACGTTTTCAAGCGTCCACTGGCCGATCCGCTGCGGCGGGTGACTTTCACAGGTTCTGCATTCTTGCGTCGCTCGTGGAGTGGGCTGGCCGTTCGGTTGGAACGATAACCTCTGGTCCGCGAAGCGCCCGTGCAGCTTGCTGGAGCAACTCGGCATTGGCGTTAAATCTGACCTGATCAAAGACGAGGATCTCGGTGGCGATGAGCCAAATTGTGAAACAAACCATTAGGGTGCGGAGCGGGAATGGTTTTGGGGATTCAATTATTTTCATGGTTGACGATAAGTTTGCTCGATAGAGCAGCGCGAGTTGACGTTCGGGAGATTTTCGCGCCCCTCTCGCGAGGTTGTGCGTAGTCCCTCGTTCGAGATAAAGATCAGAACCACTATCCGTTCCGTTTGGCCGCAGCGCGACCGACCACTTCTTCGGCATCGCCCAAAAGGGGGAACCACGATCCTCTCTTGTGTGGCACGGCAAAATCTAGCGGACGCGCCATGGCAACAGAAAAACCGCAGCGATAGAGTTCGAATATGAAAACAATTAAACCGGCTATTATAGCATTCGTGCTCTGGTTGCTGTTCTTTGCATCACACGCATTCGCGGTGTTCAAATCACCTTATCCGCCGAAGGCGTATCCGCCAGATCAGACTGTTGTAATTGATCAACCTGTTCAGTCTGGCCACGCTTTCTAGCACAAGGCGGCACCCCACGGTGGTGACGCCGACCTTCAGCGCGTTCGCAGCTGCTTGAGGCGCCTTGCGCAAGCAATCTACAACAAGTGACGTACTGATCAGTACGGCGCTGGGCAGAGTACGCCGATTCATGATTCTGTTATGGCGGATTGCGGTGGAGTATCGAGCGAGGACGCAGCAATACTTTATAGTCGTTCCTTTACGCTCGCGCGCGAATTCGAGCGCCACCGATCGTTTAGCGATTCGACACCGCGCAAAGGGGGCTCAATTTCTATGCCGAACAAAAGATCCAGCGCCCAATCGCATTACTGCCGCTACGCGAGCACACGTACGCACTCCAAGCTTACCTTTATTATAAGACGCTCACCTGCCAGTTGCGGTCTTCCCAGCGCTGATCGCGTTTCCAAAAACATGTAAATGCAAGCACCGACCCCTGCGGCCATTCTGCGGTGGGAAAGTCTGCGTACCAGAGATTCAGTTCGCTTTCATGGGTAGCGTCTAACCGCTCGGTACGCGCCCAGTCATTCGTTGACCAGACGATCGTTGCAGCCGCGGCGAGAATCATTCGCAAGATTTTTCCGCGATGCACATGCTGGATGGAATAACGAAGACTCCAAATCTCATATCGACTCGGCAATGGATTCAAAACATAACGCCGGAACGCCGATTCAACGCGATCAAAACAGACACCGTCATGCCGGCTGCGCACAAGCGAAACATATTCAGCGTGCGACCAGCAAAGCGGCATTGCCGCGCCGGTTGGGCAACCACGTTTCATATGGTGGTCGGGCAAATCAGGTCCGTCCCATAATTGTTCGGTAAGCATCCCACCCTGGTTCGAAAAATCTTCGATCGCCGCGATAAAGGGCTTTGGATCGCGTCCGGCAGCCAATTCGTAATGGCCGCGTTCTCCTGTCAAAATCGGCCAGCAGCGCCCTACGCCCGTCCCATCAAAGGCGCTCCCATCATCCTTCTGCCCATAGCCATCATGGTTGTAGCGCCGCCAGCCCGGACCTTGTGGCAGATCATGTTTGAGCACGCGATCGATGACTTCGATTGAGTTGCGGATGATGGGATCGTTCGGGTCGCGAATGCCGAACCGCACCAGATGAAGAAAATCGCCGCTGACCACATTTCGCGCCGGATGCAACCCGCCGCCGTTGGCGATCTGAATCATTGTCATGTTCGGATCGGCATGAGGATCGGGGTTGCTTGGGTCAGTTGGGTTGATGCGGATGTAATGATGAGGAAAACCCTCGACCAGCTCGCCGCGCGTAGTGACCGTCCATTCTTCGAGGTGCGCAGCCACCCAGTCGGCATACGCGAAAATAAAATCTGCAACACCCGTTTTGCCGTATTCCTTGGCCCAGTCCGCCGCGCAGACGAGAGCCGCAATGACAGTTGCGAGTGTCGAAGGTGAGTAGCCGGCGTTTTCTTCCCAGCGGTCCTGACTGGTGATTGGCCCTTGCAAAATCAGGTGTGCCGCGGCGCGCGCAATCATCACGCGAGGACTAAAGAGACCGAGCGCGTCTTGCTTGTGCAAACGCCAGGCCAGCAATATCGGGAAAGCAATCTGGTCGAGCTGCAACCCCGACCAATAAGCAGTACCATCGATCCAGCTATTTTGCGGAAAACCACCGTCCGGCCGCTGAATGGCGGCCAGCCAGATTAAAGCGCGCAGCGGCGTGCTCGTCTGACCCGTGGCGATCGCCCCAGGGAATGCTCATCGAGGCTACGATTGCGCCCTGAAAAACTTTGTCTTCATGTGCCAGTAACACGCAACGGCTCAACCGATACATCCCGCCGCCGTCGGAGGTGTCAGCGCTGAAGTCGAATTCGGGATTCACCACCGCCCGTTGCCATTGCCGGACATACCCCTGGCGATGAGACTCAAACGGCTCGGCCATTGACTGGAACAACTTCGTGGCTGCGCTCTGGTAACTTCGACCGAACGCGACAGCAATTGTGAACTCGCCTCCGTTCGCGAGATTGACTTCGCCTGTAGCTGCGATGTTGCCGTTCTCGGCCACCTGAAACTCCCAGTCCATTTTGAAATTGTGCATCAAGTCCTGCCAACCATCACTAAAGCCGACATAGCCGACGGACCGGCGAGAGAAACCGGTACTGCACGCCATGATGAGGTGAACGTTTTCGCGCTGAGCATGGACAAGTTCGACAGCACCGATTTCGGAACACCATCCGGAGTTGCCCGCGCCGCGTCCGGCTATGTGAGGAGCGAGCAACGCGTAGAGGCGCAGCTTGCCGTGTAGCGATTCATCGAATATCTCGAGTCTTGTGTGCAGAAGCAACACCGACAGGTGCGGATCGCTAAGCACATGTTTTACTAGACGGTAGCGGCCGCGCGGCTCTGAATTCGTGAGACGGTAAAAGAGGCAATCGCGCGCCGGGTATTCGATAAGATGATCGAGATCGCGTTTTTCTTCGTGGCAAAACGTTTCGCCGTCGCTGATGAGAAACTGAAAGTCGCGGGTGTTTGGTTGATCGACATGCGGGTAGTAAATCTCGTTGAGGATTCCGTGACTGAGCGTGAACCAGACACGGCAACTTGTATGGTAGGCCGTGCCAACGCCTTCTTTTGCGCTAGAGGTCCAACGCGGCTCGATCCCCGGCGCCCCAAAGGCGACTGTATTCTCAGGCGAATTCATCTTTTACGTGCCCAGATCGGAGCGCCAGCGCTTAATCTGCGCCGCGATGTTTTCAGCTGACGGCGCACCAATCGCGCGCTTCTTTGCCAGCGCGCTGCGAACATCAAAAATTTTCGCAACATCACTATCGAAGAGAGACGAAAACTTTTTGGCTTCAGCAAGCGGAATTTCATTGCGGGGAGAATTTCATTCGCTGCAGAGCGCGCGACGATTTTGCCGAAAACGTACTTTTCGAATCATCAACCGACGGAGGCAGTGCGTGTTACCGTCGCAGAGACGTATTTCGCATCCTGGAGAGGAAACTTTCGCAGCTCCACCGTCACTTTCTGTATGGGAAAGCTTTTCAACAAATGCATTGCGAGCCGGTCCGCCAATGTCTCGATTAGACTAACGGATTGATTAGAGATAAAACTTTTCGTCTCTTCAGCGACCGCCGAATAATTCACGGTTTGACCGATTTTGTCTTCAAGATCGTACGCTTGCTGACGCGGCCAGAATGAAATACTAACAGTTAACTGTTGCGGTTTGGCGCGCTCTTCTTCTGGCACTCCGATACGGACGGAGACTTCAAGTTGCTCGATGTGAATTTCGTCGCAGAACGGATTTGGTTCATTAGCCATCCGCCGACCTTAACGCCGCGCCACTTGCAGCAACACTCGTTTCTTTCAGTGTCTGTAGATCTACTTCGGTGCCAGTGAGACGACAATCTTGTCGAAGCGCGGATCGCTGCGCAGCGGATCCCAGTACGGATGCAACCGCAATTCACCATAGCTTACGTAACTAGGAATGCGTGCCGCGATGGTTAACTGTTCGAAGGCACGATCCTTCTCGCCCGTCCACGCATAAATAAGCGCCAAATTTTGGACCAACAATGCGCCAATAATTGAATCTTTTGTTACGGGCAATAGCTCGACTGCGCGGCGCCCTTCGCGAATGGCGTCCTCCTTGTGACCGAGAGCCGCGTCGGCCACCCCAAGCACGCAAAGTCCTTCCGGGTAATCAGGCTGTTCCGCTACGAGTTTGGCTGCCTCGCTTCGCGTCCGGGCAAAGGCAGCGTCTGCCGCCGCTTTATCACCCCGCAATTGAGCGACTATGCCTTCGCACAAGGTTCGCGGAAACGGAATGGTTTGTTGATAGCACCCCGCCGCCGAAAGAGCAGCCAGCGCACGGAGGGAAGCATCAAAATCGCGTTCGCACAGCGATCCGCGAAGCCAAAGCTCGGCAATATTCTTAACTTTGCGCGGATCTTCGGCAGCGATAACCTCTATGGTAGAGAGCAGCAGGCGCGTGTCTGCATGCCAGTCGAGTTCGACTTCCGCGCGCGAAGCGCGCAGCACTGCGTCTTTGGGAGTAACAGCAATTGCGCGGTCCAAGGCGCGCTCCTGATCCGCGTAACGATGCAGAAGACCATAACTGCTCGCGATTTGTTGGAGAACCTGAGCGTTGTGCGGATCGAGCTCGCCTGCGCGCTCAAGATTTTTCGTTGAGTCCGCCCAGCGACCTTGCCGTCGATCAATATAACCAGCCAGCACAAACGCCCACGGTTCGTTTGGTAAACTCTTCTGTGCCAGACTAAGTTCCTTCCGAGCGCGGTCGTAATTGAGATATCCCCAGTACAAATGCTTGGCGAGAGCGAGATGCGCTTCACCAGAATTTGGAAGAAGCCGAGCGAGTGATTGGATTGCCGCATCGGCTAAGGCCAACCGCGCGGGGGTGTGGTCGAGACCGGCGAAGTAGATCAAGTCGTGAGCATGGGCAAGTTGGTAGTAGGCAAGCCCAAAAGCCGGATCGCGTTCGATTGCTTGATTTAGGAGATTAACGGCCTCGACCAGGCTCTCCTGTAGAGGCGTATTGGAAACAGCAGTCGCGATAAGGGTTTTCGCCCGAACGTAAAGATCGTGAGCAGCTAGATCAGCCGTTGGTCTTTGTTCGATTGCCGCCTTTTCACTCGGAGAGATTTTGGCCTGAAGCTGCGCGACTATTTTCCCGGCTACTTCGCTTTCAATTGCAAATACATCGGTGACATCACGGTCGTAACCTTCCGCCCAGAGTTGCGTGTCCGTCCGCGCATCGATCAACTGAGCGTTGACGCGCACTCGATTGCCGGCGCGCTGTACTGTGCCTTCCAACACGTGCGCGACGCCCAAGTCGGCTGCCACCTCGCGCAGGTTGCGCCTCAGCCCGGCTTTGTACTGCATCACCGATGTGCGGCTAATCACTTTGAGGTCGGCAACTCTTGTAAGGCCAGTGAGGATTTCGTCCTGTACGCCATCGGCGAAATAAGCATTCTCTTTCTCGTCACTTAAATTCTCGAATGGAAGAACGGCGATCGATTTTTCCGGAATAGCCGGCGGATGTGACAGCGGCTTGGCGTGTCGGTTGGATGCCCCGAAATACACGCCGGCGAGCAACAGAACTGCCACCGCCGCGACTCCAGCAACAAGCAGCGGCTTCCTCTTTGCAGCATTGGCAAAAGTCGGACTTATTCTTGCCGGTCCTGACGGAAGTTGAAGTCGTTGTGCAACATCAACTGCCGATTGCGGACGACGCGGGGGATCTTTCGCCAGGCACGACGCGACTGTATCTTCCCAAGCCTTGGAAACTGACGCCGGTTCGATATCCAATTCCTTCCGACGCTCCGTCATTGAAGGCGCGACTCGCTCGCAAATCTGGCGGTCGATGTTCCCGGAATAGAATGGCGGCTTGCTCGTGAGCAATTCGTAGATGGTCGCGCCTAGCGAGTAGATATCGTCGAAATGTGCGCTGCGATCACCGCTTAGTTGTTGCGGGCTCATATAAACGAGCGTACCGCTCCGGCCCTGGTCCCCGGTTAATTGAGTTGCTGAATCAGCGAGACTGCGCGCTATACCAAAGTCAGTGATTTTCAGATCGCCGCGTTGATTCACCATGAGGTTGGCAGGCTTCAAATCACGATGAATCACTCTCGCGTGATTGTGCGCGTAATCGAGCGCCTCACAAAGCTGACTGATCCAGCCGGCAATCTCAGGCGGTTCAAAGACCTTTTGCTCTTTCTCGGCGCGCAAGTTTGAAAGCGTTTCACCATCGACATACTCCATGGAAATGCAGCCGGAGCGTTCGTCGTGCACAAAATCGTGAATTCGGACGATGTGCGAATGCGTTAATTCCAGGCAGCGTTTTGTCTCGCGCTTGAGTGAATCCAACAGCGAACGGTCCTGGATCATCAGGTCGGGAAGAAATTTCAGCGCGACATTGCGCTCCAGTTCTTCGTCGCGCGCCAGCCACACAATTCCCATTCCGCCTCTTCCAAGCACCTTGATCAGCTTGTAGCGGCCAAAGACCATTTGTCCGCCGGCAGCGTCCAGCGCCGTCTCCAGGAGACAGCCCGGGCAGCCTCCCTCAGGCGCGTCAGCTGGGATTTCGGTGCCGCACTTTCCGCAAACTCTGATTGCACTGTTCACGGCTGCTTTTCCTCGCGAACCAGTTTCGAATAGCCTACAACGTCGATTAACAGCACGTGTCCAATCTCCAGTCGGTTGGGCGCGTCGGTACCGCGGCCCAGTCTTCGGGGTTCACCGGTTGAGAAACAATACCGGGCGCCGTGGTTTTGGGCAAACACGCACGGTACCAGCAGAAAGGCTGTGTCGGACAAGATCGAGACTGTCTGTCCAGACCAATTTTTACGAAACAGCTTTCTGGGGCTGTAAGTTGGTTGTGCGGCACTCCATGCGGCCAAGTCTGGGACCGAACGCTGCCACGTTCAGAACGATCATAACGAACGCGAAGAGATACATCCCCATGGTAATGCCAATCCCGACGTGCATTGCACAAATGCAAATCAACCAAATCTTCCGTGTTTGGCTGTTCCAGATAAAAAATGGATATCCGATTTCCAACAGACAAATAAAGATTCCGGCCAGTGGAAACAGGTATTTCCATGTTGCGAGGATCTCGGGATTGATGATGTTGAAAGGCGGGCGGATCAGCGCACGCCACACATTCGAGCCCTCCCACCACCCGGTGCCCAGACATTTCGTTAAGCCGCTGAAAAAATAGATGACGGCAGCGGCGATAACATCAAGTAGAAGAGTCCAATGGTCATAAAGTTATCCATACCGTAAGACACGAGCCCACCGCTCTTGGCTGCGCATAAGTGAAGAAACCAAGCGATAATCGCAACGAATCGAGAGGCAAGTCCCACAAGAAGACCGCAGCCAGAAGCAAGTAAACAAATCCACGCGACGCTAAGGACCGTCTCTTCGCGCAAGCCAACGCGCGTGCCGAGAGTAACGAACCATCCCAATCTCGGAACGAGAAAGCTCTCCAGAGACAGAATTGCTTCCCCGAGATTTCGGCTGATCAGTCCGTGGCCTGTTCCTCCGAGGAAATAATTCCAATCATCCCGCAGGGACAGCGCATAAAGGACGACCTGAAGACCAAGACCAATTCTTAAGATCGCCAACCAACTATCGGACTCTGCCGGGAAAAAGAAATCGAGCAATCGTCCTTGCGATGCCGAGAATTTCTTCACGGCGCGCTTTGCTCAGTTGATTCCTCGCTAACACTGAAGTCATAGGCATATAAGAATTCGTATGATTCCCTTTTCCCATGCTCGAATTCAGGCACGCTTGGTAAAATTACCGATCCGAAAATAGCGCGAATCGTTGTTGCGTTCGCGTGCTCGCGCCAAACCGCGTCGGCCAGCATCCTGACCATCGTTTGACGAAACGCCTCCGAATGAGTGCGTCCAATCTGGTCCAACAAACCGGCAACACGCAGGACAGATGCTGCATTGGACACGCGCGGCAGTTCGTATTCAACGTGCCCGTCTTGAAAACGAAGTTCGAATACGAGCTTGTAACTATTTGGTATGTTTGGCGCGAAGAAACCGTATCCGACCTCGATTCCAGAAAGATCCAGATATCCGGTCAAAATTTGGCGAACTGGATTCGAACGCGGCAACCGTTGGCGTAATGCCGTTGATGCGATCTGCTCGGCTTGTTGCCAAAAATTCTTGAACGACTCCGGGAAAACAGTCCTGCTTGTTGAAAGGATCCAGAACGTGTCACGCGATGAAACGGCGATGATTAGGAACAGCTGCAGCGAAAGGCCTGCCAGATAAACGCGCTTCTTGCTTAAGGTCATCCGGTTCCACCGTCTGATCCGCGGTTCACACCCGGCTGTGCAAAGGACAAACCGTTACGGCGAGGTCGGAGTCGGAGTTGGCATCGCCGTCGAATTTATTGTCGAGAGGGTCTGTTGGGCCTC
>WNGD01006947.1_pt1 | contig 10735 bp, 7 predicted proteins | sample 5400671 | NCBI WGS metagenome assembly WNGD01 (sample SAMN13153369, study PRJNA577476) | soil metagenome | isolation source: 40 cm soil or saprolite under grassland replicate 2 | place: USA:California | collected 2016-06-15
GAGATCGACATCTCGTACAGCGACGACATGGGACGCCACTGGGTGAAGGGGAACGGCGGCGTGGCGCTGGAGCCGCCGAACAACGCCTCGGCCAAGCAGCTTGGCCACGTCGAGGACAAGCAGTGGGTCGCCGTCAACCACATCCCCGGCAATCCATTCCAAGACCACGTCTACGCGGCCTGGGCGGTCTTCAACGGCAACGGCGGCGGGATCAAGGTACGGATCGCGGGCTCCCGTGACCGCGGCCAGACCTTCGCCAAGGCCGTCACGATCACACCGCCCTCCCAGGTCAGCGCCGGGGCCACCTTCGTCTACCCGGAGATCGACGCGGCAGGGAACCTCTATGTCTCCGTCGTCTCGTTCCCGCCGAACGGAACGAGCTCGACGATCTACGTCGCCCGCTCGACCGACGACGGCCGGACGTTCGGCCCGTTCGTTCCGATCACGACGGTGCACATCCCGCCGGGCGAGGTGTACCCGAACACGCGTTTCCGCAGCGGCATCGTCGAGAACTTCGCGGCGAGCCCGACCTATGCCGGCCATCTCTACCTCACCTATGAGGACTGGGATCCACTCATTGGCCAGGCGGACGTGAAGTTCACGCAGTCGATAGACGGCGGCCAGCATTGGTCGACGCCGGTCGTAGTCAACGACAACGTCGACGCGCCGGGCGTTCCCACCGACCAGTTCCAGCCTTCGGTCGCGGCCGGCCCGAACGGCGCCGTCGCGGTGGCCTTCTACGACCGCCGCCAGGCGTGCCCCAGCGACCCGAGCGTTCTCGCCGCCGACGTCGGCCGGACGAACTTCTGCATCGACACCTCGTTGCAGGCCTACAAGGACAGCGGCAGCGGAGCGGCTCCGGTTGGGAGAAACGTCCGCATCTCGCATTTCACATGGGACCCGGAGCAGCCGGGCCAGCATCTCGGCGGGCTCTCCCAGTACCCCTGTGCCGGCGCCAGGGATCCGTGCCCGAGGGGCAGCGGGTTCATCGGCGACTACTTCGGCCTCGCGATCTCGGCGCAGAACATCTATGCGCTCATGGTCTCGACGCATTACCCGTCGGATGTGACCGCCGACGAAGGCGGCCCCATCTACTACCAGCAGCAGGTGCTCGCGACTGTGCCTCGAACCGGATTCGGCGCCAGCTACTGAGGCACCATGTACCAGCGCGAACCGGGAGGGGCCGCCCACGGCGGCCCCTCCCGGCACGTTCGGACGCCGGAGCAGCTGAGCACCTCGTCCGGGCAGACCGGCGACATCCCGGTCGTCCCCTTCTTTCAGATCGCCTCCGCGCACTGGAAGTACGGATGGCGCCAGGGCCGGGAGCACGACTACTGCGTCTTCCTGATCAGCCGACGCGGCAAGCCTGCCACCTTCTTGCTCGGCCTCGTCCACCCGCACCGTTGGCTGGTCTCGTACTGGCAGCCGATGCCGGTCTTCTGCTAAAGGCGAAACCGTCGGCGAGCCGTGGCCCCCCACAAGATGGCAGATGTAGTTCATCTCCGGGCGCACGGCCTCGGCCTCCCGCTTGACTCCGCGCGATCGAGGCAGGCGGTGCCACCCCTTCCGCCCGCGGCGCTCGGTCGGGTCCCGGCCATCTCATCGACAACGGCACCGATGCCGATGCGCTCGACGCCATCGAGGCCTGGACGAGCCGTATCCTCGGCGAGCCGAAGGAGACCGTGCAGCACGAAGAGGGCGAGAGCGAGGCCAAAAGCGCCTGCGGCCGTCCCGACGCCATTGTCCTGTCACCAAGCACTCGCGGCCGATCGGCAGGCGCCTCTGCAGGACGGTAATGGCCACGACGGCAGTCCAGTGGGACACTTTCGGCATCGAGATCCCGGACGTTCGGTACGCGCGGAGCGGAGCCGTCGCGATCGCGTATCAGGTGGTCGGCAGACGACCCGTCGACCTCGTGTGGGTCCCGTTCTTGTGGAACCTTGGGTGTGACTCCGATGACGCACGAGCCTGCGCGGGGGTGCCACCCACCCCCGGGACGGGAATCGGAAGAGGCCGAACGGAGCTCGGAATCCGGATCGCATCACCTTGACGAGCTCTTGACACGGCTCCTGGCGAGCCAGTTGCAGAGCGGACTTGGGCTCGGACTAGTTCATCGGCCATGAGGTGGCTGGAACGCGTCGCCAAAGCCCAGGAGCAAAGGGCCGAGGGAGCCGGACCTCGGCGCTTGGAGGACGAGTAACCCCCTCCGGCTCGTTTCGGCCCAAAAAGAAGAGGCCGCCTAGGCGGCCTCTTCTTAGTTGAGCGCGTCGCCTAGTCGTCAAGTCCACCGTGGAGGCTCTTCACCCGGTACCTGTTCGTGCCCGGGATCCGGATGAACTGCGCATAGGCGGGAACCCCGATCCGTACCGCCGAGGGCTCGTTCGGCAGCCGCTTGGTTGTCGGCGACTTCAGCAGCTTGGGAACGACGACCGTATCGGGATCGACCGGGGATGCGTACACGGCTTGGACGCACAGTCCAATGCCGAATACAGAGACGATCGCGACTGCGATCAGGACTCGGATGGTGGCGAGCTTGTACATGATCCGCTCCTTTCTCTCGCTCGCTGACATCACTGCCAACTAGACGTGGCGCCTGTTGCAGCGCGGAAGCGGCGTTGTTGCAGCTGCTTTGCAGTGCTACGGTCGGCGGTGGAACCGGGCTAAGGAAAGGCGAATGGAGTACCGCGTCCTGGGGCCGCTTGAGGTGCTCGACGCAAGCGGCCGGAAGCTGCGTCTCGGTGGCGCGATGCAACAGAGCGTCCTCGCCGCGCTCCTGCTCCACCCCGGCCAGACAGTCGCGCTCGACCGCCTCGTCGACGAGCTATGGGACGAGCCTCCGGAGACGGCTGCTCGGACGGTCCAGGCCTACATCTCTCGCCTGCGCCATGAGCTGCCGAAGGGAGCAATTGAGAGCCAGCCAGGCGGTTACAGGCTCGTACTCGACCGCGACAACCTCGACCTGGAGACGTTTGGGCGTCAGGCGGAGGAGGGGCATCGCGCGCTCGCCGGGGGTCAGCGGGAGGAGGCGGGCCGGCTCCTGCGCTCCGCGCTTGCGCTCTGGCGCGGCCCCGCGCTAGCTGGCCTCACTTCGGAGCCGCTGCGGCTTCAGGCTGAGCGACTCGAGGAGCTCCGCCTGACTGCCCTCGAGGATCGGTTCGAGGCCGACCTTGGCTGCGCCCGAGAGGCCGAGATCGTGCCGGAGCTGAAGACGCTCGTTGCGGAGCATCCTTTCCGGGAGCGTCTCCGCGCGCAGTTGATGAGAGCGCTCTACCGCTCGGGCCGACCTGGAGAGGCTCTAGCGCTCTACCGAGAGACCCGACGCCTGCTCGTCGACGAGCTAGGGATCGAGCCGGGCCAAGACCTCCGTGAACTCGAGCAGGCAATCCTCCGTCAGGACACCGAACTCGAGGCGCCAGCACTGAGACGATCAACCGCTAGGGCAGAGCCCGCGCCAGCGGAGCCAAAGCCGCGGATTGAGCAATCTCCACCGCGCGAGGTCCGGAAGACGGTCACGATCCTCTTCTGCGACATCGTCGACTCCACAGGGCGAGGCGAGTCGACCGATCCGGAAGTAGTGCGGTCGCGCCTTGCCCGCTTCTTCGACGAGATGAAGACGGTGATCGATCGTCACGGGGGCACAGTTGAAAAGTTCATCGGCGATGCAGTGATGGCCGTCTTCGGCGTCCCTATAGCGCATGAGGACGACGCTCTGCGGGCCTGCCGGGCGGCGATCGAGATGCAAGAGGCCTTGCCCGCGCTCGAAATCGAGGGCCGGATCGGCCTGATGACGGGCGAAGTCGTGACCGGGACCGAGGAGCGGCTCGCGACGGGTGACGCAGTCAACGTCGCAGCCCGACTAGAGCAGGCCGCCGGCCCCGGCGAGGTGCTGATCGGCAAGTCGACGCTCGAGCTCGTGCACGCGGCCGTCGAGGTCGAGGCGCTTGAGCCACTCGCGCTGAAAGGGAAGACTCAGCCCGTCGAGGCGTTCCGGCTCAACGCCGTGTATGAGCCGGTCGCGCGACCCGCCGAGACCCCCTTCGTCGGCCGCGAGCAGGAGCTCGCCGCGATCAAAGCGGCCTGGGAGCGCGCGCTCGCCGAGCGGCGATGCGAGTTCTTCACTGTTATCGGCGACGCCGGCATCGGCAAGTCGCGCCTTGTAGCCGAGGCGCTTGCCTCCGTTGACGGCCGGACCGTTCAGGGACGCTGCCTCCCCTACGGAAAAGGCATCACCTATTGGCCTGTAGTCCAGGTAGTCAACCAGCTCGAATCGCTTCCGGCCGACCCAGCGGCAGCCTCCGCGATTCGTTCGCTCCTTCGTGAGTCGGAAGCGGGAGCACCGTCAGCCGAGGAAATAGCCTCGGCATTCCGCAAACTCCTCGAGGAAAGGGCGCCCCTGGTTGTCGTATTCGACGACATCCAGTGGGGCGAGGAGACGTTTCTTGACCTTCTCGAACACGTTGCCCTCCTCGCGACCGAATCTCCGATCCTCCTCCTCTGCCTCGCAAGGCCAGAACTCGCCGAGGGGCACCCCGCGTGGCCAATCACGGCTCGGCTCGAACCGCTTCCGGACGATGCCGTGGACAAGCTAATTGGGGCGCGAGTGGCAGCCGAGACACGCGATCGGATTGCCCGCGCGGCGGGGGGCAACCCGTTGTTCGTCTCGGAGATGTTGACGATGGCGCAGCAGACCGCAGGCGAGGTGATAGTCCCCCCGACGCTCACAGCCCTGCTTGCCGCCCGCCTCGACCAGCTCGATAGCGCCGAGCGGAGCGTGGTGGAGCGGGCTGCGATCGAAGGGGAGGTCTTCCACCGGGGCGCCGTTCGGGCGCTTGGGCCGGAGGAGACACAGGTCACTCGGCAGTTGGCGTCACTCGTGCGCAAGGGGTTGATCCATTCAGTGAAGTCAGAGTTTGAGGGGGAGGACGGCTTCCGTTTCCGCCACCTCCTCGTGCGAGATGCCGCGTATGAGTCGCTGCCGAAAACGAAGCGGGCCGCCCTCCACGAGCGCTTCGCGGCTTGGCTAGAGGAGCGCAGCGTCGGTCGTCCGGAGCTGGACGAGATCCTCGGTTATCACCTAGAGCAGGCTCACGACTACCGGCTTGAACTTCAACCAACCGATGACCATGCACGAGACCTCGGCGTCCGCGCGGGCAGGCTCTTAGGACGTGCCGGAGCACGTGCGCTCGGTCGAAACGATGTCGAAGCCGCGCTGAAACTCTTGGGACGTGCGGTCCGGTTGTACGACGAGAACGATCCCGGGGTCGCCGTGAGGCTCGATTTGAGCCACGCGCTTTTCCTTGCCGGGGACTTCGCAACCGCGGCGGAGCTGGCCGAGGAGGTTGCCGAGAGGGCGGCGCGGGTCGGGGACCAGGCAGGCGAGCTGCGCGCGCGTCTAGCAGCGGCGCGGATTGCGGCGCAGGTGCCACAGGAAGAGCCGGTCGGAACGGAGCCCAGCACCGAGCTGCTCACGCTCGCCGAGCGAGCGCGACCCGTATTTGCGGCCGTCGAAGACCAAGTCGGGCTCACTGATGCATGGCTCGCGACCGCTTGGGCACATCTCATTCGTTGCCGCTGGAAGGCGATGTTGGAGGCCGTCGACCGCGCCCACGGCCACGCACGCGCAGCAGGGTATGTCCGCTGGGAGCACGAGTTTCCTGTGTGGAAGAGCACCGCGCTCTTCTACGGACCCACTCCCGTCAAGGAAGCCCTCCGGTGGTACGCCGAGGAGGCGCCACAGCACGCGATCGCGCTAAACCAACGCGCCGTTCTCGAGGCAATGCTCTGTCGGTTTCACGAGGCACGCGGGCTGCTCAAGGCGGCCGATACCGCTGCGGCGGAACGTGGAGAGGCGGTCTGGCGGATCAGCGGAGGAATGGCCGCTTGGGAGGTCGAGATGCTGGCGGGTGACGCGAGCGCTGCCGAGCGTGTTGCACGAGCAACTACCTCGTTGCTAGAGAAGCTCGGCGATAGTGCCTTCCGCTCGCTTGCGGCGGGGCAACTCGCAGCTTCGCTTTACGAGCTCGGGCATCTAGAACAGGCGCGGACCTGGACGGAGTCGGCGGAGGAGCTTTCGTCCCGAGACGACGTTGTCTCGCACATGCTGTGGCGCCAGGTGCGCGCGAAACTCCTCGCGCAAGAGGGAGGTCATGTGGAGGCCGAGCGGCTTGCGGTTGAGGCGGTCAGCCTCGGCAACGAGACGGAGATGCTCAACTGGCAAGCGAATGCGCTACGCGATCTGGCCGAGGTCTACCTGATCGGACGACGATCTCCGGAGGGGCAGGCGTACCTCGAGAAAGCAGTCGAGCTTTACGGACAGAAGGGCAATGTCGCTTCGGCCTCGAGGGCGCGTTCGGCACTTGAGCGCATGTCAACAACTACGTCCACCTTGTAACGACTCGCACTATTGTCTAGCATCGCGCTGAGGCAGGCGGCCCGACCCTACGACAGATTCGAGAGGTGTGACCGTGGAAAGCGAGAACGCAGCAAGGTTGCGCGAAGCAGGACTCATCAGGGAAATCGAGGGCCAGTCGCTCCTTCCCCAGTACTACGAGTTCATAGAGAACCTGGACACCGAAACCTTGGATTGTCTGGTATCGCTCGCGGCGCGCCTCGACGACGCCGGCATTCCGAGAAGGCCCCTTACTCCGGGCGAAGAAGGGGTCGTCCCCTTTTAGGGGCGTCGACGCTGGAAACCTCTGCGAGTAGACGTCTTTCGCAGACTCTCGAGGTCGCGCTTCCTTTATACGCCGCTCCGCTGCAACTGCTGCTCGAGGAACCGAACGCGGGGCAGCTCTATCCGAAGTGCCTCGCCGTCGGCTACCACGTTTCCCGCTCAATGATTCCGCTCATGGACGCGGCACTCGATCGAGCTCGGGCGATAGGCCCTCGGGATCATGTCGCAGCAGGCCTCGCTCGCTATCTGGAGCGGCACATCCCCGAGGAGATCCACAGCGAGGAGCCGGGCGGCGCGGTCGTCGATGACCTCGCAGCGCTCGGGCTCGTACCCGCGGCCGTGCGTACGCTCCCGACCACGCCCCAGATCAGGGCTCTCGTTTCGGCGCAACTGACCTGGATGCGCTGCGAGCACCCCGTCTCAATCCTCGGCTTTCTCGAGCTCGAGGCGCATCAAGCGAGCCGAGTCGTCATCGAGCGGTTGATAGAAGCGACTGGTCTTCCTCGCGCAGGATTCGGGCAATTGCTGCTGCACGCGAAGCTCGATGTCGTTCACGCGCGGGACCTTCACCATGTTCTCGACACGCTGCCGCTCTCACGTAGGCAAGAAGAGCTGATCGCCCGGAGTGCCGTCTACACCATGGCGCTCGTCACAGACGCCTTGCTGGATGTCTTGTTGGGCCGGTCGAGTACGGGACCCGAAAAACTCAGCGCCGGGCGCGGACCCGGGCCGTTGTGACTCCCTCGGCTCGAGCGGGCCTCGGGGGGACGCATGCGAGCTCACGACACCCGCTCAGCTGCATATCCGACCAAAACCTGACCACAAACGATTCGAGGCCCCGAAAGGGGCCTCTTCTCTTGGCTCAAACCCGCTTGGTTGAGCCGATGGGCGGTACTGGGCTCGAACCAGTGACCCCCAGCTTGTCGAGACGGGGGAGCGTTCGGACCCTTGCGCGACTGTTCGGTCAAACCAGCATGGTTGAGCGGAATCGTTCGCCGACCGAACGCCTGAGCGAACGCGAACGAACGGCGAGCGTTGCCATTGTTGCCACGTGGTCCGAATCGCGACCCATAAGCTGTCCCGCTGGACGCGGCTCAACGCTCGCAAGGGCGGCCCGGGCGGAAGAGATGGGGTGGCTTGACATTTGCCCTTGCGAGGCGTGAGCGTTGTGGCAATGGGCGAACGTGAGCTGCCCGCCGGAAACATCACTGTCTTGTTCTCGGACATCGAGGGCTCGACCCGGCTGATCGAAGAACTCGGCGAGTCCGCCTACATCAGCGCACTCGCGGAACATCGCCGTCTCCTGCGCGCAGCCTTCGCGGCCCATCGCGGAGTCGAGGTCGACACACAGGGAGATGCGTTCCTGTATGCCTTTGCCGATCCGCGCGAGGCGGTGAAGGCGGCTGTGGCAGGCCAAGAGGGGCTCGGGTCCGGCGAGGTCAAGGTGCGGATGGGGCTTCACACCGGCGAGGTGCAGCGGACCGGCGAGGGCTATGCGGGGCGCGAGCTCCACCGGGCCGCCCGCATCGCCGCCTCGGGCCACGGCGGCCAGATCGTGGTGTCGGCAGCGACGCGCGCACTCGTCGATGACGACCTGACCGAGCTGGGCGAGCATCGCTTGAAGGACTTCGACGAGCCGGTTCGGCTCTTCCAGGTTGGATTGCAGCGCTTTCCGCCGCTGAGGACGATCTCGAACACGAACTTGCCGCGCCCCGCCTCCTCCTTCGTCGGCAGGACGCGCGAGCGAGACGAGCTACTCGCTCTACTTCGGAACGGCTCGCGCCTCGTCACCCTCTCCGGCCCGGGCGGCTCGGGCAAGACGCGGCTCGCACTCGAGGTCGCCTCCGAGCTCGTGCCCGCATTCAAGGCGGGCGTCTTCTGGGTGGGCCTGTCCGCGCTGCGCGATTCAGAGCTCGTTACGCAAACGATCGCGCAGACCTTGGGGGCGAAGGACGACCTCGCCGAGCACGTCTCCGAGCGCGAGCTCTTGCTCCTGCTCGACAACTTCGAGCAGGTGGTCGAGGTCGCGCCCGAGCTCTCGCAGCTACTCCAGGCGTGCCCCAACCTGAGGCTCCTTGTCACGAGTCGGGAGCTGCTGCGGATCAGCGGCGAGGTCGATTACCCGGTGCCACCGCTCGCCGAGCCGGAGGCGGTCGACCTCTTCTGCGAACGCTCACGGCTCGAGCCGGACGAGACGATCGCGGTGCTTTGCCACCGGCTCGACGACCTGCCGCTCGCCGTCGAGCTCGCCGCCGCCCGGACACGCGTCCTCACTCCGGCGCAGATTCTCGACCGGCTCGGCCGGCGACTCGACCTCCTCAAGGGAGGTCGCGACGCCGACCCGCGCCAGCAGACCCTGCGCGCGACGATCGAGTGGTCACACGACTTGCTCACCGGCGACGAAAAGCGGTTCTTTGCACGCCTCGCCGTCTTCGTCGGCGGCTGCACTCTCGACACGGCCGAAGACGTCTGCGACGCCGACGTCGACGTCCTCCAGTCGCTTCTCGACAAGAGCCTCCTTCGCCATACCGGCGACCGATTCTGGATGCTGGAGACGATCCGCGAGTTCGCCCTCGAGCGACTCAAGAGCCGGCCCGAGACCGACCGCGTGCTGAAGCGACATGCACAGTGGTACCTGGGACTGGCGAAGAGCGCCGACCGCGCGTCGCGTGGCGCGACGGAACGGGAGTGGCTGGTACGCCTCGGCGGCGAGTTGGAGAACCTCCGCAGCGCGATCGCCTGGGCGCGGAACCACGACAGCCAATTGGAGGTCGAGCTGGTCGAAGCGAGCTGGTACTTCTTCTCTCGGCGCGGACTCCTCCGCGAGGTTCTCGGTTACCTTCTGCATGCGCTCGAGACCGCCGGAAGGGCCTCACCGTCCGATCAGGTCGAACTGCTCTTCGGCGCGGCGTACGTAGCAATCAGAACGGGCGACTACGCTCCAGCGCAAGAGTGGCTTACGCAACGCCTCGCGCTCGGCCGCGTCCGCAGCGACGCTCGCGTGGTCGGGACGTCGCTCGTCGGGCTGGCCCTGGTGGCTGAGCAGCAGGGTGACCTCGAAAAGAGTCGGACGCTGTACCTCGACGGCGCTGACGTCGCACGGGATTGCGGCGACACGGACACCTTGGCGATCGTCGCCGGCAACCTCGGGTATATCGCGCTCCGAGAAGGCGACGTTGAGACTGCGCGTATGCAGTTCCAGCAAAGGCTGGAGCTCGACCCCGAGCTGTCGGACGCGGGCGGTCAGGCCATCACCCTGGCCGGCTTGGCCCTAGTGGCCCTCGCCGGCGGAGAGACCGACGAGGCGGCAGCTCTTCTCCGCAGCTCGCTGCGCCTCGCGAACGACATCGGAGCCAGAGAGTTCATCTTCTCGTGCCTGTTGGGATCGGCGGAGGTCGCCGCGCAACGCCGTGAAACGGTTCGCGCTGCGCGACTGCTGGCAGCATCCGACGCCCTCTGCGAGGAGATGGACTACACGCCCCCTCCTTTGGAGAGAGCACAGCGCGCGCGGATCGTGACGGTCCTCGACACGGACGACGACGCACTTGTCGCAGCCGGATCGGAAGGACGCGCGCTGACGCAGGACGAAGCCGTCGCCTACGCGCTCGAGGAGCATGACCCAGCAGTCCCTCCCGCACTCTCGCAACCGCCGGCTTCCGGGCTTCGCCGAAGCCACAGCAGACACAGCTAACGTCGCTTCAGCCGCGACGCGCGCGAACGATGTCGCCACGTTGGCGCAGGCGTCTTAGCTAACGGTGGGGCCTGGCCGGGGCCTAGCCGGTCCGCTCAGGGCGACGCCAGGCCCCGGTGAGCCGGTCGACGCGGCGAACGGGCGCGAACGGGAGCGAACGTACCGAGTGTTGCCATGGCAGCGTGCGAACAGTCCGGTCGTAGACAGCGACTCCCGGCGCTGCAGTTGGACAACCGTTGCCATGACGAGACGCGTTGTCGTCGAGGCAGCAAAACGGTACCGGCTTCTTTGCAGGGCTTTTCTATGGGCGGTGCTGGGCTCGAACCAGCGACCCCCAGCTTGTCGAGACGGAGCAGCGTTCGCGTCGGTTC
>WNGD01006950.1_pt1 | contig 10733 bp, 10 predicted proteins | sample 5400671 | NCBI WGS metagenome assembly WNGD01 (sample SAMN13153369, study PRJNA577476) | soil metagenome | isolation source: 40 cm soil or saprolite under grassland replicate 2 | place: USA:California | collected 2016-06-15
AGACAAAAGCATCGGACGAACGCAATCCTTTTTGGACCTGGGAGTGTTCGTCTTCGGCCAGCGGTCGGATAAAAATGGGTGTTCTCATGCCCTGTATTGTACCACATTTCCTATCACCTTTGGTGTCTATGCACTAGCAACTCCATACTTAAAGAGATCACAGTTGCGGCGGCAAAGAAGGCGAAAGTCTTCCTGGGGCCAACGAAGAGGAGGCCAAAGAGCAACGTCGTCGCGGCACCAAAAAGGATATGCAGCGATCCAGCATAGCTGATGCCGAAGCTGAAAACTTGTGCTGCGTAAGGGTTGGTATCCCACAGTTCAGGATGCGGAAGTGCCACTAAGAGACCACCGAGGCCAAATACCAGAGCAGCAAGATGACAGAGAAAGAAGATTTTGACCGTTCTCATGAGAAGTCTCCGCGAACTAGAACACGACCGCGCCAAACATGCTGACGCTGCACCATGCTTCTTCCAAGCTGAATAGCCACTGGCAGATCGCAGAGTGGTGAGAGCCAATAGGACCAGGGCCTTCGACGATACGCTCGCGCAGTCCCAAAGAGGACACCAATACGCATGACTACCAAATTACTGTTGAGTATGACGAGCCAGTTCCATCGCATATGCACAGTAACGAAGAAGAAAAAAAGCGGTAGGGGGAGCGCCTGCACCAGCATAACTTCGAGCCATCCAAGCAGCGTGTTGACGCCCGAGAAGCGATCATGCATTGGCAGCGAGCGGGTCCAGTTGTGCCAGGTATCATGCCAATCAGCGTACATTTTGACAGTAACAAGATCACCGGCCTCGTAAAAGCCGACGGAGTAACCTGCGGCTACCAGAATACGAGCAATCGTGATATCTTCGCAGATAGAGTGACATGTGCCTACAAAGCCGCCACATGTTTCCAACTCACCCCGGCTGAACAGGAAGCACTGACCATTAGCCTGTACTTCGCTCACCCGGTGGAAGACCCTGCCCGGAACGCCAAAGCGATAGACCAGCGTGGTCAGCAGGGAGGGATGCAACAATCCTTCTCCAATGCTCTCGAGTTCTTGGAGTGTCGCTACGCTGAGTGCCGCAAGCTTTGCTCGCTTTGCTTGCGGCAGGAGCGCACGCGTCAGGGGCGCCCTGGGACGAACGTCCGCGTCAATCGTAAGAATCCAGGCAGCGTCAGGGCTGGCTGAACGCAATCCCATTTGCAATCCCCAGGCTTTACCGTTCCAGAGTGATGGAATGGGATCGGCCTTCACCAGGCGCACACGTGGATCACGCTTGGCGTAGGTAGAGACCAACTGTTGGGTACCATCGTCAGAACCCCCATCCACGACTACGATCTCGACGACTTCTGCTCCCTGAGCAACCAGTCCTTCGAGGCAGGGAGAGAGCCGGTTGCGCTCATTGAGCACCGGCACAATCACGGAAACGCACTCATTCCCCGTCCATGCCTCTTCGGGTTGGATGCGCTCGCCCTCCGCGCTGCGAAGCAGGAGCCAGAGCACACGCATGCCTAGCAAGGTCTGTGCAGCAGCAAGTGATACCAGGAGATGCTCATTCTTCAAGAAGCGCCTCCGCTTCTACAGAGGAACATGCCTCTCCGCAACGCCAAAGCCGGTCCAGCATGAAAGCGATTGCCGCCTCACGTACCTTCTCTGGGAAACTGGTCGCTACACGCGAGCGAAGCACGTCGTAGCCCTTATGCTCGATGGCGGCCAAGATCTGGCGATAGAGTCGACCAGCAACCAGGATAGCCAGTCGACAATCGGCGGGCAGCAGCCAGATACCCGCCAAGCCCTGAATATAATAGCGATAAGCGCGAGCCACTTGATAGCACATCAGAGCACGGAAACTATCATCCGTCCCACACTGCTCCTTGTAGAGTTGTAAGAGATGGGTCTGCGAGCAACCAAAGCGTGCCAGGTCCTCCTGCGGAAGGTAGAGGCGCCCGACCGCAAGATCGCCGCCCACATCACGCAGGATATTTGTCAGTTGCATGCCGATGCCTAGGTTTTCCGCAGCGACCAGTGCTTGAGCGGAGTTGACACCAAGTATGTATGTTATAGCCCTGCCCACTGTCCCTGCAACGCGAGAGCAGTAGCGGTACATTTCACTGAAGTCATGTATCTCCTGTGGCTCCAGATCAGAAGCCATTCCATCAAGAAAGTCGAGGAAGACCTCTGAAGGGACAGGATGTTCGGCCAGGACAGCAGCAAGTCTCGTTCCAAGCGGTTCCTGCGGAGCAGGGAAGGAGTACCCTCTTGTGAACCAATTCTTCCAGATGCCCAGTTCTACACGGATATCCTCGATTCGTCGACCATCCGCTGGTTGATCTACTAGATCATCCAGTGTACGAAAGAATGCATACAGAGTCACAACCGGGTGTCGAAACTTTGGAGAGAGAAAGCGTGCGGCAAAATGGAAGGTCCGCCCGTGAGTTGACAGGAGCTGCTCATCCGAATCGCCTGTAATAGGTGATCGTCGCGTAGGGCGGGTCATATCATCCGGACCCTGCTCTTGCTCACGCTCGCGGCACTGCTGGCCTATGCGCTTGCTCCGGTGGTGAAGATCTTACGGCGGGTGATGCCGCGGGTCCTGGCGCTGTTGGTGGTCTATCTGCTCATGCTAGGCGGCCTGAGTATCCTGGTCTACCTGATCGTGCGAACGGCGGTTGTCCAGATCGGCTCGCTCTCGCACTTTGTCCGAACGCTGCTGACTCCTGGCACGGGGAGGCAGCTCTCCCAGATGTTCCAATCCCTTGGGATCTCAGAGAGCCAGATCCTTGCGGCACGCGATCAAGTGGTCGCCCGCCTGGAGGGACTGGTGGGCAGCGTCATCCCGCTCTTGACCGGGCTGGTCAACCTCATCCTGGATGTGGTCCTGGTCGCGGTGATGAGTGTGTATCTGATTGTGGATGGTTCCCGTGTCGCGACGTAGCTGCGCCAGAGTATGCCCACCGCACAGCAAGGGAGCACCCAGTTTTTCCTGGCGACGCTGCAACGGATCGTAGGTGGCTACATCCGTGGGCAACTCCTCCTCTGTACGCTCATTGGAGTGCTGGTTGGGGTGGGGATGCAGGTCATTGGGGTTCCCTATGCGCTTCTGCTGGGGGTGCTCGCCTTCGTCTTCGAGTTCGTGCCGGTGCTGGGAACGTTGTTCTCGGGGGCCCTCTGCGTGCTGCTTGCCCTGACGAAGGGCTGGGTGATCGCGCTTATCGTGCTCGCCTACTTCGTGGTGGTGCATGTGATCGAGGGCGATGTCGTGGGGCCACGCATTGTCGGGAAGGCCATCGGCCTGCATCCGGTCGTCTCACTGGCAGCCCTGGTGGCAGGAGCAGAGCTCTTTGGCATCTGGGGGGCCCTCTTCGCGGCTCCCATCGCAGGGGTCATACAGGTCTTGCTGACAGCAGTATGGTTTCACTGGCGTGAGACGCATCTAGAGCAGTTCCAGCAGGCAAAAGACACCGTCACCGAGAAGGTCGAGGCTCACGGAGCGGTTCCGCTCCGTGAGCCAGAGGAACCCTCGCAGGCTCTGACATCGTGACACGCGGGGAAAGCGAAGTCCTCCTCAGCGTTGTTGAAACCATCTGAGTGCGCGAGCAGATGGAGCACTTGCCGAGCAAGTATCGCTACGAAGAACCCTGCCTACCGCGACGTGATGTACGTCGAAGAACTGATCGGCCCCAATACCGTCAATACCATGCCTCCTGCCACCATCGCCGCCTTTCAGGATCACGGGCGCGTTGCCCTGACACTCGAGCAGGGTGTCGATGCGGCACAGCAGGTGATGGAGGATCTCAGAGAAGTGGCAATTGAGATGAGGCAGGTCACGAATCGGCTGGAAACAGACGGAGTCGCACTCTTCAAGACGGCATTTGAAGACGTGTTACAGCATCTGGATGACAAGCAGCGCACACTTGCAGAGGAGCAGGCAGCGCAAGGCAACTCGACGGCGGCACAAGCCGCAATCAGTAGTGGGCATTCAAGAGGGATTGCAGGAGCAGAAAGCAAGCAGTAAAGGCTGAATGGAAATGGCCTTACTCCACTTTTCTGTTCCGACGATCTATAGACCCCATTTACACCTGGGAAAGCCAATAGGGAGCAAGCGCCGGTGCTATTCGTCGTGCCGATCACCTGGGCCTTGCAAGAAACGGACGGGAATGGGTTGGTATGATGTGGTTGGACGAAGAGTGTGCTCCTTGCTCCATTTCCACAACAACGTACACCCTGGCTCGCGTCAGGCTGTGAAGCGAAAGGATCCGTTCTCGCGTGGGTCTTGATTCAACTCCATGATTGGCAGTATAATGCTGAGTATGTATTTGCCCCGAAAGGAGGGACGAGTTGAGGAGAGAGAAGCATTGACGAGCGTACTGGCAAAGGATGGTTTCTATGGCAACTGATGAAAGAGCAGAGCAGATCGGAGGGCTCATCCGGCAACTCCGCCGCCAGCGAAACATCACGCAAATGAAGCTAGGCGCAACGCGCTACTCGAAATCCTATGTTAGTGGGGTCGAAAAGAATACCATTCGACCTTCTCCCGAAGCCCTCCAGTTCTTCGCCGAGCAACTCGGCCAACCGCGTGACTACTTCACCGCGCTGCTCGAGGACCCTGTGGGCAGGAACCACATGCGATCAGTGACCAGTCCCTCCCGGATGAGAGGCTCCTCTTGCTGCGTCTGCTGCTGGAACGCCCAGCTCACCCATATGTTCGAGCCGTAGGAGCGCTTCCGCCACTTGTTCCAGAGCTCATTTCCGCCCTCTCACCGTCCGAGCAAGGCAGCTACTTCTTTCTCGCAGGATTGATGGCCCAGGAGAAGCAGGAGTACGAGGTCGCTTTGTCTGCCCTTGAACGCGCTCTGCCCCTTGCATCAGCACAACTGCAACCAGCGGTGCTTGACGCGCTGGGACAGTACTATTACCTGACGCGGTCCTATGCTACTGCTCTGCACTACCATCAACGGGCACTCGCCTTGCTGCGGCAAGCCGCCTCCCAGGAGCCAGAGCGCACGCTGCTTTTTCCCGTCGCACTGCACTGTGGCGAGGACTACCGTGCCCTGGGTGCCTACACGCGGGCCTGCGACATGTATGAGCGGGCGCGAGCCCACCTGCGTGCCGAACACGAGATGAAGAGCGGTGCTCTCCTGTATCTGGGATGGGGCTACTGTACCTATGCGCTCTCCTACCAGGCGGCAGCACAGGGACGTGCTGCCAGGGAGCGTGCACCGCTGGAAGAGGTGGAGTGCGGGTTCCAACGAGCGATGGGGTTCGCAGTACAGAGCAGGGGCATTTCCCAGGTCAGTGGCGACCACCTGGGAGAGGCAACGGCCCGCCTTCTCCTGGCCGTGACCGAGCTTGACTTCAGTAGCGGGCGCAGGCAGTTGGTCAGCACCATTGGAGGAGCCTTCCCTGCCTCTTGCCTCTCCCTCCTGGACGACGCAGAAGAGCAGTGTCGCCAGGTCCTCGTGTCCTGGCAGGACATGCTCAAGCAGCGAGCTGCTCCCGACGCTCCAACCATCTATGTGGCCCTGGCCTATCTCGTGCGGGTCTTCATCCAGCGTGCGGCTCTGGCACGGTTGAGTGGACACGACGACACAGCCTTGCGGGAACGGGCACTTGCCGCACAGCTCTGCCAGCAGGCGTTGGACGCTTTGGGCGAACCTGCTTTTCCCTGGGCTCTGCTCCAGGCGGGCCTGCCCTTGCAGGCAGAGCGTTCAACAGAAGATGCACCAGCATTGCCTCGCCTGCCTGAACTGACCGAGGATGCTCCTGCTTTCCGGTCTCGCCTCCTTGGCCAGGTCGAAGTCTATTGCGCCGCCGGAGAGGTGGCCGAGGAGCTTGGCCGTACTGCATCCTCGCCCGATGACACGCACGATTGCTATACATGCACCGATCGCTGTTTTGACAGAGCGTTGACGCTTGTGAATGCCCTTATGTCGTCCCAGGAGTGCGAACCAGGTTACCTGGTGCGCTGTCACCAACGCTGTGCTCGCCTCTTGGAGGAACGCTTCACCGCTGCTCCCGAGGAGTGGGAGGAAACGAGCAGAACCCTGGCGGCTCGGCTCACAGATGGACTCTTCCAGGTCCAAAACGCCATTATATCGGCTCGGCTCTCTTTGCCCGATGTTGCCCAAGAGTAACACCGACGACGGTGCAAAAATGCTGCATCGAAGCAGGAAGGGTCTACCCTTTGGCCTGTTCCACTCTCCAGACGACGTCTTTCCGCACGGCTGAGCCGTGGGGGGATGCCTCCTGCTCGCCCACGATCAACTCCTCCTCCTCAACCGGTAAGGCGAGCGTTGCCTGCACCCCCTGGCCCTCCGGAGAGTCCAGCGTGAGTATGCCGGCGTGTGCTTCGGCAATCCTCTTCACCAGGTAGAGTCCCAGGCCCAAGCCGGTCGACTGCGAGCCCGCCACGAAGGGATGGAAGAGGGTGGCGAGCCGCTCAGGAGGGAGACCGGGTTCCCCATTGCTCACAGTAAGGATCACCCACAGCCCATCTGTCCGCTCCTCCGTGTGGACCTCGACCGTGATCGGGGTCTGCCTGGGCGCGTATTTGACCGCATTGGCCAGCAGATTCTCCAGCAGTTGGCGCAGCCGGGCCGGATCGGCAGAGAGGACCACCTCCGCAGGGGCGTGAACGTGAATGGGACGCTCAGCGGACCTGAAGGCCGCCACGACCTCCTGTACCAGGTCCACCAGATTCATGGGTACAGGTGTGATGACAAAGATCCCCTGGTTGAGGCGGGCTACATCCAAGAGGTCAGCGATCACCCGCTCCAGCAGGCCCAGCGTGCGGGTCGTCGCCCCGGCATCGCGGACATCCTGCTCTAGCCCTTCCCGGCGCGCCCGCCGTTCCAGCAGCTCGATGCGTCCTCTCATGGGCGTCAGGTAGTTGCGCAGGTCGTGAGCCATAATAGTAAGCAGCTCCTCAGCGGCCAGACGTCGGCCTTGCTTCACGGCCTCGTGCCTCATCTGTTCGATGAGTTCGGCACGGTGAATCACAATGCCGATCCAGCGAGCGACCGCCTCCAGAAAGCGCAGATCCTGCTGCGAGAAGTAATCGGGCGTTCCCGATACCGCCATCAGGACCCCCCGGTGCTGCGCATGCACCTGGAAGACCGTGGCGATCTCCGACCTCACGCCCAGGCCGATTTTGACGCCCACGAGTTCGTCGGGATCCTGGTCGGCATGACTAGTGAGGTAGGAGGACCCGCTGAGAAAGACCTCAACGGCACGCCCTCCGTTGGCGAGGGGCAGGCGATCCATCCCAAGGGCACGTTGTTGCCTCCCCATCGGAGTATCGCTGGTTCCCAGAGCTACGAGGGTCTCGTTGGCGGATTCGTGGAAGAAAACATCCACCTTGTCTGCCGCGAGCACCTCCGCCACCAGTTGCGCGGTCTGGTTGAGCGTCGTGTTGACCTCGGTCGCTGGCAGTTCTAGCAGCCGTTCGAGCATCGTTAAGAGCCGATTCTGCCGCTGAGCGGCGACCTCGTTGTTCTGAGCAGAATCCATCGCTGTCTCCCTTTCTTTGCTCCTCTAAAGAGGTAGACGACTGCTGTCTGGGAACCGCCTCTTGGAGCAACTGGCTATCATGAGCCTGAGCGGCAAAGGAAAAGCAGAGCAAAGAGAAGAGGGGTTGCCGTCGAGACTCTCAGCGTGGCTCGTGCTCGTCCGTTGTTCTGCTCAAACTACGTGTTCTTTAGCCGATTCCTTTCCTCGGCTTTATACGACTGAAAGGAGTGATTCGTGACTACCCTACCACGAGAGATTCCAATCCTCACACGCGGTGGAAAGCCGACATGCCGTGACCTCGCCCCGCCTCGTTTTTCAGTGGTGCGGTCCTGCACATACGTGTGCCTCGTTAAATATTTTCCTGGATGGATGTGAAACGTTCCCACGCCTTACGCACCTCACGTTGAAGCCATGATACCTATGGCAGAATATGTTAGAACTTCGGCTCCAGCTGTGTGGTGTGGAGCGCCAACGCTTCATTCCAACTCATAGCATACCACAGTATGGTACATATTGTAGGTGCTCTAACAGGCCCTTTGCGTAGCATGAACGTAAACTAGAGCGTGTCCAGGAAGGCTGCTCAAGCGGCTCGATGCCTTTGGGCGTTCTCTCTGGCGGTTTCAGTCGCCCCAGCAAGTCTTCTGAGCATGAGGCGAATCATCGTGAGATCCACCATACTTTCGCTACTGCTCGGTAAATACTCATAATCCTTACTCATGCGACGATAGCGGCCTATCCACGCGAATGTGCGCTCAACGACCCATCGGCGCGGCAGGTGACGAAAACCACGCGGGCTGAGCTTGATCCGTTCATAGGTGAACCAGACCGTGCTCACATCCGAGAGGTCCCCATGAGGCACCCACTCCCCGCGAGACCTCCAGGGGTGTCGAACGACCTCCACTTCCCATCCCATCTGCTCGGCGATCCACTCCCGCCCTTTGCCTGTGTACCCAGAATCGACCCAGACTTTTTTCATGCGAGGGAACACGCCTTTGATTGGCTCCAACAGCAATGGGACGCTTTCCCGGTCCTGGAGGTTGGCCACATGGACCACCGCTTTGAGCAGCAGACCCGCCGTATCGACGAGGATGTGTCTCTTCCTGCCTGACAGCTTCTTTGCGCCATCGTAGCCATGCGGTCCTCCCCGGTCTGTGGTCTTCACCGACTGACTATCAATGATGCCAGCCGACGGAGTCGCTTCACGTCCCGCCTCTATGCGGCAGCGTTCTCGCAAGGCCGTCATGATCTGTTCCCACACTCCCTCATTGCGAAAGCAAGCAAAATACGCATACACGGTTGATTTTGGCGGGTATTCACGCGGAATCATGCGCCAGGCACAGCCAGCTCGCAACACGTAAAAGATCCCATTGAGCACGGCACGCATATCGACTTCGCGTGGTCGCCCACCTGGCTTCTCAGGCGGAATGAGCGGTTCCAGGATGGCCCATTCAGCATCGCTGAGATCAGAAGGATACAGTTCCATTAGCGTCCTCCTCTTTGCCCTTTGAGGTTAATGCCCTTTTCTCGCTTATTCTACCATATCGCTCTTCCTCTTGATGAAGGTCCTTCAACCGGCTCCCGAAGGCTTCCTGGACACGCTCTAGTACTACAACCGTAGTTAGCTCTCACTCGTAGAAAGAAAGAGAGATCAAGAACAGTAGGTGCGAGTGGGAGGAAAAAGATGACTATTGAGGAACTGGAAAGGTGGCAAGAGGAATTTGAGCAGTTTCACGCACGCTTTGCTGACCTGTTTGAGCGCAGCGAGTCGCGCGAACAAGCCAAGAAGTATCTGCGTGGGCTCCTGGCGCAGGCGGACCGCAAGAATAGTTGGCAGGTTGCCGAAGCGGTGGGGGAGCGCATTCCCGATCGCATGCAGCGGTTACTGTATCGGGTGCCTTGGGATGCCAATGCTGCACGCGACCGGCTGCAGCAGTTTGTCATCGAGACCTTTGGCGATGAGGAGGGGATTGGGGTGGTGGATGAGACCAGCTTTGTAAAGAAAGGGACACACTCCGTCGGGGTCGCACGTCAGTACTTGGGAACAGCAGGCAAGCTAGAGAACGGACAGGTAGCCACGGTCTTGAGTTATAGCAGTAGCCGAGGGCATGTCTTTCTCGATCGTCGACTCTACTTGCCAGAAGCAGAATGGGCCTGGGATCGGCCACGACGACGGCAGGCATGTGTGCCCGAGGAGGTGAGGTTTGAAACCAAACCGGAGCAAGCGATGGTGATGCTGCTACATGCCTGGGAGCAGGGCGTGCCGATGCGCTGGGTGACTGGCGATGAGGTCTACGGTGACTCACCCCGCCTACGGGAAACGATCCAGGCCCATGGACGCTTCTACGTGCTGGCGGTCTCGGCCAACACGCGGGTCTGGACCCAGCGACCACAGGTCGAAGCGCCGCAAGAGCAAACCGGGGGACGACCACGACGAGCTCGACGGCTGGCTGAAGGAGCCCCGAAAGCCCGCATGGTCTGCGAGATCGTGGCCAATTTTCCTTCTCGGGTATGGAAACGCATGGCGGTGGTCGAAGGAGAAAAAGGGCCAATCGAGTATCACTGGGCACGACAGTCGGTGGTAGAGAGTCGGGATCAGCTCCCAGGGCCGGATGTCTGGCTGCTGGCACGTCGCTCAATCAGCGATCCCAAGCAGATCGCCTATTATCTGGCCTATGCTCCGGCGAAAAGTTCTCTAGCGACTCTGGCGTACGTGGCAAGCCAACGCTACACAGTGGAGCAGTGTATTGAGGAGGCCAAAGGAGAAACGGGACTGGATGAGTATGAAGTGCGCTTCTGGCACAGTTGGTACCGCCACATCACGCTCTCGATGATGGCCCATGCCTGGCTCGCCAGCATCCGGAGGCAAGAGCAGGAAAAAAAAGTGCAGGAACCGATGAGCTTGCCGGGCTGACGGTGCCGGAAGTGCGCCGCTTGTTGGCCATTGCCCTGCCCTTACCCGTGCGTTCGCCCGAGCTACGGCTGGCCTGGTCGATGTTTCGCCGCAGGAAGCGGTTCTGGGCCCGTCGAAGCCATGCTCGACGACACGCGCTCCGGCGACGCTCTCGTCCACGCTCTCACGTGCCTTCATAACTACGGTTGTAGTACTAGTTGGTGCCCTGTGAGATCAGCCATACTTCCCCCTCTAAATGTCAGCAGTTCTCCTTAGCGAAAAGCGAAAGAAACCGCGTCAAGTGAACATCAAATGATATACGCACGACGAAGGAGTTTTTAG
>WNGD01014861.1_pt1 | contig 10733 bp, 11 predicted proteins | sample 5400671 | NCBI WGS metagenome assembly WNGD01 (sample SAMN13153369, study PRJNA577476) | soil metagenome | isolation source: 40 cm soil or saprolite under grassland replicate 2 | place: USA:California | collected 2016-06-15
GGGCCGTTCGTCCACGAGCGTCAGATCCGATGGTCCTGGACCGGCCGCACCTCGACGGAACCGCCGAACTCGTATGTCGGGCACGTGCGCGCCACGTCGACGGCGTCTTCCAGGGAGGCAGCCTCGATGATCAAGCTGCCGGTCACCAGATCCTTCGACTCGGCGTAGGGGCCGTCGGTGACCACGCGCTCGTGGCCCCGGACCGCGGCCCCCGGGCTGTCGAGCGCGGTTCCGACGTTGCCCCGACCCTGCCGGGCCAGCTCATCGGACCAGCGATACCACTTCTCGACGTGAGCCTGAAGCTCCGAGGGCGACAGATCGTGCCGCGCGACAGCACCCCCACGAAAGATCAACATGAACTTACTCCGCACGGCGCGTTCCCCGCTTCGAGACTCCGGCATCATGGCTCCCAACCGTATCCGCCGCCGCGCCTCATCGAACCCCGCCACCGGGGCATCAGAGCCTACCCAGGCGGCACGGCCACCGCACCTCCTTGAGCTTGCCCAAGTCCCCCGGATCTGGCGTGCCCGGCGTGTCGCCTTGATACCGGTGGCGGCCATCCCATGCTCATGCTTCGTGACAAAACCGAGCAACGGGATGGCAGGATCAACGATGACATGCGCGTATCCGGCACGCGAGCCATTGCTCGATTGTGTCGCGTACGTTGCGTAACCGGCCCTGGACTGGTCTCAGCGCGCGAATAGCCGCCGTTATGCGCGGCCGAGCGGCCTCCTATCGTCGTCGCTGAGATAGCGCCTGAATGGTCATTCTGAGTGCTGAGCCACGGGATAGTTCTTGCTGACGGGGGAGTCCCCGGACGTCCTTGTGTCACTCCTTTGTCCCGGATCTCTGAAGACCAGTGGCGGCTGATGCAACCGCCTCAGTTACCGAGTCCAACCGGCGGCGCCACGCATCGCCCCTTCAGCCCTGACCAGGCGCGGAAGCCGGGAGCTCGCCGCTCAAGGTGGTCCCGTGCCCGGGCTGTGAGCGGACGTGGAGGGTGCCGCCGAGCGCGGCCAGCCGGTCGGTCATCCCCTGCAGGCCGGTGCCGTGCCGAATGCTTGCGGTGTCGAACCCGGCCCCGTCGTCGGTGACGGTGAACCGGAGGCTGCCATCGGAGCACGACAGGCCGACCGCCGCGCGGGACGCACCTGCGTACTTGGTGATGTTCTGGAGCGCCTCCAGGGTGCAGAAATACACTGCGGCCTCGGTGTCCTGCGGGTAACGCCCAATGCCGTCCGCATTGATCTCAACCGGCAGCGCGGCCTTGCGCGCCTGCGCCTGCAGGGCCGGGAGCAGGCCCCGGTCGGCCAGCAGCGGCGGGTAGATGCCGCGGGCCAGGTCCCGCAGATCCTCGAGCGCGGCGCCGAGCCCGTCTTTGAGCATGGGTGTGAGCTGCCGGATCGCGGCCGGGTCGCCGGCGGAGTCTTCGAGCAGTCCGACCTGGATTTTCAGGGCGATGAGCTGCTGCTGCGCGCCGTCGTGCAGGTTCCGCTCGATCTTGCGCCGCTCGGCGTCCTGCGCTTCGACCAGCCGACGGCGGGAGGCCCGCAGCTCCTCGATGGTGGCCCGCAGGTCGGCGGTGAGCTGGACGTTGCGCAGCACGAGGCCCGCCTGGGAGGCTAGGTGCTGCAGCAGTTGTCTTCCGCGCTGGTCAGCGGCTCGTTCGGGGGCTTGCGCAGGGACAGGGCGCCGAGCAGTTCCCCCGAATGCCGCACCGCCACCGCACGTGATGCGTCTTCCAACGGCGGGAGCGTCCCGCCGGGGCCGAGCGGGACGGCGGGCGGGGGGTCGGATTCCCGCAGCCAGACCGCGGCCGGGCGCAGTTGCTGGCCGACCCGGATCCACGCCTCGGCCCGGTCCGCGCCGGCCGCGCCGGCCAAGACCGATACCATCCGCTCCACGGCCTCGGTGAAGTCCAGCTGCCCGGCCATGTCCTCGGCGAAGTCGGCCAGCACCTGGTACGGCGTGGCCCGCTCGCCGTACACCAGCCGGTTCGCGAACCGCTGGAAGCGGTGCCGCAACGGCTGGAACAGCGCGGCGATGCAGACCGCCGCGCCCACCGTGAGCAGCGGGCCGCCGCGATGCCCGGCGAACGTGCCGATGCCCAGCACGATGCCCGCGTACACGACCGTGAACGCCGCCGACAGCAGCCCATAGACCACCGCCCGGCTGATGATGACGTCGATGTCGAACAGCCGGTCCCTGAGGATCGCGATCGCCATCGCCGCCGGGATCCCCAACAGCGCGATGATGGCCACCAGCGCGTCCGCAATTCCGGACAGCCACGGCTCGCCGAGCAGAACAACCAGTATGGCGATGAGCTGGCATGCGACGAACACGGCGGCTACCAGAGCCAGCCACTTGACCTGCTGGCGCAGCAGCCGGTCACCAGCCCGGTACCGCACAGCCAGGGATATGAAGGCGGCGGCCAGGAACGCCGCGAACGTCACGAACAGGCCGTCGAGCGTGCCGACCGGGACCGCCCGCAGCAGCGGCGGGAGGTGGGCCATACCGAACGGGTTCGGGAAGGCCAGCGAGGTCCCGCCGGGCGCGGGGAGCCGCACCAGCCGCGGCCGGAGGAGCAGGCCGACGGCGGTCAGCCCGGCCAGCACGAAGCCCGCCACGGCCAGCGGGCGCCAGCGCCGCGACGGCAGCTTCCCCGTCGGGAAGAAGAAAACCATGAACGCGAGGATGAATGCCACGCCCGTGAAGCTGACCTCGGCGAGCGCGCCCACCTGCTCCGCCGCCGGGAGCGCCCCCGGGAAGGTGGCGTCTCCGAGCACCGCATACGTGGAAGCCAGGCCGACAAAGACCAGCCCGGCGCTTTCGCTGAGCATCAGCCAGCCGATCAGGCGCCCTCCGCGGCGGACAATGAGCGTCCCCAGCGTGGCATAGGCCACCACCGCCACCGAGTTGCCCAGGATCGTGACCAGATCGCTGGGCTTCAGGCCGCCCCGCGCGACAATAGCCAGCGCCACCTCGGCGAATGCGGCCAGCACCAGCGCAGCCCATACTCCGGTGCTGGCCCGCGCCGCCCGCCGTCCGGCCGGGACGGGGCCCGGGTCCGGCGCCACAGCGGCGGGCTGATTGTCCATGGCCGCTGTCATGACCCGTCTATTCGTGATCGCCATCGGCGGGCCGATGCACACACGAAGTCGGCGATGCCACGGTCTACGGCTGCGAGGACGCCTGGGCCGCCCGGCCTGACTCCAGGCACGCCTTGAGGTAGCCCATATTCCGCGCCTCTTCCTTCCCCATGATGCGCATAAATACCGGAAAGAACAGCCGCGCCGGGCCGTGGGCACGCGCATCGAACGCCGCATGCAGCCGAGTGCCTCCGGCTTCCTCGGACAGCCTCACCGTCACCGTGACCGCTATCGGGCCGCCATTCGCCCATGCCCACCGGTACGGCCGCTCATACTCCGTGCATTCCATCTCGATGTGAACGCTCATCGTCCACTTCGCTGCCATCCGCGTCCCCAGCCCGATCGGCCCGTCGGTCACCTTGGTCATCACCCGAACCTTCGGGTTCCATTTGAACTCGTTCCGCGAATCGACGGCAAAATCGAAGACCTCCTCAATCGGTCGGCTGATCAGGATTGTGTTGCGGATTACCGTCATGTCGTCATCCACTCCTCAGCAACTCGACCTTGGCAGCCCGCGGGCGGCGCCTTGCGGGCGAGCGCATCAGCGCCGCGATGCCGAGCGCGATGAACGCCAGGAATTGCGGGAACGGCAGCGCGCCGCGGAACGCGGCGAACTGGCCGAACAAGGTGACCGCAGCGATCAGCAGGACTACCCCCGCCCAGCGCGGGAATCTGCGGGTCCGGAGGATCGGCACGCCGAAACAGACCATCGCGGCGGGCGCCAGCAGCGCGAAGTAGGCCGTGGCCAGGCCCTCCGCCCAGTGCTCGGCACCGAGGTACCAGCCGGGCAGCCGGACGGCGCCCAGGAGCGTGCTGGTGACCGACAGGTCATAGATCGTGGACGCAAGGCCAACCCGGCACCGGCCAGGTAGAGCGACCGTCCAACGCGGGCCGTATCGGTGTCGAGAGACCGGGACCGCATTCAGGCCACCTCCGATGGTCCAGGGCCTCGAGCAACACCGGTCACAGCTATCAGGACCGCCCCGGCCCGCATGCCGTCGATGAGGCGCGTGTCTCGCCGTGCAGCCTGGCCGGCCCGCCCCACTATCTGTGCGCCGGCCGTCTGGCCGTCCCCGCTCGCCGTCATGACGTCACCTCGCATGACCCCGTCGGCGGGCTGACGCGTACAGGAAGGCGGCGATACCCAGGATGGCCAGCCCGTCCAGGGCGTGCAGGCCGCCGAACCAGACGGTGTTATCGGCGAGGCTGGCGAGCAGGCTCTGGGCCAGGAATGCCAGCAGGAACAGCACCGCCGACGCGACGATCGCGCGCACGCCTGGCCGGGAGATCAGCGCCAGGATGAAGATCACCAGCGCGACGCCGCCCATCGTGAACCCGACCGCGCGGTGCGGTGCGAACGCGCTCTCACCTGAGAAGCCCCGATTGTCCATCCTGAATGCGCCCAGGCCGGCCAGGAAGATCTGGACAGCGCCGAGCAGCAGGAAGGCCAGCAGCAGCCAGCGGTAACCAGTCAGGGCAGCGCGCCGCAGGCCGGTGACGGCGGATGACGGGCTCCGGGTCTTGACGGAAGAGGCCATCAGATTCCCCTCAGGAAGTTGCTGTCAGGTGCCGGGTGGTGGAATATGGCTGGCTGGCCCCGGCCGCCGCGCAGCAGGTGATCGCCCTGGTGATGCGTTCGAACGGAAGCCCCGCACGCCGGCATGCTTGCTCGACACAGGCCAGGGACCCGGCTGCGAACAGGCAGAACGCGACTTCGTCATCGGGCATGAAAAGCGTCAGGAGGAGGTCGACGGCGGTGCCCTCCTTGGACAGCTCGGCCGTCGCACGATCGATCTGGCGCGCGGTTCGTTTCAGCAGCGCCTCGGTCAAGGCAGGCTGGTACCACTCGACGAGGTAACGGGAGGGGCTGGGCGGCGAACCTTCTGACATGGGCCGACGGTAGTTCCCGGGATCCGCCCGGGGAATCGGGTGTTGCCCTATGTGCCCGGCTCGGCCATTCGCTGGCCTAGTTCGGCCCGGGAGTGGATGCCCAGCTTGTGGTAGATGCGGGCGAGGTTAGCTTCGACGGTCTTTGGGCTGATGAACAGGGCTCCGGCTACCTCACGGTTGGTCATGCCGGTGGCGGCCAGCTGGGCGACGCGCCGTTCGGAGGGCGTCAGCCGGGTGCTGACTGCCGGGCTGACGCTGGCCCGTTCCAGTTCGGCCCGCGCCCGGTCGGCCCACAGCGATGCGCCGAGTTCGCCGAAGACCTGGGCCGCCTCCTGCAGCGCGGCCGCAGCAGCTCGTTTCTGGCGCCGGCGGCGCTGGATCTGACCGAGGACGAGCTGGGTTCGGGCCCGTTCGAACGGCATGGGCAGCCGCCGGTGTTCGTCGAGGGCCCGCCCGGCGGCCCCGGCTGCCGAGTCGAGGTCGCCGGTGGCGGCCAGGAGGAGGCTTCGGCACCGCGCGCTGAGCGCCAGCGCCCACGGCCGATCCAGCCGCCGGCCGTTGCTCTCTAGCTGATCCACCAGGGTGGCCGCCTCGTCCAGCCGGCCCACTGCGACCAGTGCTTCCGCCGCGTCCGGGGCGAACGGCGCGGCCGTCGGCTCGCCGTATCCCATGGCAGCTGCTGCTGCGGCGAGCGGGCCCAGCGTCGCGGCCGCAGCCTGGTAGTCACCGAGCGACACCTCCAGGAACCCTAGGGTCACGGTCGGCCAGACCGTGACCGCGAGGCAGCTCCCCCGCTCGAAGATCGCCAGCGCCTCGCGGGCGGCGCGGCGTGTCTCGTCCGGCTGGCCTGCATAGGCGGCCACATTCGCCTGGGTGGCCAGCGCGATCGCCAGGGGAAAGCCGGTACCCAGCTGCAGCGCCCGTTCCAGGGTGTCCTCGGCGATCAAGCGCGCGTCCGCGAGATTCCCGCGCCAGCACTCGACAATCACGGTGTGGAAGGCGGCGAACATCAGGTCGCTTTCCTCGCCCCGTTCGAGGCAGCGCTGGCGGATAGACAGCAGCCCCTCCCGCGCCTGGTCGAGGTGTCCCGTCCACGCCAGCAGCAGGCTGCTGATCAAGGCTGGGCGCAACATCACCGGGGTAGGAATGTCCGGGTCCTCCAGGTCGAGGGCACGCTGCAGCATGAGCTCGTCAAGCCCATGACCGCTGAGAAAGCGGATCATGACCGACGCGGCGAGCGCCTGGGCCAGCAGGCCGGGATTGCCAAGCCCCTCGGCGCCGCCCACGGTGTCGCCGGTCAACCGCAAAGCGTCCGGGATGCGGCCGAGGTTGACCAGCACAAACAGCAACTGGATCAAGATTCGCACCCGTAGCCGCAAATCGGTGCCCGCCTCGGCGAGCGCCTGCTCCAGGTAGCCTGCCGACTCCCGGTAGCTGTCGTCATGCAGGCGCACGACGGCCAGCAGCCGCAGCGCTTCGGCGCGGGTCCGGCCCGGGCCGAGCCCGGCCACTGTCTGCTCCAGCAGCGCGCGGGCGCGCGCCGGATCGCCGGCGTCGAAAAGGTGCTGCGCCAACCCGATCCGGCGCTCAGCGGTGTCCCCGCCCAGCCTGATCGTCAGTTCGAGGAGTTCCGCGGCGGCAGCGGGCGCACCTCGAGATCGAGCTCGGAGAGCACCTTCGTCCAGCGCAGCGGCAGACTCGGCATCCAGGCGGATGGCGGCCTGCCCGATGTGGCGCGCCCGCTCCTCGGGATCGGCGGCGATCTCGGCGAGCCTGCGATGCATACCGCGCCTGTCGGCAGGCGAGGCGGCTGAATATATGCTGGCGGCGTGGGCTCCGCAAGCGCGGCGGCCGCCAGCAGCGCCCGCCGCACCTCCGGGCGGATCCCCTCAATCCGGGCCCTCATCACCTGAGCCAGCGAGTGCGGCAGCGCCGACGTCACATCCGGCGTACCTTCCCGCGGAACATCCCGCGCGAGTTCGAGTGCGTAGAACGGGTTGCCGCCCGACACCTGCTCGATCCGCGCCAGCATGGGCCGGGGGAACGACCGCCCGATACGTTCGCGGAGCATCTGATGCAAGGCACCAAGGCTCAGCGGCCCCACCCGCACCCGACTGACACGGCCCGGGTCGGGGAACGACAGCGACAGCCCTCGGTCGCCGCCCTCCGCACTCCGCAGCGCACCAAGGACCCCCGCCCGCGAGGCCAACCGCCTGAGCGCGAACTCGACCACCCGGGCACTCGAGCCATCCAGCCACTGCAGATCGTCGATGGCGAGCAGCACCGGCATTTCGTCCGCGAGCCGCTCGACCACCGACAGCAGCGCGGCGCCGGTCGCACGGTAATCCGCGACCACAGGCTCGGCCTCGGCCCGGAGCAAGACGAAGTCGATCGCCCGCCGCTGGGGTTGCGGCAAGGACTTCAGCACAGGATCGCCGACGTCCGCCAGCAGATCGGCCAGCGACGCATAAGACAACTGCGCCTCGGCCGCCGATGGGCGGCACAACAGAACACGAAAACCGCGCTGACGCGCCTGTTCGACGGCGGCAAGCCACAACGTCGTCTTCCCGATCCCCGGCTCACCCTCCAGCACCAGAGCCTGCGGCTGCCCGGCCAGCGAATCAAGAAATCGCGCGGTCGCCCGAAGCTCCGCATCACGGCCGACTACATTGGCGCACATGCCGACAGGCTCCCACCCCGATCGATCGAGCGTAAAGATCGAAGCCTGCCGGAGACTCGAGCGCCGCGACCTTGCCAGAGGCACTGCGGGTAATGCGACGCGGTCGGAAGACAGCGCAGAACCGGTACCAGAACTAGGCGTTCTGCGCTCTTCGGCCACTGCAAAGCCACCACCGGCACGAGTGCGTAATCGGCGTTTTGCGCGAAGTCCGGCCAAGAACCGCCACCACCTTCCAGACCGCCAGCATCGCATTGCTCCGGGACCAGGCCGCTACGGCACTGGCCGCCCCCGCCGCCAGCCTCACACCAGACCAGCGCACCAAGATCCGCAACCTCGCCGTTTCGCTCAGCGAGCTCGGGAACATCCTCCTCCTGCAGGAGGATCCTCAGTGCCTGCCGCACCTCCAGGAGGCCCTGGCGCTGGCTCAGCGGATCGGCGACAGCGTGGCCGAAGGCCAGCCCGCCCTCAGCCTCGGCAACGCCTATCTATATCTGCCCGGGCTGCGCGACCTGGACCAGGCCGAGCACTGGTTCCGGCACAGTCTCAGCCTCCTCCCCGGCCGCGATCAGCTCGGCCGGGCGCAAAGCCTCGGCTCGCTGGGCACGGTCGCCCTGCAGCGGTTCGACGACGCACGCGCCGCAGGCGAGGCCGGGCCGGTGCTGCTGGACCACCTCAAGGCCGCCCTGAGCAGGCAACGGCAGGCCCTGGACCTGACCCCCGCCGCCGACCACCAAACACGAGGCATCACAGAGAACCAGCTCGGCAACATCTATAGCACCATCGGGGATACCCGGCAGGCGCTGCGGCACTACCAGCAAGCCATCCAGCACCACGAAGCCCGAGGCGACGTTGCCGCAGCCGGGCTGACCCGTCACGACATCGCCCTCCTCCTCGCCGGTGACGGCCGGATCAGCGACGCGCTGCACTACGCACGCGCAGCTCGGCACAACTACCAGCAGGCCGGCGCAGCCCGCGATGCTGCCGAAGCCGAGCAGCTCATCGCTGACCTCGAACAGCGCAACGGCTAACACGTGAACCAGCCCTGGCCTGGGCGGCTGGGCATTCCGCTTAGTCAAGGCTTCGGCAAGCCCCAGCTCCAAGCCGTACGTACTGACTCAAGCAGTTGGGCGGCGGCCTTCCACTTCCCAGGCTGGCGGCCTGCCCGTCCGCTGGGCCGCCCCATGGGTGAGGCGATGCCGCATGCCGCCGCCCCCGATGATGCCTAGTACGGCAGCGTCACTTCGTGATCTTTGACGTAACCGGGGTGACGGCGCGGCCACCGCGTGATCATGCGGGGTTGTGTGGACGCCCGATGATGATGCGGTGGCCGCTGGCCACAGAGTAGACGCCGCCAGCTGGCGGGTGCTGTTCGATGAGCTGATGTCCGTGGTGGCGGGCCGGTTTGTGCGGGTGGAGCCGCGCCGCACCGCCCGGGAGTTCGTGCTGGGGTTGCTGTCGCCGGCCGAGCGGAAGAACTGCTGGTGGCTGGCGGAGCAGGCCGGGCATGGCGATCCGCAGGCGATGCAGCGGCTGCTGCGCACCGCGGCCTGGGATGCCGATGCGGTCCGCGATGACCTCCGCGGGTTCGTTGCCGCCCAGCTCAGCCATGAGGGCGGGGTGCTGATATGTGATGAGACGGGGTTCTTAAAGAAGGGCACCGCCTCGGTGGGGGTGCAGCGCCAGTACAGCGGCACCGCTGGGCGGATCGAGAACTCCCAGGTCGGCGTGTTCCTCAGCTACGCTTCCCCGCGGGGCCGGGCGCTGATCGACCGCCGGGTCTACCTGCCGAAGTCGTGGACCGGTGACCGGGCACGCTGCGCAGCCGCCGGTGTCCCGCCCGGTACGCAGTTCGCGACCAAGCCCGGGCTGGCCCTGGACATGATCACCGATGCGGTGGCGGCCACGATGCCCGCAGCGTGGGTGGCCAGCGACGAGCTCTATGGAGACAACGGCGCCTTCCGCACCGGGGTCGCCAAGCTTGGCCTGGGCTATGTCCTGGCGGTCTCCTGCGATCACCGGGTGCCGGCCTGGCCCGGCGGCAACAGACGCCTGCGCGCCGACCGGATCGCCGCCGCCCTGCCACGCAGCTGCTGGCACCGCATCAGCGCTGGCACCGGTTCCAAGGGGCCACGCTGGTATGACTGGGCCTGGGTCAGCGCCCACCAGCCCGGTCACAGCCTGCTGATCCGCCGCGGCAGCGACGGCGAGCTGGCCTTCTACCGCTGCTGGTCACCCACCCCGGTGCCGCTGGCCACCCTGGTGCGCGTTGCCGGGATGCGCTGGGCCGTGGAAGAAGGATTCCAGGCCGCCAAAGGCCAGGCCGGGCTGGACCACTACCAGGTGCGGACCTGGACCGGCTGGCACCGCCACGTCACCCTGGCCATGCTCGCCCTCGCCTTCCTCATGGCCTGCGCCGCCGCGGCGGCACCCGCCCCGCCCGCCGAACCCTGGCACCACGCCCGGCACGGCGGCCCGATCGCGCTGACCGCCGCCGAGATCCGCCGCCTGTTCAACGGCCTGATCATCACCCCGATCCGGGCGCAGTTGATCACCCCGGCCCGCGCCATCAGCAACATCCAGCACTGGTCCAACTGGCGCCGCCACCACCAAGGCCAAGCCCGCCGCAGCCACTACCAGCACAGACTCGCCACCGAACTCGGCCCATAACGAAATGACGCTGCCGTACTAGGCGTTTTCACTGTCGCCCGGGAGGACGTAATCGCCGAGCAGTGTCGCTATCCCGGGGTCCGGTGGCGCTTGTCGGCTGCGGTCCAGCCGTAGGCCTTCTCCATCCGTGAGGTCGAGACGGGCGCCCACGACGATGCGGGTCTGCGGGTCCAGGTGGCGCAGATGCCCCAGCGGCACTGACACCTCGGAAAGCTCGGCGATCCTGCGCAGATGCTCATCTGATGTCAGCTCCGCCACGTCGCGGAGGTCTGCCCGCATCCTCGGGGGCAAGGGCAACGTCATCTCGTAGACATCGCCGGTGCGCTGGAGGACTTCTGCGAGGACCA
>WNGD01006952.1_pt1 | contig 10730 bp, 9 predicted proteins | sample 5400671 | NCBI WGS metagenome assembly WNGD01 (sample SAMN13153369, study PRJNA577476) | soil metagenome | isolation source: 40 cm soil or saprolite under grassland replicate 2 | place: USA:California | collected 2016-06-15
GACTTCCCTTGTGCTGATAATTCGTGTATCGTATTCACTGTCCTGCTCCTGATCATGGCCGTCTCCTGTGGGGATGCTCAACAACATTTCCCACAGCTTACAGCCATCTCGGGGGTCGGTCAATTTTATCTGGGCGCAAGTATACACCGTCGTTAATACTTCAATCGTGATGACCGAAATGAACCGGTTATGATAGTGCCTCCCACTTGCAAGGATCGTCCCGTGAACATCGTATTCAAGGATGACGGTACGACCATCTTGCGTGCGGTGGATCACCAGCGAGTCGCCTGAGTGAAGCTCGATGTTGTCTCCATATCCGGTGAAGGCTGCTATCAGGCTGGCTCGTCCACGAATCATCTCAGGCCAGCCAGGAAAAGTATAACGAGATTCAAAAATGGCATTTTCAGCAAATGCCTCAAAATAGTGCTCTCCATCAACGAGTCCACTCAGTCCTTTCATGACAATGTCGAAGAAAGGATCGAGGGCTCGAAAACCGGTGTATGTGGATCGTGACATCTGAAACCTCCTCTTTGTAGAGAGCCAAACATGCTAGAGCGGAACATCGCGTTACGAGACGCGAATGACGATTTTGCCGAAGCGTCCTCCCTTCTCCAGGCAAGCCAGTGCATGTTTTGCCTCAGAGAATGGGAACGTCCGATCTACAACTGGCCGCACCTTCCTCGCTCTGATCGCGCGATTCATCTCCTCGAACGCGGCACGGCTCCCAACCGTAAAGCCCTGGATATGGACGTTCTTGGCGATAAGAGGTGCGACACCAACCTCCCCAGCCCAACCTGCTAGGACTCCAATCAGACTGATCTGGCCCTCATCACGCACTGCATTGATAGATCGGGCAAGCGTCCCTGCCCCTCCGACTTCTATGACCCGATCGACACCGACCCCGCCTGTCAATTCGAGAACGCGTGTGTCCCTGTCTGGAGTCGTCTGGTAGTTAATTCCAGTGTCGGCACCGAGTGTACGCGCTTTCTCCAATTTCTCGTCGCTGCTGCTGATGAGAATCACGCGACCACCAGCCGCCCAGGCGAACTGCATGGCGAACTGCGACACACTGCCCGTTCCCTGCACAAGCACCGTTTCTCCCGGCACAAACCCAGCCCCATCTGTCAGGGCGCGCCAGGCGGTGACGCCTGCGCACGGCAAGCATGACGCCTCCTCGTCGCTCAGATGGTCAGGCGCGAGGACGAGACCCTCGGCATCGAGCACGGCGTACTCCGCGAGCAACCCGTCGCGGGTGCCGCCCAGCGCGACTGCTCGCTTTGCCGGCGAAGGAGGACCGTCGATCCAGCACGGGAAAAACGTACCGATCACACGATCTCCCACCTTCACGCGCGTTACTCCCGAACCTACTGCCACAACCTCCCCCACACCATCCGAGACCGGAATGACGGGCTTGGTGACGCCAGGATACAAACCTCTCAGGATGAGAAGATCCCGGTCATTGAGCGAAACGGCTTTGACCTGTATGAGCACTTGCCCAGGCGCGGGCATCGCGTCTTCCCTTTCGTCGAGTGACAGACCATCCAGGCCCGCTCCCGGCTGCACCTGATAGACCTTCATTGAACGCTCTCCATGATATATACTGATAGAACAGGAGCAAGCACGTCTTGCAGCTCCCAGAGCCATTATTACCCACCCAGAACAAAGAAACAAGTACGCACATGAATGTGTGATACTTACAAAAAGGGTACTACCAAGACAGACCAAAGGGGGACGATTTGTGATGAGTTATGAAGAACACTCTCGCAGTGAAGGAGGGAACATCAACGACGACTGCCCGATAGAAGCCACCTTGGATATCGTGGGCGGCAAATGGAAGGTCCTGATCCTCTTTTATTTGATGCAAGGAACGGTCCGGTTTGGTGAATTCCAGCGGCTGATCCCAAAGATCACGCAGCGCATGCTGACGTTGCAACTGCGCGAGCTGGAGGAGGACGGCGTCATCCATCGGGAAGTCTACCGCCAAGTACCACCGAAGGTGGAGTACTCTCTAACGGAGTTTGGCAAGAGTCTGGAACCACTCCTCCTCCTGATGCGTGACTGGGGGGCTATGAGCAAAGAAAGACGTGCCAGCAAGACTCTCGCTGCTTCTCCTGAGACAGAAACCCCCTAAGGCGCTGATTGAAAGCCTGGGAGAGAGCCGGGCTTCGCGGTGTCTGCCCGAACCGTCCTTTTCTCTGCCTGATTGAGAATGGTTGCCACTTTCTCGCCTTTCATAAATGCGACAATTATCCTCTCACCTGTATTGTTCAGTCACAGCACGTGTTTGTCACACGTACTATCTCTCTCTCCCACTGTAAATCCTAACGTTGAGCTGACCTTTTCTCACATTTGTTCCGATGGGCGGACCACCGAACGGCTTATTCCCCAGGATGCTAGAGGAAAACTCGTTGCGCATCCCGTGGGCTACGGATTACACCTCGTTGCGCAATTCGTGGGACGTTCACGGCCAACCCGCTGTCCTCAAGCCATCTCCGTGTTGAGCGAAGATCACGCACGGCAACGGCATAGGCGACAAATGCAGGAAGCGCCGGTGCTGTTTCACCCGGCAAGAGATCTCCCAGCCAGCTTGCAGGAATGAGCCTCACACAGGACTGCCTCAAGTCAAAGACGCGTGCAGCACCGTCCCTGCGGGCAACACGACCCAGGTAGCGTTGGTATCGCTCCACATACGCTTCGATCTGGGCATCAGGCGTACACAGAATCGACTCGACCAGATCCAGCGCACCATTGGGGTGTTGCTGGGAGGATTGAGCCTCTGGTGCCTCCGAGATCGGGCTTTCCGCGACTGCCAGGCGACCTTCCGGGACATCCTCCCTGTCAATCTCTACTACGCCAATCGGAACCCGTTGATGCGGCTGCTGAACTCTATTGACGCCGCTATGGCCGACTCCGGTCTGGTCAAAGCGTCGAGCGGTTTCGTTTGCATCTTGCGTCTCAAACACGAGAATGTGCAGTCCTTCAAAGCGGGCGAGCGAGGCAGAGATTTTCGCGATCGTGCGTTCAATGCTCTCGACAACGCCAGGAAGAGCGGCGGGGGGCACCTGAAGCGGGATGGGGTGAGCATCGTCAGGAAGGTGGCTCTCTTGGGTGACAAGCGCCATGACCTCAACGAAATTGCGTGCGAAGGGAGCATGCATATTGGCAGCCCCAAAGGGGCTGGCTGGCTCACCTGCGTTGCGCGACAGCGTTGGATAGGCCGGGGCAGTACAGAGGAAGCCGAGGCGACGATAGCATTCCTGCCCTTGCGCTATATCCCGGACGACATGGCCGACGTGATGGATGTATCCAATTTCATTGTTCATGATGATCCCTCCCTGTTGAGAGAGCGCAGTTGCTCTCCATTCATCGCTCATTCTTTTGTCTTCCGCGTATCAAAATCGACCGTTTAATGACAGACTTCCTCTCCGTGATGCGGCTCCTCTCCCTTGTTACAGAAATGCGCGTTCGGTTAAATCCGTATTGACGCCTGCGGCGGCCCGACTTCCCTCGGCGGCGGCGATGATGAGTTGAGCGGGAACAACCAGCGAGGCATCACCGGCGGCATAGACGCCTGGAACCGTCGTTCTCCCAAAGGAATCCGTGACGATTCCCCCCATGGCATTCATCTCACAGCCGAGTTCTTCGCCAAAAGGGGAAGCCTGCAGCAACTGGGGGGCGACAAAACCGCCGCGACGCGCTCTCTCTTCCTGCGTGGCAAACACCATCCGCTCAAGCTGCCCCTGCTTTCCAACAAGAGCGGTAATACGGTCTTCCACCACCTCAATCCCTTTCTTGCGCAACGTTTCTCGTTGTTCCTCAGTGAGAACTTGATGGCCATTCGTACAGACGAGCAGGTCGTGACTCCAATTCCAGACGACTTTGACCAGATGGAACGTCTGTGGCCCTTCTGAGATGACGACCAGGGGCCGATCCCTCAGTTCCCATCCGTCGCAATAGGGGCAGCAAAACACGCTTTTGCCGTAATAGTCATGCAACCCCTCGATCGGAGGAAGAATCTCTTTGAGACCGGTGGCAAGCAGGACCGTCTTTGCAGAAAACAGGTCCCCTTGCTCTGTGGTGATCTCAAAAGAAGCATCAGCATGGCGAATACTAGTGACTCGCACCTGCTGCATGTCCACCGAAGGATACTTGCTGATTTCCTGGTGCGCAATGGCTCTGAACTCGTACGGTTTGACTCCGTCGCGTGTCAAAAAGCCATGCGACTCCTGCGTGACGGCATTTCTTGGCTGATTATCGTCAAACACCAGCACCCTTCTCCTCGCCCGGCCCAGGACAAGCGCTGCATTTAACCCAGCCGGTCCAGCGCCGATAATGGCACAGTCAACGAGCATAGCATACACATCCTTTCTTTTAAAGACTTTATAGACTCATAATATCTACGATTGCGTTAAAAAAACACGCCTGCTCTTTCACACCAGCGCGCTCACATCACCTACTTGTCCAACCAGTTCAACCAGCTTGCGCTCTTTGAGGTAATCTTCCATCTGCTGTTCCGCCTTCGCCATCACTCCCTGAATCAAACACCCTTGATGATCAAGCCCGTCATCACAATGAAACAGGGAGGCCGTCCCTTCAATGGCATGAATCACCTCCAGGAAAGAAAGATCGGCTTTGTTTCTTCTCAACCGGTATCCTCCGTTGATTCCAGGAGTCGACTCGATCATGCCAGCCTTCACCAGCTTGGTCAAAATCTTGGAGAGATACGTCGGGGACAGTCTCTGAAGCTCTGCCAATCGTTGGACCCCGATGGTTGTCCCCACAGGGAGCGCCACAAAGTACAGCATGGTGTGGAGCGCATAATTGGTTGCTTGTGAATACTTCACCCCGCTCTCCTTTCTATTCCAGACTCATTGAGTCTCTAATAGACCAGGAAGACGGATGATGTCAAGCTTTTCGATCCTCCAATGGCCTCTTTTTTCGAGAGTGCTTTCCGTTTTGAGGGTGCGTGCGCGATGGTTCGCCTTTTTACCCCCAGGTTCAGCATGCTAGCGATAAGAATAAAACGCCTTGTCGTAACCATTCATACTATAGAGCCTGCTTATTGCATGCTCGTTGCGCAACCCGTGGGTACGAGCTCACCCATCCCTCACACGGAAATTTTGTGCAAGCAGATACCCTGTCAAGGCCAACGTACTTTTCATATGTACTGGCTGCTCGCAAGAGATTGACAACTCACAAGCAACCTTGATGGCCTCAACATTGCAGGGGTGGGAGAGCAGTGCTAGCCTCGCCGATGTGGGAGAGCCTCCATCGCCTCATGGATGCGCGGGAGTAAGGGGACCAGTTGTTTTTTCCGTGAAACCAGTCCGTCTACGACCGCCGTATGTCCATTGGTCTCCAACGGCACGCCCAGTACCTGGGCTACCGCACGCTCACCACCCCAGATGAGCAGGTGGCAGCGCATCTGAAGAATATTTACGATCATAAACATAAATGAGGCGTATCGATGTTCTTGGGCGATGCGCTCCATGGTAGAAAGCAGTTCGGGGATCCGCTTTTCAAGTGTGGCGGTATTCACTGTCTCGATGGTGCCGATAGCGAACCTGCTTGCCTCGATCACGAATTCCTTAAAATCGGCGGTCAGCAACTGCTCAGCAGGTTGGTTACTGAGGATGGAGGTGGCCACGGCGAAGATCTCCTGGCCAAACTGCTCAACATCCTCACCGGCAAGAGCGGCCAGTTCTGTTGCGATGCGCTTATCTCGCGGTGTGCACGTCGGTGAACGCAGAACTAACGTATCTGAGAGGATCCCCCCCAGCAAGATGCCTGCCACCTCCGGTGGCAGGGGAATATTCTCTTCCTGATAGAAGGTAGCAATGATGGTGCTTGTACTGCCAACAGGTTCGACCCTAAAGAGGATTGGTCTGCTTGTACTAATATCGGCCACGCGATGATGATCGATAATCCCTAAGAGTTCTGCCTCCTCAATGCCATCGACGGCTTGGGAGCGCTCGTTATGGTCGACCAGATAGACCTGCTTGGGACGAGCATTGAGGAGATCGGTCCGTGAGAGATAGCCGACGAGCCTCCTCTTGCTATCCACGACGGGGAGCGCATTGTTCTGTAAGAGCTCTGGACGAATATCGTCCAGGTAGTCCTCTGGATGACAGAAGGGGAACTGACGCTTCATCATGGCTTGAGCACTCACACTCATACTGAGCAAGCGCACGGCGGTAAACGTACGGTAAGTGGTAGAGATCACCATGGCACCGTGTTCACGAGCCAGCGCCAGGATGCGTTCGGTCACAGCTGCTCCATCTGTGACCACCAGGGCAGAGGCACCGTGTTCAAGTGCCGTTGCCTGTGCACTTTGCAGGTCACCGGTCACGACAAGGTCTCCCGGCTCAAGAGCTGTACGCAGGGTTTGCGACTCCATCGCGGCAACCAGAATACGCTTGCCCAGTTCGCGCTGTCCCTCCAGCAGGACACGGCCCTTGAGGACACGTACCACATTCTCACGCTGCAAGGGAGCGAAATGATCAACGGATGAGTCAAATTCTTCAGTAAGCTGCTGGGAAAATTGTTTGGCAACATCCTCCTGGGTAATCACGCCCTGGACTTGCTTGTGTGCATCGATGACAGGGAGTGAGCGATACGAATGCTTCTGCAAGAGTTGGGTGGCCTCCAGCAGCGACTGGCTGGTGTGAATGACGACCACGTTGCTTTCCATGACATCGCGTACCTGGAGATAAAGATCGCTCAAGACCTGGGGCGGCTCAATATGAAACCGCTTGAAGACAAAGTCCACCTCTGGTCTCAGTTCGCCACTGCGTGCAGGAGTGACATGCTTCCCACCTTGCAACTGCAACAGCCGCGCATAGGCGTAGGCTGAAGCGACGGAATCCATATCAGAATGCTTGTGTCCGATAATATAAATTGGTCGTGTCATCGCCGTCTTCCCCTGAGAACTGGTATCTTTCGGATCCGGTACAACCCCGCTAACCGGTGAACAAGCCTAAGCCACCTTCCAACAGTCTCTTTGCTGAGCGCGGCAAACCGTGCTCAGCAAAGAGACTGTTGGAAAGCCCTGCCCTTTCAGCGGGGTGCAGGCCAGGCTCTACCCTCCCTCTGTTCAAAAGCAAAGCGTAGTGACGCCGGAATGGGATGAGGCCGACCAGTGAGGTAATTGCACCACACCAGGGTCGACTTGCCAGTCGCAAAGATACGTTCATGCTCGTTCACGTCGCGTATCTGGTGTTCCATAGTGAAGCTCGTACGCCCCACTTGGACAACACGCACCCCGACCTCTACGGTATCAGAGCGCACCACAGGCAACATATAAGTACAGATGACTTCTTTGATAAGCACCCCGTAGTGAGGCCCGTTGGGGCGTGTCTGAATACGTGGATTGTGCGGGGGGTGCGAGACAATGCTTTCTGCTTCTTGCTGCTCCTCGCTAGAAGGCCACTGCTCCAACCACGAATGGAGTTGGTTAAAATAGTAGCTTCTTGCTTCCTCGAAATAGGTAAAGTAGACGGTATTATTCACATGGGCCAGGGGATCAAGATCACGAAATCGAATTTGTACCGGATACCAGCAAGGAAAATCTTCACTCATAGCGTTATTGCTTTTCCCTTTCTTCTATGCGCTCTCCTTGATCTAGCGTAAGTTTTGTGCAACCACTCGCCGCACCACCTTCAAAATTGAAGTTTTCTGTCAGTTTTCAACGAATCGCATCTGATTGCACAACCGTTACGTTAGCTTCTGGCAATTCGCCAACAATATCTGAGTGGGGCTGTACCGCAATAAAGAACTGACGCACCGTATGAAGAAATTATACACGACGTATCGTCATCTGTAAAGTACCTTGACTAATGATGAATTTGCTGGTAAACTCGGTAATATGCCACGAAAGTTAGTGGTAAAAATTATTTACTGATGACGACGGCCTTGTTTCTTCTCCTTGTCCACGTGTGAGGCTACAGACGAAGACGAGGACAGGCAAAACACCGTCACGCTTCAAGGAGGAACCTCATGAGGGAAGCCGTTATTGTCTCAACGGCCCGGACCCCGCTTGCCAAGTCCTTTCGAGGTGCTTTCAACCAGACCCCCGGTGCAACACTGGAAGGAGGAGCGACCCCTGACGAGCGAACCACACCAAGCCGAGGCGTTACAGCGGATCTTAGAAGAGGAAGCCAAGCTTCTGGCCTTCGATTCGGGCTTTATCGAGCGAGAACGAGCCTTCAATGGAGCCGATTTCGCCCAGGCGTTGATTTTGGGCTGGTTACAGCGACCCGATGAGCGCCTGGAAGGGTCACGCAGATCTTGCAGCGTCGCGAGGTCAGCATCACAGCCTCTGGACTGTCTCAACGGTTTACCAAGGAGGCCGCGAGCCCTGCGAAGAGGTGTTGTACCTGGCCAGTTGGACCATCGTGGTGACCAATGTGCCACGTGCTCGGCAGAGGATCCCCGAAGCCTTGGTGAGGCTCGCGACTGCGATGGCAAAAGGATGCAGAACCCCTTGTCAGTGGCGATTGACACCATGTAAAAAGGAGGTATCTCTATGACAGATGGACCGTCTCTTGACCAGAGTTCCTTCGAGACCTGGAGCAAGTTACTAGAGAGCACCATGAAGGCAAATCCTGCCGTGCAAGCCAGCGCAGAGCAAGCAGTGGAGGGTGGCAATGATGCCTGGACGGCCCTGATTGATCAACTCTGGAAAGCCAATCCCTACAGCAACTTAGTACCCCTTGATCCGGCAGAGATCACCCGGGCCTTCCAGCAGATCTGGCTCGATGCCGCACGCAACCCGGGCCATGCCTGGACGGCCTATAGCGATTTCGTGCAGCAGTACACGCAGGTCATGGCCTCGGCTGCTCTCACGTTCTGGGGGCCTGATCAGCAGAGCAAGCCTGTGGTCGAGCCGGAGAAGAGGGACACGCGCTTCAGCGCACCCGACTGGCAGCAGAATCCGCTCTTCGACGCCCTCAAACAAAGCTATCTGCTGGCCGCCACGACCCTGCTCAAGTCCGCTTCTGAGGTGCAGGGGCTCGATGCGCATCAGCAGCGCAAGCTGGTCTTCTACCTGCGCCAATTCCTGGATGCCATCAGTCCCAGCAACCTGGCCTTCACCAATCCGCAGGTCATTCACGAGACGGTGCAGACGGGTGGCCAAAATCTGGTGAAGGGGATGGAGCATCTGTTGCGCGACCTCAAAGCGGGGCAGATCAAGATGACCGACACCGACGCATTCGCCCCGGGGCGCAACCTGGCCCTGACACCTGGGCAGGTGATCTATCACAATACGCTCATCGAACTCATCCAGTACGCACCCACGACGGAGCAGGTGTACGCCATCCCCCTGCTGTTTATTCCACCCTGGATCAACAAATATTACGTGCTGGATATGCAGCCGCACAACAGCCTGATCAAGTTCCTCGTGGACAACGGGTTCACGGTCTTCGTCATCAGTTGGAAGAACCCTGATGCCTCGATGGAGGAGATCAGCTTCGAGGACTATCTCACGCTCGGACCGCAGGCTGCACTCAATGCCATCAAGCAGATTACCACCTCATCCAAGGTCAACGCGGTCGGCTACTGCATCGGGGGGACGCTGCTCTCCATGGCCTTGCCTTTTCTTGCGGCCATCGGGGACGACACGGTGAATACGGCGACCTTCTTTGTCTCGCTGCTGGATTTCAGTGAGGTAGGCGATACGTCGGTGTTCATTGACGAGCCACAGGTCACCTATATCGAGGGGCAAATGATGCAACGTGGCTACCTGGATAGCCGCTCGATGGCGACGATGTACAACATGCTGCGGGCCAACGACTTGATCTGGAGCAATGTCGTCAACAACTACTTGTTGGGCAAGGAGCCCCCGGCCTTCGACTTGCTCTACTGGAATGCGGATGGGACGCGCATGACCCGTGCGGCCCATTCGTTCTACCTGCGCAATACCTACCTGGAGAACAACCTGATCAAGCCCAATAAGATTGTCTTGAAGGGGGTGCCCATTGACCTTGGCAAGATCCGCCAGGACATCTACGCCGTTGGTACCGAGCAAGATCATATCGTTCCCTGGAAGTCGGCCTGGCGCATCTCTCAGCTTGCCAGCGGTCCGGTGCGCTTTGTGCTTGGGGCCAGTGGTCACATTGCTGGTGTCATCAGTCCACCAAGCAAGGATCGGGGCTACTGGACCAATGAGCAGCCGGTGCAGGATGCTGACCAATGGTTTGAAAGCGCCCAGCGCCACAAGGGGAGTTGGTGGGCCGACTGGGTAGACTGGTTGAAACCCCGCTCCGGTGAACAAGGAGCGCCACCGGCCATGGGGAGTACCAAGTACCCGCCGCTCACACCGGCCCCTGGCACCTACGTGCTGGAGAAGTGACGGCACACGGCCGTTTGTGGGAGGCAGGGGTGCATGGATGGAGAAGATGCACACCGTCAAAGAAAAGGAGCGGGCCGCTCCATCACTCGGAGGGGAACGAAAGGTATGATCAAGAAAACTAAACAAGCAGAACCAGTCCTGGTTCCACTCGTAGACGCAGAGACCAAACGCACGATCACCGAGGACAATAAGAAGGCCAAACGCCCGAATCTGGCCCCGCTGCCAGCCATCGGCACACGCGCCAAACGCACTCGCACGATCACCGAGAACGATATCGTCCGCTTCGCCGACGTCAGTGGCGACCACAATCCCCTGCACCTGGATGCAGCCTATGCAGCACAAACTCTTTTTGGCGAGCGCGTCGCGCACGGCATGCTCA
>WNGD01007575.1_pt1 | contig 10728 bp, 8 predicted proteins | sample 5400671 | NCBI WGS metagenome assembly WNGD01 (sample SAMN13153369, study PRJNA577476) | soil metagenome | isolation source: 40 cm soil or saprolite under grassland replicate 2 | place: USA:California | collected 2016-06-15
CAGCCGCCCCTCGCTCTTTTGGGCCCGCTCGTGCGCCCGTTCCACCTGGTTCGCCAGTGCTTCTACCTCGGCAACTGAGACGTGGCCTGCTGCCTGCCTCACACTGCTGATTGCAGGTGCCGGCTGGAACCCCAGCCGAGAGAACCAGCGTAGCACCAGGCTGTCTTCCGCTTGCTCCACGATGTGCTGATCGCTCCAGTCATACAGGTACTTGACCAGCAGGAGGCGCAGCAGGACTTCTCCTGAGGTCGCTCCTGCATCCAGCCCGTCCAGCTTCGCGCACGCCTGCTGAAAGAGCGGATCTGCATCCAAGACCGTATCCAACTCGGCTTCGCACCGGGTCAGTCTCGGCTGCCTTGGCTGCCATCTGGGCAAGTACCTTGTCTGCCGAGGTAGGGCTTCTTTCCATGGGGTGTTCTCCTCCTCTCTTCCTTTGATTCTACCACTGAGAGGGCAGACCTCCAAGTCCCGCGCAGGCACCAGCAACCCGCTCCGACACGTCCTCTCGCGTGTGCTGACCTCTCTCTGCTCCCGCCTGAGAAGCGCTCGCTTCACTTGGTCACGCTTTGCAAAGGCTGATTGGCCTCTCAAGCCGCCCTACAGGCTCATTTCACAAGGGATACTAGTACTAGTTCACAAGGGATACTAGTACTAGTTTTAGGATTGGCTTTGACGGAAATCCAGCTAATACTGTTATCACTCTCGATAAGACACCGGCAGCAGGTTCTGATATCATAGAAAAACTTGGAGATATTGCTTCGCGTATTCAAAAAGCTGTGCGGTCGCAGAATGCTGGCTCTACTGCATGGAATCAATTCATTTGCACAGCTTTACATGATACTCCTGAGAAGCCGCCTACTACTGGAAAGCTTGTACTTACTTCAGGTACTATTGGCCCAAATTCAGCCGTAGAAGTAGCTGACCTCGATCCCAATCATCCTGCTCAACTACATAGCATTTTTGCCCAACTACATCTGGATAGAGCAACTGTCACGGTACCGGGCAATCCTGCATTAGCGGGTGGTGTAGCGGATACGTTCGATCTCGATACTGGTGTACAGGAAATGTTTCCTACTGATGGAAGCCACACAGGTATCTTTGCTTTTGACGAAGCTGATTTGATCAACCTGCTCTGTCTTCCGGGCGTTACGAATCCTACCATACTGAACAATGCAATTAACTATTGTAAGAAAAGGCGTGCGTTGATGATCATAGATCCTGATCCCAACCTGGATCGCACGGGTATAATCAATTTTATCACTGGTCAAAACTTACCAAAGGCTGATCTGGGCACGTATGCAGCGATCTACTTTCCCTGGGTCAAAGCTCCTGACCTTTTGAATGGTGGCAAGCTACGGTCGTTTCCGCCCAGTGGTACTATCGCTGGTTTGTATGCACGCACTGATAGTACACGTGGCGTCTGGAAAGCGCCGGCTGGCACCGAGGCAAGCCTGATTGGTGTGCGAGGACTGGATGTTGTACTCACCGATGAAGAGAATGGTTCGCTTAATCCTCTCGGTGTCAACTGTCTACGAAACTTCAGAGTGATCGGTTCTGTTTGCTGGGGTGCTCGCACTGTAAGCGGCGCTGATCAGATCGCCTCTGAATATAAATATGTACCCGTGCGCCGTACGGCCCTCTATATTGAAGAAAGTCTTTACAGGGGCACGCAGTGGGTCGTGTTTGAACCCAATGATGAGCCGCTCTGGGCGCAAATTCGCCTGAACATTGGCGCGTTTATGCACGACCTCTTCCGCAAAGGGGCGTTCCAGGGCAAGACGCCGCGCGAAGCCTACTTTGTCAAATGTGATGCCGATACTACGACGCAGAACGATATCGATCATGGTATCGTCAATATCATCGTTGGCTTCGCGCCGCTTAAGCCTGCGGAGTTTGTGATCATCTCGATTCAGCAGATTGCTGGTCAGCTTCAGGTATAAAGGGGGCTATATGGCACAGTTTACCGCGAATGCGCAACGGTTCGATCCGTATAAGAACTTTAAATTTCGCGTCAAGTGGGACGGCAAGTATGTCGCTGGCGTAAGCAAGGTTGGTACGTTGAAGCGCACCACTGAAGTAGTGAAGCATCGCGAAGGTGGTGATCCAAGCAGCAGCCGCAAGTCTCCTGGCCGTACCGAGTTCGATGCGATCACCCTGGAACGTGGCGTGACGCATGATCTGGAGTTTGAGCAGTGGGCCAATAAGGTCTGGAACATCAATACCAATGTAGAGGTCTCGCTGCAGAGTTTTCGCAAGGATATCATTATCGAGGTCTACAATGAGGCGAACCAGAAGGTGCTTGCCTATAACATCTTTCGCTGCTGGGTCTCCGAGTACCAGGCCCTGCCCGATCTCGACGCCAATGCGAATGCCGTCGCTATCCAGCACATCAAATTGGAGAACGAAGGCTGGCTGCGCGACGAGTCTGTGACGGAGCCGACCGAGCCAACGTTCCTTGAACCTCCGGCGTAAACGATGATGCGTAGTCTGTCCGCGTATTGAAGTCCTGCGCATCTGGGAGACTGGCCTGGGACAACATCCCGTGGACCGGGCCTTGACCATCCTTGCTGTGGCCTTCCCGCAGATGTCACGGGATGCCCTGGCTACCCTGAGCGTAGGGCAGAGAGATGCCTGCCTGCTTGATGTACGACAATGGACCTTCGGGACGCACCTGGCGGGTTTCAATGAATGCGTGAAGTGCCAGGAACGACTGGAGTTTGAGTTTGATGTGGATGATATCCGCGTTTCACAGGACAGCGAGGATATGAACCAGGAATGCAGGATCGTGTGTGATGGATATGAGCTGCATTTTCGTCTGCCCGCGAGCTGGGATCTTGCCGCAATAGTCGGATGTTCTGATGTTGCCGCTGCGCGTCATCTCCTGGTTCGCCGCTGTGTCTTGAAGCTTATGCGGAATGGCACCGAGGTGGACGCGAAGGACCTGGATGGAAGTCTATGCGAACTGCCAGAGGCGGTGATGGCGGCGCTGGCAGCGCAAATGGCACTATGTGATCCGCAGGCTGAAGTGGAAATTGACCTCACCTGCCCGGCGTGTGGATATCACTGGTCGGTACTCTTTGATATCGTGCTGTTTCTGTGGACTGAAATCTGCGTACAGGCAAAACGTTTATTGCGCGAAGTGCATACGCTGGCATGGGCCTATGGATGGCGCGAAGCAGATACTTTGTCTCTTAGCGCCGCTCGCAGGCAATTTTATCTGGAAATGGTGACGTAATGGCTGATTTTCTTTCAAGATTAGCTGCAAGAACGCTGGGTGTGGCATCCGTGGCGCAGCCCAGTACTGCTTCCATGTTCGCCCAGGGACCGGCTCTGGCCGGAAATTATCCTCTTGAGGTGTGGCAGGAGCACGAGTCTGCTGGTGACATACTGGCGCCGCCAGCAAATATGCCTGTTGAGAAGAGCGAGTCGGCCTTTTCACATGCTATGTCTCCCTCGCAATCCTTTATGTCGCAGGGTGATCCATCAGTAGAGTCGCCTGAATACTCTTTCAGCAATTCCGAAGCTTTGAGTATAAATACGAGGGCCGGTCAACCTCAGCGTGTCGTGCCTGTTGCATCTGCTCCAGAGCGAATCAAGTCTGTGCCGTCGCCTCTGGTGAGCAGGTATGCTGCCCCGGTTACTCCCCTGTCTGAAGCGCATGCATCATTGAGAGAAGAAATCTTTTATCCTGATCAAGCGACCGAAAATTCTATACATCCGGCGCAACATACCACGTTTCAAAGTGAGCAGCGCGTAACCAGGGGCTACCTGGACGCATTGGGATCGAGATCTAGCGAAACTGTGCATACTGGCGAAACTGTGCATGTTGGCAATGATAGCGTACCTCTTTCGAATGTGAATGGGTCTTATGTTACTGCTGCTGAACGTGGGCAAAGAACTTTTATGTCGCTCCGCTCGGCGGTGCGCCACAATGGTATTAATAATAATGCGCCTGAATCTCTTGTGGGACAGGAACGAAGAACGATCACGCAATCCGCGAACGTGTTGGGTGTGCGACCTGATCGTGATCCAGGGGCGCAACCTGTTGCATCCTCCCACTCTGATGGCCCCAGGATGCTTTTCCCCACGGACGCTCCCCGCAGATCGATTATGCCAGAAGTAATACGTTCGCAGCCCATTGTCGGCAACGGACAGCAGATTGAAACTCAGGTCATCGAGGCATCCGCGCCCGAGCCAACTATTCAAGTCACGATTGGTCGGATCGAGGTGCGAGCCACGCCACCGCCACCCGCGCAACCTCCAGGCCAACAACGTGCCGCACCCCCGGTCATGAGCCTGGATCAATACCTGCAACAGCGTTCTAGGGGAGGTGAACGGTGAGTAATTCGTTGGCTATCGCCACTGTCACCGCTACGCTTGTCAAATTGATTACGGATACCACAAAGGATCTGCACCTGACGCAGAGCCTTGATATCACTACGCTGCCGCCCGACAAAGCACGCAACGGCAATACGACAAATCAGATAAATATCTTTCTCTATCAGACGATGGCGAATGGGAGCTGGCGTAATCGAGATATTCCGAACCAGGTGCGACCGGGGGAGACGGGGATGCCGCCCCTGCCTTTGAATTTGTATTACCTGGTGACTGCCTATGGTGCAGATGGTAAAGATGCGGATATTCTTGGTCATATCCTGCTCGGGAGAGCGATGAGCGTCCTGCACGACCATCCCTTGCTGGGAACTTTAGAGATCGAGGATGCCACAAAATCGTTTCTGCCCGCGAACAGCGATAGTGATCTGCAACACCAGGTAGACCGCGTGCGCATCACGCTCCAACCGATGTCTCTGGAAGAGATGTCCAAGCTGTGGATGATGCTCCAGTCGCAATACCGCCTTTCGGCTGTCTACGAGGTCGCGGTCGTCCTGATTGAGAGCCAATTGCCGGTGCGAACACCTCTACCGGTGCTGAAACGAGGCAGCGACGGCAAGGGGCCGCTGGTCCTGCCGGATGTGATCCCTTTCCCAACGCTCTTTTCGGTACGACTGAAGCAGCAGCCTGTAAGACCGCCAGCGCGACCGGGTGGGGTTGCGACGCCCGTTGATCCGAATGCACCTTTACCACCCGCGGCTCGCCTGGGCGATACGCTGGTGGTGAGCGGTCACCGCCTGGATGGATTTGTGAGTCCGGGCGGTCAGACGGATAGCACAGCGTGGGTACGCTTCACCAACCTGCGTCGGGGTTTCATCAGGGAAATCCAACCGGACGCAGGAGCCACGGCGAGCGAGATCCAGGTCTCACTTCCCAACAACTCGAATAACCTGAGCGATCCGAACAACTTCCAGGCTGGTTTCCATACCCTGGCGGTTCTATTTCGCCGGAAAGATGCCACTGGAGCGCCCGATCCGAACGGCATAGTAGTTGGGGAGACCAACGAATTGACGTTCTCCCTGGTACCTCAGATTGCAGCAATTAATCCTGGAGCGGCAAGAGCAGGCGATGTAACCATTACAGTGACCTGTAACCCGGCGGTCCAACCCGGGCAGCGCGTCTCTTTGCTCTTTAGCAGCCGCGAGATCATAGCGCAACCCTTTACCGATCCAACGCGGCAACTCATATTTGAGGTCAAAGCCGCTATTCCTGGTGACTACTACCTGCGTTTGCGCGTCGATGGCGTGGATAGCCTGCTGGTCGATCCGGCGGTTGATCCTTTCGTCACGCCGCCCGTCTTTGATCCAAATATGAAAGTGACGATTACACCGTAGGTAACAGAGGTATGTTGCATGGATGACCTGGACCAGACGCGTCTCGACCAATGGCAAAAAAATAACGATACCTACCTGGAAGCAGCGCTTTCCTGGTTACGCCTGCGTTTAGAGCAGAAAGCAGGGCCACTCGCTCCGGCGGCTTCCACGCTTCCACCTGTGTCCACGCCTCCACCTGCGCGCCGTTTTTTCGAGCGTCGACCGTCCGTGCCAGCCAGTCCGCTCAGTACCATACCGGTGCCTAAAACTGTGACCGATGCCGATGTTACGAAAGCTGCCAATGCCATGAAGGCAGCCGAAACTCCGCAGGTTCCACAGGGCGCTCAGGGAGTTGCTTTGCCTCCACCTGCTCTGGTGATGTTGAGTCAGTTACTGAACCTTTCGCCATTCGAACAGCATACATTGCTTTTATGCATCGCCATGGAACTGGATACGACCATTGCTACCCTGTGTGCTCGTGTGCATGGTGATGCGAACCGCGCCTATCCGACCTTTGCGCTTGCACTCGCCGTCTTTGTTGAAGAGCGAAGCTGGGATATCGTCTCGCCGGAGCGCCCGCTGCGTCACTGGCGTTTGATCGAGATCAATCAGCCAGGAGCCCAGGCGCTGACAACAAGCCCATTGCGTGCAGACGAGCGCATCGTCAATTATGTGAAGGGACTACATTACCTGGATGACAGGCTTGCATCTTTAGTCGTGCCCACCGAAGTCGATGAGAAACAGGGGGTGCTTCCGGCCTCGCAACAGGAAATCGTTGCTGCCATTACGCGTTATATGCAGCAGACGAACACAGCAACGGCACTGCCGGTCATTCAGTTAGTGGGACCAGATTCACCAAGCAAACAACTTGTAGCCCTGCGCACTGCTGCCAGGTTTGGTCGCCGCCTGTACCGCATGCCGGTTGAGATGTTGCCAGCGCAGGCCGCCGACCTGGAATTGTTGGCGCGTCTGTGGCAGCGCGAGGGTATTCTCATGCCGTGGTCTCTCTACCTGGATGCGCAGGAGATTGACGGCGCGACCGAACAGAACCAGCCGATGTCCTCCTTGACACGCTTCCTCACGAGGAGCGAAGGCTTTTTCTTTGTGGGCACGCGTGAGATATGGCCCCACCTGGGACGTCCGCATCTCGCGCTCGATGTAGCCATGCCAACCACCGCTGAACAGAATGCTGCCTGGATGGCAGCATTAGGAACGGCAGCGAAAGAGAATCCAGGTTTATTATCCAGCCAGTTCAACCTCAATCTGACCACGATTCAGAATGTAGCGCAAGCGGTGTTGGCCGAAAAGATAAGCGACCAGGAATCTTTTGCCGAGAAGCTCTGGGACGCCTGTCGTGTGCAGACACGTCCCCGCCTGGACACCCTTGCCCAGCGCCTGGACCCCAGGGCCACCTGGGACGACCTCGTGCTGCCTGCCGAAGAGAGCGGAATCTTACACCGCATCACTGACCAGGTGCGGCAACGCAACAGAGTCTACGAGGAATGGGGTTTTGCCAACAAAATGAACCGTGGCCTTGGCATCAACGCCCTGTTCGCCGGAGAGAGCGGTACCGGCAAGACCATGGCCGCTGAGGTCATGGCGAACGACCTGCGCCTCAATCTCTATCGCATCGACCTCTCAGCCGTAGTGAGTAAATACATCGGCGAGACGGAGAAAAACCTGCGCCGCCTCTTCGATGCAGCCGAGGGCGGAGGGGCGATCCTCTTCTTTGACGAAGCTGATGCCCTGTTCGGCAAACGCAGCGAGGTCAAGGACAGCCACGACCGCTACGCCAACATCGAAATCAACTACCTGTTGCAGCGCATGGAAGCCTACAGGGGCCTGGCTATCCTCGCTACCAACATGAAGAGCGCTCTGGACCCTGCCTTCATGCGCCGCCTGCGCTTCATCATCAACTTCCCATTCCCTGGCCCGGCGGAGCGTAAACGCATGTGGCAGAAAGTGTATCCGAAGGATACGCCCACCAATGGGCTGGACTACGACTGGCTGGCCCGCTTCAACCTGACTGGCGGCAGTATCCATAACATCGCGCTTAACGCAGCATTTCTTGCGGCCCAGTCGAGTCCGAAGGTGACAATGTCCCTGGTATTGGAAGCTACACGTGCCGAATTTCGCAAGTTGGAGCGTCCAATTAATGAAGCAGATTTTCGCTGGAAGGTACCACAAGGAGCGAACATATGAACATCAACGTACACATCGAACGCCTGATCCTGGACGGGTTGCCTGTAGCACACAGAGAGCGCCCACTGCTACAGGCCGCTGTAGAGGCAGAGCTTTCCCGTTTGCTTGCCAGTGAGGGATTGGCTCCTCATTTGCTGACGGGTGGAGCGATGCCGCGTGTACAGGGTGGTAATGTGCAGTTGGGGGGAGAGGGTGGTGTAGATCAGTTGGGGCAACAGATAGCTCAGGCAGTACATGGAGGAATTGGAGGAAATGGCAATGGGTAATCAGGCACAAGCGACAGCTCAGAAGACTATAGAATCAGCATTAGCTAGAGGGAGTAGTATGCAGCGTGCAGCTGTAATCCCTGCTATCACGTCAGTTCATAGCGGAATATTGCAGCGTTGTAGCGGAGGCGTTGAGTGCGCCGAGTGCCGTCAGAAACGCCTGGAGCGCGAGGGTATGATGCAACGGGCAGCGATGAGTATGGCACCTACGAACAGTGTGCTGCCGATTGTGCATGATGTGCTTGCTTCATCAGGTCAGCCGCTTGATACTGATACAAGGGGATTCATGGAGCCACGCTTTGGGCATGATTTCAGTGGAGTCAGGGTGCATACGGACGCGAAGGCAGCGGAATCGGCGCGGGCTGTGAATGCGCTGGCCTATACGGTAGGGAGAAATGTTGTGTTTGGGACGGGGCAATATGCACCTGGGACGGGCGAGGGGAGGAGATTGTTGGCGCATGAGTTGACGCACGTGGTGCAGCAAGCGTCTCACATTTCGAAGCAGCCAGCTAGTATAGATACCGGTCCTACTGATCCACTCGAACAGGAGGCTAATAACGTTGTCAGGTACATCATGTCAAGTAGACAGCCCTCGAATTCACGTAGGACATCTGGAGCAACGCATAGTTACGTCGATCCCTCAGTGGGACAGCCTCACTCTGTAATACAGCGGCAGGCCAATGTGTCAGTTACTGAGGAGGCGCAAGCCGTACCCGTTTCAGATCCAGCACGGGAAGCTGGTCTTGAACGATTACAGAATCAAATCAATGCTTTGACAGAGAGAAATCTTGCTCTACGAAGCGAGCTAGATGCTTTACCTCCTACCTCATCAGAGGAGAGAACCCGTTTGGAAACTGAACTAGACAACCACAGAGGAGAATTAATGCCTTTGCTTGAGCAGCGTATTGCGCTGCTCAATGAAGAGATAGCCGCTCTCAGAGCTGGCGTAGGACCAAATCTAGTCAGTTCTCCAGAGCATCCAGAGATTGGGGCTCTCGCCACAGAATTAAATCGACGCGAAGCAGAACGCCGCCAACATGAGCAGCAGTTACGGCCTCTCAAACGCTGGCAGATGCACAATGACATCAATGTGATTAACGATCAGATTGCTGAGATTGATCACGAGTTAGCAACTCTTCCACCAGAATCTACGCCAACAACAGATGCTCTCTTCTTGCGTCGTGCAGAATTAGAAAGGCAGAAAAAAGAAATAGCCATAGTCCTGACCTCGACTGCAACTGAGTACAAGCAGTTTGACCAGCGGTGGGGAGCAATTCGCTATGGACAGTCATCGGACTGTACCAATATTAAAGCGGCTGGTTGTGGTCCTACATCTTTAGCCATCCTGTTGAACTATCTATATCAGGAAGATCCTGAGAGTCTTACTGCTTCTGGTCAAATTGAGATTGTCACACCTCAAGAAACAGCTGCCTATGCAGCCACACATGGTCGTGTTTGTAATAGCGGCACAGCTGGAGACGTGATGGTTACACAGGTTACGACAGGGTGGCCAGGTTTTAGTGGTCGAAGGATCTCACTTACGGAGGCTACAACACAACTCCGCAGCGGGAACCTGGTCATCTTCCTCTGCAAGGACTGCACTGGAAAAAACCGTAGTGGTGGTGATAAACACTATGGCGGGCATTTCATGGTATTGAACGGAGTCAATGATGATGGCACTGTGTTTAACGTGCTTGATCCTGGCGCGAATGAAGCCAAGGATATTGAGACCATTTCACGGCAAGAACTGAAAGAGCATACCAATGGGACCTGGATCGTCGAACGAAAGTAGCTTCAATGTAGTTTTGAAGGGATTGAAATTAAATGCATGAGCGTATCGTGGCACGACAACAGACAAGTGCAATAACGTTCAAGTCAGTGCCAAGCCGCCTCTTGCAGCGCCAATGTGCCTGTGGTCAGCACAACGTCGCGGGCGGCGAATGCAAAAGATGCCGCCAAAAACGCGAGGGAACAATCCAACGCGCCGCCATAAGTGTTGCTCGCACCAATACTGTGCCACCGATTGTGCATGATGTTCTAAACTCCCCTGGACAGCCGCTCGATGCCGGAGCGCGAGCGTTCATGGAGCCATACTTCAACCATGATTTCAGTCAAGTGCGGGTGCACATGGATGCGAAAGCGGCAGAGTCGGCACGAGCAGTGAACGCGCTGGCGTATACTGTGGGAAGGGATGTGGTGTTTGGAGCAGGGCAGTATGCGCCGGAGACGATGGCTGGGAAGAGGCTAATGGCGCATGAATTGACGCATGTGGTGCAGCAAGGAGGCGTTACGTCAGGAACTTTGCGTGATATCAGTTCGCCTACGTCTGTCAGTGAGCGAGAAGCGACGTCAATAGCCAGAGGTATTGAACAAACGCTGCCTTATCAATCTCAGCCATCCACTTCTGGACAGCTCTCTAGTACTACAACCGTAGTTAGGACTCAATCGTCGATACTTCTGGAGAGAGATTCAGGGCCAGATCGACGATTGAGAGGAAGAGGATGACCATCGAGGAATTAGAAGCGTGGCAAGAGGAATTTGAGCAGTTTCACGCA
>WNGD01015701.1_pt1 | contig 10727 bp, 8 predicted proteins | sample 5400671 | NCBI WGS metagenome assembly WNGD01 (sample SAMN13153369, study PRJNA577476) | soil metagenome | isolation source: 40 cm soil or saprolite under grassland replicate 2 | place: USA:California | collected 2016-06-15
CGGGGACGATCTCGCTCCCGAGCACGCTCACGGGAACGCAGCGCGTCGTCACGATCCCGCTTGACACCGCCCACGGCCTGATCACGCACCTGCAGCCAGGCGACCGGGTGGACGTCTTCGCGGGCTTCAACATCACGCCGGTCTGTGGCTGCGGAAGCACGAATTCGTTCCCGGTCATCCGGCGACTAATGGACAACATCCTGGTGGTCGACGTGAGCGGCGGCAAGGGCGCCGCGGTGGGCCAGCAGAACAACACGAACGTCAGCCTCCGCATGACTGATGCCCAGTCGGGGAAGGTGGCGTTCGCGTCCGACAACGGGAAGATTTGGCTCGCTCTCCGGCCGGCCGCAAACGTGCGTTCGAATGCCCCGGGTCTCGTCACCGTCGAGAGCGAGGTCTTCGGCCTGCCGCCGCTGCCGGTCCCGAAACGGGTCGTGTCTAGCTACCTGAAGCTCTACAGGACCGGCTCCCGATGAGCGCCGGCACGATCAGAACGCTCGTAGCGGTCGACTCCGGCGTCGACGCGCATGCCGTGGAGCACGCCTTCCCGGCAGGCGCGGCGGTGCAGGTGACAGGCGTGATCGAAGGCCTCGAGCGCGGCTGGTCCGTGCTCGAGGAGAGCGCGCCGGACCTGCTGGTCGTCGCCTGCGCGGGCTATTCGGAGCGGGCGCTGTACCTGATCGAGGCGGCGTCGAAGCAGCGGCCGGAGCGGCCGGTCGTGGTCCTCTTCTACGGCGTCCCGGACGGGTTCCTGAACCGGGCCTTCGAGATGGGCGCCGACGACCTGCTGACGATGCCGGCACCGGCCGAGCAGCTCGAGTTCGCGCTCCAGAAGGTGATGGCGCGGCGGCGCGGCACGATCGCCAGCGGCACGACGAATCCGATGATCTGCATCGTCGGGCCGAAGGGCGGCACGGGGAAGACCTTGACCTCCACAAACCTCGCGGTCGCGCTCGCGCAGAAGGGGAAGCGTTCGATCGTCGTCGATCTCGACCTGCAGTTCGGCGACGTGGGGATCGCGATGGGCCTCTCGCCCGATCGGACGATCTACGACCTCGCCCGCGTTGGCAGCTCGCTCGATCCGGACAAGGCGGAGGACTTCCTCACGCAGCACGCTTCCGGGGCCCGGGTGCTGCTCGCGCCGAGCCGCCCCGACCAGGCCGGGACGGTCACTGTCGAGTTCCTGCGCGAGCTCTACGCCGTGCTTCGAGCCCGCCATGACTTCGTGATCGTCGACACGCCCCCCGGGTTCACACCCGAGGTGATCGCGTCGATCGACCTCGCGTCGGACCTGCTCGTCGTCGGGATGCTGGACGCGCTCTCGCTGAAGGACACGAAGCTCGGCCTGGAGACGCTGACTCTGATGGGCGTCGCTCCGGAACGCATCCGGCTGGTGCTCAACCGCGCCGACACGAGCGTCGGGATCAAGCGGAGCGAGGCCGAGGCGATCCTCGGGCGCACGCCCGACGTCTTCGTGCCGAGCGACCGGCAGATTCCGCGGGCGACCACGGACGGCCAGCCGATCGTCGTCGCGAGCGGACGCTCGGAGGCGGCGCGGGCCTTCCACGGGCTGGCGGACCTCTACCTGCAGGACGAGCTCGTCGCCGGCGTGACGGCCAGCAACGGCAACGGCAACGGGAGCAACGGCGACGGCGAGCCCAAGCGGCGACGCCGGCGCTCGAAGAGGACGAGGAGCTGACCATGGAGCTGCACGAGCGCATCCAGACCGCACGCCCGCTGACGGGCCCGGACGGCCGCGATCCGTTCTCGGACGTCAAGAACCGGATCCACCTGGCGCTGATCAACGAGCTCGGGCCGCAGCTGTTCACGATCGGCACCGACCCCGGCCAGATCCGGACGCGCGTCGAGAGCGATCTCAAGGAGCGGCTCCAGCTCGAGCAAGGCCTCTCGCGCGAGGACCGAGACAGGCTGCTCGGCGAGATCACGGACGACGTCGTCGGCTATGGGCCGCTCGAGCGCGTGCTCGCCGACGAGTCGGTCTCCGAGATCATGGTCAACGGCGCGCACGAGATCTGGGTCGAGCGCCAGGGCCGGCTGTACGAGACGACGCTGCGCTTCACCGACGACTCGCACCTGCGCAGGATCATCAACAAGATGGTCGCGCAGGTCGGCCGCCGGATCGACGAGTCCTCGCCGATGGTCGACGCGCGCCTGCCCGACGGCTCGCGCGTCAACGCCGTCATCGCCCCGCTCTCGCTCACGGGCCCGCTCCTGACGATCAGGAAGTTCCAGCAGAAGCGCTTCGATCTCGACGAGCTCGTTCGGCTCGGGACGCTCTCGCGCGAGACCGTGGACTTCCTGAGGCTTGCCGTCGAGGCCGAGCTGAACATCCTCATCTCGGGCGGCACGGGCGCCGGCAAGACGACACTCCTGAACGCGCTCTCGGCCGCGGTCCCGAACAGCGACCGCATCGTCACGATCGAGGATGCAGCGGAGCTCCAGCTCGTCCAGGAGCACGTGCTCCGCCTGGAGTCGCGCCCCAAGAACATCGAAGGCGAGGGCGAGATCACCATCCGCGACCTCGTCCGCAACTCACTGCGCATGCGACCGGACCGGATCATCGTCGGCGAGGTCCGCGGCGCGGAGGCGCTCGACATGCTCCAGGCGATGAACACGGGCCACGACGGCTCGCTCTCGACCGTCCACGCCAACACGCCTCGCGACGCGCTCGCGCGGATCGAGACGATGGTGATGATGGCCGGCTTCGACCTGCCCATGCGGGCGATCCGCCAGCAGGCCGCCTCGGCCCTCGACATGATCATCCAGCTCGAGCGGCTCGAGGATGGCTCCCGGCGCGTGGTCGCGATCACCGAGGTCCAGCGGATGGAGTCGGAGATCATCACGCTCCAGGAGCTGTACGAGTTCAAGCTCGAGCAGATCCTTCCCGACCGGACGGTGCTCGGCGAGCTCAAGCCGACGGGCCTGCGGCCGAATTTCGTGCACAAGTTCGTCAAGCGCGGGATCGAGCTGCCGCAGAGCATGTTCGTCGGCAATGGCCAGCCGGTCGCCGAAGGGGCGAAGTGGTGAAGCGACTGCTCTCACTGCTCGCCGCCGTCGCGCTGACCGCGGCCCTGGCCGCGGCGGCTCGCGCCGACACGAGCGGCTTCACGCACCTGACGCCGATCGGCCGCGTGCGCGCGCCAGAGCGCGGGTTCCTGCTCGACTTGCCTCCGGCCACGCAGATCACGCGCGCCCGGGTCGGCGTGCTCGAGAACGGAAAGCAGATCGGCGGCTTCACGCTGACGCCGATCCAGGCGGTCGAGGGCCGCTTCGGCGTCGTGCTCGTGCTGGACGCCAGCGAGAGCATGCGCGGCGCCGCCGAGGGCGCGGCCGTTTCCGCCGCCCGGGCGTTCTCTCGCCGGGCCGGTGCGGCCGTTCGAGTCGGCGTCGTCGCGTTCAACCGCCGCGCAACGGTGCTCGCACCGCCCGCGCAGGGCGGCGCCGCGCTGGCGGGAGCGCTGACGCGGCAACCGCGGCTGGCCCGCGGGACCCACATCTACGACGCGCTGGGCACGGCGCTGGAGCAGCTCGCCGGGACCGACCTCTCGTCGGGCTCCGTCGTCCTGCTCTCGGACGGCGCGGACACCGGCAGCCGGCTGACGCAGCAGCAGCTCGTTGAGCGCGCCCGCTCGCAGCACGTGCGTGTGTTCACCGTCGGCCTCCGCTCGCGATCATTCAGGCCGGACGCGCTGCGCCGGATCTCGCGCTCGACCGGCGGCACGTACTTCGAGGCTGCCTCGCTCGCGGACCTGACCTCGATCTACGACGCGCTCGGGCGCCGGCTCAGCACGGAGTACGTGATCAGGTACCGCTCCCACAATCCGCCCGGCACGCGCGTCTCGGTGCTCGTGCGCATCGCCGGGCTCGGCGACGTCTCCGCGAGCTATGTCACCGCGCGGCCGGCGCCGATCGCGCCGTTCCACCGATCCGTCTTCGAGCGCTTCTGGTCGTCGCCCGCGTCGCTGGGGCTGATCGCGCTGGTCGTCGCGGGCCTGGCGGGCCTGGGCGCGGTGCTCCTGTTCCGGGTTCCGAAGGGGACCCTCCTGAAGCGGATCGGCGAGTTCGTCTCCGTGTTGGCGCCCGAGGACGAGGCAGTCCAGCGCAAGGCGCTGAGGACAAAGGTCCTGGCGGGCGCCGAGGAATCGCTCGCCAAGACGAAGTGGTGGGCGCAGTTCAACGAGGAGCTCGAGATCGCACGCATCCCGATGCCGGCCGTCCACATCCTGGTCGCAACCGCGGTGGCAACCTTGCTCGGGGCGGTGATTCTGCTCCTGATCAAGCCGTTCTTCGTCGTCTTCGCATTGGGCGTTCCCTTCATCGCGCGCGCGCTCGTCCACCGCAAGCTGCAGAGTGTCCGCGACGACTTCGCCGAGCAGCTGCCCGACAACCTGCAGGTGCTCGCCTCGGCGCTGCGCGCCGGGCACAGCTTCGTCGGCGCCCTCTCGGTCGTGGCCGCGGATGCCCCTGAGCCCGCCCACCGCGAGTTCCAGCGGGTCGTCGCGGACGACCAGCTCGGAGTGCCGATCGACGAGTCGCTACGCGACGTCGCACGCAGGATGGAGAGCACCGAGCTCGAGCAGGTCGGCCTGCTCGCCGAGCTGCAGCGCGAGAGCGGCGGGAACATGGCCGAGGTGCTCGACACGGTCGTCGAAACGATCCGCGACCGGTTCGACCTCAGGCGCCTGATCAAGACGCTCACCGCCCAGGGCAGGATGGCCCGCTGGATCCTGACGCTGCTGCCGGTCTTCCTCGCTCTCGTGATCAGCCTGCTCAACCCGAGCTACATGCGCCCGCTCTTCACGACCACGCAGGGCGAGGTGCTGGTCGGGCTGGCAGTCGTGATGGTGGTCGCGGGCTCGCTCATCATCAGGCGAATCGTCAACATCAAGGTGTAGGGGGTCGAGATGCTGCTGCTTCTGATTGGACTGGCACTGACCGCCTTGGCGGTCGTCATGCTCGCCCGCCTGCTCGTGGTCGAAAGGACCCCGCCGGCCCGGCTGCAGGCTCAGATCGAGGCGTACGGCTTCGAAGCCGCGCCGGCAGACTCCGCGCCGCGCCCGCTGAGCGGTCGCGTCGACGCGCTGGCCGCAACCCTCGGCTCGATGCTCGCCAGCCGGATGAAGAACTTCCGCGAGGACATGCTCAGGAAGGAGCTGCAGGCAGCCGGGCTCTACACCTGGAACGCGCGCAAGTTCATGGGCTACCGGTGTCTCGCGACGCTGGCGCTGCCGCTCGTCTGGCTCTGGTTCGCTTCGACGTCCGGCGCTGGCCCGCTGCGCTTCGTGGTCGGCCTCGCCTTTGCGATCGCCTTCGGCTGGCAGGGGCCTCTCGTGCTCGTACGGCGTCGCTCCCGCAGGCGGCTCGACCAGATCGACATGCAGATGCCGGAGCTCATCGACCTGCTCGTGACGACGGTCGAGGCGGGCGTCGCTTTCAGCGGCTCGCTCCGCCTCGCTGCCACACGCTTCCACGGCGCGCTGGGACAGGAGCTCCGCCTCGCTCTCCAGGAGCAGGAGATGGGTCTCTCGGCCACCGAGGCGCTGGCGAACATGCTCGCCCGCGCGGACACGCCTGCGATGCGCTCCTTCGTGCGCTCGATCCTGCAAGGCGAGACGCTGGGAGTCTCGATCGGCAAGATCATGCGCGACCTCGCTGTCGAGATGCGGAAGCGTCGCCGGCAGATGGCCGAAGAGCGCGTCCAGAAGGCGCCGACGAAGATGCTCTTCCCGCTGGTGTTCCTGATCTTCCCGGCGATGTTCGTCGTGATCCTGGGGCCGGCGGCGATTGAGATCCTGCACACCATCGCGGGCGGCTGATGACGATCGCAGCCCGCCGCATCGTCCTGAAGACGGCGCTCGTCGCCCTCTTCCTCGGTTTCGCCTACGCCAACTTCGCCCGCTGGCACGAGACAGGAAGGCCCGTCGGGCTCGGCGCGACGTTGCTCGAGGCGTTCACGGCCTTTCTCTTCGTGATCCGCCGTCCTCCGCTCGTCACGAGCGGGCGACCGCTCGCGTGGTTCTCGGCGTCGATCGGAGCCTTCGCGATGCTCGGAGCGCGGCCGGTCGCGCACCCTGACGCGGGGCCTTTGGCCGTCATGGAGCTCGTGCAGCTTGCCGGCTTCGCGATCGTCCTCGTCGCACTGGGAGCCCTCGGCCGCTCGTTCGGAATCGTGGCGGCCAACCGCGGCGTCAAGACAGCCGGCATCTACTCGCTCGTCAGGCATCCGGCCTACACCGGCTACCTCGTGAGCTACCTCGGCTATGTCGGCGAGAACGGGTCGCTGCGAAACGTCGTCCTGCTGCTCTTGGGAACCGCGGCCCAGCTTGTCCGTATGTCGGAGGAGGAGCGGATGCTCTCCTTCGACGGGGCCTACCGCGCGTACCTGGCACGGGTGCGTAGGCGGCTTCTCCCGTACGTGTATTAGCCGATTCAGTCGATTCGCTCGTTCGGGGGATATCGCTGCGGCCCGGAAGCGACAACGCTGTGACTCCGGCAGCTCTTTCTAAGGAGAAGGCATGCGGCGCCTGAAGCTCCTGCTCGCGGATGACCACGCGTTGATGTTCGAGGCGATCGCCCTCGCCCTCGAAAACGAGAACGACATGGAGATCGTCGGCCGTGCTCGACCTGCGGATGCCGGGAATGGACGGCCTCACGTGCATCAAGCTCCTGCGCGAGCGCTTTCCCGACGTGAGCACGGCGGTCCTGTCCGGCATCGACTCGGACGAGACGATCGAGGCGGCGCTCAGGGCGGGCGCGAACGCGTTCATCTCCAAGAGCGTCGACCCTGCCGCCCTGGCCGACGCGCTCCGCCAGGCTGCCTGCGAGCCGGTGGCCAAGGCGATCGGTGTCGCCGAGAAGCGTGTCGACCCGATCGTCGAAGAGACAGGCCTCACCGAACGCGAGGTGGCGGTCCTGCAGGCGCTTGCCCAGGGGCAGTCGAACAAAGAGATCGCCCGCTCGCTCTGGCTCGCCGAGCAGACGGTGAAATTCCACCTCACGAACATCTACCGCAAGCTCGACGTGCGCGGACGCACGGAAGCGGTTCACTGGGCGTACCACCACGGCCTCCCCGAGGCGCCGACCGAGCACCTCGCGCTGCGCGCCTGAGACGGGCCTCAGCAAAAGGGCTGGCCCGGCCTAGACGTTCGGGAGTTCCCCCCGACGGCCCCGCCGCGGATAGTCGGAGCGAGGGGACGTGGGAGAAACCGGAACTCCATTGCCGGCGCGCAACTGGGCGCGCACACTCCACCGGGTTGCAATCCCGGTCGTCGGTCTGCTCGCGGTGCTGTTTCTCGTCGGGGCGGCGGCCGCAGGCCCACCGCCGACGCCCGTTCCGACGACGCCCGCCAACGGCGCGCTCGTGGACGGCATGCCGGCCTTTGGCTGGAACCCGGTTGCGGGCGTCTCGGAGTACGAGTTCCAGATCGCGGCCGACTCCGGGTTCAACTCGCCGGTGCTCGGCGCGGGCAAGGACGATTTCCGGACGAAGAACACGCGCGCCACGGTGGTCGAGACCGCGCCGAACGGAACGTACTGGTGGCGCGTGCGCGCGATCAACCGTGCCGGCACGCCGTCTCCGTGGTCCACCGGGCGCTCGTTCAGGAAGAACTGGGGAGCGTCGACGACGCTCATCTCGCCGGTCGGCGGTGCCACGATCACGTATCCCTCGACCCCGCTAAAGCTCACGTGGTCGCCGGTCGCCGGCGCACGCAAGTACCTCGTCTCGGTCGCGACCGATCCCGGGCTCGGATCGCTCGTCGCACTGAACGGCGTGGCCAGGCCCATCGAGACGAGCGCGACCGCGCTCACGCCTGTCGCCGCGCTCGCGCCCGGCGTCTACTACTGGGGCGTCACTCCGCTCGACGCCGAGGGCAACCGAGGCGCTCCCTCGGCGGTCGCCTCGTTCACCTGGTCGTGGCCGTCGACGACGACGCCGCAGGTGAGCGACCTCGTCGGCGATCCCGAGCTCTTCGATCCGCGCTTCAGCTGGGACGCGGTTGCGGGCGCCGCGCGCTACGAGGTCGAGATCAACTCATCCGTCGACTTCGCGCAAGGCTCGAAAGTCTGCTGCGGCGGGACGACGATCAACACCTCGCTCTCGCCGACGCTCGTGTTCCCCGACGACACCTACTACTGGCGCGTCCGCGCGATCGACATCGACGGCAACACCGGCGTCTGGAACTGCTACGGCGATCCGACCTGCCAGAACCCGGGCTCGTTTCCCGGCTACCAGACCCGAGTCCCGGTCCTGAGCTGGAACCCGGTGCCCGCGGCATCCAGCTACCAGGTCGACGTGACGCCCTTCGACGGCGCCGCGTGCCTCTGGTCGGCGACGCCGCTCCAGCACCACTTCACGAGCAACATCGCGCTCACCTCCTGGACGCCGCTCGGAACGGGCTGGAACCTGACCAAGCCCTACCCGGACCCGCACCCTGTCGCGACCGAGTTCCTGACGACGCTCGTGCCGGGCCAGTACTGCGCGCGCGTCCGCGCCCGGAGCGACCGGGCCTTCGGCCAAGAGGTCTACGGCGACTACACGTATCTCGACCCGGACGGCCTCGGGTGGGCCTTCCAGTGGACGGGCTACCCCGACGGCGGCGCCTGCGCGCCCTCCTGCACGCCTGGGTACCTCGGCGCGAACGACTACCTGGCGCCGCAGGGCGGGGTCACGGTCACCCAGACGCCGCTCCTGACGTGGCGCCCGCTGAGCCGATACGCGTGGAAGACGCTGAAGAACAGCGCGGGCGCCGATGCGCTGACGCTGACCGCGAAGACGGCCGGGCTTGCTGGGAACACGCTGCGCGTCACCACGCGCGACTACTCGGCCGATCCCGCGCAGGACGAGCTCGTGCTCTACGACGGCGCCGTCCAGAGCGAGAGCTACCACTACCCGGACGGTGATGTGGCGGCGCTCGCGAGCCAGATCAACGCGAGCGCGGCGAGCGACATCACCGCCGCTGTGGTCGCGTCCGGCCTGCCGCTCGCGCAGGTGACGACGGTGCTCTTCGTCCCGGGCATCACGAGCTATTTCGTGCTGGTGGCGAAGGATGCGAGCTTCGCGAACATCGTCGACTACGCGTTCACGCAGCTCCCCGCCTACGCGCCACGCGGGGTCCTCGGCCCGACGACCTACTCCGACGAGACGACGCTCTACTACTGGGCCGTGCTCCCGGAGGGAGGCTTCGACGGCACGGGCGGCGAAGGCGACCCGCTCGCAGCGGCGCCACAGAACTTCCACAAGCGATCGAATCCTCCGGTCCAGATCGCTCCCGCCAACGGGCATGTCTTCTCAGATCAGCCGACCTTCGAGTGGGCGCCCGTCACCGGCGCGCGCACCTACCGGCTGCAGGTCGCGCAAGACCCGACTTTCGGCGACCCGATCGACGACGTCACCACCGACTCGACCGCGTACTCGAGCAACACGACCTATCCCGCCGACACTGTCCTCTACTGGCGCGTGCGCGCGAATGACGAGAACGGGATCGGCCTCACCTGGTCCACGGTCGGCACCTTCCAGAAGCGGCTGCAGGCACCGATTGGCAGCGCGGACAACCCGACCCAGGGCGACTTCATCCCGACCTGGTCGTGGAACGTCGTGCCCGGGGCGGTCTCCTACGACATCTCGGCCGACCTGCCGGACGGCACGCACAAGGACCTGACGGGCTTCCGCACGCCCGCGTTCACGCCGGTGATCATGTACGGCACGGGCATCTTCCACTGGCGCGTCCGCGCCGAGTACCCGCGCTCGCAGTACGGGCTGACACCGGGGCCGTACTCGACGACGTACTCCTTCACGAGGACGATCCGCGAGCCGTCGGGCGCGCATGCCGACGTCAGCAACGACCACGTCCTCCTGAGCTGGAACTCCAAGGCCGGCGCGAAGCGCTACCGGGTGCAGCTCTCCGGGACGCCCGACTTCGGGCAGCTCGTCGAGAACGTGTTCACGGACAACACCGCGTACGCGCCGCTCCTGCGGTACTTCGGCTTCCAAGCCCTCGACACGGGCCACCTGTACTGGCGCGTCGCCGCGGTCGACGAGGGAGAGAACGTCGGCGACTACACGCAGCCGCAGCTGATCACGCGCACTCCGCGAATGGAGATCGCCCTCCGCGGCACGGTGAAGCGCCGCAAGCGGTCGATGCTCACCATCATGGTCACGAACTTCGAGACCGGCGGCGGGATCCCGCGGGCAACTGTGCGGATCGCAGGCGCGGGCATGCGAGCCCGCCGCGTCCGCACCGACGTCCTCGGCAACGCCCGGATCGTTGTGCGGCCGACGAAGCGCGGCGCCGTGTTGATCTCGGCGACGAAGCGCGGCTACCTGCGCGCCTCGCTTCGGCTCGTCGTTCGCTGATCAGACCTTCCGGCTGGCGGACCTAGTCGTTCTGGGGTGCGCTTCGCATCGGCGGCGCACCAGAGTCCGGACATGACCACCGCCGAGCTGAAGAAGGTGCGGGTCACCGACGAGGAAGTCGTGGCCTGGCGTTTCGAGCAGCTCCTGCGAGCGGGCTCGGATCAGTCCTCCGCGCTCATCCTCGCAAGACGCGGTGGCGTCGACCTCCACGAGGCGGTCGACCTGCTGGAGCGCGGCTGCCCGCCCAAGGTCGCGCTCGAGATCCTGCTCTAGAGCGATCGAGACGATCGGCCTGTCCGACCTAGTCGGAACGGGGTAATGCCGGAGCGGAGCCCGAGCCACCCTTTGGGGG